>ERZ827168.2417-NODE-2417-length-21781-cov-7.873976_pt1 | contig 21781 bp, 17 predicted proteins | sample MGYA00519868_ERZ827168 | MGnify/ENA primary metagenome ERZ827168 (study PRJEB31778, sample SAMEA3449271) | human gut metagenome | biome: human gut; feature: human-associated habitat; material: faeces | place: United Kingdom | collected 2010/2012 ...
AAAAAAAGTGCATATAGAGTTAAACACTCTACACACACTAAAAATTATATATCCTAAAGAAAGTAAGTGATAAATATGGCAATGTCTAAAAGACCTAAAAGACAATATTTAAGTGAAATAGTAAATTTAGAAGATATGGTACCAAAAGATCATTTTTTAAGAGTTATAGAAGAACATTTTGATTGGAACTTTATATATGATGAATTAGAAAAACTATATTCTAAAATTGGACGTAAAAGTATAGATCCAGTAGTTTTAGTAAAGATTCATATATTAAAGTTTCTTTTTCATGAAGATAGTTTAAGAAGAACTTATGAAAATTTAAAATATAACAATTTATATAGATGGTTCATTGGATATAATTTATGTGAAGATGTCCCAGACCATTCTACATATTCACAAAATTATAAAAGAAAATTTTGTAAGTTAGAACATGATTTATTACAAACAGTGTTTGATAAAGTAATAGAATTATTAATAAATTGGAATTGTTTAGATATGACTGCTGTATATATAGATTCAACACATACAAAAGCATACGCCAATAAAAAGAAAAACCATAAAGAAATGGTAAAAATTGAAGCAAAGAAATATCAAAAGGAATTAGATTTAGAAATAACCTTAAAAGGATTACAAGAAGAATATTTAACTGATGAAGAATATTTAGAAGAAGTACAAAGAATTATAAAATGTAATGAAGAAGTTGATACAGAAGAAGTTGTAGGAGAAAAAGAAATAATAGTAAGTGATGTAGATAAAGATGCAGGTATGTTATATAAAAGTGATAAAGAGAAAATGTTTGGCTATAATACAAGTGTTATATGTGAAAATAATAATTACATATTAACAGTAAATACAAATGGAAGTAATGTACATGATTCAGTTTCTTTTTACGATTCATTTGAAAATTTATTAAAACATTTTAATATATCACAAATAAAATATTTTGTAGGAGATGCAGCATATTTAACTCCACACATTTGTAAGACAATAATAGATTTAGAGATGATACCAGCTTTTCCATATACAAGGAAAGGATATAGAAAAGATTATTTAAAAAAATATGAATTTATATATGATGAATATAATGATATTTATATATGCCCAAATGAAAAAGATTTGATATCAACAGGAAGAATAGATAAAAATGGATATATAGTTTATAAAGCAGATGAACATGATTGTTCAAATTGTCCATTTAAAGAACAATGTACAAAAAGTAAATATAAACAAATCTTAAGACATGTATGGGAGGAATATAAAGAAATGACAAATGATTATAGACATCATTTAGATGTAAAAGAAATATATAGACAAAGACCACAACATATAGAAAGAGTCTTTGCGGATGGTAAAATGAAGTATGGACTTAGAAATACATACTTTAGAACAAAAGAAAGAGTTCACCGAGAGTTAACTCTTCTTTATGTATGTATGAATCTAAAGAAATTCGCATTACACCATTATGCTTAGTATAGAAATATATTAGGTATATAGTTTAAATTCAATAATTCTTACCATTTTCTCAAAATAAAAGACAAATAAGTAAATATTTTACCTATTTGTCAACAGTCTGAGATATTTTATGAAAAATAAATATCTTTTTTCTTTTTTTTATGTTATATTTTTATTAAAGGTAAGTGGTAATTATGAGTAAAGTACATAATGTTAGAAGAAAAGGTTTTACATTAGTAGAATTACTAGTAACTATTTCTATTTTAGGTTTAATAACTGCTTTGTCTTTACCTGTTATTAGAAATATAATAGAAGCAAATACTATGAAAAAGTATAGTACTTATAAAGATTCTGTTGAGAGTAGTGCTAAATTATACGTTGATTCTTATTCTGATGATTTGTTTGGTAAGAAACTTTCTGGATGTGCGTATATTACATATGATCAGATGAATGATAAAAAATTAATAAAAGATATTCAAGAAAATGGTATTTCTTGTAATTCAGATAAGACATATGTTAAAGTTGTAAAGCTTGGTGGAAAATATGCATATTCTACTCAAATTGGATGTGGTACTACTAGTAATAAAAAAGTAAAACTTGAAAGTGGAAAAGTAAATGTTACTTATCCAACTGGAGGGATAGATCAGGATCCTTCTTGTGGATATGATGCTGTAAAACTTGATGTTGATGTATCGCCTAAATATTATAAAAATACAGATAAGAAAAAATATCCTGTTAGGATTGTTTTATCTAGTAATACTGGAATAAATAATGGGGTAAAGGTTAAATATGCTTGGCTTAAAGAAGGGCAAGCTTATTCAGATGATTTATTACAATATGCTACTTTTAAAGGGCAATCTATAGAAAAACAAAAACAAGATATTTTAAATAATAAAAAGATTACTATAAAGTCAAATGAAATATTAACACCAAGTGGTGAAACTGGTAGTTATAGATTGGCTTTAAAGATTGAAAGTGCAACTGATGTAGTTGGTGGAAATTTAACAGAAAAATTAACTTCTCCGATTATTTTTGAGCCATATAAGATTGATAATTTACCACCTGTAATAAATTCAATAAAGGTTACATCAAAAGAAGAGTTCGCTAGTTTATCTGTTAAAGTTAGTTTAAGTGCTACCGATAATGATAAAATGTCATCATTTAAAGAACTTAAAGTTTGTATTAGAACAGATGATAAGACATGTACTGATAGTGAGTATAAGGCATATAAAACTAGTTATTCTTTAACTATTCCAGGAAATAAATATGATGGAAGTACAAAGAAGGTTTATGTATCTGTAAAAGATAATGCTGGAAATGTTACAAAGGATAGTGCAGATTATACTATATATAAAGAATGCAGTGTTGTTGTTAAAGATAAAAATAATGTTATAAAAGAAGGAACATGTTCAAAAAAATGTGGATCTAATGGAACGAAAATGGACACAGTTGGTACTAAAGACAAGCATACTGGTGCAAAATGTTCTGAAACTATGAAAAATGTTGCAGAATGTAATAGGTTTGATTGCTGTAACAAAGTAACATATAAAGATTCAAATGTTTGTTCAAAAAAATGTGGAGGAGGAACTTATGGACAAAATGCTTATTCTAAGTATGATAGTTCTATAAGGTGCCCTTCTAAAGATACATCATCAGGTGGTTCTTCTTGTAATATTCAATCATGCTGTGACGACATAATATATAAAGAAGGAGATAAATGTAGTAAGACATGTGGTGGTGGTACACATAACAGAGTTGCATACTCTAAGACAGATGGTTCAAGATGTCCTTCTAAAGACACTTCATCAGGTGGTTCTTCTTGTAATACGCAATCATGTTGTGAGAAATTTACTTATGGTAGTTGGAAAGATTGGAGTTCATGGGGAACTTGCAGTGCTGCATGTGGTACTGGAAAGCAAACTAGAACAAGAGCTAGACCTAAATTCTCAACATATGATAAAAGTAGTTGTGGAAATGATGTTGAAACTCAGTCAAGAGATTGTACTATTAAACCAACTTGTTGTACTGGAGCAACGGTAAGTTATTCTTCATGGAGTGAGTGCAGTAATTCTTGTGGAACTGGTGTTCAAACTCGCAAAAAGACAACTATTCCATGTGAAGGTAGTCCATCAGTTGTTACCGAGACAAAAGATTGTACTGTTATAACACCTGATCAATATGTAAGTTCAACTGCTTGGAGTTGTAATGTATCATGTGGAACAGGTATAAATGAAAGGTATAATACATATAAAAAATGTGATGGTTCAACATATAGAGTCAAAGAAACAGGCAGTGCATGCGATACTGGAAAATCATGTTGTACAGGTGATAAGTTAATTAAAACAGGTAATTGGTCATGTGCTGGAGTATGCGGAACTGGTACTCAACAACGTACTAATACATATCAAAAGTGTGATGGTTCAACTTACACTAAAACAGAAAAAGGAAGTTCATGTAGTTTAGAACCTTGTAAACCAAATAAGCCAACGATAACAAATCCAACAAATGGAAATTGGACAAATAAGGATTTTAGTTTAACAGTAAAAACAACAACAACATCCAACTTAGGTTATTGGTATTACAGTTATGATAAAAAAAATTGGGTTATATATAATAATGAAAATTATAATTCATATGGTAAAAATGTGTATAAAACATCGCCATTTACAGCTGAAAGAAATCAAGCAGTATATATAAGAGTTTGTAATAAAAAGGCGACTAGACCAACGGACTCGACAAATTGTTCGGATTATGCATCAACAAACATAAAAATAGACAAGACACCACCTACATTAACTAGAACTGCAAACTTTAATGATTGTAAAAAACCACAACATCCAGTAAATAAAAAAACTTATGGTCAAACGGTAGGACATTTTGCATGGCATGATAATAGTAATGGTTCTGGCATGGCTGCTGTTGAAATGGATTATAGTTTTAATCATAAGAAAAAATATTGTTCGCACTTTAGAACTGCTGTTAGTGGGAAATCTTCTAATAATGGTATATGGATAAAGTATGGAGGAGCAGCAAGATGGAGAATAATAGTTTATGATGTTGCTGGAAATAGTACTAAACTTACTGGAAAAGGTATTTGTAGTAAAGATGTGTTATATACCGTTGATGATGGAGCAAGCTATATTAATGAAGATCATTGTAATTTTTAATAGAGTGTTTATTTGGTACTCTTTTTTGTAAATATTTGTAAATAAATGTGAAATCTTTTTTTGAATTATTTACTTTTAAATATTTATTATTGTACTATAATAATAAGTAGTGGTTGATTGTGGTGAAATGTGGGGATTATATGTTTATTGGGGAATATCATCATACAATTGATGAAAAGGGTAGGATTATTATACCTAGTAAATTTAGAGACGAAATTGGTAATAGTTTTATTATTACCCGTGGTATTGATAATTGTTTATTTTGTTATTCGATAGATACTTTTAATAAAATTTCTAATAAACTTAATGAACTTCCATTCACTAAGAAAGATGCGAGAGACTTTAATCGTTTCTTTATGTCAGGTGCTACTAATGTGGAATTAGATAAACAAGGTCGTATTAATATTTCTACTGTTCTTATTAATTATGCCCATCTTATTAAAGATTGTGTTATAATTGGAACAGGCGATAGAATTGAGATATGGTCCAGTGATAATTGGGAGAGTTTCTTTAATTCTACAAAAGACATTATGTCTGACATAGCCGAAAATTTATTTAATGAGAGTGTGAATTTATAATGAAACATATAAGCGTTTTACTTCAGGAATCTATTTCCTCCCTAAATTTAAAAGAAAATAGTATTGTAGTAGATGCTACACTAGGTTATGGTGGACATAGTAGTAACATCTTAGAGAGAGTAAATAAGGGGTATTTATTCGCCTTTGACCAAGATAGTGAAGCTATTCGGTATAGTACTGATCGACTTAATAAGATCGGTACTAACTTCACTATCATAAAAAGTAACTTTGTTAATATGAAAGAAGAATTAAATAAAAGAGATATTAATAAAGTTGATGCAGTATTATTTGATCTTGGAGTTAGTTCTCCTCAACTAGACGACGAAAGTCGAGGATTTTCATTTCACAATGATGCTAGACTTGATATGAGAATGGATAGAGAACAAAAATTATCTGCATATGAAGTAGTTAATGAATATAGTGGACAAGATTTATCTAGAATATTTTATAAATATGGTGAAGATAAATTTTCTAAAAGTATTGCAAGAAAAATTGTAGAATATAGAAAAAATAAGCCAATTGAGACAACACTTGAGCTTGTTGAAGTGATTAAAAGTGGTGTCCCTATGAAATATAGGATTAATAAGCATCCAGCAAGACAAATTTTTCAAGCAATAAGAATAGAAGTAAATCATGAACTAGATGTAATTGAGCCTGCACTTGCACAAGCATTAGAACTTTTGAAAGTTGGTGGAAGAGTTGCAGTTATAACATTTCATTCATTAGAAGATAGATTAGTTAAAAACTATTTTAAAGAGAAGACTAAGGTGGATGATAAAGTTAAAGGGATGCCTAATATTCCAGATGAATATTTACCTGATTTTAAATTAGTTGTTAATAAAGCAATTATTCCAAGTGAAGAAGAAATCGAAAATAATCCAAGAGCAAGGAGTTCTAAACTTAGGGTAATTGAGAGAATAAAATAGGAGATGGGGTTATGAAAAAAGTAAAAAAGAAGTATAAGATATCAAAGTTTGAAAAATTGATTTATTCTTTGGCTGTTTTTTTACTAGTTATTTCTCCAATATCAATTGTCTTTTCTAAAGCAACTTTGTCTGAAATTAATTTTGAAGTAGAAAAACAAAAGAAGCAAATAGAAGAGCAAAAGAAAACTAATGAGTCACTTGCTATGACTATAGATGAATTAGCATCTTTAACAAAAATACAAGAAGTTGCAGAACAACAAGGTTTGAGTTATAATAATAGTAATATTAAAACTATAACAGATGATAAAGAAGATAACTAATAGGAAGTGATATCTTGAAAAAGCGTAAGAAGGGAAATAATATTAAATATTCAAGAGTAATAGTTTTTATTTCTCTTCTTTTATTTTGCCTAATGATTGGTAGAGTCATTCAACTTGGACTATCTAAGAAAGTTGATGGAATAAATTTAAAAGAACTTGCTAGTAAGAGAAATACTAAAACTGATATAATTTCTGCTAAACGTGGAACTATATATTCTAGTGATGGTGATACTCTCGCTCAGAATGTTTCTTCTTATAAGTTGATAGCGTACTTATCAAGTAAGAGAACAACAAATAAAAATAAACCTCAACATGTAGTTGATAAAGAAAAAACAGCAGAGGCACTTGCTCCAATTCTTGGAATGGAAAAGGATGAAATTTTAAAATATTTAAATCGTGATGCTTACCAGACTGAGTTTGGAAGTAATGGTAAAGGACTTAATGAACTTACAAAGAAAAAAATAGAAGATCTTAATTTACCTGGTCTTGACTTCTATGAAACATTTAAAAGATATTATCCTAAAGGACAATTTGCATCATATACAATTGGTTATGCTAAGAGTAATAGTGATGATGAGTCTTCTTCTATTAAAGGTGAGATGGGGGTTGAAAAACAGTATAATAGTATATTAAAAGGTAGGGATGGTTCTACTACTTATCAAAAAGATTTAAAAGGATATAAAATTGCAGATACACCAGTTATTACAAAAGATGCAGAACAAGGAAAAGATATTTATTTAACACTTGACTCTAATGTACAATTTTTTGTTGAACAAGCACTTAACAATAGTGATAAAGATTATGACTGGGAATGGTTTCATATAACTTTATTGGATGCTAAGACAGGAGCAGTACTTGCAACGGCCACTAGTCCTAGTTTTGATCCTAATAAGAGAAATATTACAAATTATCTTGATATGCTTAGTCAAAGTCCATATGAACCTGGTTCTACTATGAAGACATTTACTTATATGGCAGCTATGGAAAATGGAGTTTATAATGGTTCTGAGACATATAAGTCTGGAGTTTATGTAACTAGTGATGGAACTGAAATAGGTGATTGGAACAGAAATGGTTGGGGTGTAATTAGTTATGATAAAGGTTATGCCTTATCAAGTAACGTTGGAGTTATTAATTTAATTAAAAATCATATGAATAGTGTAATGCTTAGACAATATTTTAAAAAACTTGGTTTTGGTAAGAAAACAGGTATTGAAATACCTAATGAGAATCGTGGAAATTTAGAATTTAAGTATGAGACTGAAATATATAATGCTGGGTTTGGACAAGGTATTACAACAACACCAATTCAAAATGTAAAAGCAATGACTCCTCTTACAAATGATGGTATGTTACTTGAACCATATTTGATTTCTAAAATAGTTGATAGTGAAACTGGAGAAGTTGTCTTGGAAAATAAAAGGACTGAGATTGAAAGAGTGGCCTCAACTGATACAGTAAATAAGATGATGAAGTTAATGTATGATACTGTTAATGGTATTGGAAATACTGGTTCTGGATATAGAATAGATAGTGGAGAACTTATTGGTAAAACTGGTACTGCTCAGATTGCTAATGAAAAAAGTGGAGGATATTTGAATGGTAAAGATGATATAATTTCTTCATTTTCTGGAGTTTATCCAAAGAGTAATCCTCGAGTAATTATATATGCATCAGTAAAACGTCCATCAGGTGGTTCTCAAAAACCAATAAGTAATGCAGTTAAAGAAATTGTTAATAATCTTTCTAAGTATTATGGTAATGATGATAGCAGTAATAAAGTAGAAATTAATGATTATAAAGTTAAAAATTATGTTAATAAAAAACTTGATAAGGTAAAACTTGAACTTGAATCAAATAAAATTAATTATGTTGTTTTAGGACAAGGAGATAAGATAGTTAAACAAACCCCTAGTAGTGGTGATGTAATAACAACTAATGATACAGTTTATTTAATAACAAATGATAGTAATATTACAGTTCCATCTGTTGTTGGACTTTCTTCTAAGGTTGCTAAGAGTATTTTAAATAATCTTGGAATAAAAGTTAAATTAGATGGAGTTGGCTATGTTAGTACCCAGTCTGTTGCAGAATCAACACAAATAAGTGATGGTATGGAAATTATTTTAACATTGAATCCAAGGTTTAGTACGGAGGGTGAAAATGGGTAGTAGTAAGTCTGATAAAATTGTCGCAATTATTGAGGTTATTGTTCTTTTAATATCAATGATTGCTTACTTTATAAAGGTAAGTTTACCAGATATAAAGAAGAATATTGGTTCAAGTGACAGAATTATAAGTTATACAAATTATTTGAATATGTTTGAAGTAAATATAGATGGTGATGTTGATTTTGCTTTTGTAGTTAATAAAGATTATAAAATTAATCACATTATGTTTTTTAGTAAAAATTCTAGATGTTTATATAATCAAAATATAGAGAAGAGTAGTAGTAATAAAGAAGCAGTTGATAGTGCGATTAAGTTATTGATTAGTAATAATTTACTTACTACTACTTCTGTAATTAAAGTTACTAAATATAGTGATGATTATTATAGTAAGTTTAAAAAATATTTTGATGAAGTACTTAACAAGTATGGAATAGATAATAGTTATTTAGAAGATTCTAGTGACTTGATTAAAAAGTCGAGTTCGCTTGGTAGTGATACTGAAAGTGAAGCAGATGCTCTTAGAAATATTGAATATTATTCTAAAGAAATTGTAAGACATACTAATGTTTCTAAGAATTATAATTCTTCATCTGACGATAATATAATACTCGATGATAGTTCTAGTAAAAGTTTAAGTAATTCAGTTTATAAAAGTATTGAGAAATATATTCGTGAAAATAATATAAGTAATTTAGAAAGAGGTAATCAAGAACTTATTATTTCAATGATACCAGCTGATTCTAGTTTAAAGTATTATCCTAGTGATAGTAGTTGGTATTATGTTTCAAATGGTAAGATTTATGCTTATATAGAGTTTAGAGATAATTCTCATAGTTATGGGTATTGTTATAGTGGTAGTATAGATTTGATTAAAAATGGGGTATGTTAATGAAAAAATTAGTTAGTGTGAGAAATGGTATGATTGTTGTTTTATGTATAACTATCATATGTCTTGGAATTGGTTTTATTATTCTTTCTATGGAACTTGATAAAGAAAAGAAAACAGATAAAGTTTATGATGTTTCTTTTGTAGAAGTTAGTAAAATATCTTCTGTTAGTGGTGGAAGTGTTGAACCAGTTGGTAATATTTCTATTGAAGAAGATGGAAAACTCCTAAATATGGATTTTACAATGAATAATGCAAGGGACGAATTAAATTATAATATTACAATTCAAAATAATGGTACAGTAGATGCTGAAGTTCTTGATTTAATTGAAAGTCCAGAGTACTATAAAGGAGCATTTAAGACTAGTTTACTTCCTGTTTCTATTAGTTTTTCAGATGTAAGTGAAAAGATACTTGAACCAGGAGATTCTACTGATGTTAAGTTAAATGTAGTGTATAATTATTCTACAGTTACTGGTGTTAAGAAATTTAATTATAAATTAGGATTATTAAGTAAAAGTATTTAATTTTTAGAGGTGAAAATATGAAAAAGGAAAAGTTTATAAATAAAAAAAATATTTTAATTATTGTTATTTGTATTTTGTTAGTAATATTGTTAGGAATTGTTATTTTTAATTTTATTATTTCAGATAATAATAGTAATAGTGTTACAACTAATGATACAGATTTATTAGATAATGATTTTAAAAGTGATTTTGAGTTTGCATTTCCAGATGGATATACAACAGTCTTATCAACAGAGAAAAGAAACTATACTGTAATAAATGGAAATTATAGGATTGTTGTAGTAAATCCAATTATTATTAATTCATCAGACAAAAGTAATTGGAGTGAGAATATAAAGAATGCTTTATCGTCAAAATATAATATTTTAGCAATTGATCAAATAAATCAAAATAACTTTGATATGTTTGTTGGTAAAATAGGGTTGTCTAGTAAAACTATTAATTTTATGTTTTGTGAATACAATGATATAGTTTATTTAATGTTATCTGATGCAAATGATGAAATTATTAATGATTTTTATAATAATTCTTGGTATATTGTAAATAATACGAAGATTAATAAAGATTCAAAGGAAAAAATTTCTTCAAATATAGAAATACCTGATTTAGAAAAAGTATTTAACTGTTAGTGGAAATCAAGAAATAATTTGATTTCTTTTTTATATACAAGGAAAGTGCGTTTAAGCTATTATTGAACAAAAAAATTAAAGGCAAGAGCTTTAATTTTTTAAATCAATAGGTAACATAGTACCATTACAGTATGGATATTCCATTTCAGGGGTAGTTTTCCTTTTTAGTAAATTTTAAAAGTTCCATGTATTCACTTACTATAAAATTAGGAACTGGATCCAATTTGTGACATTTTTTACATTTGAAAATATAAATTTTTTCATCTGATACCAAAAGCTAACAAAAATACTATCGTAGAATCCTTCTTTATATTTGAAATACATAGCATTCTTAACTTTTTTAATTTTTTCTTTACCAATATCATTCTCAAGTAAATATACAAGAACTTTCATAAATCTTTTTTTATCTTGTCTAAAATAACTTCTTAGTTCATCTGGAATAGTAAAAACAACATTACAGTTGAATAATAATTTTGAGAAAATAGAAGCAAAATGTTGTTTATTATATTTATTACTACAAGAAGGACAAAATCTAGATTTGCAGGTATGAAAAGAAAATTTAATTTCACCGCAATCAGAACATTCATAAACAGAATATCCTAGTTTGGAAGTACGACATGAAATCATTTTATTAACTTCTTTTAAAACAACAGGTCTAATATTTAAATTAGAATTATTTTTTAGAAAAATATCCCAATGATTGGAAAATATATCTTTTAAACTGAAATTAATAGTTCTATCTTTATAAAATATTTTATTAAAAGAATCAATTTTTTCTATTATATACATCACTTAATTAGTATAACAATTTTTATTTCTTTTATTGTTGTTTAAAAAGATTTTATATGATATAGTTTTATATAAGATAGAGGTGTGTAGTGTGTGAGAAAAAGTAGTGAGAATTGTAGTAAATTAAGAGATTATTTTAGAAAGAACAAAAAGCTTTGTAGTATGTTAATAATAATTTTATTATTATTTGTTATACTTATTATATTAAGTATACGGAGTAGTGGTAAAGCATATTCAAATATTGATACTAGTAAGTTAGATATTGCTTCAAAACAAGATAGCACTAGTAGTTTTTCTAGTAATAAGGTTTCTGATTGTGATGATTATTTAGATTATGATTATAAAGGTGAAACTTCAGAAAATATTATTAAAAATATCAGTGTTGAAAAAATATTTAAATATGATAATCATTTAATAGTTACTTTAAAAAATAATAATAAAAGACTTACTGATATTAGTTATAAGATTGATTTTTTTGATGATAATAATCAAATAGTAAAAACTATTGAAGGAAAAAAGTTTAGAATTACAACATCTAATACTATTTATATTGGAGAAAATATTTATGGTGTAAATTATAAAAAATATAAATTTAAAATTACTACTGCAGAGGATGATGGAAAATATTTTTGTGATAATTCAAAGAGTTTAAAGACAAAATTAAAAGATGATGGGAAAAATTATTCTGTGTCTATTACTAATACAAATGACGATGATGTGTCTGGTACTATTTGTTTAAAATATAAATTTGATAGTAATGTAGTAAATGTTCAATGTAATGTGTTTGATGTTGACAGTAATTCAACAAAGTCTATTAAGTTTGATAGTTATTATTTTGATCAAAAATATGAAGGACTTGTTTTTAATAATGTTGAGGCGTCTTTCAATACAATTCTTTATTCTAGAAAGAGAGGCAAATAAGTATGGGATTTTGTGTTAAGTGTGGTAATAAACTTAATGGAAATACTAAGTTTTGCCCAAAATGTGGTTTTGAAGTTAAAAATGTTAATTTAGAAAATACAAATAATATTGTTATTAATCAAAATAATAATACTTATATGAATAATAATTCTAATAATAGGATTAATTTAGATAATGTTTTAAAATGGTTTAATGATAATAATAGTAAGTCACTTGCTTTTGTATTTATTGTTTTGGCTGTATTATTTATTTTTGTGGGGTTTGCTATAGAAGATAACGTTCATCTTAGTAAGAATGGTGTAAATGATGGTTCTAGAACTTTTATGATTTATATTGATGGAAGTAATTTAGAGTCAGATTTAGGTATAGCTTCTAGTGATATTGCTAGTATGGATCCTAAGAAAATAGATTTGAAGCATACTAATGTTTTGTTATATACTGGTGGAACGTCTGAATGGAAAAATTTTATTAAAAATGATGAGAATGCAATTTATCAGTTAACTAAGAATGGATTTGTTAAAGTAAAGAAATATGAACAAAAAAATATGGGTGATGCTGATACTTTATCTACATTTTTAAATTTTGCATATGATAATTATAAAACTGAAAAATACGATTTAGTTTTTTATGATCATGGTGGGGCAATAGACGGAGCAATTTATGATGACTTTACTAGTGATAATCTGTCCTTAAAAGAAATGCGTAAGGCTCTTTCAAATAGTCCATTTAATTCTCAAAATAAACTTGAGACAGTATTGTTTAGAACTTGTTTAAACGCAACAATAGAAGTTGCTAATAGTTTTAGTAATTATTCTGACTATTTAATTGCTTCTGAAGAAGTTACATATGGTAGTTATATGAGTACAATATTTAACTTTATAAATGATTTAAAACCAAAAGATAATGTTAATAAATTTGGCAAGCAATTTATTGATGAATATGTCGAATATATTGATTTAGCAATTGATGAGAATCATACTTTGACACAAACATATTCAATAATAAATTTAAATAAGTTAAGTAAAGTTAATACTACTTTTGATGATTTTATTAAAGATATTTCTAATAAGAGTAATTATAATAAAATATCTAAAGTACGTGCATCTTTATTTCAATTTGGTTCGGATAAGCAAAATATTTATGATTCAGTTGACATGTACCAATTTGTAAAAGGTTTGAGAAGTTTATCTCCTAATAAAGCAGATAAAGTTTTGAATGCAATTGAAGATTCTGTTGAATATAATTATTCTAGATTAAATAATACTAAAGGTATATCAATTTATTTTCCATATAATAGTGCTAATTCTAATAAGCAAATAAGATCTATAATTTATTCAAGTCTAAATTATAGTTCAAATTATGATAAATTAATTAATGACTTTGATAATTATATGAGTGATAATAAAACATCTGGTTTCTCATCTTTTGATTCTACTACGTCTAAAAATTCTGAGATAAACAAAGATACTAAAGAATTTCAATTAAAGTTATCAGATGAAGAAATGAAAGATTTTTCAAAAGCAGGATATATTATTTTTGAAAAGAATGAGTCTGGTGAATATTCTCCTATATATATGAGTGATGATGCTAAATTAGGTAGTGATGGAGTTTTAAAGACAAATTTATCTAACAATATGATTACAATCACTGATCAAAGAGATAATAGTAGTGAATATTTACCTGTATATAAATTAAATAATAATAGTAGTAAAGTATTACAATCATTTAGTATGTTAAAATATTTTGATTCTGAATTACTTGATTTTAAATTATACTCTGCAAGAACATATATTCTTCTTAATAAGGATAAACCTGTTATTGATAAACATATTTATTCAAGAAAAAATGATGCTGGAGTTCAAGAAGTTTCGTTAGATGAAGAGGATTTTACTTCTGTTGACTACTTAATTCCAACATATAAAATAGTTGATGAAAATGGTAATTATACAAGTAACTGGGAATCATCTGATAGTATATATTATATCTCAGTTGAACCTGGAAAATATGATTTAAAATATAGTAATTTAGATTCTAAAGGAGAATATTATTGTTTATTTAAAATCTTTGATGTAAAAAAACAAGTTCATTATTCTAATTTAGTTAAGATAAATTAATGTTGTTATTGAATGGAGGAAAAATAAAATGAATAATAATGATAACAATAATGAAAATAATATGAATAATTTTAATTCCCAAATGGGAAATAATCAGCCAACTAATGTTAATTCAAATGTTGGTATGAATCAAAATGTTAATACAATTCAAAGTCCTGGGGTACAACCTAATGTTATGAGTCAAAATATGGGTATGAATTCAAATGGTGGTATGCAGCCAAATATGATGAATCAAAATCCTAATATGATGAATCAAAATTCTAATATGATGAATCAAAATCCTAATATGATGCAAAATCCTAATATGATGAATCAAAATATGAACATGGGTATGAATTCAAATAGTAATAATATGAATAATAATTCTGGAATGCAACCAAATATGAATTCAAATGGTAATAGTCCTAAAAAAAATAATTCATCAAAATTTGTGATTATAGCTGTAGTTGTTATTGTTGCGATATTTTTAGTAGGATTTTTTCTTAAAGTTACATATAATCTTGTTGAAAAAGTAATAGAGACAGCAGGTGAGGAAAATGGTGAAGTTGTTGAAAAAGACAAAATAGGTAAATCATCTTCATATACTATTGGTAAATATAAAATATCTGTGCCAAGTAAATTTAAATATTCTTCTGAAAGTACTAGTAGCAGTTTAGTTTTTGATGGAAATTATAGAATCGCTATTAGTGAACCTTTGCCATATAAATTAGATGATTTAGGAGGATATAATGAATTAAAAAGTGAATTTTCAAGTATTGGAACAATACTTCTTGAAAATACAGTAATAAAAGATGGACTTACTATTTATACTTTTAAAATCGCACTTAATGCTAATATAGTTCTTTACTATTCAGCAGTTGAGTATAATGATCTTACAATTATAATGGTATCTAATGCAACTGATAGTCAACTTGATGATTTTTGTAATACAGTAGCAAGTGTTGCTAAGAATACTAAGTTGAATACTAGTGGTGATTTTAGTAAAAATGATTCAGATACTTCTAAGCCAAGTAAAATTATAGATGGATCATCTACTGATGCATTTAATTAAATTGTTATAAAGAAATCAATGAATTTTGATTTCTTTTTTCTTTTTATCTTGTTTGACTTATTCTCTTTATTTGATATAATTAATATGATAGGAAGTGGTAATTATGAAAAAAGAAAATATTACAAAGATTGTTGTAGTATTTTTACTTGTGTGTATCGCTTCAGTCTTACTTTATTTTGGATTTTATTTAAAGAATGTATCAAAACCTAAATATGTTTTTTCATCTTTAATTGATAGTATTGATTTATTAAAAGATAAGTATTTTTCTTTTGATTCTAAATATTTAGTTGGTGATAACTTTTCTATTGATGGTAATGTTTCATTTGAAATGAGTAGTGAAAAATATGGTATTTCTAGTGATCCTTCTATATTATCGAAATACTATATGATTAATAATTTAAATAATACTACAATTAATTATAAATTAATGCAGGATATTAAAAATAAAAAGATATATTCTGAAGTTAAAACAAATATTGGTACTCAAAATGTTTTATATAATAAATTATTAGTAGAAAACGCTACAAAATATTATTTTATAAATAGTGTATATAGTAATTATATTAATGGTGGTAGTTGCAATTATTTTGAAAGTTTAACTGAAGAAAATACTACAAAAGATAATATTGATTATTTATATAACTTTATATTAAAAAGTTTAAAAAATAATTTAAAAGAAGAATACTTTGAGAAAAATATAGTTAATGAAAATATTTTAAATAAAGATACAGATGTATATCAAATTAGCTTAACTATAGATGATAAGAGAGTTAAAGATATACTTAGCGGTATTTTAGATGATTTAAAGAATGATAAGCGTTCTTACAGTATATTAAGTAGTAGTGATAATAACTTTAAAAAAAGAAAAGTGAATTATAATAAGAGAATATTAGATAAAAAAGAAAGTTATACTATAAGTGTATTTATTTCTAAATCATTTTATAAACCTTTAAAGTATGAAGTTGTTCATATTTTAAATAATGATGTTAAAAGTTATAGTTATGAAGGAAGTTTGAATGTTGGTACTATTTATTATATAGATAATGATACTATTAAATATATTGGTAGTACTACTATTAATGATAAGAGTATTACTATTAAGTTTAGTGATTATTTGAAGAATGATGTTGGTATATTAAAATATGAAAATGGAGTTAATAGTTCTAATTTAAATTTATTATTTAATAATGGTACAAAGTCTTATGATTTAGTTATATCTTCTAAGTTTGTTAATTATAATAAAAAGAATAAAAGTTATACAAATAGTATTAGTTCATCATTTAAGGTTACTGATAAAAAAATAGTTGTTGTATCAGGTAATGTTAAAATTGATAATAAAGTAAGTAGTGTTGTTAAGATTGATGAAGATACAACAGGTGCTATTTTAAATAGTAAATTAAGTAATGATGCAGTTTCTAAGAAGAAAAACTTATATAATAATTTAATAGCGAGGTATGAGAAAAATGGATAATGATTTTTTAAAAGCGGCTGCAATAGAAGCAATTCATGGTTCTTCAAAAGGTGATGGTGGACCATTTGGTGCAGTTATAGTTGATAAGAGTGGAAATGTTATTTCAAGAGGACATAATGAAGTACTTACAAGTCATGATCCTACAAATCATGCTGAGGTTGTGGCAATTAGAAAAGCATGTTTGAAACTAAAGACGCATGATTTAAGTGATTGTATAATTTATAGTAGTTGTGAACCATGTCCTATGTGTTTATCTGCAATTATTTGGTCTAATATTAAAGTAATGTATTTTGGAGCAACAAGATATGATGCAGCAGCGGCTGGTTTTAGGGATGATGTAATATATAGATATTTAAATGGAGAAAATAATATTTTAGAAAAACATGAAGTAACTAATAAAGAATGCGTTGATGTTTTAAAAAATTATGAAGGAGAAATATACTAATGGAAAATAAAGATAAAAAGATTGAAAAGAAAAAAACTACTAGTCGTAAAACACCTTCTAAAAAGAGAACTACTAAAAGTAGTAATTTGAATGAGAAGAAAATTACAAGTAAAACTTCAAGAAAAAGAACAATAAAAAAAGAAAATATAAAGAAAGAAAACATAAAGAAAGAATCCAATAAAGTAAATATTTTATTACAAGCAATATTTTTTATATTATTAATTGTTGTAGTTGTTCTTGGAATACTTGTTGTGAAGAAGGATAATGAAAACAAAAATAAAGTTGTTGCGAATATTGTTGTTCCTGTATTTGAAAAAGATAATCAAAGTAGTATAACAATTAATGCTGATGCACTTACAAGTGATTATATTGTTAAAGTAACTAATTACAAAAGTATAGATAATGTTAATAAAGAAGAGTTTACATATGATGTAAGTATTCAAAATAATACGAGTGCTAATGTTATTGTAAAAAAAGGAACAAATGGAAAAAATCTTATGAAAGATTCTAAAAGTACAATAATTAGTGGTGAAAAATTAAAAAAATCAGTAAAAGAAAATGTTTATTATTATATAAGTGTTGATGATATAAATAAAGTTAAAAGTAAAGAAAAAATATTGTTAAAAATAGTATCTTAGGAAAGGTCTTGTTAATTGACTTTTCCTTTTTATAATGATAAACTAAAATGGTATAATATAGTAGTGGAGGAAGCATATGGAATTTGATATAGAAAATGAAAAAGTATTGATGGAAAAAGATGGAAGAACAGTGGAATGTGATGTTTTGTTCACTTTTGATTGTGAAGATACATTGAAGTCATATGTAGGATATACTGACAATGATATTGCGTCAAATGGAAGAAAAAATATTTATGTTTCTAGTTATAATCCACTAGGGTCTGTTGTTGCTTTAGAAAGTATCACAGATAAAAAAGAACTAGATATGATAAATGATGTTTTACAACAAATAGATAGAGAAAGTAATAATTGAGGTGGTGTAACATATGAATAATTCTGAACTAGAAAAAGCATATGATGAATATGAAAAATTATTAGATGAGAAAAATTATTTAGAGCAAGATTTAGCAGATTTAGGAGAAAAAAAAGGAAATGCTCCTAAAGAAGAATTCGATAAAGTAAAAGAAAAATTAAATGCTATTTATGATAAGATAGAAAAAGTTGGAGAAAAGATTGCTGAACTTTCAAAAGATAATGACGAATCTAATGAAAGAGATGCGGATAGTAAAGACAGTGTAGAAGATAGAGATGAAAATATCAATAATAAGATTTCTTCAAACCTAATTGTTGAATTTGAAGAGCGAGAAAAAGAAATCTATGAGGGAACTTTTATCTTAGATGGATTAAGAATGAGTGAAGAAGAACAAAAACAAAAGATTATTGATATAATGAAAAAAGACGGAGTAGAAGTTAAAAATCCTGATAATCTAATTATTAGTTACGAAGAAGCTGATGATGATTATGGAATAAGTGAGACTCAAACTACTAGATTTGTTGTAAAAGAAAAGAAAGTTGTTCCTGTTCAATATAGAGTAAGTAAAGAAGAAATTTATCGAGGTACATATATTTTAGATGGTCCAAGAATTAGTGAAAAACAACAAAGAGAAAGAATTTATAACATGATGAGAGAAGCTGGTGTTCAAGTTGATGATAAAGATAGTCTTGATATTAGATATGAAGGTGCAAATGATAACGATGGAATAAGTGAGACTCAAACTAGTGAAGTTGTAGTTTATAGAGTATCTAAAGAAGAAGTTGCAGAACTTACTAATGATTTAGAATCAGAAGATAAAAATAGACTTGGTAAAGATGATGAAATTTCCTTTGAATCAGAATCAGTAGATGCGAAGAATAGTAATGAAATACAAAAAGATGAGAATATGAAGAGTGAAGAAAAAGAAGTATTAACATCTATTGTATATGAATTAGAAGATGGGTACAAAGATATATATGAAGGAACACTTGCTTTAGATGGATTAAGAATGTCTGAGAAAGAACAAAAACAAAAGATTATTGACATGATGAAAAAAGATGGTGTAGAAGTTAAGAATCCAGATAATCTAATTATTGGCTATGAAGGAGCAGATGATGACTACGGAATAAGTGAGACTCAAACTACTAAATTTGTTGTTAGAGAAAAAACTAAATATAAAGTTCCATATAAAGTTACAGAAGAAGAAATTTATCGAGGTACATATATTTTAGATGGTCCAAGGATTAGTGAAGAAGAACAAAAGGAAAGAATTTATAACATGATGAGAGAAGCTGGAATTCAAGTTGGTGATAAAGATAGTCTTGATATTAGATATGAAGGTGCAAGTGATGATGAAGGAATAAGTGAGACTCAAACTAGTGAAGTAGTAGTTTACAGAGTATCTAAAGAAAAAGTAGAATCAACTGAACTTCCAAAAGAAGAAGTAATTGATGAAAAAGAAGAAGATTTAAGCACTAATTTAAAATCTGAATTGTCTGAAATCAAAGAATTAAAAGAACAATTAAAATCTATTGGTAGTGATGTCGAAAGAGAAGCACTAATTTCTAAAATATCAGAAAAACTTTCTAATTTAGAGAAAAAAGTAGATACAGTAGAAGATGATTTTTCTAAGGAGTTATTAGAGATCGAAAAAAATATAAAAGATGCTGAAAAAGTTTTAAAAGAAGATTTAGAAAAATATGAACAATCATATGAGAAACTAAAGAGTATAATTACTGAGTATAATAAGAAAAAAGAAGAAGCAGATATACTTACAGACGAAGAATTAGATAAATTAAATGATGAGTATAATGCAGCTAAAATGATTGAAAATGATAATGCCAAACAAATTAAGAGTGAAATAGATATATTTAAGAAAAACTTATCTTCTTTAAAAAGAAAGAGAACTTTAATAAAGAAGGATATAATGAATGCTAATGCTTTAGGGTTGTCTGTTAATGAATATAAAGAAATAACTAGTACATTAGCTAAGAGAAAAATATTAGATGAGGTTCTATCACGAAAAGGTCTTACAGATATTATTAATACTCCTGCAAAGGAAAGAACTAAAGAACAAAAAGCAACATTAAAACAAGCAAAAACTGATGTTTTAAATGAAATAGCTGAATTTGAAAGAAATAGTACTTCTAAAGTTTCACCACTTGATGCAATTGTTGCTTTATATAATATTGATTCTAAAGTGATTGAGGCTGCAAAACCTAGAAATGTAAAAGTAAAAAAAGATGAATTAATGGTTATTAATGATAATTCTAAGAAATTACCTGCTAGAATAAATAATCCTGTTGCAAACAATGGTTTAAATAATGATACTCCATTAAGAGCTCCTGAAGATATGGTTATTGTTAATGAAATAAAACAAAATGAAAATAATTTAGAAAAACCTATATATGAAGGTGTGCTTGCAAATGATCCTATTAGGAGAAGTAATGCAGAAATAAAGCAAGCAATTTTAAACGAAATGATTGCTAATGGAGTAGATGTAGACTCAATTGATGATTTTGATTTAGAAATTGAACCAGTTGAAGATAATAATGGTATAAGTGATTCATTATATAATAATTATAAGGTTTATAGAAAAGGTAGAGAAAAGTCTAGTGAAGATGGTAGACAGTTGCCTGCTGAAGTAGATAATAGTAAGCAATTACCTTCAGTAGTAGATGAAAAAAATATAGCAGAAGATGAAGATTTAGCATTTGAAGAAGGAAAAGGTTTAACAGAAAAATATAGAATTTATGTTGATAGTGAAAATAATTCCATTTGTTATGTTCCAATTCCTACAATAGAAAGATTTGGTATTGCAAGTCATGGTAGGAATATAAAAGTTGATGGTATTACATGTAATAGAATTAGTTTAGATGCTGCTAGGTATATAATTGAAAATGCAAATAATAATTATTCTCCATATGAAGTAGAAATTAGAAGTATTCCTAGTATTAAAGAGTATAATGAAAATGATGTAAACGAAAGAATTAATATATTAACAGATGAAAATACGGGAAATAAGTATGCAAGAAGATATGTATTTACAAGATTTCATTTAGGTATAGATGAGAGTACTTCACAAAGTGTAGATGGAGCAGAATGGTATAGAATAAGTGATGAGGATGAAAAATTTATTAGAGGTAATGCAAATAATGATTATTCTCCATATGTAGTAGAAGATATGAGTAGAGAATTAAAGCCAATTATTCCAGAACCTGTACAACCAACAACACCGTCAACAACTGCAGTACCAACGACAGGAATTAATATTACAACACCACCAACAACTGCAGTACCAACAACAGGAGTTAATATTACAACACCACCAACAACTGCAG
>ERZ827168.2426-NODE-2426-length-21744-cov-5.159943_pt1 | contig 21744 bp, 18 predicted proteins | sample MGYA00519868_ERZ827168 | MGnify/ENA primary metagenome ERZ827168 (study PRJEB31778, sample SAMEA3449271) | human gut metagenome | biome: human gut; feature: human-associated habitat; material: faeces | place: United Kingdom | collected 2010/2012 ...
ATTTATATTATAGGAAGTTCGGAGAACTTTCCTATAATATAAAAAAAGACTAATATAAAATATTAATCTTTTTATACATATTTTAATATTCTTCATGCCCTCTTCTATCTATAGCATAACTACTTCCCATAACAGATTTAGCAATATGCTTAACTTGAGCTCCAAGTTCTCCAATTTCCAATATATTCTTAAATCTTCCTTTTTCAGCAGTAACAACTCCTATTGAAACAGAAGTTAATGGAAATTGCTCCACTATTCCTTTTCTATTTTCTACTTCTATATATCCTCTTTCAGCATCTTCATCTGTAAAAAATCCAGTTACATTATTATCAAAAGCTACAATAATATCTTGACACAATTTTTCACAATTTAATTCTGGAACAATTGCTACAAAATCATCTCCTCCAATATGTCCAACAAAACTATTCTCTGCTATATCTTTATGAACACTTTCTAATATTATTCTCGCTGTAAATTTAATTATTTCATCACCTTTTAAAAATCCGTACAAATCATTATATGCTTTAAAATTATCCAAATCAACATACAATATAGAAAATCTTTCTTTATTTAATAATCTCTTCTTTAATTCTGCATGTATTTGTACATTTCCAGGAAGACCTGTTAATGGACTTATTCTTCTATTTATCGAAAGCAATCTATTTATGTTTTTTACTGTAAAATACAAATATTCCTCATCAACTGGTTTTTTTATGTAATACTCTATCGATTCTTTTAATACACTTACTCTATGACTTTTATCAGAATTAGATGACACTACAATTACAGGTGTTATTGTATTATCCTCATCTCTTCTAATCTGCCTACATAATTCCACAACATCTCTATCAATTGCATCTTCATTAATTATAATTAACGAAGGAATATTTTTTAATGCTAAATCTATTTGTTCTGTTTTTACACTTATAAATTTATACTCTGTATCATTTTTAAATAATTCTCTAAATACAACTATAGAAGAATCATCATCATCAATAATATATATCTCTTGTACCATTTTATCCTCCAACTTTTTTCTTATTATATATATATGATAAATTATTTCAAGTCTTTTTTAGTATTTTTTATAATTTCTTTATTTCTTTTTACTCTATTTTTAATATCTAACTTATGGTTTAAAATTTCCGTAATCTTGTCTGATTTCATTGTTGGGAAAGCTCTTTTTAATCTATAAATTCTTCGATATAATTTTCTAATAAATTTTTCTCTCTTTTTGTTTAAGCCATCAATTATAGATTGAATACTTCCTTTTGATTTATCAATTGTTTTAGTTATAATTTTTACTTCTTCCAATTTATCTTTTATCTGTTCATTTAATTCTTCTATATATTTTAATGCATTATCTATTTGAATAATACTTATAACACTTATAATATAATCAATAACTATTAATATAGATATTACTAAAGAAGAATAAATTATAATTTTTTCATCTATCAGATTTAATTCTTTATTAACCAATGGGTTTATTATATCTATAAATAATACTCCTAAAATAGCCCAATAAATAGAATTTTTTAAGCACACTCTTCCATGAATATTAAACTTAACATTTGAGTAATCCCAATACTTAGTCTTAAATATTTTTTCTAATAAAAATCCAACTATATATTCCCATATTGATAAAATAATAAATGACATAAAAAATAATAATATAATGTTATTTTTAAACTCTCCTAAAACCAAAATCATTATCAATGCACCTATTCCATATATAGGACAAAAAGGACCATTTAAAAATCCACTATTTACCAACTTTTTTTGTAAAACTGTTTTATATACAGATTCCAAAAGCCATCCACAAAAAGAATATAATATAAAACAGGCCAATAAATTCCAAAAATTTATTTCCATATATCTCCCTCTATTTACAACTTAAAGGTTGAAAGCATATAAAACTTTCAACCTTTATCTTTGATATTACTTCTTTGTACATTTTGCACTAAATGTAGCAGTCAATCCATCAGTATTATATACTGTAACTTTTATTAAATTTTCTCCATCTACTAATGGATATGAAAATTGTATTTCTTTTTTATTTACATTAAGTGAGTATGGTTGTCCATTAAGTGTAAATTCTATTTTTTCTATTTTTTCATTATCACTTGCATTTATAATAAAGTTCTTTCCATCTGTTTTTACATCAAGTTTTGGTTTTGTTACACCTTTGACTTCCTGTTGTTTTGTTGTTGTTTTATTATTTATATCTACTGCAACAATCGTAAGTGTATGCAATCCCTTTGGAATTTCAATAGTTTGTTCATATTTTGTATTTCCAACCTCAACCTTTCTTTCTTCTTCTTCATCCCATCTATATGTTACATATGATATTTTATTTGTTCCTGTTATTGAAGCTTTTATATTTGTTCCTTCTGAATCAATTGTTATTTTTGGATCTTCTTCTGCAACATATTTTCCTTCATATTCAGCTTGTGTTCCATCAACATCAATAGCTGTAACTTTTAAATTATTTGTTCCTATTGGAATATCTATTACTTTTTGTATGTATGCACTACCTTCCCCATTTAATTCTTGCTCGTTTTCTCCATTCCAAGAATAAGTATATTTGCTAATTTGCTTTTTGTGTTTTATATTTATTGTTATAGTATCATCACCATTATTTTCGACAGTAATAGTTGGTTTAACAACTTCCTCTTGAGTAGTTTTTTTGTTATCCTTTAATAATGCATAAGCTCCTGTTCCAGCTAGTCCAACACCAAAAACTAACATACATATTGCAAATATTTTTAATACTTTTTTTATATCAACAGGTCCGTTTACTACTTTTTTTATTTTCAGTAAATAATATTTGGTTCATATATCCACCTCTTTTGTTCTACTACGGAAAATTATATCATAAGGTTTTTTTAATGTAAAGAAAAAAGATAGAAGATTTTAAAATCTTCTATCTTCTATTTATATTTTACAATACAAACTTTTTAATTAAAACAATTCCTCCAGCTAATGTAATAAGTATTACTCCTCCCAATACAAAGTATATTGTATCTATTGTATATTCACCTAATTTAATTGATAACATAACAGGTGCATCATCTATATCGTCTTCTCCTGGTTTCTTGTTATCTGGTGTTGAATCTCTATCTGGAACATGTTTATCATTATAGTCTTCTGATATTTCTGCTGTATTTACTTTTAATCCCATATTATCTGTTCCATTAATCCATGTTAATGTAACTTCAACTGTTGCACTTTCACCTGGTTGTAATAATGTCTTTTCTAATAATCTTGTAGATATTACATTATTTCCTTCATCTGTCCAACCTTTATTATCTTCTGCCACAAATTTTAATCCACTTGGTACATAATCTGTTATTTCTTTTGCATATCCAGCTATGTCACCTTCATTTGTTACTCTAATTTTATAAACAAATTTTACTGTAACATTAGATAATTTTTTTCTATCCAAATCTACTTTTACAATTTCCTCTGGATCATCTTCTGCTTTATGTCCTGTATTTGTTACTGTTTGTTTTCCATTTTCAATAACAATTGCTTGTGTTACCCATTTTCTTAATGCTAAATCGAAATATTGAACTTTAACATGTTCTACATCTTGATCATCTTCTCCATCATTCCATTCATCTGGTATTGAATCAATATCATCAATTGGATTTCCATCTTCATCAGCATCATCTGAAATTTGTGCATGGTTTGTAATTATATAATCTGAAGATTTTGGATCTTTTACTTTAAATGCAATTTTTAGATTTCTATAATCTGGATTTGTATCACTTATTTCAGCACTACTATCAAATGCTTTTAATAGATTTTTTCTTCCTGTTGCTGTTTCTTGTTCTTTTGATAAATAATCTGTTGTTACTTTTACTGCCTTAGAAACATCTGTTGTTTCTTTTCCATCTTTATCTATCATTACCCATCTATATTCTTTATTAGTTTTATTATCTGGTAAATATTCTAAGTATTCTGGTATATCATCTGTTACTTTTGTTGCATATCCATTTAGTTTTCCTTCATTATATACTCTAATTGTATATGTAACTGTATCACCAACAACTACTTCTAATGGAGTTTTTGGATGTTTATATGTTATTTTTCCATCTTTATATTCTACTTGTGGTATTCTTGATGTAACAGCTTTTCCACTTATATCTGTAATGAATTTTCTTAATGCTAAATCAAAATATTGTAATTTAATATTATCATAATCTTCATCATCTTCATATTTTACCCATTTTTTAGTATCTGAATCTCTATCTTTAGCTTCTTCTTTTCCATCACTATATGTTGATTTAGATATTTCGGCTTCATTTCTTATTATTTTATCATAAGTATCTGGAGCTGTAACTTTTAACATAATTGATACTTCTTTATATGATAATCCAGATCCTTTTCCATCATCGTTTATACTATCAAATGCTTTTAATAGATTTCCATTCTCTGTTGTTTCTGTTTCTTTTGATAAATATGTACTTTCTACAAATTCTATTTTTCCATCTTTATTTATATCACTATCTTTAAAAGTCCAATAATAATTTGAGTTAAATTCTATTGCTTTTTTATCTTCTTCTGATAAATCTTTAGCTTTATCAAAGTTTAATGTTCCATCTGTATTTGTTACTATATCATTTGACCAAACAAACTCTAATCCATATGGTATATCTTCTGTTATTTCAGAAGCATATCCATCTAAATCACCTTCATTATATATTCTAAATGTATATGTTACATAGTTTCCATGTCTTACTAACAATGGATCTTTACTTACTGTATATTCTGCTGTTGTTTCTTCACCTGATTTTAATTTACTAGAATCTACACTTGTAATTGTTCTTCCTTTTGATGTATCTCCATTAATTGCTGTTATGTATTTAACTAATTTTAAGTCAAATATTTTTGGTAATAATACTAATTTTTCAAAATCATCATCATCTTGTTTTCCTTTATAGAAATATTCTGAATCTGTTAAATCATCTTTATTTGAGTCATTTCCTTTATATCCTTGTTCTTCTGTTAATAATCCATCTGCTGTGACATCTGGCTTTGTTGATGGTTCAGAATCTCTATCTGATCCTGTTTGATCTGTTATTGTTAAATCATCTACTTTATTGTATTCTTCGCTTATCCATGCAACATTTGTTAATACTTGTTGTTTTGAACTAGATTCTAAAGAAACTGTACATTCAATTTCAATTGTATCTCTATCCAATTTTCCTGTTACATAAGAACTTAATTCCTTTACAGTTTTTGTTTTATCTAATTTAAATATTACTTTATTTGTTGTTTCATCATATGTTACTACATATGTATTACCCTTTGTAGATGTAACTACATCTCCTGTTTTTAAATTACTTTTTAATCCTGTTGGTAATTGATCTGTTATTTCTGTTGCATAACCATCTTTATCACCTTCATTATATACACTAATATTATATGTAACTTTACTTCCTGTTTTTACAAGTACTGGATCTTTTTTATGATTATAGCTTGCTGTTTCTTTACCTTTATCCAATGTATTTTCAGTATCTATATTTGGTCTTCTTGTATTTGTGTTTTGTAGTTCTGTCCCATCTACTTTAACTATATATTTTCTTAATGCTAAATCAAATTTTCCTTCTACTGTCATTACAAATGGTAAATCATAACTTTCATTCTTTACTTCTGGTGTTATAATTGGTTGATCACCATTTGTTGTTGTATCAACATATATTGTAGCTGATTTTGTTGTATATTTAACATTAAATTTTATATTTACTTTATTATTTACTGATGTTTTTGGTACAGATATATAAAATTCTTTTCCTATTAATTCAGAAACTGTTTTTTGTGTTAATGCTTTTCCTGTACTATCTACAAAACTATAATCTGTAACCGCATTTCCATTATTATCTGTTATTTTTAAAGATATTTCATTTACTAAATCATTTGCTTTATCCAATTTTATTGGACCTGCAACATATCTGTTTCCAATTTCAGTTGCTGTCAAATTTGAATTTGATGTTGTAGTAATTGGTTTTCCTAATGTATTTGTTGTACTATTATAATTACTTGCATTATCATTAGCAGAATCAACTAAATAATTATATAATATAGCAATTTGTTCTGCTCTTTCTGCCTCTGCTTGACCTAATCCTGTTAATCCAGACATTACATTATATGTACTACCATTTTTAGTATAATAAAGCCAAGTTTTTCCTTTTCCATATTTATCAAATATTGTTCCATTATTTGTAAAATGCCATAATGCCATTTGTTGAGCCATAACTATATCATCTTCTGTTAAAAATGTTGTATATCCATCTTTATCAACAGTCCCATATGTTACCAAACTTGAATAGTCATGTTTTCCAACATAATATACATATACATAATTTCCGTCATCATCTTGAAAATATTCTCCATCTGGTAATTTATATTTATCTATTCCAGCTTTAGCTAATAATGCCATTTTATCACTTTCTGTTGATGTTCCTTTTATGTATAAGTTATCAATTAAATATAATATTTGTTTATAATATTGTCCATTTGCAATTTCTTTTACATATGTATGAGTACTATTTGCCATTTTATCTTTTTCTCTTATATCACAAAGAGGTACATATGTTGCAGTTTTTGAACTTGAATTTTTTGAATAGAATCCAACACCTGCTTTCAAACAATAAAAATTAGTTTTTGAATAATCATTTATTGTTTTATAGTCATTTCCAGTATATGACACAATATTAAATATATTATGAGAATCTACTTGTAACTCGCCACTATTTGATGGATCATTAATTGAATATCCAATATTTTTTCCTGGTACAGTTGTTGTAAGCTTTAAATATAATTCATTACTTGCTGCATTTGAAATATTAAAATTTGCAAATAATGTGCTTATCATAGCAACTCCTATTAAAATTAAAAACATCTTTTTTAGTTTCATAGCTAAAACCTTCCTTTTTTTAAATTTATAATATGTCTATAATAATTGTATAAACTTATAAAACATAAGTCAATACCACTTTTTACTAGTATTTTAGGTTTGTAATATTTCGTCTCTAACTCCTTTACGGAAATAGAATTCGTACAATTTACAGCCCTACATTACAATTATATTACATTTTTGTTACAAAATCAAGAGTTAACGTAAAATAAGCAACTATAAACTTATTTTTTATATTTCAAAAAAATACTTATATTTATAGTTTTTATGCATATATATATATTGGTGAATTACTATGAATTTTAAAAAAATTTCTATTTTTTTATATCTTATTATTACTATAATCCTTATACCCCCTAGCATTTTTGCTACTAATGAGAATACAGAAGAAATAAATATAGATAGCATTCAAAATGAATTAATTGAAACATCTTCTCATATAGAAGAAGTCCCCTCAATTAATTCTAGAGCTGCAATTGTTATAGATAGAAATTCAAAAACTATATTATATGGAAAAAATGAGCAAGAAAAAAGAAAAATGGCATCCACAACAAAAATTATGACCGCAACAATTGTACTAGAAAACACAAACTTAAATGATACTGTAGAAATATCAAAAAAATCAGCAAATACTGGTGGATCTAGACTTGGTTTAAAAACCGGAGATAAAATTACTGTTCACGACCTTTTATATGGATTAATGTTATGTTCTGGAAATGATGCAGCAGTTGCTTTAGCAGAACACACAGCAGGAAGTGTTGAAAATTTTGCAAATTTAATGAATAAAAAGGCAGAAGAATTAAATTTATTAAACACACATTTTATTACTCCACATGGCTTAGATAGTGATGAACATTATACAACTGCTTATGAACTAGCTATACTTACAGATTATGCTTTAAAAAATAAAACCTTTGCCAATATAGTAAATACCAAAAATTATTCAGTTACTATAAATGGATTTTCAAAAACATTATCAAATACCAATGAACTTTTAGGAAACTTAAATGGTATCTATGGAGTTAAAACCGGATTTACCAATGGTGCTAACAGATGTCTAGTTACTGCTTGTAAAAGAAATGATTTGGATATTATTTGTATAGTTTTAGGAGCAGACACAAAAAAATTCAGAACACAAGATAGTATAAAATTAATAGAATATACATTTAATAATTATCAAAATGTAAATATAAAAAATATTATAGATTCTAATTTTGAAAATTGGAAAAAAAATAATTTATCTACTTTTATTATAAAAAAAGGAATAACAAAAAATATTACACTGTCACTTTCTAATTTAGAATATCCAATTATTCCTGTAAAAAAAGACTTAATTAATTCTCTATATATTAACATTGATTGCACACAAAACTTAAACGCACCTATACCCAAAAATAAAAAAATAGGAAATTTAATATTATATTTAGATAATAAATCAGTCATAAATTTAGATATCTTGAATACAATTGAAATAAAGAAAAAAAGTCCTTTAAACTATTTCAAACATATTTCAATTAATTATATATCATATTTAGAAAATATATTTGAAAAACCACTTATAAAGTATTGACATTAGACTTAAATTTTGTTATTATTATAAAGCTAAATAATAACAATTGCGGGAATAGCTCAGTTGATAGAGCGCTGCCTTGCCAAGGCAGAGGTCGCGGGTTTGAGCCCCGTTTCCCGCTCCAAATTTTAATTTTATGTGGCAACATAGCCAAGTTGCTGAGGCTGTTTGAGCGAAGCGAATTACAGCCTCAGTATACGATAGCATTGTAGTAATTTTATGTGGCGACATAGCCAAGTTGCTGAGGCTGTTTGAGCGAAGCGAATTACAGCTTCAGTATACGATAACATTGTAGTAATTTTATATGGCGACATAGCCAAGTGGCTAAGGCACGAGTCTGCAAAACTCTGATCCCCGGTTCGAATCCGGGTGTCGCCTCCACAAAAAAACAGTATTTATTTTTTATAAATACTGTTTTTTATTTAACCAATTTAAAAAATGAACTACCTCCCGCAAACTTCGTTTTCATTTTAGCAACAAACCCATTATTATATATTGCTTTATCATCATTACTTACTACATCTTTTATGTTAGCTTCATAAATAAATTCTTCATTTATATTATTTATAATATGTATTTTAAAACTCAAATTATATCTAAGCTCTTCTAATTCTACCTTTGCATTTTTTAATATCTTACCATCATAATAAACTAAATTGTCATTTTGACTTGCACTATATTGAGTTATATTTTTATTTATATATCCTATCGTCACTGGATTACTACAATCTGTATAAAAACTTGGTTTAGAATAATCTCTTTCTTCATTTTCCTTATTTGTTCTTATAACATCAAAATCAATTCTATCACAGTTTTCAAAACTTTTAAATTTTCCAAAATCATTAAAATTTTTATAATTCAGTATTTTTTCACCAGAATTATTTTGTGATTCTATTTTAATATTATCTATATATAATTGGCTTACTGTATTTTTTTCATTTATATCAGTTATTGAATTTTTATTATTTATATATATAGCCAAATCTGTATATTGGCATATACCTAAATCTTTTAAATTACTTTGATTATTATTTTCTATTCCAGCACTACTATAAATTAATACCTTCTCTATTGAAAAAATAACATCCTTATTTTCTTCGGCAATTTTAGTAATTTTATTTGCATAAGTATTTCTTCCTATTGTTTTATGAATAATACTAGCCACAATAATAAATAATACTATAAATACCAATATCAAAATTTTAGAAAAATACTTATTTTTAAACAGTTTTTCTATTATATTTTCTTTCATTATAATTTATTATATAAATCCTCCATCTTTGAATAAACCTTTGTATACCAATTCTTATCACTTGCATACCTTACATTAACTCCAGCTAATGTTGCCCCATTATAATATGAACCTTTAGCAACTTCTCCATCATAAATAGGCGTTCCTGGTTCATTTATATAAAATTTAACTAAAGCTTTAGCAACTGTTTCTATTGCATCCTGATATGTTTCAAATTCATATGAATAACTATATGGATCTCTATCGTATGCACCATATCCAAATAAATTTCTTTTATCTTTAGCTATTGTAGAATTTCCCCATGCACTCTCATGTATACCAATTGCTGCAACAAAAACGCCATTTATATTGTATTTTTGTTCAATATTATAAAAAACCTCCGCATTATCTTCAAATATATTATTTTTATCATTTGAATTATTTGATAATATCTTTTTAAAGTCATCTAAAGTTAACCCACTTGGTTTATTTAATTCCATATCAATATTAAATTTATTTTTTATTTTTAATATTCTACAAGCCTCCGCAATTTCTGGATTAATTGTAGCAGAAGTCACTAGATTAATTTTAATAAATCCCTCATATTCTCCATAAGAAACTTTACACCAATTCTTAGATATATCCAATAATTTAACATCTAAGTTTTGTGGAATATTACATATAGTTGCTGAAGTATCTTTTGTTTCACTTTTTAAATCTGCTTGTGATAATAAATACATCTTATCACCTATATGTACATTATATTTTTTTAAGAATTCAGAAGTGCCTACTTGCACTATCTGCTTTATTGGTTCCTGTATTATGTTTCTACTTAATATACTTTCATCTTTATAATTTCCATTCTCATATCTCTTAACTGCTGTAACATTTTCTTTTCCGTCTTTTCCCTCTTGAACTACTACTTGTTCATCTTTGGGTAATTTATTATTTTTTTGATAAACAGTATCATACTTTATATCTCTATCTTCTGTAATTAATTGTTTAGATGTAACAACACTTATATTATTAGATATAATCTTTTCTACATTTATTACATTATTATTTTCTTCATATTCACCTATAACTTCATTTTTTTCTTCACCTGAATTAGTTGCAAAAATATATCCTGTAAATGCCGTCATTATAGCAAAAATAAGCACAACAACACTAGCCACACTTGTTGTTTTTGTGGCTATATTACTAATTGCTCTTTGTATAAAATTATTATTTTTCTTCTTCACTTTCTTGTAACTCTTCACTTGAGCATTTCTAATATTTTGCAATTCTTTAAATACTTCTGGAAGAGTTCTATTATCATTAGACTTTTCTAACACTAAAATATACCTCTTACATCTAATATTTTACAATTATATTATAAATCAGCAAAGTATTTTTGTCCATTATTTTTCTGTGTCTTTTTTATTACACTTTTGTAACAATATAGGTAAGAGTAAAAAAAAATCACATAACGTGATTTTTTTAATTAATTATTTTCCAATAAACATCTGAACATAAATTTTTCCGTATTTACTTCCATTTACAACACCAATACCAGTATAATTAAAACTTGAATTTAAAATATTTGCCTTATGTCCTTCTGAATTCATCCAAGCTTCTACTGCTTTACTATTACTAGAATTTCCAGCAATATTCTCGCCTGCAGTTTTATATGAAACTTTAAAACTTTTTAGCATGTCAAATGGTGAACCATATGTTGGCGAAGTATGTGAAAAATAATTGCTATCAACCATATCTTTAGCTTTTATTCTCGCAACATTCTGTGTTTCATCATCTATTTTTAATTTAGCAAGTCCTGCAGATGTTCTTTTTTGATTTATTAAATTAAAAACTTCCATTTCGTCATTTGTTAAAGAAGATGTTACTTGATTACTATTTGATGAATTACTATTATTTGCACTTTGTGAATATAACAATTTAATATATTTATTACTTACCATTCCTATATAATCTTTATCTGTTTGAATCACATACCAACTTCCTATTTGTGCAAATACTCTCACATATTCATTTTTAGAAATTTGTGTAACTACTCCATAAGATGTTGTGGGCCCGCTTCTTACATTCAACTTTGTTGCAGTTACAATTCCAGTAGTAGAACCAACCGTTTGATAATATTGCATACCATTAGAAACATTTACTAAAATAGATAAAATTATAATTGTTAAACCAATTATTGGTATTATTATTTTTTTATTATTTAAAAATTTCACAATAAAAAACCTCCAAAATACATTTATTATTATTTTAAACATATTTTAGAGATTTTATACAAAAATCTATTTTGTTAAACTTTTCATTTTGTCAATAAATTAGATTCTTTAAGTAAATTTCTATAATATTTAGCAATTAGTTCATCTAATTCTACACTTAGTTTATATGTTATATCGTAATCAGCACCTGACACAATGCTTTCGTTTAATTTTTCTCTTAATTTACAAATTTCTTCATTTAGCATAAGGCATCTCTCCTTTTTTATTATCTTTTGTCTTAAGTATATTTATAAATTAACATATTTTTACATTTAAGTCAACGTATTTTGCCTTATTTTTCAAGTTTTGCATGACCTTTTTCAGTTTATTTTTTCCTTTTTTTACATCATTCGACACACATATAAAAACAATGATAAAATAACCCTATTTTCGTTTATGCTCTTACGACAGAAATAACCATTTTATCTTCTTTAAATAAATTTTTTAAAATACTTTCTATATATTGCTCATTTATTGTCTCAATTTCTTCTAAATAGTCAAAACTATTTACTCCTTTAAAATAATCAGATAAAAACATTCTAGCAATATCACTCACATCATTGTATTCTTTAACATAATCACCATATATCATTTTTTTAATTCTTATAAAATCAGTTTCATTAATTCCATTTTGTTTAATTTTATTAATTTCTGTCCTAATTTTCTCGTATACCAATTCTGGTGAATTTGATTGACCAGAAATAACTATATGTGCATATCCCTTTGAAAATTCATAGTCTAAAGAAGGTACACTATATAAAATTCCCTCATCATATAATTCTTTATATAAATTTGAACTTTTTCCAATAATCATATTCAATAAAATTTCTATAGCAATATGTTTCTTTACTCTTTCTTGATCACTTAAATTAGTATCTTTTATCCCTATTGTAAATAAAGGTATACTAACTTCCATTTTTTGTTCTATTTTTTCTTTAACTATAGTTTCTGGTTCTTCTGGATATATTCTTTTTATTTCACCATTTGCTTTATTTTTTATTAATCTTTTCTTTATTTCTTTTAAAAGTTCTTCAGGATTAAAATCTCCACAAACAACTAATGCCATATTAGAAGGATTATAAAAAGTATTATAACATTTATACAATATCTCTTTATCTATATGACTTATTGTTTCTATTGTACCTGTTATATCTAATTTTACCGGATGATTATGATACATTGCTTCTAAAGTATTTAAATATACCTTCCACTCTGGATAATCATCATACATCATTATTTCTTGCCCAATTATTCCCTTTTCCTTTTCTACATTTTCATCTGTAAAATAAGGATGTTGAACATAATCCATTAATTCATCCAACGCTTCATAGAAATTATCTGTACACTCAAATAAATATGCTGTATGGTCATTTGTAGTGTATGCGTTTGCATTAACTCCTAATGCAGTCAATGCATCTAGACTATTGACACCATTTTCCTGTTCAAATAATTTATGTTCTAAAAAATGTGCAACTCCTTTTGGAACTTCTGTTACATTTTCTTCCCCTGGAACTATAAATTTATAATCATTAGATCCATAATTCGTTCCCCAAATTACATATTTTTTTCTAACATCTTTTTTTGGTATAATCATAATAGTTAATCCATTTTCTAACTTTTCTGTGTATACCTTTTCTTTTATCTTAAAATTCTCAACTACTTGCATTTTTACTCCTTTCTAATCTTTCAAAAAATATATTGTGTTTATATAAACATTATCTGCAATATTCATTATTCCTTCTCTAGACACTTTTTCTATTTTTTCAATATATTCATCTACTGAAACATTTTTATTTGTTAATTCTTGTCCAAAAAAGTAAACTATTTCTGTATCTTGTTCATCTTTTATATTCTTTATTGTTGATATTATATTCTTTTTAGCATTTTCTATGTCTTCATCTGAAAAACTACCATCTTTCATGTCCTTTAATTGTTCTTTTATTATTTTTAAAGCTTTTTCATAATTTTTAATTTCTATACCACAATTTATAAATATATTATTCTTGTGTCTTATATAACTTGAACTAGCTGTATATGCTAAACTTGCCTTTTCTCTAACATTTTGGAATAATTTAGAACTTGCTGTTCCTCCTAATATTGCATTATATACCAATGCATCATATTTAAGTTCTTCATCCTCTATCCCAACATCTAATCCTAATATTAATTTTCCTTGTGTAACTTCTAATGATTCAGTAACAATATTTTCTTTTGACTTTATATCTTTTTTCATTAACTCATTACAAATATATTTTGGATCTCTTGGCAATAAACTTTCTACATTTTCATTTTTCTTAACAATTTCATCAATGTTTTCTGTATATTCTCCAGAAACAAATATATCTATTTTACATTCTGATTTTAATTTATTATAGTAATTGTATAAATTCTCTGCATTTATTTTATCCAAATCTTCTACATATCCAAACTTATATAGTCCATATGGTTCGTTCTTATACATTTCTTCTGTACATCTATCAAATGCATATCTTGCTTTATTATCAACTCTACCCTCTATTATTTGTCTTATTGTTTTTTTCTCTTGTTCAACATATTCTTCTTTAAATTTATTTTCTTCAATAAGTGGGTTGAATACTATTTCTATTAATTTTTGTAAACCTGTTTTCAACATATTGTCATTATTTTGTGGAATATATGCATCATTTATTGTTTCTAGATAAAATTTAAACACATGGTTATCTCCTGTTTTATCTAATCCACAATCAAAATCAGCACCATACATATTCTCCAATTCCTTACTTATTTCCTCTTGAGTTGGCATATTTTTACTTCCTCTTCTTAACACAGAAGATAAAACTGCATCATATGTTACATACTCTCTTGTTATTGGAGTTGTTAAAAATATAGCAATTAAATTCGTTTTAAATTTGTTATTATTAATAAGATGAAGTTTTATACCTTCTTTAATATCTTTTATAATATAACTCATATTTTACCTCCTAATTATATATATTTATATTATTAAATTTTCAATTTATATTATACTCTATTTTTTTAATAAATCAAAAAAAGTTGACATTAAATTTTGTTTAATATCAACTTTTAATATACTAAAATTTTCTTTTTCTAGCAGCCTCTGATTTTTTCTTTCTCTTTACACTAGGTTTTTCATAATGTTCTCTTTTACGAACTTCTTGGATAACTCCATTACGAGCACATTGTCTTTTAAATCTTTTTAAAGCATCTTCTATATTTCCATTATTAACTTTTATCTCTGACATTAATATTCCCCTCCTTCCGGCGTTTACAGCACTGTATGTGGAATTCTATTCTAAGGTTTTCTTTTAACCTTCCCGTTATACGAATAACATTATACATTAATTTTCTATACTTTGTCAATAGTTATATTGAATTAAACCTCATATTCCACAACTTTATTTTCTTTTAATGATTTTTTTACATCTATAATCCTTTGGTTTGTTGACCCTCTAAATTTTATTGATAAGCTTTTTTTATCCTCTTCAAATTTTCCATCTACAACTACATCAATATAAGAAATAAGCTCTTTAGTTTCTTTCCACTTATTGCACATTCCACCAATAACATCTTTATCAAATGTAAAACCTGTGTAACACCATATATTTTTATCAGGATATATTTCTTTGACTTTTTTTACTAATGGCAATATTCCTTTTTGGTTCTCATACTCTAATGGCTCTCCTCCCAAAATAGATAGACCAGATATATATGGATTATCTAAATCATTTATTATTTCTTCTATTGTTTTTTCTGTAAATTTTTTACCAAAATTAAAATCCCATGCCTCCTCATTAAAGCATCCTTTACAATGATGATTACATCCACTAACAAACAATGATACCCTTACTCCTAGGCCATTTGCTACATCTGCCACTTTTATATCTGCATAATTCATTTATAACATCTCTTTCTTATATTTATTTAATAACTGTATTATAACATTTTTAAAATATTAATTTCAATAGAACAACTATGAAATAAATTTTTTGTACATTATAGTTTTACATATTAAAAAATTCACACAACATTCCTAATATAAAATAAAAAAGAAACTACTTAAAAAATAGTCTCCTTTTTATATTTTTATATATTCTTATATCTTCTATATTTAAAATAACTTAATACTATCACAACAACAGCTACACTTATTATTGGAATAACTATTTTTTCAACACCAGAATATGGATAATTATTTAAGACTTTTGTATTATTATCTTTTGTTTTTATATTTTTGGTATTTGTTGTAGTTACATTATTATTTTTATTTGTTGTAGTATTAGATTTATTGGTATTATTTTTGTCTGACACATTATTAGAAGTGTTTGTATTACTTTTATCTGTTGCATTATTAGAAGTGTTTGTATTATTTTTATCTGTTGCATTATTAGAATTATTTGTATTATTTTGGTCTGTTGTATTATTAGTAGTACTATTTTTATTATCATCAGTTTTATCCGTATTATTTTCTGAAGCTTTTTTTACTATAATATTTGTTTTATATTCTTGTACATTTAATGTTTGATTACCATCTGATACTTCTGTATTATTTAATCCTATCTCATATTTACCTTCAGCAGTATTAGAATTAACTTTAAATGTTAATATCGCCATAGTATCATCTTTTTTTACGCATTCCCCATCAGAAGTAGTGGCTACCAATTTTATAACCCCTTTAGTATCAGTATTAACTGTTGGTTTTTCCCAAGTACCGTTTCCATCTACACTAGAATAACTAAAAATGTCACTATTATATGTTAGTGTAGTTTGATATGCACCTATACCATCATTTGTAGTTATATTTGATAATTTTAATTCTATTTTTATTTCTTTACCTGGCTCAACACTAGATTGTGGTATAAGAGTAATTTGACAACCAGACTCAGCGTTTACATTTATTTTTAATGCACTTATTAGTATAACAAAAATAACTAATATTGATAAAACCTTTTTTTTCATCATTTTTCCTCCAAAAACAATCTGTCTATATTTTAACTTAATTAGTTATAAAAAGCAATATTTTTTTCCAAATTCCAATTATATCCAAAAAACCGCAAATACTTTATAGTATTTGCGGTTTTTTTTACATCTGAAATATTTTTATAAAATTATTATATACCCATTCATGTGTAAAAGGTATTATCCATAATAATAAGAATATAACTATCATAATACATACTGTTAATCCCATTGCAAAAACATCTTTTTTATTTAAGTTTTTAATATTTTTAACAGCATTAACCAATGTACCAACCATTCCTGGTAATAAATCAAAAACTCCTTTTGGTTTTTCCTTTTTTTTCTTATTTTCAGTTTCTTTTACATATACAGTATTTGATACATTTTCTTTATTAACCTTTTTTTCTTGTGTATATGTTTTTTTTAAGTTTTCCCTTTGCCTTTCACTATCATATTGATCTTTTAATAAATCATCAGATAACACTTTATATGCAACATTTATTTCTTTTAATTTTTCTTCAGCAATTTTCTTTTTATCTCCAGTATAACGATCTGGATGATATTTTTTAGCTAATACTCTATATGCTTTTTCTATTACTTCTTTAGACGCTTTTGGACTAACTTCTAGTATATCATAATAATTTTTCATATTTACTCCTGTATTTTACATTATTTATCCTTCAAAAATTTTTGCAAATTCTTCTCCAGTTATTTTTTCTTTTTCTAATAATACTCCTGCAACACTATGAAGTTTATCTATATTTTCTGTTAGTATTGTTTTAGCTCTATCATATGCTTTATCTATTATTGATTTTATTTCTTCATCTATAATTCCAGCTGTTTCTTCAGAATAATTTTTAGATTGAGCAAAATCTCTTCCTAAAAAGACTTCTTCTTGACCAGATCCAAACATAATAGATCCTATTCTTTCACTCATACCATATTTTGTAACCATATCTCTTGCAATTTTTGATGCTCTTTCTATATCATTGCTTGCACCTGTTGAAATATCATTTAAAATAAGTGCTTCCGCAACTCTTCCTCCAAGTAAAGATACAATTGTTTCTTCCATTTCTGTTTTTGACATAAATGATTTATCTTCTGTTGGTTTATACATTGTATATCCACCAGCCATACCTCTTGGAACTATTGATATTTCATGAACAGCATCTTGTGTTGCTAAAAATTTACTTACAACTGCATGACCTGCTTCATGATATGCAACTAATTTGTTTTCTTTTTCACTTCTTACTCTTGTTTTCTTTTCAGGTCCCATAGTTACTTTAACCATAGCATCTTCAATTTCTTTCATACCTATTTCATTTAAGTTTCTTCTTGCTGCAAGTAATGCTGCTTCATTTAATACATTCTCTAAATCAGCTCCAGAAAATCCTGATGTATTTTTGGCAATTATTTTTAAATCAACATCATCAGCTAATCTTTTCTTTCTGCTGTGTACTTCTAATATTTGTTCTCTTGCTTTTACGTCTGGTGCTCCTACTACTATTTGTCTATCAAATCTACCTGGTCTCAATAAAGCTTTATCTAATACATCTGGTCTATTTGTAGCAGCCAATACTATAACACCTTCATTTTCAGAGAATCCATCCATTTCAACTAATAATTGATTTAATGTTTGCTCTCTTTCATCATGTCCACCACCAAGTCCTGCACCTCTTTGACGACCAACTGCATCAATTTCATCTATAAATATTATACATGGTGCATTTTTCTTTGCTTGTTCAAATAAATCTCTTACTCTTGAAGCACCAACACCAACAAACATTTCTACGAAATCTGAACCACTTATTATATAAAATGGAACTCCTGCTTCTCCTGCTACTGCTTTTGCTAATAATGTTTTACCAGTACCTGGCTGACCAACTAGCAAAACTCCTTTTGGTATTCTTGCACCCATATCTGTAAATTTCTTTGGATTTTTTAAGAATTCTACTATCTCTTGTAATTCTTCTTTTTCTTCATCTACACCTGCAACATCATCAAATGTTACTCTATTTTTTTCTCCTGCATTTATCATTCTTGCTTTGCTTTTTCCAAATGTCATAGATTTTGTTCCATTTTGATTATTTCCACTCATCATTATAAACCAAAATACTAAAAATATTGCAAGAAGTCCAAATGGTGTTATAAATCCTAATGCTGTTATCCATATTGATTCTTTTTCTTCTTCTAATGAAAATGCTCCTGTTTTTAAATAATCTTGTGAATATGTCATAAAACTGTCTAAACTTGGTATACTTACTTCTTTTTCTAATTTAGAATCTTTCATTTTTACAGTTGCTTGTGAACCTGTTGATGAAATTTTTATTTTTTCAACTTCTCCATTTTCAATACTTGTTATTAATTCTGAATAAGTTATTTGTGAACTTCTATTTTCCATTATTGATGTTATTAATACAATTGCTATTACCCCAATTATTAACCACATCGCTAGTGTTTTTATTCCTTTTTTCAATTTACTACCTACCTTCCTTGTATTATTACACAATACCATTTTTACATCGAAAACTATAACATACCTTTTTTCATTTTTCAATAGTTTTTAAGTGATTTTTTTGTGTCTTTTTTGTTACATTTTTTCAATGTTTTCTAGGGATATACTGATTTTTAATCAATTTTTATAAAATTAATTTTTTTATTTTGTATTAATACTTTTAAATTTTTATTTGGCATTAAAAATTTATTTCCTATGTTATTATTACATAATTTTATTATATCTTCTATATTAACTTTTTCTATTCCTTGTGTTGATCCAAATAGTTTTCTTGTTGCTATTAATATAATTCTATTTTTTAACACCTCATCTAATAAATTAAATTCTTTTAGTTTTAATTCAATTCTATTCTTTTCCCCTATTACAAGTAATTTTTTATAGTTTTCATTTGATACATTTTCTATAAAATCATCTTCACTTGATACTACATCTGCTAACCTTGTTATTGTTTCTATAATATTAGGATTAAATTCTTTCTTTATATATGGTATTACAATATTTCTAATTTTATTTCTTGTATATTCATTTTCAAAGTTTGTTTTATCTATTCTTGGTTGCAAATTATTCTCTTTGCAATAATTTTCTATTTCTTGTCTATCACATTCTATTAATGGTTTTATAAATTTTTCTTCTCTTATTGGTTCTATTCCTCTTAAGCCTGAAATTCCGCTTCCCCTAAGTAAATGCATAATTATTGTTTCTACTTTGTCATTTTTATTATGTGCTATTGCTATTTTATTTGATTTTGTTTCTTTTAAAATTTCTTCAAAATATTCATATCTTACTTTTCTTCCAGCTTCTTCTGTTCCAATTTTTTTAGTTTTGGCAATTGTAGGCACATCTATTTTTTTAGAAAAACATTTTATATTATATTTTTCACAATATTTTTTTACATATTCTTCATCTTCATCAGCATCTTTTCCTCTAATATTATGATTTACATGTACAACATATATTTCAAAATTCATTTCATCTTTTAATTGATTTAAAATATCTAACATTGCAATTGAATCTGGTCCACCAGATACTCCTAACACTATTTTATCTCCTGAATTTATTAAATTATATTTTTTTATTGTTTCTATTATTTTTTGTTTCATTTTTTACCTTTCTTAAATTCAAATCAATATCTAAATATGGCAAACCACCCTTGTATTATAACAAGGGTGGTCATTGGATTTTGTAAGGTTATTCCTTATACCATAGCTTGGGCTTCTTCTCTTACAATCAACTTCACCTCATTCAAAATTGCTTTTTTTTCTGTTGCATTTACTACTGAAAGTTTGTATGCCGTCGTATATTTATGAGATTTATACAACGAGTTGATTGCTCCAACAAGCCAAATCATAAAATCAAATTGGTCATCTTTTGAAGATGACAACCAATTTTGAAAAACTGTAATTTGCTTGCTTTCATATGGATTCAACTTGACAAGTTGATCTACCATTTGGTTACTGTATTCATTGCCCATTAATTTTTGTAAAAATTGTTGAAAATTTTGTAACCGATTTGTTGCTTCAGCCATTATGCTACCTCCATTTTTTTATAAGTGCTTTTGGCAAACGCATATATTATAACATCTATTTATTTTATTTGCAACTCTTTTTTATTTTTTCAATCATCAAATCTTCTTTCTATATTTACAAACTTTGTATAATTTCCCATCCAATACAATTTTACAGTTCCTGTTGAACCACCTCTTTGTTTTGCTATTATTACTTCTGCAATATCTTTTTCAGCACTTTCTTTATTGTAATAATCATCTCTATATAAGAACATTACTATATCCGCATCTTGTTCTATTGCTCCAGATTCACGCAAATCTGATAGCATAGGTCTATGGTCATCTCTTTGTTCTACAGCTCTTGATAGCTGTGATAATGCTATTACTGGAACATTTAATTCTTTTGCCAATTGACGTAAAGTAATATTCCCTTTCTGACTAACTATAGTTAAAATTCCCTTCTTCTCCTCTGGACATAACTTATTACCATCTACTGTTAAATTATTCATATCATTTAAGAAATTAAACAAGTCTGCTGTTACCGCCATTTTAGGAGCTCTTAGTTCATCTGGAAATACGCTACATTTCCCACGCATTTTTTCAATCAAATCTATTTCTTTAATTTGCCCATCAACTTCTATAAATCGTCCATATGGTGTCGGTGATTTTTCACTTCCAGGCCCCTCATAATAAGCTCTTCTACGCGCAACTATATCAATAATCTTATTAATAAATTGTTCATCCAATTCTTGATGATGTAATATCTCATTCAA
>ERZ827168.2427-NODE-2427-length-21739-cov-11.319913_pt1 | contig 21739 bp, 24 predicted proteins | sample MGYA00519868_ERZ827168 | MGnify/ENA primary metagenome ERZ827168 (study PRJEB31778, sample SAMEA3449271) | human gut metagenome | biome: human gut; feature: human-associated habitat; material: faeces | place: United Kingdom | collected 2010/2012 ...
TATTGTAATTATTAACGCTACTAAAGTTATACCTTTTTCTTCTTTTCTCATCTTTAAAATTCCCCTTTCTTTTTTACTCATTGCCTGCACTCCACCAGCCAAATGCAAAAAGGAACGGGCTACCCATCTCTTATATACAACTTTAATAAAGCATAAAAATTTATGCTTGGTTTATTTTTTAGATTATAGCTCTCTCTCTCTCTCTCTCTCTCTACAGTATCAAAGGTTTTAACCATTGTTTGTTCCATGAACTCTCTCCTTTGTTTCCCAGTATATACTTTCACAAATATATACCATATTTTACTTTAATTTATTCTATAATAAAAAATTACAAATTGCAACCATTTTTGCAATTTGTAATATAATTGTAATATTTTCATCTTCTACTATTTCATTAAGATAAACTTTTTATCATAAACTTATTTACTTTTTATTCTTCTTTTTATATAATATACACTAAATAAAATAAAAGGAGGACCATATATATGCCTAGTTTTGAAAATTTAAAAGCAGAAGATATTCAAGTTTATGATGCAATAATGAAAGAACTTAACAGACAAAGAAATAAAATTGAGTTAATCGCTTCTGAGAATTTTGTAAGCCCAAGCGTTATGGAAGCTATGGGAAGCTATTTAACAAACAAATATGCTGAGGGGTATCCTGCCCACAGATACTATGGTGGTTGTGAATACGTTGACATTGTAGAAGATTTAGCAAGAGATAGAGTAAAAGAAATTTTTGGTGCAGAACACGCAAATGTTCAACCACACTCTGGTGCACAAGCCAATATGGCTGTTTATGCAGCTCTTCTTCAACCTGGTGATACTGTTTTAGGTATGAATTTATCACATGGTGGTCATTTAACTCATGGAAGTAAAGTAAATGCCTCTGGAAAATTATATAACTTTATTCCTTATGGATTAAATGAAAAAAACGGAAGAATTGATTATGATGAAGTCGAACGTTTAGCATTAGAGCACAAACCAAAACTAATTTTAGCTGGAGCAAGTGCATATCCTAGAATTATAGATTTTGAGCGTTTTAGAGAAATTGCAGATAAAGTTGGATGCTATTTTATGGTAGATATGGCTCATATTGCTGGTCTAGTTGCTGCTGGTCTACATCCAAACCCAGTAGAATATGCAGATGTTGTTACTAGTACAACACATAAAACTTTAAGAGGTCCTAGAGGTGGCTTAATCCTATGCAAAGAAAAATATGCACAAGTAATTGATAAAGCAATATTTCCTGGAACTCAAGGTGGTCCACTAATGCATGTTATAGCTGCAAAAGCCGTATGTTTTAAAGAAGCTTTAAAACCAGATTTTAAAACATATCAAGAACAAATAATTAAAAATTCAGCTGTTTTAGCAGAAGAATTGTTAAAATTAAACTTTAATTTAGTTTCTGGCGGTACAGATAATCACTTGATACTAATTGATTTACGTAATAAGCATATCACAGGTAAAGAATTAGAAACAAAACTTGATGATGTTGGTATTACAGTAAATAAAAATGCTGTTCCTTTTGATACAGAAAAGCCTAGCATAACAAGTGGTATAAGAATTGGAACTCCTGCTGTTACTACTCGTGGATTTAAGGAAGATGACATGAAAGAAATTGCCCATCTTATAAATATGGTAGTAGAAAATAAAAATACAGAAGAAATAAAACAAAGAGTAAAAAAATTATGTGAAAAACATCCATTGTATGAATAAGCCAAAGTCGCACAAATGCTATTTGTGCGACTCTTTTTAAATTACGTATAGTAAAATACAAATTAAATGTAGTAAGCTTCCTATAACACAAGCCAAATGGAAAATTGAATGCATCCATTTATGTTTTTTTCCTAAACCATAAAAAATTGCTCCAACTGTGTAAATTACTCCTCCTGATAGCAATAGCAAAAATCCACTCATTCCTAGTTCTTCCATTATAACATTTATTTTTACTATTATGCACCAGCCCATAATTAAATAACATATCATTGAAAATATTTTGTACTTTTTCAAATCTATTGAATTAAATGCTATTCCAACAATAGCTAATCCCCACACTACTCCAAATATTACCCAACCAGTACATGGGTTATATTCTCTTAAAGTGCATAAGCAAAATGGTGTATATGTACCTGCAATTAATAGGAATATTGAACAATGGTCTATTATTTGAAATACTTTTTTTGCCTTAAGTTTTGGATTTAAGCCATGATAAATACTAGACATTGTATATAATAAGATTAAAGTAATTCCATAAACAATGCTTGAAGCTATACCATAACCACTTTTATTTATTGCTGAAAAAATAACTCCTAACACTATTGCAACTATCCCAAGAGGTGCTCCTACAATATGTGAAACCATATTGAAAATCTCCTCTCCCCTTGTATATGTTGGCAAAATCCTATCATCTAATTTAGTTCTTTTCATTTTTACCTCCATTAGTTTTAATATAATAACATATTTATGCTAAAATATCAACATTATTTATTTTCACTATTTTTAGATTTTCATGTTATTTTTTAATTTGCTATTCCATTATTTATAAAAATATCATATAATACTGGTGATAAAATATAATTATATTTTATTTTTCCTTAAAACAAATAAAAGTGAGGATTTTATTTTATGAAAAAAATTATTTTTAAAGGCTGTGGGACAGCTATTATAACCCCATTTACTAATGAAGGGATTAACTTTACTGAATTTGAAAAGCTAATTGAAACTCAAATTGCAAAAGGTGCAGATAGCATAATTGTTTGTGGTACAACTGGTGAATCTGCTACTATGTCTTTAGAAGAAAGGAAAGCTGCTATTCAATTTGTTACAAGAATAGTAAATAAACGTATTCCAGTTATAGCAGGAACTGGTGCTAATTGTACTAAATCTTCTATTGAAATGACCATTTTTGCTGAATCTGTTGGTGTTGACGCTGTTTTAGTTGTTACACCATACTATAATAAAACAACTCAAGCTGGTTTAATTGCACATTTTACCGCTATTGCAAACTCTACTTCTTTACCTGTTATAATGTACAATGTTCCTAGTAGAACTGGTTTGAACATATTACCTTCAACTTGTTTAGAACTTTCTAAAATTGAAAACATTGTTGCCATAAAAGAAGCAAGTGGTAATTTATCTCAAGTTGCTGAAATTGCAGCACTTTGCAGGGATAATTTACATATATATTCTGGAAATGATGATCAAATTTTACCTATTCTTTCATTAGGTGGATTAGGCGTTATTTCTGTTCTTTCAAATATAGTTCCAGATGTTGTTCACAAAATGACAGAAGATTTCTTTAATGGAAATATTATGGGTGCAACAAAAGCACAGCTTGATACTTTAGAGCTTACAAATAGCCTATTTTGTGAGGTTAACCCAATTCCAGTAAAAGCTGCTTTAAATATGATAGGCTATAATGTTGGAGAGCCTAGATTGCCTTTAGTAGAAATGTCTACTTCTGGAAAAGAACGTTTAAGAAAAGCTCTTACAAACTTTGGATTGGAGGTAGTTTAGTTTGATTAATGTTTTAATAAATGGTTGTAACGGAAAAATGGGGCAAGTTCTTTTAAACCAAATACAATCAAATGAAAATTTCAATTATATAGGTGGATGTGATGCAGAAATTGATATTCATTCTGTTCAAGGAATCCCTGATGTTATCATAGATTTTTCTACCCCAGAAGCCACTTTATCTATGCTACAATATGCAGAAGAGAAGCATATTCCTGTTGTTATTGCTACAACTGGATTTAATGATAACCAACTAGAAAAAATAGATGAATATTCTAAAAAATTACCTATATTCAAATCTGCAAATATGTCTTATGAAACAAATCTTATGATTTCTTTAGTTTCAAAACTTGCAAAAGAGCTTGATAATGCTGATATAGAAATTGTTGAAACACATCACAATAAAAAAGTAGATGCTCCAAGTGGTACAGCTCTAATGATTGCTGATGGAATAAATAAAGCTCGTGATAACTCTATGTACTACGAATATGATAGACATAGTAAGCGTGGTGCTCGTAATAAAAGTGAGATTGGTATTCATTCTTTAAGAGGTGGTACAGAAGTTGGAAAACACTCAGTATTCTTTTTTGGAGATAATGAAAGTTTAGAAATTAGCCATACTGTTACTTCGAGAGCAGTTTTCGCAAATGGAGCTCTTAAGGCTGCGGAATTTATAATTAACCAACCTAATGGTTTTTATAACATGGAAGATTTAATTTCAGCTAATAAATAAAAACTACTTAAGGAGTATTTTAAAATGAGGGAATTAGTTGTTGATAAAAAATATAATAATAAGAAGTTAAATACTTTTGTTTTGGCTGCTTTTCCAGAGCTTTCTTTAAATATGTTTAATAAAGCTCTTAGGCAAAAAGATATTAAAATAAATGGTATCCGTGTAAAAGAAAATGTTAATGTTTTTGAAAATGATGTTGTTGCAGTATTTATTGCAGATGAATTTCTATTCAAAAAAATCAATTTAGACATTGTGTATGAAGATGAAAATATTTTAGTTGTAAATAAGCCATATAATATAGAAGTAGTTTCAAATGATTCAAATAAAAGTTTAACTTCTATTCTAAAAGAAAAATATAGTTTCATTGAGCCTTGCCATAGATTAGATAGAAATACAAGAGGTCTGGTTTTATTTGCTAAAAATCAAACAGCATTAGATATTTTACTTGAAAAGTTCAAAAATAAAGAAATTAAAAAATATTATAAATGCCTAGTTTATGGTATTCCTAGCAAAAAAGAAGATACCTTAGTTGGATATTTGTTTAAAGATAGTAAAAAGTCTATGGTCTATATTTCTAATATTCCTAAAGCTGGTTACAAGAAAATTATTACATCTTATAAGGTTTTGGAAAGCAACATAAAAGATAACACCTCTACCCTTCAAGTTGTTTTAGAATATTCTGGAAGAACTCACCAAATTAGAGCACATTTAGCTTACATAGGTTTTCCTATTATTGGTGATGGTAAATATGGCAAAAATGAAATCAATAAAAAATTTGGTAAAAAGGTGCAGGAACTTATGTCAAACAAAATTGTTTTTTCTTTTACTACCAATAGTGGCATTTTAGACTATTTAAAAAATAAGGAAATATCTATAAATTAAAATTTTAAAGCTCTACTAGAATTTCTAGTAGAGCTTAATTTTTATTGTGTTTCATGGTTTTAATTGTCTTTTATTTTTTCAAAGTTCTTAAAGCATTTAATGTTGCTAAAACAGTTACTCCAACATCTGCAAATACTGCCTCCCACATTTTTGCTATTCCTAAGAATACTAATAATAGTACAAGTATCTTAACTCCTATTGCAAATGTAATATTTTCTTTTGAAATTTTGATAGTTTTTCTAGCAGTTTTTATTGCTTCACATATTTTTGATGGTTCATCTGTCATAATTACTACATCTGCCGCTTCTATTGCTGCATCTGTACCATATCCACCCATTGCAATTCCTACATCAGCCATTGCAAGAACCGGAGCATCATTTAATCCATCCCCAACAAAAGCAACACCTTGATTTTTTCCATTTAATAATTCTTGTAATTTTTCAACTTTATCTGTTGGCAATAATTCTGTGAATACATTATCTATATTTAGTTTCTTTGCTACCTCTTCTCCTACCTGTTTTCTGTCTCCTGTTAGCATTACAACCTTTTTTATTCCTTGTTTCTTCAAATTATTAATTGCAAGCTTTGAATCTTCTTTTATTTCATCTGCTATTTCAATTTTTCCAGCATATTCTCCATCTATTGCTATATATACAACTGTTGCAGCATTTTTTTCTTCTTGAACTTTTATGCCTATTTTTTCCATTAATTTGCTATTACCCAAGAATACTTTTTTACCATCTACTAATGCGGTAACTCCATGTCCTGAAATTTCTTCATATTCTGTTATTTTTTGTTTATCAACCTCTTTACCATAGCTTTCTAATATTGATTTAGCTATTGGATGATTTGAAAAGCTTTCTATATATGCCGCAGTTTCTAAAAGTTCATCTTTACTACCTATTGCATTTATATTTTGTACTTTGAAATTACCTTTTGTTAATGTTCCTGTTTTATCAAAAACTACTGTATCAATATTTGCTAGCAATTCTAAGTAGTTGCTTCCTTTTACCAAAATTCCCTTTCTTGAAGCTCCACCAATTCCTCCAAAGAAGCTTAGTGGTACTGAAACTACAAGTGCACATGGGCAAGATGTAACTAAAAATGCTAATGCTCTATATAGCCAAGTGTTAAAATCCATTTTTAATATAAGGGTTGGTATTACAAATATAAGAACTGCAAGTATTATTACTGTTGGTGTGTAAACTTTGGCAAATTTTGTAATAAATTTTTCTGTATGTGCTTTCTTTTCTCCTGCATTTTCAACTAAATCTAGTATCTTACTTAAAGTTGATTCTTTAAATTCTTTTGTTATCTTTATTTCCAAAACACCATTAGTATTAATTACACCACTTAATATTTCAGAATTTGCACTTACTGCTCTTGGTACAGATTCTCCTGTTAAGGCAGATGTATCAATTAAGGCTTCTCCTGATATAACTGTTCCATCTAATGGTACTCTTTCTCCTGGTTTTACCACAATTATATCTCCAATTTTTACTTCTTCTGGTTTCTTTGTTATAACATTGTTTCCTTCCTTAACGTTTGCTATATCTGGTTTTAGATTCATTAAACTTTCAATAGATTTTTTTGATTTGTCTTCTGCGTATTCTTCAAAAATTTCTCCAACTTGGAAAAATAGTATTACACCAATCGCTTCTGGATATTCTCCTATTGTAAATGCCCCAATGCTGGCTATAACCATTAAAAATTCTTCCCCTAAGAATTCCTTATTTTTTATGTTTTCTATAGCTTCAAAAATAACTTCATACCCTATTGAAATATAACTCATAAAAAATAATGCTATTTTTAGCCATTGTATATCAGTTACAATCGCAGCTGTTCCAAAAATTAAACTTATCACTATTTTTATTATACTTTTTTTCATAAACTAACTCCTTAACAAAATAAAAAAATGTATGTTCAATTACATTATATTGAACATACATTTAAAAGTCAATAGTTTTTACAAGAAAGATGAAATTTGTTTCACATTTTTATATTTACTTACTATTTTTCTTTGTTTTTTCTTCAATTATTTTGCCTATTTCTTCTTTTCTTTTTTCTATTTTCTTTTTGCTCTCCTCAACTTTTTTTCTTATTTTTTCTCTAATTACTTCTATATTTACATTTGGGAAAGCTGTAACAAGTCTTCTTCCTCTCCATGTTTTGCTTATAATGTCTTTTACTTTTTTAGTTATTTCCTCTGTATTATCTTTTGCTTCATTTGAAATTTTCTTAAATGAATGAATTATATTATATGATACTGATACATCTATTGCAAAAATTGCTAGTATTACTATTGTGCATATATGTAACCATGGTTGATGAATATTTCCAATTAATCCAAGAAACACTGGATTTGCATATCTTAATATAATTTGCCCTATAATTGTAAATGGCAATAGTGTTTCTAGGCATACTCTTCCGTTAATATTGAACTTAAATCTATGGTAATCCCACCATCTTGCGTGGAATAATTTTTCCATAACAAAGCTAGTTGCATACTCTAAAGTTCCACAAATAAACATTATTACTATTGTAGAAATCCATAAACTATCTACTATACTAACATTATCTATTATGTTCATAAAATTGCTAAGAAGTAATGTTATTGCTACTCCTCCAAAACCATATATGGGGCAATATGGACCTATTAAAAATCCTCTGTTTATGAATTTATGATGCTGTATAAAACTTAAGCTAACCTCCATTAACCATCCTATCACTGCATAGATTGTAAATAATAATATATAAGTTTCTATATTTTGTATCATTTTATTTTACCTCTTTTCTATATTTTTTTCTATAAGAATTTGTATTTTTACGCAGTATCTCTTTTCCAATAAAAAAGATATTGCTGTGCTAATCCCGCTAAATTTCCATATTGTTCTTTTGCGAATCTTTGTATAGTTTTAGGTTGTTGCTCGCTATTTTCAAAGTATAGTTCAGCTATTACTCTCCTTACCCATACATCAACTGGAAATACTTCAAATTTTTTTAAAGCAAATAGCATAACGCAGTCTGCAACTTTTGGACCTACTCCTGGTATTTCTAACAGTTCATTTCTTAAAGTTTCTATATTTTTTTCTTTTTCTAATTTATTTAGGTCAATTTCATTTTTTAGAGTTTTCTGCACTGTTTCATATACTCTTTTATCCCTAAATCCAAGTCCTAAATTTCTAAAATCTTGAACTGTTGCATTTTCAAGCATTTTAGGAGTTGGAAATGTATAATATGTTCTTCCTCTAAACTCTATTTTTGTTCCATATTGTTTTGAAATTCTTTCTATTATTAGCTTTATTCTTGGAATATTGTTATTTGCTGATATTATAAATGATATTAAGGTTTCCCATAAATCTTGTTTTAATATTCTAATTCCTTGGCCATAATTTATGCTGTTTTTCAAGTAATCATCAATTCCTGATAATTTTCTTTTTATTCCCTCATAGTCTGTTTTCAAATCAAAATATTCTGTACAAATTTCTTTTATATCGCCTTCACAGATTCCTGAAAATATTATATTATTATTTTCTTTTTTTACATTAATTACATTGTTTTTAAATATCCCTGTATAGCTTCCATCTTCTTGTTTATTCCATCTAAAGCATTGCCCACATTCAAATATATGTATAGGTTCAAAGGATTTTGCATCTTTCAAAATATATTGTTTTTCCATTGTTTGCCTTTCTTATAAAACCTGGTTTATTCTATATATCCATATTTTCTATTACCTTATTAATTTCTTTTGTTACATTAAGAACAAATTTTATTATATCATAATACTCTTTTAGCATATTATAGTCTAATGAACTCTTAAACAACTTTGGTTCAAACATATTTCCAGTATGAAATCTTATATACATTTCATCACTTTTTATTGTTATTTCATATTTTATCCTACTTTGCTTTATGAAATCCATCATTGTATTCATAACATCTGATGTTAATAGTTGCATTACTACTATTTTGTTGTCACCATAAACATCAAAATATTTTTCAAATTCTTGTGAATCCATCTCTACTTTTGTTTTGCCTTTAAATAATTTTTCCAGTACTCCTTTGTCTGAACGAATTTTAAATGTAGTACCAATATCCTTGGCACATTCCACTAGTCCAAATAGTCCATGGAATAAAGTATATGTACTAGTATTTCCATCTGAATCTGTACTTTCTTCTTCTGTGTGTACTTCTGACATTTGAAAATTATATTTTCCATCCAACTTTCCTGTAATTAAATCTTCTGCATAATACCTATCATATCGTTCAAATTCTCCTTGTCTATACACTACTGAAGATATGCCACCTTTAGGATTATACTCAAAATTTTCGTCCATATTTTTAATAAATGGTTTTATGGCTTTTTCCTTAAACATTGGAGTGTATTTTGATTTTCTTACAACAATTAAAATAATTATTAGAGAAAAGAAAAATGCCATGTAGCCAAACATTCCAAATTTAAAATGGTCAATATTAGAATAACCATTTGCCAATACTACTACTGTACCTATTATTAAAGCTATTATTGACATTAATAGGAAAATCTGTTTATTTCTTTTCTTTCGCAACATCTCTAATTCATGAAAGCTTTCTTTATGAACCTGTTCATATACTTCATTAAATGATTTCACTTTATTCACATCCTTTGTTTAGTTTTATAGGTCTATTTTCACATTGTTTCTTGCTTCTGGTTGTTCTATTTCAAATAGTTTTTCCTCCTTGAAATTAAATAATTTTGCAAAAATATTGTCTGGTACTACTGATATTTTGGTATTATACGTTGTTACTGCTCCATTATATAATCTTCTTGCTGCTTGAAGTTGGCTTTCAATTTTACTTAATTTTTGTTGTAATAATAAGAACTGTTCACTTGCCTTTAATTCTGGATAATTTTCTATTGTTGCAACTAATCTGTTGCACTCGTTATTTAGCTTTTCACCTTTTTCTAAATCTTTTGTGTTCATATATTCTGTTCTCATTTTTGCAATTTTTTCAAATATTTCACTTTCATGCTTTGTATATGCTTTTACACATTCCACTAGATTTGGTATTAAATCAAATCTTTGAGTTAAGTATACATCTATTGTTGCTCTTTCTTGTTCAACTTTTTTCTTTGTTCTTACCAATCCATTGTACTTTCCTAAAATTACAATTAATACTAACAAAGCTATTATTCCAATTACTGTTAATGGTTCCATACTTATTACCTCTTTCTTTTTTATTTTATTATATATCATTTTATTTTTTTTGTCTATATTATTATGGATATGATTTTATTTAATTTTAAAATAAAACCGTCCATCCAAATAGGATGAACGGCTACTTTATAATTAAATATGTTTTTATTCAAAAACAGTAATAACTACAACTGTTTCAAATTTGTCAATAAGAATAAGTTCTATGAAACATATAAATTAAAACCTCAAGTTCATCTTACGAAACACTTGAGGTTCTAATGGTGCAGATGGCCGGAATCGAACCGGCACGGATTATTAGTCCGCAGGATTTTAAGTCCTGTGCGTCTGCCAGTTCCGCCACATCTGCAAATATTTAAACTGGCTTTGTCTTACGACATTTAAGATTATACTACTTTTGTTTATTGCTTGTCAATACTTTTTTTCAAATTTCTTTAAAAATTTTTACCTGTTTTTTACAATTTTCCCACTTAAAGCTTGACTTTTTCATGTTTTTATATTATACTATTTAAGTGTCAAAAAATATTTTTGCCAATAGACCCTTGCCCGGTAGTCTGTTTGAGTATAAATATTTTATATATATTAATTTTAAATTTTGATTGGAGGAAATATCAATGAATAATACTACATACTCAGCTAAGAGTAATGATATTAAAAGACAATGGTATATTATTGATGCTAGTGGTAAATCACTAGGTAGAGTTGCTGCTGAAGCTGCAAAATTATTAAGAGGAAAACATAAACCTACATTTACACCTAATATAGATACAGGTGATCATGTTATTATATTAAATGTTAAAGACGCTATTTTAACAGGTAAAAAATTAGATCAAAAAGTTTATAGACATCATACAGGATATATTGGAAATATGAAGGAAACTTCAGCTAGAGTTATGATGGAAAATAATCCAGAAAAAGCTATGATGCTTGCTATTAAAGGAATGCTTCCACACAATAGATTAGGAAGACAAATGATTAATAAAGTAAGAATTTATAGTGGTAGTGAACATGAAAATCAAGCACAAAAACCTATAGTTTGGGAGGTAAAATAATATGGCAGAAAAAACTTCATTTATTGGAACAGGTAGAAGAAAAAATTCTATAGCTAGAGTTAGATTAGTTAATGGAAATGGTTCTATTAAGATTAATGGTAAAGAATTAGATGAATATTTTGGTGTTGAAACACTTAAAGTTATAGTTAAACAACCTTTAGTTGCTACAAACACATTAGATAAATTTGATGTTATTTGTACTGTAAAAGGTGGCGGAATTAGTGGTCAAGCAGGAGCTATTCGTCATGGTATAGCAAGAGCTTTATTACAAGTAAATTCTGAATTTAGACCAATTCTAAAATCAAATGGCTTTTTAACAAGAGATGCTAGAATGAAAGAAAGAAAAAAATACGGTCTTAAAAAAGCAAGAAAAGCACCACAATTTTCAAAGAGATAAACTTTTGCAAATATTTCAAAATCTCGGAAATTCAATTTCCGAGATTTTTGTTTTTTTATATGATATATGATGTGCTTAACCACAATGTTCGCAATGATGTTCTTTTAAATTGCATTTTTGTTTTATTTCTTCTTCTGTAAGTTTTCCTTCTTTTCTGTAATAATCTGCAATAGCTTCATGTATTGCCTCTTCTGCTAATACTGAACAGTGCAATTTTACTGGTGGTAGTCCATCTAATGCTTTTACAACATCACTATTTTTTAATGTAAGGGCTTCTTCAACTGTTTTTCCTTTTATCATTTCCGTTGATATACTGCTTGTTGCAATAGCTGCACCGCATCCAAATGTTTTAAATTTAACGTCTGTTATTATATTGTTTTCAACTTTTATAAACATTTTCATTATATCTCCACATACTGGATTTCCAACTTCTCCTACTCCTGATGCATTTTCAATTTTTCCAACATTTCTTGGGTTGGTATAATGTTCTACTACTTTATCTGAATATTCCATTATTTATTTCCTCCTTCAATAAATTCTTCCCATAATGGTGACATTTCTCTTAGTCTGCCTATTATTTCTACTAAATTTTCTACTAAATAATCTACTTCTTCTTTTGTGTTATATTTTCCTATTGAAATTCTTAATGAACCGTGTGCAATTTCATGTGGCAAACCTATTGCTAATAGCACATGTGAAGGATCTAAAGAACCTGATGTACATGCACTTCCACTTGATGCACAAATACCTTTTAAATCTAAGTTTAATAATAGTCCTTCTCCTTCTATAAATCTAAATGATATATTGCTGTTGCCTGGTAGTCTTTTTGTTTCATCCCCATTTATTCTTATATATGGAATTTTTGCCTTTACTTGTTCAACATAATAGTCTCTTAATTCTTTTATTTTCTTATTATGTTCATCTAGTTCTTGGTATGCAAGTTCAATAGCTTTTCCTAATCCAACTATTCCTGCAACATTCTCAGTTCCAGCTCTTTTGTTTCTCTCTTGGTGACCTCCATTTATTAGTTTTTCAAACTTTATTCCTTTTTTAACGTATAAAGCACCTATTCCCTTTGGTCCATAAAATTTGTGTCCTGACATTGATAAAGCATCTATATTAAGTTTCTTTACATCAATTCTTACATTACCAACTGCTTGTACTGCATCTGTATGGAAAAAGATATTGTTTTCCTTTGCTATTTTTCCTATTTCTTCTATCGGTTCAATAGTTCCTATTTCATTATTTGCGAACATTATGCTAATTAAAGTTGTTGTAGGTTTTATTGCATTTTTTAGCTCGTCCAATTTTATTATTCCATTTTCATCAACGCCAATGTAAGAAACCTCAAAGCCTTCTTTTTCTAGTTGTTTACACGTTTCTAATACTGCTGGGTGTTCAATTTTTGAAGTTATTATATGATTTCCTTTATTCTTATAAGCATAGGCTATGCCTCTTATTGCTGTATTATCACTCTCACTGCCACCGTTTGTAAAATAGATTTCGTTTGATTCGCACTTTAGAGCTTTTGCTACTTGTTCTCTTGCCTCTTCTACTGCTTTTCTGTTTTCTCTACCAATTTTATAAATAGATGATGGATTTCCATAGTTTTCTGTTATATATGGCATCATTGCTTCTATAACTCTTTCGTCTGTTTTTGTTGTTGCACTGTTATCAAAATATACATTATTCATTTACTTTTCTTTCCTTCCTTCTTAAGCAATTAATACATCTTTCTTTATTTATGTCATAACCACAATCTAGTTCATATAGTCCTAAAGTTTTATGAGCATAAATTGCTAGTTTATTTAATGTTTCATCCTCTAGTACTGCTTTCATTTTTATTGCTTCCTCTTCTGCTTTTTTATCTTCTAGCTTTAGTATTTCATGTAAAAATAAGTATACAATATCATAAGCTTCTAATATCTTTTTCGCTTGTTTTTCTCCTTTATCAGTTAATGTTATATCGCCATAGGTTTCATAATTAATATAGCCTTCTTCTTTTAAATTGTTAATTGCATAATTAACAGTAGGCTTAGTTTTATTAAGTTTTTGGGCAATATCAGTTATTCTTGCCTTTTTTAAGTCTTTTTTTAATAAATATATTGTTTTTAAATATTCTTCTTGTATATTTGTTAAATTCATATTGCCTCCTTTTTGTTAGATTACTCTAACATTATACTACTTTTTTTGCATTTGTCAATAGAAATATATAAAAAAACAAAAGGAACAACCTTTAAAGTTGTTCCTTAAATGTAATATTATTAATCTACAAAATTAAATTCATCTTTGAATTTGTCTTTGAATATTGCAAAAACTGCATTTAAAATTTCTTCGTCATCTACACCAACATAAGATTCTTCATCTGCTGAATCTGTATCTTCAACTTTTAGTATTACAACTTCATCAGCATCTTCTCCTTCTTCAACTGGTAGAAGTACAACATATTCTTCTCCTCCATATTCGATTAAATCTAAGAAGTCAAATTTTACTTCATTTCCGTCCTCATCATTTAAAATAATTACATTATCTAATTCTTCATCCATTTCTGGGTTGTTATTTTCTAAATCCATATTATTTCTCCTTTCAAAAATTATATTTATTTTATATCACATACTCATATTATTTGCAATACTTTTAAAAAATATTTATAAAAAAACTTGTTATTATCACAAAAACTTCCCCGCCTTAGCCGTTTTTGATAGAAATTTTAAGGACCTGCTCTTACACAGGTGGGTGTCTGCCTTAAATACTCATGGGCTTCTTACTACTACCTATAGTGTAAGCTTGCACGCCATATCAAGAGCTTTGGACTCCCTTTCCTTAACTGTTGGTTCTAAAATTTCATTCGTTCGCACTATGCAGGGAAATATTATTAACTTAAGTATATATATATATTACCATATTATATTTAAAATATCAATTTTATGTGTTATCAAAATTCATATTTTAGTTTATTTTTCCTCTTACAAACTCTTTTATACTTAACTTTATTCACTAAATTTATTTTATCTTGACAAAAGTGTTATAATTATTTTAGTTTAATTTGAGAGGAGCTTATATTATGGATGTTAAAAAGTTAGGTCTAGTTACTGATTTTTATGAACTTACAATGTCTAATGGTTATTTAAAAAATAATATGAAAGACACTATTGCATATTTTGATGTATTTTTTAGGAAAATTCCTGATAATGGAGGTTACGCTATTTGCAGTGGTTTGGAGCAAATTATTGAATATGTACAAAATTTGCAATTTGATGAAGATGATATTTCCTATTTGCAAAGCCTAAATAAATTTTCTAATGAATTTTTAGATTATTTAAGAGGATTTAAATTTACAGGTGATATTTGGGCAATTCCTGAGGGTACTGTTGTTTTCCCAAATGAACCACTAGTTACAGTAAAAGCTCCTATAATAGAAGCTCAAATATTAGAAACAATGCTTCTAATGCTTATAAATCACCAATGTTTAATTGCAACAAAAGCAAGTAGAATTGTTGCTGCTGCTAAAGGAAGACCAATTATGGAATTTGGTGCAAGACGTGCCCATTCCATTGATGCTGCCGTTTTAGGTGCAAGAGCTGCTGTTATCGGCGGTTGTGTTGGTACTTCTTGCACATATACAGCTAAAACTTTTGGAACAGTTGCAAGTGGTACAATGGCACATAGTTTTGTTCAAAGTTTTGATAGTGAATATGATGCTTTTAAGGCTTATGCTGAAATGTATCCTGATGACTGTACTTTACTTATTGATACTTATGATACAATAAATTCTGGAATTGTAAATGCTATAAAGGTATTTAATGAAATACTTGTTCCTAATGGTTATAGACCTAAAGCTGTAAGATTAGATAGTGGCGATTTAGCCTACCTTTCAAAGAAAATTCGTGTTATTCTAGATGATGCCGGTTTTAAAGATTGTAAAATTTGTGTAAGCAATTCTCTTGATGAATTTTTAATTACTTCTCTTTTAGTGCAAGGTGCACAGATTGATTCTTTTGGAGTTGGTGAAAATCTAATAACTGCTAAAAGTGATCCTGTTTTTAGTGGTGTTTATAAATTGTGTGCTATTGAAAAAGGCGGTAAAATAATACCTAAAATTAAAATTTCAAACAATGCAACAAAAATTACCAATCCAGGATTCAAAAAGGTATATAGATTCTATTCAAAAAATACACGGTAAAGCTTTAGCTGATGTTATTGCCTTACATGATGAAAAAATACCAGAAAGTAATTATACTATATTTGATCCTAATAATACTTGGCAACAAAAAACTTTAGTTAATTACACAGTTAAACCTTTACAAGAACAAATTTTTAAAAGTGGAAAGTTAATATACTCATCACCTTCTTTGACTGAAATTTCTAAACATTGCAAAGAAGAATTAAATACTTTATGGGATGAAGTTAAGCGTTTAGATAATCCACATAGATATTATGTAGACTTATCTCATGACTTATGGAATCTAAAGAATACTTTATTGAACTAAAAAAGAGGAGGCTAATTTAGCCTCCTCTTTTAAGGAATTTTCCTTTTAGTTGTCGCCGTGCAAAATCCGTTCGAGCTCGCTTTCTTCTTCTTCGAGAGACCTAGTAATAGGTTCCAAAGTTTCTGGAGCAGTTTCTGCCTCTTGTTTTTTTCTATTTGAATAATTAACATACGCTTCTTCAATAGAGAAATTGATTTGTTCTATTACCTGAATTGTGTAATAAAATATAAATCCATCCAAAACAAGTGTTACTAGGATAATGACGACTATCAACCAAATTTTCTTGCTGTTACTCATTGCTGTTTTAAGTCCTTTTTGTATAAAATTATTATATTTAATTATAGCACAATTTATGGTTCTTTTCAAATCTCTTTATTATTTATCATATTCAAATAAATCACCTAAAGGTTTAGATTCATTAATTCTCTTTATTGCTTCTGCAAATAAAGGAGCAATAGAAACTACTTTTATTTTGTCAATCATTTTTTCTGGCTCAATCGGAATTGTATTTGTTACAACTAATTCCTTTATTGGTGAATTTTTAATTCTCTCAATAGCTGGTCCAACTAAAACTCCATGTGCTGCGCCTGCATATATTTCTTTTGCACCATGTTCTTTTAATATGTTTGCTGCTTCTACTAATGTTCCTGCTGTACTTACTTCATCATCAAATATTAAGGCTGTTTTTCCTTTAATATCTCCTATTATGTTTGTTGCAACTGCATGGTCGTTATTGTCTTCTCTTCTTTTATCTATTAATGCAAGTGGGCAATCAAAGAAATGAGAATATTTATATGCTTTTTTTGAACTTCCTGCATCTGTTGCTACAACAACAACATCTTTTAGATGTTTTGCTTCGAAATATTTTTCTAGCAAATGTTTTGCAGTTAATCTATCACAACTTATATCAAAATATGCTTGTATTGCTGGATTATGTAAATCACAAGTAATTACTCTATCTGCACCTGCTGCTTCTAATAATGTTGCCATAAGTTTGGCTGTTACTGGAATTCTTGGTTGATCTTTTTTATCTGATCTAGAATACATAAAATATGGTAAAACTACTGTAATTCTCTTAGCTGATGCACGTTTAGCTGCTTCTATTGTTATTAGCAACTCCATTATTCTCTCATTTACTGGTGGCATTGTAGTTTGTACTATAAAAACATCTTGATCTCTAACTGTTTCTAAAAACTGAACAAAATTGTTATCATTTGCAAATTTAAATGATTCTTTCTTACCCATTGGTAATCCTAGTGTATCACATATTTCTTGTGTAAAGTCTTCGGCTGAGTTACAAGCAAAAATTTTAATATCTTTCATGATATTCCCCCTAAAAAAAAGTTTTTGTCGAATTTTAATGCAATTTAATTTTACCATTTTTTTGTTTATTTTTCAATATTTTTCAGTCAATTCATTAAATTTATTGTTACATTTTACCTTGAAAGCAAGTACATCATATGTTTTTTAATGCTCTTTGAGCCATTTTTTCATATCTTTGCTGTTTGTCTCTTATTTTTTCTTCAAGTGGTGGTAATATTCCAAAATTTGCATTCATTGGTTGAAAGTTTTTATTTGGTGTTTGTATGTAATCTGCTAATGCTCCTATTACTGTTTCTTTTGGAAATGTCTTTTTTTCTTCTTTTCTATATTGCAAACTTGCATTTATTCCTGCAACTAATCCAGATGAAATTGATTCAACATAGCCTTCAACCCCTGTTATTTGACCTGCAAAATATATGTTTTTATTGTTTTTTAAATTGTATGTATTATCTAATAATTCTGGTGAATTAATAAAAGTATTTCTGTGCATTACACCATATTTAACAAACTCTGCATTTTTAAGCCCTGGAATTAGTGAAAATACTCTTTTTTGTTCTCCAAATTTTAAATTTGTTTGAAATCCAACCATATTATATAATGTTCCTTCACTATTATCCTGTCTTAATTGTATTATTGCGTATGGTTTTGTTCCTGTTCTTGGATCTGTAAAGCCTACTGGTTTTAATGGGCCAAATCTTATTGTGTCTTCTCCTCTTTTGGCCATTATTTCTATTGGCATACAGCCTTCAAAAATTTCCTTTTTTTCGAATTCGTGCAATGTTACAACCTCTGCATTTACAAGTTCATTATAGAATTGCAAATATTCTTCCTTATTCATTGGAAGATTTATATAACTGCTATCCCCTTCTTTGCCATATCTATCGCCATAGAAAGCAATATTAAAGTCTATACTGTCTTTTTCAATTATTGGAGCCGCAGCATCGTAAAACGCAAGTCTTTCCTTTCCTGTTAAGTTTATTATTTGTTCTGCCATTGTTTTAGATGTTAAAGGTCCTGTTGCTATTACAGTTATTCCATTTTCACTTTCTATTTTTTCACATTCCTTATGTATTACTTCTATGTTTGGATTACTTTCTATTTGCTCATTTACCATTTTTGAAAAAGCTTCTCTGTCTACTGCTAGTGCCTGTCCTGCTGGTACCTTAGTTTCATCTGCTATTTTTATTAATAGTGAATCTAATCTTCTTAATTCTTCTTTAAGAAGACCACAAGCATTTGTTATGCTATTAGATTTGAAAGAATTACTGCAAACTATTTCTGCTAAATTTGGATTTGAATGTGCTGGTGAAAATTTTTCTGGTTTCATCTCATATAGTTTTACTTTTATTCCTCTTTTTGCAATCTGGTATGCAGCCTCTGAGCCTGCTAAGCCTCCTCCTATTACTGTTACAAAATCATTCATAAAGTTCTCCTTTTCTATGTCAAAAAACATTCTTTAATTGACATTTACATATTAAAAAAGCGTTTCTAGATATAGAAACGTTTTTTTAATTAAATTTCTTATACGTTTGCACTTTTAACTAATTCAGCAAATGCTTTGCTATCATTTACAGCTAATTCTGCTAACATTTTTCTGTTTATTGAAACATTATTTTTCTTTAATCCTGCCATTAATTTGCTATATGTTGTTCCATTCATTCTTGCTGCTGCATTTATTCTTGTGATCCATAATTTTCTAAAATCACTCTTTTTATCTTTTCTTCCAACATAAGCATAAGACATTGATTTTAATACTGCTTGTTTTGCATTTCTAAATCTAATGCTTTTTGCTCCAAAATATCCTTTTGCTTGTTTTAAAACTTTTTTATGTTTTTTTCTTGTACTAATTGCTGATTTAACTCTTGCCATATTATTTTCCTCCTTCTAATTAATTTCCATAAGGTAACAATTTTTTGATTCCTGCTTCGCATGTTTTATCTGCATAAGCATTTTGAATTTTTCCTGATTTTTTTTGTCTTGTTGTTTTATTCCCTAAAAGATGTCTTCTGTTTGATTTTGTTCTTTTAACTTTTCCTGTTGCTGTGTATGAATATCTTTTTGCAGCAGCTTTGTTTGTTTTTAACTTTGCCATATTATTTTCCTCCCTTTAATTTTATTTACTAGGTGCTAAGATAATAAACATATTTTTTCCTTCTAAGAACGGTTTTTTCTCTACTGTTGAAGAATCTTTAAGTTCTTCTATAAATTTGTTTAATACATCCTCACCTGATTTTACATAGTTAACTTCTCTACCTCTAAATCTTACTGTTATTCTTACTTTATTTCCATCCTCTAAAAATTTCTTTGCATTTTTTGCTTTAAAAGTAAAATCATGTATTTCAATGTTTGGTGTTACTCTTATTTCTTTACATTCTACTGTTTTTTGTTTCTTTCTAGATTCTTTTTCTCTTTTAGCTTGTTCAAATTTGTGCTTTCCATAGTTCATTATTTTACAAACTGGATTATCACTATTACCTGAAACCAAAACTAAATCTAGATTTTTTGACACTGCCATTTCAATAGCTTTATTTGTTGGTAACTTACCTACTTTTTGTCCTTGTTCATCAATTACTTGAACCTCTCTAAAACGTATTTGTTCATTGACTGGTAATTCTTGTTTTATATTATTCACCCCCAAAAAAATAACTTGTTTTAAGAAACAAGTAATCCACATATATACATTTTTATTATTTTAAAAGTATATGACCTTTTCCTAAATAGTTAAGGTGAGAAGTGGATAACTTCCTCTTTGATACCTTAATAGTTTACTACATTTTTCCATAAAAGTCAATAGTTTGGAGAAAAAATCTCCAAACTATTCATATTATCCACTATCTCGCTAAGTTACTTAGCTTCGAAGTAGCCTTCCCTAAAACTACTTCGAAATATTTAATAACTGTATCGCCTGCAAGCTTACAGATTTACATAAAGTGAAGGGCGGAAGGAAACGTTGCTGTCGCTGTAGGTCGGACTGATGTTGCCGCGGTAGCTAGCTGGACCGTAAGACTCAGCGTGGTCGTAATAGCCGGCCCCTGTCAACTCGATAATCTGAAGAGCATGACTCTGTAGTCCATTCACAACAGTTTCCTGCTACATCATATATGTTTTTGGCTGAGTTTCTTTCTGTTGCTCCTGTTGTTAGTAAAATGGATTTATTTTTTGTTATCTCTGTACCGTTTGTTACATCTGCTGGACTCCAAGCATAATTGCTATATATACTTCCTCTATATATTTTATATGTTTCTAAATTATAATAATTTCCCCATTCTGTACTGTTTGTTACATTTTTTGTATTTTTTATGAAATCTAGCATACTATCCCAACAAGCTCCGGTACATAGCATACTGGTTGCTCCATAATTTGGTTTTGCTGAATTATACAAACTGTTTGATAAAGCTACTGCTCCTACTTCTCCAATAGTATCCATTCCATCTCCCCATTTTACAAAAACATATGGGTACATGTCTTGTTTTATGCCTATTGATGTTCTTTCAGTTGTTCCTTTTGTCCTTGGAGTCTCACTTCCCGCCTCGTATCTACCTATATAAAATCCTCCATATTGATATATGCTCTTGGTTAAATTTTCTATTTGTTTTTTTATTCCTGTACTTGAATCATAATCATTGCCGCTAGAATCTGTATATGGTTCTGTAAATTCAGCATTAAGTTTTGCTGTTCTTTCGTTACTTGACCATGCTGATCGGTAAAAACTTGCTATATTAGTTTCTGTGTCCTTTGGTTCTGTGGTTTTATTTACCTCTACCGGTATCCATACAAATTGATTATATTCTGTTTTTTCTGTCCCATCCCACTTTACATTTTCTAATTCATTCTCTGGTATATCGTATATTACTAGCCCTGTTGATACATCCTTTTCTCCTGTTGCATTTGATACTGTAAATCCTTTGGGAATTACTGCTGTTTGATATTTTGATGTTTCACTCGCTCTTTCTCCTGCTGCTATTTCTGGTAATGGAATATAACTGCTAAAGTCTTTTCCATTTACTGTTATTCCATCATTTCCAAAATTTTCTTCATTCTTTATTGCACCTGCATATGCATCTCCTGTTTTTTCTGCGTGGCCTATTAGGTTGCTGTTTACTAATATGTTTATGCTTACTGCTACTAGTATTAACATTACTACTATTGTTA
>ERZ827168.2428-NODE-2428-length-21727-cov-6.449659_pt1 | contig 21727 bp, 19 predicted proteins | sample MGYA00519868_ERZ827168 | MGnify/ENA primary metagenome ERZ827168 (study PRJEB31778, sample SAMEA3449271) | human gut metagenome | biome: human gut; feature: human-associated habitat; material: faeces | place: United Kingdom | collected 2010/2012 ...
CGATGATTAAAAGGTCGGCCTCTCCCAAGGCGGCGTTGGCCGATTTGGTGCCATAGGCCCCCAACATTCCCAGATTGTAAGGGCTATCCGTGGGCAGCAGGCTGAGGCCCATCATCGTAGTGACCACGGGAATTCCGGCTGTGGCCGCCAGGGCGGCCAGCTCGTCCCGCACCCGGATGGGGGCGTAGGGGTCAGCGAAGAGGGCGGTGCCCACCGCCACGGCAGTGGCACCGGCCAGCATCATCTCCACGACGTCCCGCGCCGAAGCGATGCCGCCCGCGCCGATGCAGCCCCACAGCGCGGGCGAGCCGCGCCTAAAAAAGCTGCGCTTGCTGCATGTCGCCGTGCGGCCGCAGGTGCGCGCCACGCGGCAGGCTTCGTCTACCAATCGCTGCGCCGTGACGCCGTTTCGGTTCATGGCGTCGTTGCGCACGATGAAAATGGCCTGTTCAAAAAGCTCCGTATCCGGCGAGTCGACCACGATCACTCTCCGCGATGTTCCCTTGACCATATTGAAAGCAGCACCGATGGAAAAACATTCTGCCTCCAGTATGCCCGCCGCGGCGGGCGCTATACGGGAAGAGCAAAAATTTTTGCTGCGTTCAGACCGCCTGCGCGCCGCCCGAATCCTCGGGAATGTAGAGCGCCAGAACACCCGCGTCGTCCGTGCCGCCGCGCTTATCCATACTGTCGGCCAGAATCGCCGCGACAAGCTGCTGGGGATCATGTCCCTCCCAGCCTGCAAGCAGGTTTTGCAGCCATTCGTCGTCAAGCGAGTCGGCCACGCCGTCGGAGAGCATTACGAAAAAGCACCCCGGCGAGAGCTTGATATGCGTCGCCTCCGGCGGGGGCGAGCCCTCCTGCAAGCCCGCGGGCAGGCACGAGCAGGTCACGCGGCGCACCGTGCCGCCGCGCTTTAGATAGCTCGGCGCCGCGCCGTATTTGTAGAGCTCGCCCTCAAGCGTCTGGAGCGAGAGCGTCAGCAGGTCGACTGTCGTAAAGCTGTCGGTCGACTCGGCGCGAAGAGACAATGCGCTGTTGAGCGTCTTGAGTGCGGGCGGCGCGTCGATCCCTGCGCGCAGGAACCGTTCCAGAAGGCGCACGGCCATTGCCGATTCCCGCTGCGCCGCCTCGCCGCAGCCCATGCCGTCGGAGAGCAGCAGACAGAGCGTGCCGTCCTCCAGCTCGAACTGAGCGGCGCTGTCGCCGCTCACGCGCTCGCCGCGCTTGGGCCGCAGCAAAACGCCGGCTTCATAGGTGTGCAGCGGCTGCGCGGACACAGGGCGCAGCGCGCCGTCCGCCGCGCTCTGCATCAGCTCCGAGAGCTGAGCGTACTGCGAGGCGGCCTTTGCGCGGTCGTCCGCCAACAGCCGCCGGTACTGCCGCCGCAGAAGATAGGCGCGCAACTCGCCGTTCACGGCGGACAAAAATGTGCCGAAATGAATGCATCGCTCGGAGAAGTAGGCGGGGAAATCCTCGCCCTTTCCCTGTCCGCGGCGCAGCAGCGCCGCCGTTGCGTCGTTGAGGGCAGTGTAGGTGCGGTTATACTCCTTTTCCCAGCAGAAGTCACACAGCGCGCAGCCGCGGCAGACCTTTTCGGCCGCACGGTCGAAGATGGCCGCGGGATTTTCCTCCGTCAGCGTGCGCGGCCGCGCCACGCTGTCGTAAAGCTCGCGCAGCGCCGCGGCGGATTCGGCGATCTTCTTGCGCACGGCGGCGTCCTCCTGCGCGCATTCATCGCTGCAAAGGCGCTTGCCGCGCAAAAAGCGCGACGGAATGAGCAGGAACAGGAGCGTCGCCGCAAGGCCCTCATAGAGCAGCACAAGACCCGCGTGCGCGTTCATCGGCAGGGCAAAGCACAGAATGCTCAGCGCGAACCACAGCGCCGAGCCCACGCGGTTGCCCCGCGCGGTCACATTCACCAGCACTGCGGAAAAGGCGTAGGACGCCGCGTGGACAAAACTGCCGCCGCCCGCGCCCAAATCCATGCCAAGGCCGATGCACAGCGCCGCCGGGATCGCAAACGCGCTGCCGCGCTCGAAGGCAAAGAGCAGCACGGCAAGCATCGAGAAGATGCGCCCCGGCGCAAAGCCGTCCGCCGTTTCAAACGAGGAAAAGGCCATCAGCACGCCCAACAGGATAAAAAGCGGCGCATAGGGGTGTTCGTCCTTCCCCTTGTCTCCCGCCGCAAGCAGCGCGCGGGCGCTCATCGCGCCGAGCGCGGCAAGCAGCAGCGCCATCAGGCAGCTTGCCGCCTCGCCCACACCGTCGCGCAGGACGTAGACAAATTCGACGGAGAACATCATGCCCGCCGTCAAAAGCGGCAGGAACGCGCGCTTTTGATAGATCTTCAAATCAAAAAACGCATTGTTCGCCGTGAAGATCAGAACGCCCGCGGCAAAGGTGCGCAGCGCGTGCGAAAACGGCAGAAACAGCATCGCCCCCGCCGTCGCGCCGGCGAGCGCGCTCAGTCCCCGCAATCCCGCGCCGCTTGCGCCGATCATGCCCAGCGCGAGCGGCGCATAGCCGCCGAACACCTGCGCGCCCGCAAGCGCGCAGGCAAGTGCAAAGCGCAGCACGCAATCGACGACCTTTCCCGACCACTCCTTGCTTCTCAGCAGCTCGATCACCTTCACAGCCCGTCCCCTCCCTGTGCGTTGTTCTTCCGTGGTGGGGATTATTGTAAACGACCGGGCGGGAAAAGCCTGTCGGGAAATGGGCGCGCAAAAAAAGAACGTTCCTTTTCAAAGGAACGTTCTTTTTCTTCACAATTTGACGATTCTCTTTGCCTCTTCGGCGTTGCGCGCGATCATGTCGTGCAGCTCCTGCGTGGAGGAGAATTTTCTCTCCTCGCGCAGATAGTCGATAAAATCGAGCCGCAGCGTCTTTCCGTACAGGTCGCCGTCGAAGCCGACAAGATATGTTTCGATCGTCACGGTGTTTTTGTCGCTCACGGTCGGCCGCACGCCGACATTCGTCACACCCACGCGCGTTTCCCCGCCGGGAAGATGCGCGCGCGTGGCGTATACGCCGCGCTTGAGGGCAATGATGTGTTCTTCGGGGACGAGGTTCGCCGTCGGGAAAAGGGACTTTTTGCCGATGCCCTCGCCGTGGCGCACGATCCCCTCCACCGAAAAGAGGTGGCCGAGAAACGCCGTTGCCCGCTTCACATCGCCGTCTCCCAAAAGCGTGCGGATATAGGTCGAAGAAATGGTCACGCCGTCCTTCTCCACACAGGGGATAATATCACAGCCGAGGCCGTGGGCGGCGCAGTAGGCCTTGAGCTTTTCTACGTCCCCCTCGTTCTTGTGGCCAAAGCGGTAATCATGCCCTGCCACAAGATGCACCGCGTGATACTTCCTGATGAGCAGCTCCGCGATAAAATCCTCCCACGGCATGGTCATCATGTTTCTGTCGAACGGCTCAACAAAGACCTCCTGCACGCCGTACTGCGAGCGAATGATCTCCGCTCGCTCGGCGGGCGTTGTCAGCAGCGGCACGCTCTTTCCCGTGACGAACTCGCGCGGCGAACGGTCGAACGTAAAGGCCGCGGAGCGGCAGCCGCGCTCGCTTGCGCGGCACACCGCCATTTTGAGCAGCTCGCCGTGCCCGATATGCACCCCGTCGAAAAAGCCGAGGGCGATGACTGTGGATTCATTCATGGTTTTGCTTTCCTTTTGTGTCAGCGTCACACGCTGAAAAAATTTCGTTTCGAGGTGAGAAGCCCGGCTCTTGCCTCAGACAGGGCAAGAAACGTCCCATCGCAGCCGTAGACGCGATAAATCCCGTCCGCAAGGCTCACGCGCAGGGGATTGCCGCAGAGGCACTTTTTCTCCAGCGTGGCGTTTGGAATGGTGAAAGCGGGATAGGCGCGAAACAAACTGTCGAGCGGACGGAGCAGCGCTTCGCCTTCGCGCGCTGCGTCCTCGAGCGTCACGGCCTCGCCGATACAAAACCCAGAGGCCTCCGTGCGCCGCAGCGCCGCCATGCAGCCGCCGCAGCCGAGCGCCTGCCCAAGATCGTGGCAGAGCGTGCGGATATACGTTCCCTTCGAGCATTCCACGCGCAGGGCGTACTGCCCGTTTCCCAGCTCTTCCGTCAGCGCAAGGTCGTAGATCGTGATGCGCCGCGGCTTGCGCGCGACCTCCTTGCCCTGGCGGGCAAGGTCGTAGAGCTTTTGCCCGTTCACCTTGATGGCCGAGTACATCGGCGGGATTTGCTCGATCTCGCCGAGAAAGCGCGGCAGCGCCGCGCGCATGTCGTCCGCCGTGACGGTCACGGCACGCTCTTCGAGCGTTTCGCCCGTCGTGTCCTGCGTGTCGGTCACTCTTCCCAGCAGCAGGACGGCCTCGTAGACCTTTTTCCCGCCCTCGGCAAAGGAGACAGCCTTGGTCGCCTGCCCGACGAAGACGGGCAGCACGCCCGTTGCCATGGGGTCGAGCGTTCCGGCGTGACCGACGCGCTTTTCATGCAGGATGCCGCGCAGCTTGGCGCACACGTCCATGCTCGTCCAGCCTGCGGGTTTGTCGATGATAATGATTCCGTTGGGCATATGATCTCCTTTGCGCCGTTGGGCTATTCTTATGCCTGTGCCTGCTCCTCGCGCACCGCTTCGGCGATGGCGTTCAGGATCATTGAGCGCGCGGTCTCATAGTCCGCGTGCTCGATGAGGCAGCCGGAGGCGGCGCGGTGTCCGCCGCCGCCGAGCTTGGAGCAGGCGAGCGTCGCGTTCACGCGCGCGCCCGTGCGCATGCTGACCTTCCACGCACCGTCCTTGGTCTCCTTCATCGTCACGGCGCAGTCCGTGCCCTCGACCACGCCGCCAAGGGCGGCGAGGTCTTCCATATCGGCCTCGGTGAGCGCCATGCGCTTTTGCAGGGACTGCGGCACGGCAACGATGACAACACGGTCCTCGTCGTAGAATTCCATCGTGCGCAGAAGTTCCCCTTCGAGCGCGAGGCGTTTTTTGCTCTTCGTGCGGAAGTGGAGCTTATTGACGGCGCGATAGTCGATGCCGGTCTCCATCAGCGCGGCGGCCGCGCGGTGCGTGTTCGCCGTGACGTTGGAGTAGACAAAGCAGCCCGTGTCGGTCGAAACGGCGACATAGAGCGGCAGGGCGACCTCTTTCGTCAGCTGCCCCAGCTCCTGCGCAAGTGCGCAGAGAATTTCGCCGCAGGCGGCGCACTCGGGGTGTACGCAGCTCTCAGCTGCGTAGTGCTCGTAGCTCGGGTGATGGTCGATGGCGAGGTCAACGCGCGTTTTGAACATTTCGGCGTTGTCCGGGAAGAGGCTCAGCGCCGCAAGGTCGACGGAGACGACCGTCTCATAGTCAAAATCGTCCGCGACCCAATACTCCTCAACATAGGGGGCAAAATGCTCGGTCGTCTCGCAGTTGTAAAGGACGCCCGCGTGCTTTCCCATCGCCCGCAGCATGGCGCACAGCGCCGCCGCGCAGCCGAGGGTGTCGCCGTCGGGACGGCGGTGGGTGAGGATGAGATACTTATCGTGCGCGCGGAGATATGCCGCGACTTCGGAAACGGTCATTCCTGCTCGTCCTCCGTTTTCAGCGTTTCGTTTTCGGGGTTCGCGGGCTTCACCACGCGCGGATCGCGCAGCAGCTCTAAGATGTGCGCGCCGTACTCGATGGAATCGTCCGCGATGAACTGAAGCTCGGGCGTGTAGCGCAGCGACATGCTCGCGCCCAGCTCGCGCCGGAGGTAGCCCGCCGCGCTCTTGAGCCCGCGCAGAACGTCCTTTTCGAGCGTTTTTTGCAGAACGCTCACATAAATGCGCGAATAGCGCAGGTCGCTCGTCGTATCCACATGGGTGATGGTCACCATGCCGCTCTGGACGCGCGGGTCCTTGAGCGTGCGGATGAGCGAGCTGAGCTCGCGCTGGATCTCTTCATTGATGCGTCCAATGCGATTGCTTGCCATAGTTTTTCCTCCTTTGAAAAAAGCAGGGGCGGGCGAACGCCCGCCCCTACCGAAAGGCACATTTTTGTCTTACTGCTGGATCTGCTCCATGACGTAGGCCTCGACGATGTCGCCGACCTTAATGTCGTTGTACTTCTCGAAGCTCAGGCCGCACTCGTAGCCCTGCGCGACTTCCTTGACGGAGTCCTTGAAGCGCTGGAGCGAGGCAAGGTGACCTTCGTGGACGACGATACCGTCGCGCACGATACGAACGTCGCACGCGCGCTGGATCTTACCGTCCTGCACGTAGCAGCCGGCGACCGTGCCGACCGAGGAGACCTTGTAGGTCTGGCGGATCTCGGCGTGGCCGATGACGGCCTCGCGGAACTTCGGCGCGAGCATACCCTTCATAGCAGCCTCGATCTCGTCGATCGCATCGTAAATGACGCGGTACATACGCATATCGACATGGTTGCGGGCCGCGCTGTCGCGCGCCGCAGCGTCGGGACGGACGTTGAAGCCGACGATGATGGCGTTCGAGGTGGAGGCGAGCATGACGTCGCTCTCGTTGATCGCGCCGACCGCGCCGTGGATGACGCGCACGCGGACCTCGTCGTTGGAGATCTTTTCAAGCGACGCCTTGACCGCTTCGACAGAGCCCATGACGTCCGCCTTGACGATGAGGTTGAGGTTCTTCATCTCGCCCGCCTGGATCTGGCTGAAGAGATCCTCGAGCGAGACCTTCGTGATGGGGGCGTTGGCCTTGCGCTTTTCCTCTTCCTTGCGCTGCTCCACAAGCTCGCGGGCAAGGCGCTCGTCGGCGACGGCGTTGAAGTGTGCGCCGGCCTCGGGCACTTCGCCAAGGCCCGTGATCTCCACCGGCACGCTGGGGCCGGCGGTGGTGAGCTTCTGGCCCTTGTCGCTCATCATCGCGCGCACGCGGCCGACAGCCGTACCGGCGATGATGATGTCGCCCTGATGGAGCGTGCCGTTCTGGACGAGGAGCGTTGCGATGGGGCCGCGGCCCTTGTCGAGGCGCGCCTCAACCACAGCGCCGGACGCGGCGCGGTTGGGGTTCGCCTTGAGCTCGGCGACCTCCGCCGTGAGCGCGACCATTTCGAGCAGGTTGTCGATGCCCATGCCGGTCTTGGCGGAGATGGGGCAGACAATGGTGTCACCGCCCCAGTCTTCGGCCACAAGGCCGTACTCGGTCAGCTGCTGCTTGATGCGCTCGGGGTTTGCGTCGGGCTTATCCATCTTGTTGATGGCAACGATGATGGGGATCTCGGCGGCCTTGGCGTGGTTGATGGACTCGATGGTCTGCGGCTTGATGCCGTCCTCCGCCGCAACGACGAGGATCGCAATATCCGTGATCATCGCGCCGCGGGCACGCATGGAGGTGAAGGCCTCATGGCCCGGGGTATCGAGGAAGGTGATGGGCTTGCCCTTGATCTGCACCTGATAGGCGCCGATGTGCTGGGTAATGCCGCCAGCCTCGCCGGAGGCAACGTGTGCGTTGCGGATATAGTCGAGAAGGCTCGTCTTGCCGTGGTCGACGTGACCCATGACAACGACGACCGGCGCGCGGGGCTGGAGCTCGTCGGCGCTGTCCTCGTGATCGTCGATGAGCTTTTCCTCGATCGTGACGACAACTTCCTTTTCGACCTTGCAGCCGAGCTCCTCGGCAACGAAGGACGCGGTGTCGAAGTCGATCATCTGGGAGAGGGACGCCATCACGCCGTTTTTCATCAGGCACTTGACGACCTCCGCGCCGGTCTTCTTCATACGGCTCGCCAGCTCGCCGACGGAGATCTCATCGGGGATCTTGACTGTCAGCGGGGTCTTCTTGGCGATCTCAAGCTGGAGGCGGCGCATCTTCTCGGCCTCTTCCTGCTTGCGCTTGCCGGAAAACGGCTGCTGGCGGTTGTTGCGGTTTCTGTTGTTGCGGAACTTCTCCTTGCTGCCGCGCTCCAAGTCGCGGCGGTCGCCGGAGCGCTCGGCCATGTCCTGGAGCTTCTCGTCGTACTTGTCGAGGTTGACGTTCGTCACCTTGCGGGTATCGACGATCTTCTTCTCCGGCACGCGCGTCGTGGGATGCTGCGTGGCGGTGGACTTGCTCTGCTGCTGGGGCTGAGGAGCGTTCTGCTGGGGCTGCGCGGCCTGCGGCGCAGGCTTTGCCTGCTGGGGCTGGGGACGGCTGCCGCCATTGTTCTTCTGCGCGGGCGCGCTGTTTGCCTTCGCCTGATTCTGCGCACTCGCGCTCTTTTCCTCCGGCTTCTTCTTGGGCGCGGACTCGGCATAGATCGACTCGATCTTCACCTGATTCTTCTGCGTCAGATGTTCGAAGATCAGGTTGATCTCATCGGCAGACAACACCTGCGAAGGCTTCTTGCTCCCGTCTTCATAGGCACTCAGAACGGACAGAATGTCCTTCGACGCCATGCCGAAGTCCTTTGCCAGATCGGATACCTTGTTCTTGTTCATTGTAGTAGCCAAATTACTGCACCTCCGTGTGTTGTGATCTCTGCTTACTGTCTTTCTTGACGCTGCCCTTGCCCTTCTTCACAGGGCGGGCGTGGGCAAAGCGCTTTGCCGCGCGCTGCTTTTCCGCGGCGCGGTGCGCCTTTTCGCGCTCGGCGCGGGTGCGCCCGTGCTTCACAGCGCCCTTGGGGCGCTTTGTCTCGCTCGCGGCGCTGCGCTTTTCTTTTGCTGCGGGCGCGGGCTGGGCGGGTTCCTCCTTGCGCGGTTTTTTCTTGCCGGCGCGCAGGTTTTTTTCGTGCTGCTTGAGCTCCGCCCGGCGCTCGGCAGCGCGGCCTGCCTTGACAGAAAGCCGCTTCGCCGCCTCGCCGTAGTGCGCTTCGTCGCTCTCAGCGAGTTTTTTGGCGATGGCCTCGGCAAAGCCGATGTCCGTCAGCGCCAGCAGCGCGCACGAGGTGCGCCCGAGCGCTTTTCCGAGCGCTTCCTTCGTCGCCGGGATCTCGAGGCAGATACACTCGCCCGCGTCGCCAAAGTGCTTGGCGCGGCGGCGGGTGTTCTCCGCTGCGTCGGAGGCGATGAGAATGAGGCGCGCGTGCTTGCTTCTTGCCGCCGCGCCGACCGGTTCCTCGCCGACCTCCAGCTTTCCGGCCTTTTTCGCAAGGCCGATGAGATTGAGCAATTTATCCACCGTTTGCCATCTCCTTTTCCATTTCTTCGTAGACGCCCTCGGGGATGGCCGTGTCCAGCGCGCGCTCGAGCGCGCGGGACTTGCGCGCCCGCTTGAGGCATTCGCTGTTCGGGCAGACGTAGGCGCCGCGTCCGGGCTTTCTGCCCGTAAAGTCGAGCGACACCTCGCCCTGCGGCGATTTGACGGCGCGGATGAGCGCGCGTTTGTCTTTCATCTCGCGGCAGCCCACGCACTGGCGCTGCGGGATCTTCTTCACTTTTTGCATGAGCCGCCCTCCTTATGATTATTCTTCTTCCTGATAGCTCTCGGGCTTGATGTCGATCTTGTAGCCGACAAGGCGCGCGGCAAGGCGCGCGTTCTGCCCCTCCTTGCCGATGGCAAGGGAAAGCTGATCGTCGGGCACGATGACGCGGCAGGCCTTGCCCTCTTCGGCAAGGCGCACGCTGATCACGTCCGCCGGGGCGAGCGCTGCGGCGATGTACTCCGCGGGGTCGTCGCTGTATTTGATGATGTCGATCTTCTCGCCGCGCAGCTCGTCAACGATACTGTTCACGCGCTGGCCGTGGGGGCCGACGCAGGCGCCGATGGGATCAACGTTCTCGTCGTTGCTCCACACCGCTATCTTCGTGCGGGAACCGGCCTCGCGGGCGATGGAGCGGATCTCGACCGTGCCGTCGTAGATCTCGGGCACTTCGAGCTCGAACAGGCGCTTGACAAGGCCGGGGTGCGTGCGGGAGATGACGACCTGCGGGCCGCGGGACTGGCGGCGCACATCGACAAGATAGACCTTGATGCGCTGACCCTCGACCAGCTCTTCGCCCTTGACCTGCTCGCCGGCGAGCAGCAGCGCGTCCGTCGCCTCCGTGCCCGTGCCGATGCGCAGGGAAGCGTTGCCCGTGCGCGGATCGATGCGCGTGACGACGCCGGTGAGGATCTCGTGCTGCTTGGAGTTGTATTCGTCGTAGACCATGCCGCTCTCGGCCTCGCGCAGGCCCTGAATGATGACCTGCTTGCCGTTGCCCGCGGCGATGCGGCCGAACTCGATGTTGTCGACCGGGAGGTTGACGATGTCGCCAATGTTATACTTGGCGGAAACGGCCTTGGCTTCGTCAAGGCTCATCTGCGTGCCGGGATTCTCGACCTCTTCGACGACTTCCTTCTGCACGAACATTTTCAGCTCGCGCTTGCCCTCGTCCACGTCGACCACCACGTTTTCCACGCCCTCGTGGTCGCGCTTGTAGGCGGTGGTGAGCGCCTGAACGATCTTATCCATCATAAAGGTCTGGGAAATGCCGCGTTCCTTTTCCAGCATCGCAAGTGCTGCGAAGATTTCATCACATTTCATGGGTCTGCTCCTTATTCTTTATCATCAAAGTAATTGGTATATCCGCTTAAAAATCGCAGCGCAGGCGCACGAGCGCCACCGTGTCCTTTTCAAAGCGCCGCTCCTCTTCGCCGATGCGCAGCGTGACAGCGCCGTCTTCATAGCCCGCAAGATCGCCGGAGAACTCCTTGCGCCCGTCAACGGGCTTGTAGGTCTTTAAAAGCACGGGCGAGTCCATGAACTGCGCAAAGTCGCCCGGACGCTTGAGCGGGCGCTCCGCGCCGGCGGACGCCACTTCGAAAATATAGCTCGACTCGATGGGATCGGCCTCGTCGAGAATGTCGCTCAGCGCGCGGGAAATGGCCTCGCAGTCGAGAATATTCACGCCGCCGTCCTTGTCAATGTAGATGCGCAGGTACCACTGCCCGGCTTCGCGGACGTATTCCACATCCCACAGCTTGCAGCCCTGCTCCTCGACGACGGGGAGCGCCAGCTCGCGCACGGTCTCTGTCACTTTTTTCATCTGATTCCCTCGCAGTTTGTGTTTTTTCCGAAATTTGCAAAAGAAAGAGCGGGCCAAACGGTCCACTCTGCGTTTCCTGCATCAATAAACATAAGTATAGTATCACACCGAGTTTGGGATTGCAAGCGTTTTTCCTCGTTATTTTCGGCTTTTTTGAAAATAATTGCGCCATTTTTCATTATTTTTTGCGCACTGCACACTCTTTACTTGCAAAGCAGCGGAAAGTGTGCTATAAGGATAAGACTTTGACACAAGAAAGAGAGAGGGATCATTTTATGGCGCATACCGCCGCGCTCGATATGACGCAGGGCAGCCTCAGCCGTCAGATCATCGGCTTTTCCCTGCCGCTGATGTTTACCAACCTTTTGCAGATGCTCTTCAGCATGGTCGACCTTGCTGTTGTCGGGCGTTTTTCCAGCTCTGCCGCCATGGGCTCGGTCGGCTCGACCACAACGCTCATTTTCCTGTTCACGGGCTTTCTGATGGGTCTTGGCAGCGGCGCCAACGTGCTCGTCGCCACGCACTTCGGCGCGCGCAACGAAAAGAATGTGCGCGAGTCCGTCCACACGTCGTTCCTCGTGTGCCTGATCGCAGGCTTTTTGATGCTCGCGCTCGGGCTTATCTTTGCCCGTCCGCTCCTTGAGCTTCTCAACACGCGCGAGGACCTCATCGACGGCGCCGAGCTCTACCTGCGCATTTACTTCCTCGGCATGCCCGCCGCCGCGCTCTACAACTACGGCAGCGGCGTTTTGAGCGCCATCGGCGACACGAAAACGCCGCTCATCTACCTCTCCACCGCAGGCGTGCTGAATGTTATCCTCGACCTCGTGTTCGTCATCGGCCTCGGCATGTCGACCGACGGCGTGGCGCTTGCGAGCATGATCTCCCAGTGCGTTTCCGCGGGACTCATCATTCTCTCGCTCGCACGCAGCAAGGACATCTACGGGCTGAATGTGAAGGAACTGCGCTTCCACAAGGACAAGGCGATCCACGTGCTGGCCGTCGGCGTGCCCGCAGGGCTTCAGAACGCCATCTTCTCGGTCGCCAACCTCTTCATTCAGGCGGGCATCAACTCCTTCAGCACCGTCGTGGTCGAGGGCAACTCCGCAGCGGGCAATATCGACAACCTTGTCTACTCCGTGATGAACGCCTTCTACATCGCCTGCTCGAGCTTCGTCGGGCAGAACTACGGCGCTGGCAAACCCCGCCGCGTGATGAAAAGCTACCTTCTGACGCTTGCCTTCTCCGCGCTGGCCGCAGAGTTCCTCGGCTGTCTCTTCTTTCTCTTCGGACACGAGTTCCTCTCGCTCTTTACCCCGGAGGCTCCCGTCATCGAAGCAGGCCTTGAGCGTATCCGCGTCATGTGCTTCGTCTTCCCGCTCTCGGGCCTGATGGACTGCACCACCGCCGCCTCGCGCGGCCTTGGAAAGGGCCTCGTGCCGATGATCTTCGTGTTCCTCGGCTCGTGCGTGTTCCGCGTGATCTGGATCTACACGGTGTTCGCCTACTTCCACACGATCCCATCGCTCTATATTCTCTATCCCTTCTCCTGGATTCTCACCGGCGCGGCGGAGATCGCATATTTCCTGTATTGCTACAAGAAGTACGTCAAGCCGCTCGACCGGGAAACTGCATAAAACCATATCAAAAGAGCTGTCCGAACGGACAGCTCTTTTTCCTCGGGTGCAGAATAGTTCACAGCTTCTGTGAAGCGGCCAACGCCCGATTTTTGTACGCCGGCTGCGCGGTGACTTCCTCCAGCACCGTGATCTCCTCCGGCAGCGGCGCCTCGAAGCCGTACTGGAACAGCACTGCCTTTTCCACACTGAACGGGTACACGTCGATCTCGCAGCGGCGGTCGGCAAAGATGAAGCGGTACTTCGTCTTATGCACGGGCGAGAGCGCCGTATCGCGCTCGAGCAGATACTTTTCATACTGTTTTTTCGAAATGGGACGCTCGGTGTCCCATTTTTCGCCGTCCGGCATCAGGTGCTTTTCGGTGTAGAAATACAGCGTCTCCGCGCCGTTCCCCTGCCGGCGCACGCGCCGCTCGATGTTCGGGTTCGTCATCACAAGGTAGGTCTGCGTCATGTCGATGGCCGCGGCGCGGTGTGCGCGCGTGAACGCCGCCATGTCGGGCATGGCGATGAGATATTTCCGCTTTTCCGCCATCGGCTCCACCTCGCCCACGGCGCGGTAGATCTCGCGCAGGGCGCGCTCGATCTTACGGTTGAAGTTCGCGTCGTTGTCGATGATGCGAAGATTGGGGTGTGCGCTCCACGCGCGCAGGGTGCGGTCGTCCATTTCACGTGCGTACTCGATAGACTCCGTGCGCGCGTTGTTGGCAAGGTCGTAGGCGAACTCCGCGCCCTTGGCGCAGGTGATGAGGTGGAGCACCAGATCGTAATTTGCAAGCACGCGCTCCTCGGTGCGGCCATCAAAGCGGGCGATGACCTGCGCGAATTCCTCATCCGTCACATAGGCCTTGTCGTCCATCAGCGCGCGGTCATAGAGGATCAGAATGTTCTCCTCGGGCACGAGCTGCGCCGCGTCGAGCGCGAGCTTTTCCTTGTGGATCTGGTCGGCGACGACAAAATCCTGAAACGCGAGCATCGACATACAGCCGCCGAACGGCTTGATGCCAAAGCCGGAGATCAGCTCCGTCGCCGTTTCGGGGATCGTGATGACGCGCCAGCCGTCCTCCTGCTTAAATTCCTTCAAAACGCGGCTGACGAGCGTCGTTTTGCCCGCCGCGGGGCCGCCCGTGAGGACGACCTTCGTAATGTGCTTGGCCATAAGTCACGCTTCCTTTCCGCTGAAAAGATAGTCGCGGAACTGCGCAATGGTCTTGAAGCAGAGGCCGCAGTTCCCGCGCATGAAAGCTTCGATCTCGGGAATGTCGTTCGACCAGAGCGCGGCGGCAAAGGGAACGTTCGCCGCGCGCGCCATGTCGTATCCGGGCTTTAAGTCGTCGAGCACGAGCATCTCGCCGGGTGCAAAGTGCAGCTTTTCCATGATGTCGAAAAGTGCATAGGGCTGGGGCTTGCGCCGCTCCTTCGGCACCTCCCAGCCGTAGACGAGTTTCGGCTCGGGCAGGCCGTTTTCGCGGTAGTCGCGCAGAATGTTCGGCGAGAGAGAATGCGACACCACGCAGATCGTGCCGCCCGCATTCACGTAATCCCACAATAGCTCGCGCATGCCCGCATAAGCCTGCGGCACGTGATGCTGCACATATTCGTGCCAGTAAGCCTGCTCGTGCTTCATGTCGTCCTCGGTCATGCCGACCTCGCCGTGGAAAAATTCGTATACGCCGGGGGAGAAGTTCTTGAGGATATATTCCTCCAGCGTGTAGCGCTTGGCCTTGGGGAAAAACTTTGCCGTGTACTCAGCAAAGCAGGGAAAATGCACCGTTGCGGTGGAGTTGACCACGGTATCATCGTGGTCAAGCACAAGGCAGGGGAATTTCATAGGCGCTCCTTTGGATCGTTTTTTCAAAGTATAGCACATTGCCCGCCCGTCCTGCAAGGGCGGAACCATGCGCGCCCGCACCGGGATCGCCGAAACGAAAAAAAGAGCCGTCCTGTTGGACGACTCTTTTTCAAAGCGTTGTTCCTTATTCGGTGACGAAGGGGAGCAGAGCGATCTGACGGGCGCGCTTGATCGCCTCGGTCAGCTGACGCTGATGCATCGCGCAGGTACCGGTGGTTCTGCGGGGCAGGATCTTCGAACGCTCGGAGATGAAGCGGCGCAGCTTGGCGGCGTCCTTATAGTCGATATACTCGCACTTGTCAACGCAGAACTGGCACACCTTTTTGCGCTTGCGGTTCGGGCCGCCGGCGCGAGGGGCTCTGTTTTCGCGTTCCATAGCCATGGATGATTCCTCCTTATCAGAATTGGGGTTTTCGTACCCTCATTAGAACGGCAGTTCGCCGTCCTCTTCAATTTCGGCAAAGCCGCCGCTCGCAGGAGCAGTGTAGCTCTCAGCAGGGGAGCCGTAGGCGGGGGGCGCATAGTCGCCGCCCGACTGGCTGTCGCGCTTGCTGTCGCCGAAATAAATGTTGTCGGCAACCACTTCCGCACTGCGGCGGTTGTTGCCATCCTTGTCTTTCCAGTCGCGGATCTGAAGCCGGCCCTCGACCACGGCCATGCGGCCCTTGGTGAAGTACTGGCAGACGAACTCTGCGGTCTGGCGCCAAGCGACTACGTCGATGAAATCGGTGGCCTTCTCGCCGCTCTCGCGGCTCTTGAAGTCGCGGTCTACCGCGACGGAGAAGGACGTCACCGCCGTGCCGTTCTGCGTGCGGCGCAGCTCGGGATCACGGGTAAGTCTACCCATGATGACGATACGGTTCAACATAGCGTTGCCCTCCTTACTCGCCCTTGCAGACGATCATGGAGCGGATGATACCATCGGTAATGCCGAGGATACGGTCCAATTCCTTGGGGAAATCGGGCGCGCTGGTGAAGGAGATCAGAACATAGTAGCCTTCGGTGATGTAGTTGATGGCGTAGGCCAGCTTGCGCTTGCCCCACTCCTCAACCTCCATAGCCGTGCTGTTCTGCTCCACGAGGGTCTTGAACTTCTCGGTCAGAGCGGCGACCTGCTCTTCGGGCAGTCTGCCGTCCATGATGAAGACGACCTCATAGTTTGCGGAAATCTTAGCCATTCTTGGTTGCACCTCCTTTTGGACTGATGGCCCACATGCTTTGATGTGAGCAAGGATTTGCCTGCAATGCAAATTACAAGCCCTATTATTATACAAAAACAAGGCGCAAAGTCAAGCACTTTTTCAAAGGAATAAGCACATTTTTCACAAAAAGCAGCGGTTTTCCTGAATTTTCCATCTGGAATCCGGCATCCCGCCTTGCAATCGGGCGGAAATTCGTGTAAAATCGACTTTAGTTTACCAAAGGAGCGATCACCATGAAAAAATTATTTGCTGCGGCGCTCGCACTCAGCCTGATGGCATCGCTGCTCTGCGGCTGCATGTGTCAGGTTGCCGACACGGTGTTCCAGCCTGACGGCAGCGGCACGGTCGATGCCAAATTCGGTTTTTCCGAGGAGCTGGTCAGCGCCATGGATATGTCCGGCCAGATGGCGGAAAACGGCTTCACCTATTTCCGATACAACGACCACGGTTACTACGGCGATCAGGCGAGCGAGCGGTTTGCCGATCCCGATGCCTTCAACGCGATCTTTGCCGAAGTCTCCTCCGAGATCTCTGAGGTCAGCGGTCCCGCCACGCCCGGCACGGCGACGCTTTCTATCGCCTCGGACGGCGGGCTGACGCTGACGGTGCAGAACACGCAGGCTGACCGGCGCAGTGCGATCAAGAAAGAGCTTGCCAAGCAGCTGCCCGATTCTTCCGATGCGCAGCTCGACGCGCTGCTTGAGGGCATGATAATGACCTACCGCTTTGTTTTCCCCGAAGCGCTCACCGACTATACCGGCGGCGCGGGCATCACGGTGGAGGAAAACATCGTCACGATCGACTGCCTTGCGCTCAAGGTCGGCACCTTCCGCTTTACGACCTCGCAGACCGACGGCCTGCACCACCGCCAGCTCGGCACCGTGACGCAGGAGAACATTCCTGCGAGCGGCACGGCCTATATGCGCCGCCAGACCATCGAGCTTGACGGCAAAAATGTCACGCTCCAGACCTACGCGCTGCCCGGCGCAAACGGCGGCGAAACGAACTATGTCCGCCTGCGCGATGTCGCGTCGCTGCTGAGCGGCACGAAGGCGCAGTTCAGTGTGGATTGGGACGGCAATGTCGTCATTGTCCCCGATGTGTCCTACGTTCCCAACGGCACGGAGCTCAAGGCGCCGTTTTCCGGCGACCGCCGTTACCAGAAGGCCGACGCCAAAACCGTGATCTATGGCGAGAGCATTCCCTTCACCGCGATCCTGCTGACCGACGAACAGGGCGGCGGCTACACCTACTACAAGCTGCGTGACCTCGGCAAGGTGCTGAACTTCAACGTCAGCTGGTCGGCAAACCGCGGCATCTACATTGAAAGCAGCCGCGCCTACGAAGGCTAAAGCCTTCAAAAAAGCGGCCTAAAGGGCCGCTTTTTTGAGTGGGAGCGTTGCAGGCCGCTGCGCGCATAATTCGCCCACTGTAAGCGGGTGAATTCCACACTTGCGGCCTGAGAAGTGTTTTTTCCGACGCGCGCACCCCAGGGCGGCTTCTCTTGCCGCTTTGCGGCAATTCACCTTCTGTCGTCAGAAAAAACGATTAAAATTTATTTCGAGCCTGCGGGCTCGAAAGTCTGCGACGCTTTTTGGTGCTTTCTTAAATAAAAAAGAGGACTTCCGAATGGAAGTCCTCTTTTTTGACTCAGTTGAGCTTGAGGTGTTTTTGCATGACGCCGAGCAGGGGAATGCCGAGCACATAGCAGGCGACCGCTTCGCCGGCTCCAACGGTAAGGGCGTTGTAGAAGAAGGCCGGCGGAAAGCCGTTGCCGACGCCTGCCTCCTCCCACGCGATCAGCGCGCCGATGAGAATGGCGTTGCAGAGCACGGGCGGCAGCGCAGCCGTCCACTTCTTATGGCAGCGGGCGGTAAGGAGCGCTGCGAGCAGCGTTGCTGCCGAGCCGACGATCATGTCGAGCGGGCCGTAGGGACTCAAAACGTTGGAGAGCACACAGCCGATGAAAAGGCCCCAGCTCGCCTCGGGCATCAGAAACGGCAGCACCGTCATCGCTTCGGAAAAGCGGAGCTGAATGGGGCCGTAGGCAAGGTTCAGGGCATTGGAGAGCAGCGTCAGCGCGACGTAGACTGCCGCGATGAGCGCGCAGCGGGTGAGCTTTTTGGTATCAAAGTGCATGGGCGGGATTCCTTTCTGCTATGAGCGGGTAACGATTGAAAAACGGAACATCATTGGAAAACGCGGCGCGGGCGGCTATTCAGCCGCCCGCGTTTGTTGCTTACGCGAGGTCGGGGAACTTTGCCATCACCTCGGCGCAGCGGGGGCAGAGGCCCTCGGCGTTCGCCGCAGTGGAGTGCTTCCAGCAGCGCGGGCACTTCGTCCCGGCGGCTTCCTCGGCGGAGGCCTTCACACCCTCGCCGACCGTCACCTCGACCTGAGAGACGATCAGCAGGTCTGCAAGCTCCTTGCCGTCCATGTTTGCAAGGAACGCGTCCTCGGCAGGGACGGTCAGATGCACGTCGGCTTCCAGGCTCTTGCCGATCTTCTTCTCGGCACGGGCAGCCTCGAGCACGCCGTTGACGGCGGTGCGCACGTCGACAAGCTTTTCCCAGTCGGCCATCTCACTCTCGGTGAGGGCATAGGCCGCAAAGGGCTTGTTCATCTCGTTGAGCACCACGTTGCGCGCGTCGTCCGCCGCGGTGTGCGGCATGGCGAGCCAGATCTCATCGCAGGTGAAGACGAGAATGGGCGCAAAGAGCTTCGAGAGCGTGTGGAGCGTGAGATAGAGCGCGGTCTGCGCGCTGCGGCGGGAAAGGCTGTCTGCGCCGTCGCAGTAGAGGCGATCCTTCACGATGTCGAGGTAGAAGCTCGAGAGCGTATTGACGCAGAAATCATTCACCGCGTGGGTGATGATGTGGAACTCATAGTCGCAGTAGGACTGTTCGGCCTTCTCGATGAGCTCGTTGAGCTTGGTGATGAGCCAGCGGTCGAGCTTGGGCATCTCCTCGGGCTTGACGAGATTTTCGGGATCGAAGTCGACGAGGTTATCGAGCATGAACTTGCAGGTGTTGCGGAACTTGAGATAGTTCTGGCTGAGCTGTTTGAAGATCTCCTTCGAGCAGCGAACGTCGGCGTGATAGTCGGCGGAAGCAGCCCACAGACGCAGAATGTCCGCGCCGTTCTCGTTGAAGATATCCGCCGGATCGACGCCGTTGCCGAGGCTCTTGTGCATGGCCTTGCCCTCGCCGTCGACCGTCCAGCCGTGGGTGACGCACTCCTTAAAGGGCGCGCCCTGACCGAGAGCGCCGACCGCCGTGAGCAGCGAGGACTGGAACCAGCCGCGGTACTGGTCGAGACCCTCAAGGTACATCGTAGCAGGCCAGAAGCCCTGATCCTTCTTCATGGAAGCATAGTGCGTGGAGCCGGAGTCGAACCAGCCGTCGAGCGTATCCTCCTCCTTGGTGAAGCCTGCGTTCTTGCCGCAGTGCGGGCAGGTGAAGCCCTTGGGCAGGATCTCCTCGGCCTCCATATCGAACCATGCGTTGGAGCCCTTTTCACGGAAGAGGTCGGAAACGGCCTTGATGGTCTCATCGGTGCAGATGGGCTTGCCGCAGTCCTTGCAGTAGAACACGGGGATGGGAAGACCCCAGCGGCGCTGGCGGGAGATGCACCAGTCGGCGCGCTCGCGGATCATGCTCTTCATGCGCTCGATGCCCCAGCCCGGGACCCAGCGCACATCGTCGCACGCGGCGCAGGCCTCTTCCTTGAAGGAATCGACGGAGCAGAACCACTGCGGGGTGGCACGGAAGATGATGGGGTGCTTGCAGCGCCAGCAGTGCGGATAGCTATGGACGATCTCCTCGGAAGCGAAGAGCGTGCCGGCTTCCTTCATGTCGTTCAGGATCACGGGGTTGGACTCCTCGACGAGCATGCCCTCATACTTGCCGGCATAGTCGGTGTGGCGGCCCTGATCATTGACGGGCACGACCATGTCCATGCCGTAGCGGCGGCAGGTCTGATAGTCGTCCGCACCGAAGCCGGGCGCGGTGTGGACGCAGCCCGTACCGGAATCCATCGTGACGTAATCAGCCAGCACCAGGCGGCTCGTCTTGGGCAGGAACGGGTGCTGGGCGAGCATATTTTCATAGAAGTTACCGGGGTGGGTCTCGACGATCGAATAGTGCTCGATCTTGCCGACGGCCATGACCTTCTCCACGAGCGCCTCGGCGACGATGTACATCTCGCCGTTGTCCTCATTCTTCACGACGGCGTAGCTCTCGTCGGGGTGCAGGGCGATGGCAAGGTTGCCGGGCAGCGTCCAGATGGTGGTCGTCCAGATGACGAAGTAGGTGCGGCTCAGGTCGAAGCCTGCCAGCTTGCCCAGATCGTCCTTCATGGGGAACTTGACATAGACGGTGGTGCAGGGGTCATCCTTATACTCGATATCGGCCTCGGCCACGGCGGTGACGCAGTAGGGGCACCAGGTGACAGGCTTTAAGCCCTTGTAGATGTAGCCCTTGTCAAACATCCGGCCAAAGATTTTCACTTCCTGGGCCTCAAAATGCTTGTCCATGGTCCGGTAGGGATGCTCCCAGTCCCCCACCACGCCCAGACGCTTAAAGCCGCCCATCTGCTTCTGAATAAAGTCCTCAGCAAACTCGGCACAGGCCTTCCGGAACTCGGGCACGGACATATCCTTGTTCAGCTTCTTCTTGGAAGTCTCGATAGCCCGCTCAATGGGCAGACCGTGGTTGTCCCAGCCGGGGACGTAGGGGGTGTAATAGCCCATCATGGCGTGGCTGCGGACGATGAAGTCCTTCAGGGTCTTATTCAGGGCGTGACCCATGTGGATGTCGCCGTTGCTGAAGGGAGGGCCGTCGTGGAGCACAAAGGGGGGGAGATCCTTGTTCTTTTCCAGCATGGCCTCGTAGAGGTCCTGCTCCTCCCAGCGGCTGAGCATACCCGGCTCCCGGGTGGGCAGACCTGCCTTCATGGGGAAATCGGTTTTCGGTGTGATGATCGTGTTTTTATAATCCATCGGAATACTTACCTCCAAAAATGAATTCATGATAATGTGGGGCAGGGAAATGCGACCCTGCGATCAAAAGGAACGCGCCTTTGTCTCGTCAAAAGAGACAAAGGCGCGTTGACCTCTGCGGTACCACTCTCGTTCCGGCAAAACCGGCACTCGCGGGGAATCTCTGAATCAGAGCTTCCCTTACGCTGTATCGGGCGTGTCCCGGCGCGGTCTACTGCCTTTCGGGTTCGGCGCGCTGCTCGGAGGTGATGCAAACCGTCTCCTGCTTACTGCCTTGCACCAAAACGGCAGCTCTCTGAAAGCGGCGGAACGGCTTACGTATCCTCGTCAAAGCTTAAACGTATAGGTTTTTCCCTTATCTGCGGGAAGTGGGATCGTAGTTACGGCCGAATTGCAGGTTCAGGCTGGCAAAGCGGCTGGTGGTGGAATCATTGGCGGTGGGGTGCTTGGGCGCGGCCTTGGGGGCGGTGTCCGTGGTGGTGCCGATGATCGCTTCAATGTTCTGGGAAATCTCGTCGGCTACGTCGTCGCTGCTGACCTTGGGGGCAGGAGCGGCCGGGGCAGCGGGAGCTGCGGACACTACGGGAGCCACACGGGTCGTGGGAGCCGTGGAGACGGCCGGTGCGTTGGCGGTCTTGATCCGATCCAGAGCCTGAATGCAGGAGCGCATCTGATCCTGAATCTCGTTGATCCGGGCGGAAGCGGTTCTGCGGGCTTCTTCCAGACGGGCGTTCTCGGCGGCGATCAGGGCGCTGTTGTTGGGGACGCTCTGGACGGGCTGGGCGACAGGCTGGGCAGCCTGCGCGGCGGCAGCGGCGTTGGCGCTGCTGAGCATCTTGGCGCACTTGGCCTCGGCTTCCATGACCATCTTGTCACAGGTGCGCTGGGCGTTGGCGACCTTTTCCTTCATGGCCGCTTCGTTCTTGCGGTATTCTTCCAGCTTGCCGACGAGGACGCGCATCTTGCTTTTCAGCAGGGCGTTCTCCTTGTACAGCGTTACGTAATCCTCCGTCAGAGGCTCCAGAAACTCGTCTACCTGCTGCATATTGTAGCCGCCGAAAGTAGACTTGCTGAAAGAAATCTGATCGATCTGCTGCGGTGTAAACATG
>ERZ827168.2437-NODE-2437-length-21674-cov-6.260095_pt1 | contig 21674 bp, 26 predicted proteins | sample MGYA00519868_ERZ827168 | MGnify/ENA primary metagenome ERZ827168 (study PRJEB31778, sample SAMEA3449271) | human gut metagenome | biome: human gut; feature: human-associated habitat; material: faeces | place: United Kingdom | collected 2010/2012 ...
TTCTAACTCTCAAATTTCGTTTGTGTAATTCGCAAACCATTTCTTTTTAACTATATATAATAATGGAATTAAATAAATTAATCAATTCATCAGCATAGCTGTCATAACAAAAGTTGGATCTTTGATTCCATACATTCTCTCTCCTTTTCTCATTTTCTTTCTTATCGGAAAATTTTTCAGAAAGGAAATCAAATGTCTTTATCTTTATCGCCATCCCAAGACTTTCAAGATACTCCTGATGGTGGACAATATGTCCTGTATTGTCGTGCATTATCATAGGAAGTCCGGCCATAGCATACGTGGACATACGTGCCGGAGAATTTATATCCGACCAGTTGGCACGCATCAGATCTCCTTGATTACAACTTTCATAATAGTGTAGCCATCCTGCATCATATTGTGAGAATTCGCTAACCCAGTTTTCTGTAGGACAGTTAGGATGTAGATGCACGTACCCAGGGACTAAGGCTGATGCCTCATCAATCATTTTCTGAGAAGCGTTATAGTTAACATCTCCATATATGTGGAGATGAATATGCTGATTGCCCATAGTCTCAATATCCTCACTGCTCATACCAAAGACACGGCCGGCAAGAACAGTATGTATTTCACCATCTTTATCAGATAATAACGGACTACGCTCACCATCAAACCAATGTTTTGAAGGTAAATCGCCGTCCACAATGACTGTGTGCGTGGTACGTTTGCGCAGGAACAGATCAAACCATTCCTGTATGCGGCGATTGGTATATACAATTCCATCCGACTGCTCGAAAAGATCTATTAACTTATTCCACAGTCCATATGTACGACAGAAAAATGGTCCTTCCTTAAAGTGCCATACAAAAGGTATGTTTTTCGGGCGGTGCATAAGAACGTGATGTGCAAGCTCTACTGCTTTGAAGTTAAGCATGGCATATATCACGTCCGGCTTTATTTCCTTCACACGTTCTTCCCAATGTTCAAATGGGATATCCTCCACATGACCGAAAGGCAGCGGACCTACAGTGTTATAACACAACGGATTGTTTATCCACAAGCCATAGAGTTTATGCCCACGCTCCTCAAAGGCAAGTATGCGCTCAGGATTGAACGCAAGCTCACCTACGAGAAGAATTTTCAATCCTCTATTATCAAAATATGTCTGTTTGCCATGTTCACGCAGCTTGGCATAATGTTCTATCTCATCGACAATATTTCCCACTGAAGAATGATAGCGCAACGGTTCTTTCACACCATAATAAGTTTTATACATGTAAATACCGCCACCTGTGCGATCGTTGAGTATATTATGGCGCTGATACATGTGACTGAACCATTCGCACGTCACCATATCTGTATGCACCTTCTTTTGATTGTTTTTAAGAAATGTACTCCAAAACATGCGGTTAAGGTCATCTGTAACAAGTTCACCACGCTCTATCCAACGATCGGCAGTCTTACGGTGCATCACCTGCACAAGCTGAAGAGTCTGACCATCTATACATCCTTTACACTGCTGGGTACTATGTTCACCACCGTGGTTACCTATGTTATGCACAATGCCTGAATAGACAAAATCGGCATCTTCGGAAACAATCTTGTCGTACATTGTTTGAAGATGATTCTCGAAATATATATCATCAGCAGGAAGATAGGCTATATATTTACCGTCCGCCATATCAATAGCCATATTCAGGCAAAAACCCAATCCTTTGTTCTCCGCATTACGTATATAAGAAATGCGTTTGTCTGAAAGAAAACAGGAAACGGCATCATACAGATTATCTTTACTTCCATCATCCACAATAATAAGCTGCCATCTATTAAATGTCTGTCTTAAAAGACTTTGTATCGCACACCTTATATAATTGGCATTATTGTATGACGGTATTATAACCGATATATCAACAATTATATTTTCCATAAATATTATTTATCTGACCAAAACGAAACTTGTTCTTCAGTAATTGTATGTATTGTTCGGTAGGTTAATCTACTGTTTCTCAAAATTTAAGGTAATCAGAAATTTGGGCAAAAAGTCATAGCATGAAACGCTAACTTCCAGAAGTGTACTTGTGAGAACCGAATGTAATTTAAGCCAAGTATAAAACAGTTAAAGACTCTGTTACTGCACCATAATCAGTCTTTACATAATTTATTCACTTCTTTTTCGAAAATAAGCTAACATAACAATATGACACTGAAGCTTCACGTCTCACGCTATTTCTTTCTGCCAATAACTCAAACCTATCATTCCATAAAAACAAATATCACCTCTTACCAGTCTAATTTCATATTCTCCTGATAAATATTCCGGCAATTCTATTATATCTGTACCAAATTCTACATATTCACTATACACTTCCTCTCCATTAGTAGAAACCAATGACAACATACAACCATAGCAACCATCCATCAAATATAACATATCTCCCTTGACGCCAACCGAAGGTTTCAAAATTGGTGTTTTCTGTACTCCATCATTACCATTTGTTGGGTCTATATATTTTATATTCAAATCAATGTTTACGAATATCGACTCTGAAATAACAGGAGACGCACATATTGGCGTAAACAACGCTATAATACAAAAAAGAATAGTTATTCGTTTTTTCATAAATACAATTATTTATCAATTAAATTAAAGATTGCTATAGATTTTGAATTATAGCACAAAATTAACTTTTATAATAAACTAAAAGGGAAGAAATGATATATAATTATACACTATAACATGAAATTATATAACATAAAATGCTGTTTTACAAATGTTTACCACAAATATTACACAAATTTGTGAATTACACACCAAATAAAACAAAAACCTGTTATAACACGTTTTTATTTATATATCAACGCGCAGTATGCTCATTAAATAGAAAAGATTGTTGGCTAAAAAGTATAAAAATAAGCCAATATATCTCACAGTTCAAGACTGAGGGCAGCCAGAATCACGTCGTCCATATCATAATACCTATACTCTCCAAGTCTGCCACCAAATATGATATTTGGAAAGATCCGTGAGGCTACATCACGATATCTGGCATAAAGACGACTGTTTCGCGAATTATTAATAGGATAATAAGCTTCACATCCCGGATGCCACACAGAAGGATATTCGCGTGTGATAATTGTATATGGCAGATGTTCCTGCATCAGATTAAAATGTTTATGTTCGATTGTCCGCGTGTAAGGCACATCCGACGAAGTCTCATTTATCACAGCCATACCCTGATAATCGGAAACTTCTACACGTTCTGTACGAAACTCCAGACCACGATAATCCAACGATCCGAAACAATAGTCCATTAGTTCATCTATCATCCCTGTATATATAATTCTGCGGGCACGATCAAGCCAATAATACCTTTCCTTACAAAAATCCACACCTGTGATAAATTCCACCCCATCAAGCATCCGTCTGATCATGGAATAATAGCCATTTACGGGAATGCCCTGAAACCTATCACCGAAATAGCGGCTGTCAAACGTAGTCCTCACAGGAAGACGTTCAATTATCTCAGCAGGCAACTCTGTAGCCGCACATCCCCATTGTTTCTCCGTATAACCTTTCACAAGTAATTCATATACTGTACGGCCTATAAGACTTACTGCTTTCTGTTCAAGATTCTTCGGATAAGAATAATACTCATTACGTCGTTCAGCTGTCATTATATCTGAAATGTCTTGAGGGCGCTTAGCACCGAAAATTTCATGAAATGTCATAAGATTCACAGGCATATGATAGTATTTTCCGTCAATATGTGCAAGAACTGTATGTATGTAATTATTAAAATCTGAAAAGTGTTGCACAAATGACCACACATGTTCATTGTCGGTATGGAAAATGTGCGCGCCATACAAATGCACATTTATGCCGTCTATCATTTTGTCACGTACATTACCCCCTATATCGTCACGCCTTTCAAGCACCAGACATTTCAACCCTTTTTGCCTGGCACGGTATGCTGTTACCGCCCCATACAGACCACTGCCCACAATAATAATGTCATAATCAAATGAATCCATATATTAAAGCTTTTATTATCACAAATAAAAATATATTTCATTATTTTTTAGACCCATCACATACCATTACAGCACTGTCCGTTCCTTACTTGATTTTCAGTTTTTGCAGTCTCTTATGTTACGGTCAAGCTCCGAAGTGCGGGACGAGCCGAACAGTTTCAGGTTCAGCCGGCGACGGATATTGCTCAGATTCTGAGGCGAAATGTCAAGAAGACAGGATATCTCGGAAGACAGGAAATGGAGCTTTATGAGGATGGCTACCTTTTTCTCGTTCTGACTCAGGCTGCTGGAACCGAGATTATTGATGAACGAAAGGAAGCGGGGATAGCGATTTTCCACATATGTGTTCAGACGCGACCAGTCTTTCTGACCGGCACTGCGACCGTGGGCTGCCTGCTCGTGAAGATTCTTTATCAGATCAGACTCCATGAGTTTCTGGAGTGATGCCCAGTCTGCATCGGTGGAGGACATGTCCTGCATCTTGTCCAACTCTGCACGGAGACGACGGCCGGAGGCCTCGAGCTCTGAAGCAAGACGGCTGTTCTCACCTAAAGCGGCGGAAAGCTCACGGGAGATCTCACCGGAACGATGAAGGAGCTCGGAATACATACGGTTCTTCTCAAGAAGCAGAGACTTCATGCGGGAGGAACGGCGACGGTGCCACATATACAATTCGAGAACAACTATAAGGCTTATGACAGAAAGAAAGACTATCGTGAGCCGGAGCTCCGACACCTCACGCTCACGGAGCTCGGCCTGCTGACGGTTGCGGGTGTAACGGTAGAGCGACTGCACACGCTGGGCTTCGCTTGAGGTGAGACGGAGCCACGAACTGTCGTTGGCGTCGCAATAAAGACGGGCGTAATGGAACACTGAATCCGAATTACGGCGTGAACGATATACCGATAGAAGTCCGCGATAGGCTGCTTCTTTCTCATCGCGGGCACTGCCTGTCAGCATTTTCCTGAAATAATATTCAGCAGAATCGACACGGTTGCCGGCCAACAAAGAAAGACCTTTGTAATAGTAATATAATTCTAACCCTGGTTTTACTTTCCCTGAAGATGAAAATATATTTCCATACTTCTCATATTTATGCAGACATGCCTCTGCATTTTTTATGTCACCACGTTTAAGATAAATATCTATTTGGATAAATATTGCACGTGCTGCTTTATCCTTATAGCCACATTTGGAATAAAGATAAGAAACTGAGTCGCTAATTTTCAATACCCTATCATAATCACGAAGAGTATAATATGTTCCAACTTCACTTTCAAATGCACTTATCATTGCGACTGTATCATTCGCCTTACGTGCATAAGTATATGCAAGTCGTTTCATTCTAAGTTCTTCATCAACAAGTTTTTGATTATGTAATACTATTGCTGTCTGCCTGCACACCTTGCACAAATTTCTATAATCGCAGTCTTCTGCAGTCGTATCTGCACAAGCCACTGCTTTCTGATAATATTCTAGTGCCGCCGGTGCCTCGCCGAGATCACGATATACACATCCGAGAAGATAATAAGCCATCATCTTCTCGTTTGGTGTCCCGTGACGGGAATAATAAGCAGCAACCTCCTTCATGATACTGTCGCTACGGAAATATACATTCGATTTGTTCATGGCCTTGGCGCGCAGCAGTTCGTAACGCATACGACGGGATTTGGACATATAGGAAACATGAGGAGACATGCTGTCGAGCATACGAAGCGCTGAAGGTGCTGAATCCATGTCTATTTCCATAAGACTGTCTGCACGCCCCATAATCATGTCGAGACTGTAGTCGCCACCTTTACAACAGAGCATCGCGAAAAACAATGGGAGAAGATATAGGAGTTTTTTCATAGAATCGTTATGGTATGGGAATAAATCGGTAAGGTCAGAAGACAGATCAGTAGCAGTTTTCCGATAAAACAGGCATGGGCCTATAAAACATCAAAAACCGACAAGACATGACATCCAAGGATGTTCTGTCTGTGTCGGTCTATGATTTCTTAAATCTCACTCGCGCTTAATACTCATCTTCGTTGAAGTATGTATTCCTTCGTGATTATCAATGACATCCGTTAATACTGTGTGATTTCGGGGACAGTTATTTCACTATGAAAAGCGATGAAACGCCATTGCACCATTCCCTTATCGCGTTAATTATCACTCAAATAAGTCTTTCAAAGAACCTATTTATACTTGCAAAGGTACAAAGAAGATGGTTAATTGCAAAGTTTTTCGCTTTCCATTTTGCTATTTTGCAATAAAATTGTACCTTTGCAACAACAGATTCCGCCACGCTTCCCATTGAACAGCGTACCAGGGCGGAACTTTTACTTTATATAGGGTTATGGAATACACAAAACAGCCGATAGATTACCCACAGCAAATCCAAATGCTGAAAGAACGGGGATTGATAATCAAAGACGAGAAGCAAGCATTAGAACAACTCCGAATCATAAGCTATTTCCGTTTGGCGAATTATTTGCGCCCGATGGAACAAGACAAGGAAAAGCATACCTTCAAGCCAAACAGTACATTTGAGAATGCGCTCAATCTTTATTACTTTGATAAAGAATTGCGGGCTTTGATATTTACAGTCATCCAGAGCATTGAGATAGCTTTGCGGACAAAAATCATACATCACGTTTCATTGAAATACGGTGCATTTTGGTTTACGGACATTAATCTTTGTACTAACCAACAAATGTTTGCTGAAAACCTTAACCATATACAACAAGAATTGCAACGTTCCAAAGAAGATTTCATCTTAGAACACTTTGCAAAATATACAAGTCCTACATTTCCACCTGTTTGGAAAACATTAGAAGTCGTTTCTTTCGGTACGCTCTCTAAATTATACTATAATCTATCAGATAAAGCAATAAAGAAACAGATTGCACAAGACTTGGACGTTCCACAACATCTGTATTTGGAAAGTTGGATTAAAGCCACAACCGTATTGCGGAATTGCATTGCTCATCACGCCCGTATTTGGAATCGCCGTTTCCCAAATATGCCACAACTCCCTAAACGGATGCCGAAAGCATGGATAAGCAATACACGCCTCCCCATGATGAAACTTTATGCCCAATTATGTTGCATTACCTACTTGCAGAACAGCATCCACCCTAACAATTCTTTCAAACAAAAGCTGATTGCACTTTTAGAAACACATCCCAATGTAGATGTAAAAGCAATGGGCTTTCCTGCAAACTGGCGTGAAGAATCTCTATGGAAAGACTAACAAAAACATTCAAAAATGTTTCTTTTCGTAGGTTTGTGAATATAAAAGGATGTCAATTTTTGAGGCAATCCACATAAATGTCAATATATCAGCAAGTTGCAGCGTTCCCAAATATTCACTTCTGATTGTTTTTGAATGTTTATGCTATGATATAAAAAGTGCAGTATAGTTCACTTTTACGATATGAAGAAAAGAAAAAGGTTGGCCGTTGCTGACCAACCTTAAATTTGGCAATATATCTTTTCTCAATAACTATCGGTCGCCCACTGTGGAAGTATCACAATAGCATCCAACTTCCCGTTTTTGACATCTTCCAATTTCAAATATTCATAATCTCCTTCAAGATGTGAATCTACGCTATCAAAACTACCCATTAATTTCACATTGGAAGGAAATCCCTCTATGTCGAAAGAAAGAAAATCTACTTCAGGGCCTGATTCATACCTTATTTTGGCATTATAGGTTTCAACCATTTCTTTTGCACTCAATCCTGTATGAATGCCATTAGTCATTTTCAACTTATCTGAATAAACTATAATCGTATTGATTTTTGAACTATAAATGTCGCACGAGTAGTTTTGAACGTCAGGCTTTAACGCAACCATCAATTCATCGCCATTATACAGCAAGACGTATGGCTCACCTTCTGAAAGTTGGGCGAATTCGACTTCCGAGCGGTCAAAAAACTCATAGGTCTCATTCATCCCATTTTCTGTAAAATCAGAACTTTTAGGATATAAGGAAGTTTGCGAACAATGGGTAAAAGGCAATCCGCCTCCACACTCAATGGTAAGTGCAGACCGTTCTTCATCAAGAAAGTCTATGCCCCTGCTTGACACTCTGATTTTGCTAAAATCAATGTCCTTTCCCTTTGAGGCAGAAACGACTTTTTGTGTACTACTTTGCTTAATACTGTCTGACTGCTCTTTACTGTCTTGAGGATTTGATGAAGAATTACAACTCCACAACATACATAATGCTGCAACTAATCCAATGCGGATAAAATTCAAGTGTTTCATATCGATTCTTTTTTATGATTAATCTTTCATTTCCTCTACTTTACGGAAAAACATATAGCATTTCTCCTTGTCGTTTGCATCAAATGCTTTCAGGACTTCCATAGACTTGGTAAAGCCAATAGAGTTTTCTTTAATTATATCCGTAATTTCCTCAATCGTCTTTTCTTCTTTCACGTTTTCGGTTGTCCTTATGATGGTTTCGCTTTCGGTAGATATTACTCCACTCAGGTATTGGCTGACCTGCCTTGAGCTTTTCACCTGTGCGATACGATTCATCGTACTTTCCGACCCTGATTTTTTCACAAGTACCACTGAAAGCAAATAGTTATTGTTATAATCCGAAACTATCTTCACCCCTTCAAACGGGGCGTTTTTATACATCCTTACAAGGAAGTTTTCTAACGCTATACGTTCCTGATTGTAGCTTTGAGCGAAAACATCCATAAATGCGGAAACAACTAAAATAAATAAAATCAGAACTTTTTTCATAGTTCGCCTCCTTTCTTGTTTATTACTTCTCTATTGAAATATTGCCAAAAATCCTTGTTGTATTCAACGCTTAAGTCTTTCCAAGCCTTTTTATAAATTGGCCGATTGGTAGTAATTTGCATACCCTCTTTCCACATCTCCCAAATTTGATTTGGTATCATTCCCTTTCTCCACAAGTGATACTCCTCACTGCAAAGGTCGAAATATAAGCGCATATACATTTGGGCTTTAGCATTGATGTGTTCAGTACCATTGAATATACTTTCGGGCATATTGATAAGTATCTCTTGATACCTCCGCGTGTATTCGGAAAACATCAATATTTTGTTTTGTCGCCTATCTTTATATGAGTATATACAATAGTGATAACTGCGACCAAAAACATTCCTGTTTGCAATAAAATTTCTATTTTCATAATGCTTAATTTTTAGATGGTATTGAAACGGTTATTTCTCTGACTTTCTCTAAATCTGACAAAGTATAAAAAATATCAAACTCAAAAGTAAACATATAATCTGTTGGATTTTCCGAGTTCAATAGAAGGTGTTGCAATGAATATTCCTCGTAACCATTGTAGAAATTAAAATAATACTCGTCATAAAAGTAAAGATTTTTGGAATAATACCATTTTTTACTAACGGAATGCCTAGGAAAATCTGCTTCCATTTCTACACGTATATATTTCATAGATATGTTACCATATGGGGTTGTTGGCCTTTTTGTATCACAAGTTAAAGAATACTTATGTACGCCATCATCAATCTCAAATTTCAACACTTGCTCTAATAGGTATTTTGCCAATTCACTGTAATTCCCATCTCTCATTGAAACTAACGTTCCATTCTCATTTATGCCTAATGTGGTGTTTAGAATCTTCCGAATAGCATCAGCGTTTTTATTAACTTTCACATTTAGCTTCACGGGTACTGCTAATTGGTCTTGATAATAAGTATAAGCACTATTAGGGCCAGACAACTCATATCTATCTTCCTTTGGTGAATTCGCAACTAATTCAAAATCAAATATAGTAGGGAGTATTTGTTTCATTTGGAATATTAAGTTTTTCCTTGCCTTTAGCATATTCTCTTGGTTTAATTTTTGTAGCTTGTAGTTTGTTACGAACAAATTGCCTGCAAGCTCTGTGCTTCCACCCTTTTGTTTTACATAGTCAATAAGTTTATCAACAGATACAACTGCCCTTAAAGAGACCAAGTACCTTCCATCCACATTAGTTTCTGTGAGTATTTGGTATTTTTTTATATTTCCTGTTGTTACTGTTGCTATCTCATCTTTCACTAATTCATCATTCAATATTTGTGTATTGGAAGATACGAAAGTTCCAAAAGCCTGTTCTATTGCGCTTCGCAAAGCCGCTTGCACAGCATTTTCTTTAGTGTTGCCATCTCCTGTAACAACTAATTCCACATTCTTCTCTTTATTTTGATTTGCATCAGATATGCCAATCTGCGTTTTAGTTTTTACGCTATCTGAATTTGCCCCAGCATTAGATTGAGTGGCTTTTTCCGATACATTTTTTTGCTCTTCATCTTTATTTTTTATCTGTTTATCATTCTTTGGCTTCCACAATTCATCAAAAAATTGTTGGTTTCGTATAGAACGGCTGCGTCGTTCTCTTGCAGAACGAACGGCATTATTCCATTTTGTAGAGCCGCGATATGATTGCGCACAGATATCTGCAAACGGCAGACTTATCAACAGAATCATAAAAGAAACTGCTATTTTCCGAATTGAATTTTTAGTTACCATACCAATATTCTGTTATAGTTAATTACACGTGGTTGATGTTTCGCTCTTTCTACGGCAATATCACGACACGCCTTGATAATCAGCCGTTGGTTTGCCGCTCTTTGAGCATCCTGTGCCATCATCCGCTCGTGTCTGTCTTGATATTCCTGCACATATTGCGCCCATTGTCTTTTTTCACGCTCTATGTTGTCTTTATACTGTTGCATTTTGAATTCCCACTCACGCTTATCTTCAATAAGCATCTTTTCCGTTATTTGTTCGGTCAGCTTCTGCGCATCGGGCATACAAGTTGCGGCGAAGTTGATTTTAGACAGATATTCCATCGCCTTTTCCGCTCCTTGCCTGTTGGGCTGTTCTGCCCATATTGTCCGTGCCTGTTGAAGGCAATATGCCCCATCTGCATTTATCCAATCATAATAGATGGACGGGGCTAATTCCGAACATTCCTTGTAACACTTGCTGCATACATTTGGTACGGATGAAAGCAAGGTTAATGCTTCCTCATAGTTTTGCATACCTGCCAATTTCTTAGCTTCGGCTATGATTTCTTCACTGTTGGTTTCATAATAGTCGACTATTTTCTGTTTGCTTTCCTCCATAAAGGCTGTTATCTCCGCATTCCTCGGTTTTATGTTCTTTATGGCTGCGATATATGCCTTTGTCTCGCTTGTTCCGACACCCATTGCTGTTATAGTCATGGTGGAATAGAGCTTGTCGGCCTCAACATCCCCCATCATCAGGGTGATTTCTAATTTTTGTGAGATGCGTTGTGGCAGGCCTGCCACTATGTCTTTCGTCAAGACATTAATCCTTGCCGTAAGGATAAAGCGTGTGATATATTCATTGTCTGCTACACCATTGGCAGTAACAATTTGCGTGAGTTTGGTATGAAGTAGTTTGGCTGCTTCATCGGACAAATCTTCATAAGGGGGAACATAAGGATTTATGGTAAGCCTGTCTACATCGTCCTTGAACTGCTGTGCATTGGCAACGGCAAAGAAAACAGAAACGAATAATAAAAGTACCGTTCTCATACGCTTCATTCGATTATTTTTCACCTAATACAAGAATTGCCTCACCCAACCCCCTCATCATCAACTTGGAAGTTATGTTATAAGGTGATTTACTTAAATACTTTTGCAGTCCCCTTGCAAAACTGCGAGCGTCTATATTGATACCTCTATCGTCTTTCAAAGGGATTTTCACTTGCTCAAATTGGGCAAAGTTCTCTGTCGCGTCCGTCAGGTTGAACTGTTGGTTAACCGTGTTTTCCTGCATCCAAACTAAAATATGGTTGAGTAACTCATCATTGTCATACTCACTTTCCAAATCCTGATCCCAATTATCCCACGTCCTTACCGTAAGCACAATTTCCCTGCCTTCTTTCTTCATCCTGTCATAAAATGCAGTAAGCTGCTTGTCAAATGGCTTGATTTGCTTATTTATGGCCTTTTCCAACAATAAAGGCACATCGTCTGCATAGTCTTGGCTTGTGCCTGTTGCTGTAGCTATACGTTTACTTGTATATGCGTCAAACGCTTCTAACGTGAAAGACATAGAAGCCTCATTCAATATCCAACCTACTTGAATGATAATATCTGCCTTTGCCCTGCGTTTCAGCATATCCAACGGACTTTCTGTCAGTTGTGCGCCGCTCGACTTACTTAGTGTAGCATTATCTTCTGCCGTTCTCGTTGAAATGCTCTTCAATTCCATTTCGGCATCCTTGAGGCTATATCCTAAGCCTGTCATCAATTCCCCGACTTTGCTTATTACAGGGTTTAATTCCAAATCCTCTTGAAAGGCTTGCTGATAGTTAGGAACTCGCACAGTTTCACCTTGATTCTCATAAGTAGTGGTAAAATAGCGTTGTGTACACCAATTATCACTTGGAAGAATCATTAATGTTGGCTTTTTCTGTGCAAAAACAGAGATGGAGAGCAAAGACAAAATCACAAAGGCTAACTCTCTACCATGAAAGACGTGATTGATTTGTGCCATAATGCAATAATTTAGTTGCATCTATGGCCCTGCGATGCGGTTTCTTTGTTTATATGTTGGGAGGCATAAAAGAGAAAAGCGAGGCCGCCATTCTTGACCCTTATCCTAAGCGTAGGGCTTCGACTCCCTGTAAGATGAATAAGGAGAACGGACAGCCCCACTTTGGATGTATTTCGTTAAGATACGAATACACACCAAGAGAGCGTCCTTCCCACATTATTCCGTTCTTACTTGTGAGTTGTCGAAGTTCACGCTTACGGAATAAAGCGAAAATGCGCTTTTTACCAATATGTCTGCACACTATTTGCTAATGTGCGCAACAAAGATACGCATTTTCTTTGGAAGAACGCTCAATAATCCAACAAATTAACTCTAAAAATCTAATAGGTCGTATGTTTCAAGCAACTCTTTTTCTCTGATGCCCAAGTATATTTTAGTAACGGACACATTGGAATGATTGAAAAGCTCTGATAACTTCATCAACGCCATATTAGCATTCTCACCTGCTGACTCAAAGACCTTTCGCCCAAAAGTCTTGCGCATTGTGTGGGTACTGAAATGTTCAATTTTCAAATTATACTTCTTTTTGATTTCCTTGAAAAGCACATTGATACGTTGTGTAGAGTAAACCATCTTCTTTTGAGATAAAAAGCACTTTTCGTTGTCATTTGTAATATGCAAAGCGTCATGGCACTGTTTGATATGCTGCTGAAAATCCAAATTGATTTTCACAACCCTGCGCTTGTTCGTCTTTTTCTCGTTGAGGGTGAATTTGTCATCATCAAGTAACATAGACCAAGTTAAGGTTAGAATGTCGCTGATACGCAACCCGAAGAAACACCCACAACCGATAAGGAGTGACATACGATAATTGCCATCCCTGTATAATTTACGGATAAGGCTTAACATTACATCCCATTCCATATAATCCGAAGTCTGATATTTGTGATTTGCTTGCTTCATAACATTCAAATTTGCTGATTATTTTATGTTTCTGAATATCTTTAATGCCTTATCGCTCGTAAGTCGCTTATTTTCAATCTATATTCAAATCTGTGGAGAAAGTGAATATGTTTGTTCAACCCTTTCTTTATAATCGGCAGTCTTTTCAACCTTGTTGTCTATCACGTCAACCAACATATCCAAATACACGTCCGTAATCACTTCAACAACCTTGCCACGTTTGATAAATGACACCTCAAACAAATCTTTGCCTTCATTATAGGCAACCTCAACAACGCCACGAAATTTAAAGCCCTGCACTTTGAAGCGTAATCCGTTGGGGATAGCCATTGGGGAATTGAATCCCCAAGACCAAACCACCATCAACTTTGTTTTGAGTATGCTCATTATGTAGTGTGCCATATCCATATTATGCTGCTATTTGAAGATTTGTAGGAAGTATGATTGCCATCAACTCTGCTTTCTTAGCTTCATACGCTTTGTTAGCCTCTTCATCCTTGCTCCACATATTCTTGTGTACATTTTCGTATGTTGCCTTCCAAAGTTCACGCATTGCATTTCTAACAACAGTATCTTTGATAGTGGCTACCAACTCCACGAAATAACGCATTGAACCTCTTGCATTGTCAATGGCAGGATGCGTGTAATCTGCCATCATCCACCACCAATCGTGATTTTTCAGAACCTCTAATGCCTTGTTGATTGTCTCTGTCGTTGCCATATCTTTGAGTTTTTATTGTTGTTACTTTGTTTCTTAATCACGATGCAAAGATATGACATTTATTCAATACAAGCAAATTTCTCAAGCTAAAGAGATCTAAAGATATGACTTTTATTTATTACATATCATCTTTTTCTGTTTTCCATTTCAGAACAATATAAAAAAGGAGAGAAAACATTATTATTCTGACTTGGAAAAGTAAGAAAGAAAAAAATGGAGCTTAACAAAGCCCCATTCATTTAATTTACGATGCCGATAATCCTTTCTTCCTTGAACCCTCGCCATGCCATCTTTTCCAAATCTAAATAAGCGAACATTCCATAGTAGCGTTTCGGGAGTCCTGTCCCTACAATGTTGGCTTTAACTGCATCACTTTGTAAAGTTCCCACCGCATAGCGTACTGTCCCATCAAGTTTCATATAGCAGAAGCGGACAACCTCGCCTCTCATCATACGTTTCTTCAATGTTTCAAGTATGATTCCCTTAGAAATGGAAGTTGCTTCATCCATTTCAAAACCCATGCACTTGATTGCCGACTTAACTACATTTGCGGTGTTAAACTGAATTGCTTTCATATTTACTCGTTTTAAACAGTTCTACGTGATTATTACGATGCAAAGATATGACATTTATTTAATACGAGCAAAATCATAAAGCTAAAGAATCTAAAATAGATGATTTCTATTCATTATCTGCCATATTTGCCGTATCTTTGCAAGAAAAGTATCTATATGGAAGCAACGGAAAAGAAAGAACGCACGGTAATTCATTTGCAAATGGGTGATGTGCATGAGTATTACGGCAGCATCGCCAACATATATGAATTCCATTCTGCGGAAGAACTTGGAATAACATACGGCTCGCTGCGCAACTATGGTTTATCGCCGTCTAAGCCATACCAAAATTCAAAGTGTACCATTAGGAAAGGTGTGCTGCACCAAAAGGCAGGAGGCAGGGGCAGAAAGAGTTGACTATGCTGCTTCTGCCAACTCCTTCCGCAACCTACTAATGATAATTCTAAGCTCTCGCTTTTCTTTGAGTGTTCTTGCGCAAAAATAGTAGTGCGTAAATTCTTCCAACTCCGCATAAGGATCGTGATAACACACTTTTTCCTTCAAACCCTTTGTGTTAATACCGTTCTCCTTACACCACCGATACAACTTTGATTTACCCACATTTATTCCCATTTTCTTGAATGCTGCGAGGTTTTCAGATACAGACAAAGAACAATCGTAAGCATTCCCTATCTCTTCATCTTTCAGCATTTTCCGTACTTTATTTTTCATCGCATTGGGCGATATTCCGTGCAATGCACAATATGATTTATCCACTTCAAACTTTCTTTTCTTCCGCCTACTTTGTAGCCGTATATCCTCCAAAGGCTTTTTTACTACATTCCTTGCAATGTTTGCCAACACCTTGTTAGATAGAACTCTGTCAGAATTGTCATAGTAGTATGTCCGCTCGCAAATCAGGTTATACAACAGATGCTCAAATGTAATACTCGGCAAAATCTTCTTCATTATCAAACCTGCAATATACAGTTTCTTCCGACGATTATCGCCGTCACGCAATTTCTTTACAACTGAAAATTTTGTTTCATCTCCGTTGTTTTTAATAAAAGAATTAATGTAGGTTTGGCGGTAAATTTCCTGATAATCTGACGGAATTAGGGCATATCCATCTTGATAATGCAGTTCTGTATGCGTAAAATATCTGTACTTTGTTCCATACTTATCTATCAAATCATAAGGAGAAAGTGAATTGACATCACTTATAAAGCCTCTGTCTGCTATGACTAAATCTTCTACTTCAATTACCGCATCATTATCTTTCTTTGCTGACTTTAATAGTTTTCCATTTGAGATTGATAATGAGGAAGAAGAAAGAGCATTATTATTCAGAAACGGAAAGTCAGAATGCGAAAAAACATTATCTGTAACATACAACTCACATTCGGCTTTCGCATTACCACAGAATTGTTGGCTTGGTGTCCGTCCGCAATTATCCTTTATTTCAATACCCTGAATATCTTTCCTTATGCTTTCAGCTATGCCATCATAAAGAGAATGATATGTTTCTACCGTATATATCGGGAGGCTGAACAAATAGCACAAACGGAATCTGTATTTATAGTTTGACTTCTCCGTATGATTGTTTGGAGTTGTGTAATACAAAGTTGGTTTCTTAACCAAACAATCCACAAAATCATTCATCTCAATGTCGCTGTCATCAATGTCAACAAACACCATATCAGCGGAAAGAAACTTTGCATCTTTCTTCTCTGACAATCCAAATAATATCCCATTCGTCTTGAAACTATGGCAAAAGCAATATCCTTCCCTTATCAATTTGGCAAACTCCTCAACAGTGATACTTTGCCGCTGATATTCCACCGAATCCCACTTTATCAAGTTCTTATCCGAATAAGACTGTGTGGAAATACTGACTTCAAATTTCTTACTATCTTGAAAATACATACTTGCGCTTTTACTGTCAATTATAATGGAGGGATAGTATTAGCCACCCCTCCCTTAACCTCATTTTTCATCAAAAGGTTTGTTCGGTATCTGTTTCCAATACTGTTTCAACCCGTTTGAAATGTGTTCCTTGTGAGACTCACTCTTGGAGCGTCCTCTCATACTTTGACTGATTTTCTGCTTCACAGAATCGTCTAACTCTCTGTACTGTCTTTTGCTCATATCATTCATTTTTATTTATTATATACAATAAATATGGCCGAGAGTAAAAAGTTTATCAAGCATTGTAAGTCTATACTGAAAATTTTTCATGGAAAATTTTGAAACACAGCCATCCGAGGTAAAGCCTACCCCTCTTACTACTGAAAAGCATAATAAGAGCGTGGATACGTATATAACATTCTGTAAATCAGGTATATTTATCATTGATTACGCATCAATATAGCACTTAAAATTCTTTTCAAAGCGGAGGGGTAAGCGATTCAATCATACTACAATTACTTATGCAGCTTCAAGATGAAGCCAATGAAGGCAATGATCAATGTCTCCATTAAAAATAAAACAAAAGCAAACACCATTGCCCTTCATTCCATCATAATCATAGTAGAAATCCTCCCATTCATATTGCGATATATTCTTATATTCTATTTGAACCTTAGAAGCATTGCCATTTTCTTCAATGAAAAAATGAACAGCTACTTTATCTGAATTTTCTATCATTTCAACCAAATCATTTCCAATGCACGATTCAAATACATGAATCTTATCACCACCAAATACTCCTATTTTATAAAAACAGTTTAATGAACCCACATTTAACTTTCCATGTTTCAAATAAAGTTCTCTCACATTAGAAGCCAATTTTGCTGCAACTTCCGACACTTTTCCTTCCTTCGTTTTAGACTCAAAAAATTTTTTCATAACAAAATTTATTTAATGATTAATACTAATTTCAAGACATAGTGATGGCCGTACTACATACCTTCGTATGCAGATAAAGACAATTAAATCACTAAAATTAAGTTGGTTAGATTGGATTAACTTGCCGTAGCGAAGGCAGGATAATAATGCTTCGACAAGAATTGCTGAACATCATCGTGAGTATACCAAAACTTATCGCCGACCTGATGAAAAGACAACAAGCCATCGTCACGATACTTTTTAAGAAGTTTGTCCTGAATTCCTAAAACTTCCTTGATAGTTTTGTTCGTGTAAATCACAGTAGAAGATTGACACAACGACCTCATGCCCCTTACTTCGTCAGCAAGAGCATAAACACACTCGACAAGTTTGTTAAACTTGTCCATCTCAACGGTAACAGTCTGATTTTGGGGATTGCCGTAACTACGGCGCATGGATAAAAACTTTTCCATATTTCTATTTTGTTTTTAGTTACGGACATTAGACCACCGTTTAAATAGTAACACGGTTGGCGGGTGACTTCTAAGAAGTTCCTCTCGGTAGCACACTTCACTACCACAATCTGCATGTCCTTCAAGATTGCGAGTGCAAAGATAGTAAAAAAATCGCCCTGAAAGCAAATATTTATCGTTAAATAATGTTTCAATATTTGCTCATTACAAAAGTTTGTATAGACAAATCGACTTGTATACCTTATTATAGTATAAAGGGAGGCCGTCTAAGCCTCCCCGAACTATTGATTGTTTGACGCTACAACACGTTAAAGTTCAATTTGTCTTGTACTTCCTGCTCCAAAGTCTTAGGCATAAACTTTGCGTACACCTTTTCTGTCACCATAACACTGCTATGCCCCATCAATCGGCTAATCTTATGCACATCCACACCCCGATTTAATGCCCAAACGGCGAATGTATGCCTTGCAACGTGCATTGTGAGATTAAACGGCAAGCCGATTTTGTCACCTAATGTTTTGAGTGAAGTGAGTATTGCCCTGTTCTTGTTCAACCTCTGTCGTTTCCGCTCCTCTTTATCTCGTAAGTCGAAATCGTCAGGAAGCAAGCCAAAGACAAACCTGTCACTTACACCCTTTTCTTTCCATTTCTCCAATATCTTAAGCGCATTGTCGTTGAGAAAAATGCTATGCGGCACATCGCCCTTATACAGTATCTTCTTCAACTCTCTTTTCTCGAAATCTATGCTGCGCCACTCAAGCGTGATAATGTCGGACACACGCAAACCGCAAGCATTGAAAGAGAACAGAAACAGATCCATATAATCTTTAGTTCTCGGATATTTCACCTTATTATATAAAGAAACGAATGCCGCCATCTGTTCTTCGGTCAGATAATGAATTTCCTCATCTTCTTCATCTCCCAACTCTTTCTTTGTCGGTAAATACAGTTGGGCGATTGCTCCTGCAACCGAAGCATCCAACAGTTTATCAAGTACGGCACGCCTTGCGGCTTTGATGATAGGTGTTATCGTTTTGTTGATTGTGGCATTGATGTTTCCTTGCCGCTGCCGCCAAAAGATGTATTCCTTAATCAAGTCAACCGTAACTTCGCTTACATAGATGGAATCTTCCTTTTGGTAATCCATCAAGAACTGCCTGAACTTGTGCAACGAGCAATAAGCATTGTCACGAACAGACACGCCAACTTTGCCCAACTTATACTCCTGCTCTATTGTTTCTATGGCATAGTTCACAAAGTCAGTCTTTGCCGATTTGCCGTTTGGCCGCCCCTGTACAATCGCCCGAAGATTGTCTATCGTGAGCCTACTGTTCTTCTGCGTGAACTCATAGATTTGTTCGTCTATGCTGCGCCGCTTCTGCTCTAACTGATTATTCAGCCTTGCACTTTGAGGATGTTTCCTGCTTACAGCCTTGTTTGCCTCATCCCAATAAGCCTCCTCAATCCAAACGCCCGTTTCCGTCCGTGCATGTTTCGTGCCCATCACGTACTCAAGATAGATAGGCAACTTTCCGTTAGCATCGGGCTTCCTGTCCTTACGCAAATAAAACTTGCCCGTCAGTTTGCTTGCTTTTACCCTTCCCATAATTTACTATCCACTTTTTAGGAATATGCGATGCAAAGATAACGATTTTGGGGACAGTTATTACGCCTTAAAAGGCGATAAAACGAAAAAGTGGGGATTTTTGTTGTCCCCACTCCCGTTGATTTTCAGTCTGTTGCTCAATATGTTACGCCGATTTTCGGCTTAATACTCGTCCTCGTTGAAGAGAAAATCTTCTTTGGTAGGATAATCAGGCCATATATCCTCGATGCTCTCATACACATCACCTTCATCTTCTATTTCCTGCAAGTTTTCAAGAACTTCCAATGGTGCGCCGGAACGCATGGCATAGTCTATGAGCTCATCTTTGGTTGCTGGCCATGGTGCATCCTCAAGTTTAGAAGCCAATTCAAGTGTCCAATACATAATCTTTCTTTTTATAATAGGTTTTCTTATGTAAGCACAAAAATAATAAATTTTATGCTATTTGCAAGAAATAATAAAAGTTTTTTCTTTCTTATGGCTAATAAAGTTTAAATTTCTCGCTAATACAAAGAGATAATCGGATAATCTGTTCATATAGGCAGGCACGGTGTCGTCGATGGCATATTTTTCGGCCATCGACAGCATGCGCCGTTCCGCCCGGCGGCATATCGTGCGACAGACATGACATACGGACGCAGAAGTTGTTCCGCCCGGAATGACGAACGAGTGCAACGGTGGCAGCGTGCTCTGTATGCGGTCTATCTCGCTTTCAAGGCGGGCAACATCCGAGTCACACACGACATTTGCAGCAGAAGAGCCTACGAATATGTTTCCTATCCGAAAGAGAATAATCTGCGTTTCCTCTACAAAGTCTTTGTCCTGTCCCTCACTCATTAAAGATGACAGCAGTCCGAGATAAGAATTCAGTTCGTCCATGACGCCATAGAATTCTATGCGTTCGTCTGTCTTTGAGGTGCGTTCGCCGCCCGGCAGAGAGGTAGTGCCGTTGTCGCCGGTACGTGTGTATATTTTCATTATCTGATTTTAGAAATTTACTATGTAGTTTTGTTTTATACGTTTGTCGAAGAACACTATGCCGCAATAATAAAGATCGAACGTCACTCCGGTACGTGTGTCGTCCCTTAACTGCCTCCATATATTGCGTGTCTTGCGGTTGTGCTTTATTCCGTCAACCATCATTATCGCATTCTCCGCCATATTGTCGATGAGTGATAACGGACGATCGTACGCCCCTTCATAAAGGTTCACACGCAGAAGCAGCGGCGCAGTCCCGTCGGTTAAGTATCCGTATGAGGTATCCGACATCTCCTCAATGTTTATGATTTCCGTGCACCGGCATCCGGTATTTACATAACGGCTGAGTATTTCGGCCGGTTTGCCGTAATTGATGAATCGGCACGGCTGCATGAAATTGGCAACTCTGAAATACAGACGGTATATCTTTTCGTCTATAAGACTGGTTTCCGGGAACTCCTTGCGCAGGTCGTCGTAAGCATAATACGGGTAATGCTCATTTATGACATAACGTATGAAACGGTATGCCGACGGTGACTGCACGCCGAAACCACGACAATAGAATATGCGGCTCAACCACCTCAGTCTGTATTTAAACCTGAAATGACTCACAGATATTTCTATGATTTTAGATTTATCACATGTTTAATCGTCATCCGGATGCACCATAACGACACGCGGTCCTACATCCGTAATGTCTCCGACACGATATGCAAAGATACAACTAAATAGTCAAAAATCCATACATCAGCCGCATTTATGTATGACGAATGCTTTTTATGACATACAGGATAAAACGGATTTAATATGATATTACAGATATTATAAATCGGTGTTATCTGTAAACTATATACCGCTTACCTGTTTCATACGTTATGATATCGGCTTAGTCAGTTGTATATATAATATAATAAGGTGAAATGATAACATATAATAATAAGATTATGTACAGGACGATGGCCGCGGCCATCGCGCAGACTATGGAAAACAAAAAAGAGGGACGTTCCGGATATTTCTCCTTGGAA
>ERZ827168.2440-NODE-2440-length-21644-cov-3.328362_pt1 | contig 21644 bp, 19 predicted proteins | sample MGYA00519868_ERZ827168 | MGnify/ENA primary metagenome ERZ827168 (study PRJEB31778, sample SAMEA3449271) | human gut metagenome | biome: human gut; feature: human-associated habitat; material: faeces | place: United Kingdom | collected 2010/2012 ...
CAGATGCAGATCGAGGAGCAGGCGCTCATGAAGGAGACCGACGACGCCTCCAAGGAGCGCCTGGAAGCTCTGCGCCAGGAAATCGCCGAGGTCCAGGAAAAACTCAACGTGCAAAAGGCCGGCTGGCTCAACCAGAAGAACGCCATCGACCACGTGCAGGAGCTTAAGGGCCAGCTCGACGAGGCCAAGAGCGAAGAGGAGCGCGCGACGCGCAACGGCGACCTGGGCCGTGCGTCCGAGCTGCGCTACTCCGTGATTCCTGGTCTGCAGCAGCAGATTCAGGATTCCGAGACTGCGCTCGAGGCGCAAAAGCAGCAGGACGGCGAGGGCCTCAACGAGCAGGTGACCTCCGATGAGATCGCCGAGGTCGTGAGTGCCTGGACCGGCGTGCCCGTGTCCAAGATGATGCAGGGCGAGCTCGACAAGCTGAAGGGCTTGGAGGGTGAGCTGCATAAGCGCGTCATCGGCCAGGACGAGGCGGTCTCCGCTGTCGCCGCGGCCGTGCGTCGCAGCCGTGCGGGCCTCTCCGATCCGGACAAGCCCATCGGCAGCTTCTTCTTCCTGGGCCCCACCGGCGTGGGCAAGACCGAGCTTGCCAAGGCGCTTGCCGAGTACCTGTTCGATTCCGAGAAGGCCATGGTGCGCATCGACATGTCCGAGTACATGGAGAAGTTCAGCGTCCAGCGCCTGATCGGTGCCCCTCCGGGATACGTGGGTTACGACGAGGGCGGCCAGCTCACCGAAGCCGTGCGCCGCAAGCCCTATTCGGTCGTGCTGCTCGACGAGATCGAAAAGGCGCACCCGGACGTGTTCAACGTGCTTCTGCAGGTGCTCGATGACGGCCGCCTGACGGACGGCCAGGGGCGTGTGGTTAGCTTCAAGAACGCCATCATCATCATGACGAGCAACATCGCCAGCCAGGAGATTCGCGACTTCGCGAAGGAGAACGAGTCGATGGGCGAGATGATGGAAGGCATGTTGAAGGCCGACGTGGCCACCGCGTCGAAGAAGCTCGCCGAGTTTACGAACAGGATTCAGGATTCGCTGCGTGCTACGTTCAAACCCGAGTTCCTGAACCGCATCGACGATATCATCACGTTCAAGCCGCTGTCGATCGAGTCGATGGAGCCTATCGTGAAGCTTCAGCTCGAAGACGTGCGCCGTCGCCTGGCCGACCGCCACGTGTCGCTCGACGTGACGCCCGCGGCGCTTGAGCATCTGTCGATCGATGGCTTCGACCCAGTGTACGGCGCCCGCCCGTTGAAGCGCTTAATCCAGCGTGAAGTGGTCGACCGCATCGCCGATGCGGCTGTTCGCGGCAAGCTGCTCGACCGCAGCCATGTGCTGATCGATATCGACGATACCGCGGGGGACTACACCTGCCGCGTTGAGGCGCCGCTCGATTTGGACGCCGTGCCGGTGGAGTAAAGGCTTGAGGGTCGATAGTTAGTTTAAGGCTGCCGGGTTCTATGACCTGGCAGCCTTTTTGCATTTAGGGCAACGGGTCCGCGCGATTTCTCGGCGCACTTTTCGCTACTCGAGGATTCCGAAATGGAATGATGGTGTTACGTTTCGAATCGCTATTGCTCTGTTCCTTGCCAATATTCTATATATACGGAGCTATAGAGGGGATTGGCGGGTGCGCTCGAGTTGCTCGACGTATCGCGAGGTAAGCAAGGGGGATTGTGTGAGAACAGACATGCTTCAGGAATTCATCGTCTGGGCGGAGAGCAAGACGATCGAGGCGGCGGCGAAGGAGATGCATATCTCCCAATCTACGTTGAGCAAGCATCTTATCGCACTTGAGGCTGATCTGGGTATAAGCTTGATTAACCGCCATGACAAGGGCCGCCTGACCCCTGCGGGCGTGCGCTTTTACAACGGCATCGTCGACGTGATGGAACGGCTTAACAAGACCGTCGAGGAAAGTCGGCAGATTGCGGAGAAGACCGACTACGAGATCATCGTTTGGGACCCCTTCATCTTCTCGGGCGCTATGCGCGAGTTGGAGCGCATCATGCATGCGTTTTCAAAAGAGTGTTCGGTTCCTTTCCACTTCACCTTGAGAAACGAGGCGTACAAGACTCCGGGTGAGTCGCTCGCTGAAGGCTTGGTCGATGTCGCCATCGGCTATCATCCTTTCGGGGCAGAGGGCGAGGCGCCTCAGGGATCGATCGAATTCGATCTGATGGAAGAGCCGCTTGTACTGTGGTGCAAGAAGGAGCATCCGCTTGCGCGGAAGGAGCAGCTGCTCCCCGAAGACCTCAAAGGCGTGCCCATCATGTGCAGCATGGAGCTTGCCCATCCCCTGGCACCTGCGATAACGAAGATGTGCGCACAAAGAGGGTTCAAGCCGCGGTTCTATCGCTTCAACCCCACGTCACAAGCGTCGTTTTTCTTCGATGCACCGGCGGAATGCGTCTATGTCTTCACGTCGGAACTGCGCAATGACGAGCGCATCCGTTTGCGCGATGACATGGTGCTGCGCCATTTCGAAGACAAGACGTTTGCTGTTCGTTGCTCTGTGGCGGTTCGCAACGTTGAGGCCAACGAGGCGCTCTCCCAGTTCCGCGCGTTCCTTGCCGACGATGAGAACCGCTAAGAACCTGCTAAGGGCTCCCGCACCCGGCTTTAGCGAATGAGGGCGGCGGCGCACGACCCCGGCCTCAACCGAGAGGAAACGGAATGGGCGCTTGACGAGGGTTCATTCCGTTTCGTCATTAATCCCGCGCAAAGAATAATCAAAACGACGTCAAGTGGCGTCGTTTTTTCTTTCGAGGGCGCATATTCATCGCTTGGCCCATGACGTCGCCGCTTCCCATAATTGCATCTGCAAAAACCACTCCAAGACGAAGAGAGAGGGGAATGGGATGCAGATTCCAGAAGGGGAATATCGAGTCGGCACTGATGACGACTACTACGTTCGCACGAATGTGTGGTCGGCACCTGGCTGCCATGGTGCAGCGTGCGGCGCTATCCTCCACATCAAGGACGGCAAGTTCGTCGACATCGAAGGCGACGAGAGCAATCCCATCACGCAGGGGCGTTTGTGCATCAAATGCCTGAACATGACTGAGTTCGAGTATCATCCCGAGCGCATCATCTACCCGATGAAGCGCGACCCGAAGGATCGCGGCAAGAACGCGTGGGAGCGCATCACCTGGGATGAGGCGTACGACCTCATCGAGGAGAACTACAACAAGGTCGTCGAGAAGACGGGAACCCCGAATGCTGTCCTGACCCTTGGTGGCACCGGCCGTGAGGCGACGATGTTCTACCCGGTCATCTCGTTCGCCGACTTCCGTTCGGCTAACGTCGCGGCGCCGATCTCCGGCGACTCCTGCTACGGCCCTCGCTGCATGATGGCGGCGAACATCTTCGGCTCTGGCTATCCTGAAGTCGACAGCGGCATGTTCTTCGACGACAAGTACAACGATCCGCGCTTCGAGCGCCCCGAGTACATGATCGTTTGGGGTTCGAACCCGCTCGTCTCCAATCCGGCGGGCTATTTCGGCCACCAGATCATCGACATGATGAAGATGGGCACGAAGCTCATCGTCGTCGACCCCCAGATCACCTGGATGGGCTCTCGCGCCGAGCACGTGCTGCAGCTTCGCCCGGGCACTGACGCGGCGCTCGCTATCGGCATGCTGAAGGTCATCGTTGATGAGGACATCTACGACAAGGAATTCGTCGAGAAGTGGGTGTACGGCTTCGATTGGCTCGTCGAGCGAATCAACAAGTACTCCTACGAGGAGATCGAGAAGCTGACGCAGGTTCCGACCGAGCAGATGCGCACGGTTGCTCGCGCATACGCCACCGCCGACGGCACCGGCCGCAACTGCTCCATCTTCATGGGCGTTGCCATGGAGATGCAGACCGACGCGCTTTCCGACATCCAGGCTGTTTTGAGCCTCATCGCCATCACGGGCAACGTCGACGTTCCCGGCGGCAACGTGCTCGGCCCCAAGGCGTCCTTCACGGGTGCGTGGCGCTACGAGCAGATCAAGTGGGTTGCGGAAAAGGAGAAGCAGAGCCGTATCGGCAACGATCGCGAGCCGATCGAGCGCAACGCGCTTTCCAACGTCCAGTCCGACGCCATCCTTCCTGAGCTCGAGCTCCCCGATGATCAGCGTACGGTGCACATGATCTGGTTCAACAGCTGCAATGCTCTCGTGTGCATGCCCGCAGAGCCGCAGCGCTGGATCAACGCCTGCCAGAAGATGGACTTCAACGTGGTCCAGGACCTCTTCATGACGCCGACGGCGATGGCCCTGTGCGATCTGTTCCTTCCCGTTTCCACGTTCATCGAGCATGACGGCGTCGTCCAGATTCACTACGGCCGCCACACCCCTTACCTCGGCGCCGAGGTAAAGGCTATCGACTACGGCGAGACCAAGTCCGACCTGGAAGTCACCTTTGAGCTCGGCAAGCGCCTGAACCCCGAAGCTTGGGCCGAGTACGAAACGATCGAAGACTTCATGGACAACCAGATCGAGCCGACGGGCATGACGTTCGATGAGCTGCGTCACAAGGGCATCCTTTCCTTCAACGGTTGGAACTATCGCAAGTACGAAACCGGCGAGCTGCGCAGCGATGGCCAGCCCGGCTTCAACACCGTCACCGGCATGATCGAGCTGTACTCTCTGCAGCTCGAGTCCTGGGGCGAAGAGCCGCTGCCGATGATCGAGCCCGTTCCCTTCAGCAAGGAATCCAACCCCGAGATGGCCGAGAAGTACCCGATCATCCTTACCACCGGTGGCCGCAAGTGGACGCAGTTCCACTCCGAATGGCGCCAGGTCAAGGGCATGCGCGAAATCGATCCGTGGCCGGTGCTGACCGTGAACCCCGAGACCGCCAAGGAATACGGCATCTCCGAGGGCGACTGGGCCGAGGTCTTTAATGACACCGGCAAGGCACGCCTCAAGGTGAAGGTTTCCCCGGTTATCAAGCCCGGCATGGTGCACGCGACGCATGCATGGTGGTTCCCCGAGCAGGACGGCGAGGCTCCGAACTACTTCGGCGCGTTCAAGTCGAACATCAACACGCTGCTTCCCAACGACAGCTGCGGGCGCATGTACAAGGGCAGCCCCTACAAGTCGAACATGTGCAATATCCGCCGTGTCACCGGCCTGGACGACTAGTCGGTAGCCGAGAAAAGAGAGGAGAAGAAAATGAGCAAGAAGGCACTTCTTATCAACTACAAGTACTGCTCCGGCTGCCACAGCTGCGAAATCGCTTGCCGCAACCACCTTCAGTGCGGTTTGGGCAAGTGGGGCATCAAGCTGACCGAGATTCAGCCGTTTGAGGCCCATCCCGGCGACTGGAACTGGGACTATGTTCCCGTTCCCACGAAGCTCTGCGATCAGTGCGCCGAGCGCGTCGAAGCGGGGGAGAAGCCGGCGTGCGTCAAGCACTGCCAGTCGTTCTGCATGGAGTATGGCACGCCTGAGGAAATGGCGAAGCGAGCCGAGGAGCTCGGCGACAAGACCGCCATCTTCATGATTTAAAGGCTTTGCTCGCGTGGTGCGGGCGAGCGCTTCGTCCGCTCGCACCACGATATCGAGGTTGCGTCCTATTCGAGACGCGTGGGGCGCAACCGATTTAGTACCGCGCTAGTGCTGTGAAAGAGGGGGACGGCATGGCTAAGAGGCAACGTGGATGGACTACGCTCACCGATATCGAAGAGTTCAAGACGATAACGTGGAGCTTCCTTAAGAATATTACCATGACCTGGGAATATGACGGCATGGCATATCTGTTTCGTGAGGCTCGTATTCCCATCTACGGTATCGACCGCGGAACCATGAAGATGAACCACCCCATCATGGCAATGGGGATTCCCATGCAGAGGGACAAGAACTACGGCGTAGATATTTATGTTCCCGCCAAACTCAAGAAGAAGGCCGCTTCTCTATTAGCGGATGAGGCTCGCGTTCGCGAATGCGCCGAGCTCGAAATCGTTGCTGGGGAAGAGAATGCGCGCACTTTCGATTTGCCTGGGCGGCTTTCTGCTGTCTGGTATCGTTTTGGCAGCGCAGCGCCTACCGTCTATCGCACTCGATTCCGTGCGACAGACGTTGGGCGTTGGCTACGCCGAGGTTGGCCTGATCACTTCGGTGTTCATGATTTTCTACGCCGGCCTGTCGCTGGTGTGGGGCATGTTGGGCGATAAGATCGGCACGCGTTGGGCTATGACGCTGGCGTGCGCTCTGTCGTCTGTCGGTACGATTCTCTTCGGCCTGTTCGGCGGCACGAGCCTTGCTGCCGCAATCGTCACGTGGTCCATCTGCGGCATCGGCTGCGCTGGCCTTCTGATGGCGATTCTCCCGAAGATCATCTCTCGCTGGTTTGCGCCGAACAAGCGTGGCTTCGGCATGTCGCTGTGCACGCCTGGCGCGAACTTTGCAGCGCTCATCCTCGGCGTTGTTGCGCCGCTCGTCATTAACGGCCTCGGCTGGAACATGGCTTACGTAGCGTTCGGCATCTACTTCGCCTTCATCACCGTGTTCGTCGCTTTGACGTTCCGCGAGGGTCCCGAGGAGAAGGGCCTTGCTCCCTATGGCGCTCCGAAGGGCACCCAGGCTGCTCCTGCTCCGAAGCTTGAGGAGAAGGCTGTGGCTTCCGGTAAGAAGGTCTCCCCGCTGCGTCAAGTTGCGAGAATGGGTATCACCTGGCACTTCGGCCTGTTCTACGCGGTGTACCAGCTGGGCTACATGGCCGCAACGCAGTACTATGTCGTGTCGATGACCGGCAACGGCTTTGATTTGGCAACCGCTGCGTTCTCCCTCACCATCGGCGGCGTGCTCACGATTATCACCGAGCTTGTCGTCGGCAGCCTGTCCGACCGCTTTGAGCGCAAGAACATGATCGGCATCATGGTGGCTTGCACGGGCGTCCTTTCTGCGGGATATGCGATCTACCTGCTGAACACCCCGGCTCCGGATTTGATTCCGTGCTACTTCTTCATTGCCCTCATCAGCGCATCCACCGGTGTTATCACGGTTATCATGTCGGGCGCTGGCGAGTACTACAACGATGAGTGCCGTGCAACGGGCACTGGCATGATCGGCACCATCAACATCGTCGGCCGCTACCTCGGTCCGTGGGTTGCCGGCATCGTGATCGACGCAACCGGCCAGACCGCCTACGCGTTCGTCATCGTTGCCGTTGCCATGATCGTGTCCTGCTTCATCGCCTTCGCGATGCCGCGTGCGGCAACCGTCCAGGCGAAGTGGGCTGCGAACAACTAGCAGGTCTCTTCCGTTCGATTGCGGTCCGGCCACTCTCCACGGGTTGGGCCGCAATCCTTTTGGCGAGGGCTTGGTGCGGTCTTCGGACGAGCGCTGAGTCCTCGCACTCCCTCCGATTTATCTGCGTGCTGTGAATGAAAGATTGGATGGTACGCGTTGCAACCGTATCCCTACGATTCGGGAAAGGAGTTTTGCCATGACATGTTTTCCCTGCATCAAGTGCAACAAATGTCGGAAATTGATTCCGAAGATCGATATCGTCTGCTCGCAATGCGGTGCCGACATGCCGCCCGGCATTCCCTCTTGTCCGAAGTGCGGCTGCACCAAGAGAAAGTTTATCAAGGGTTCTGTCCCGAATCCCGATTGGCAGGGAACGGCAGAATTCAGGGAGCCATCGAGCTCCGATTCCTCACAATGATCCTCGCCGCAATCTGAGATGCGGCGGATCTATCCCCTTATGGCCCGGATGCACCCTCAAGCATCCGGGCTCTTTTGCGTTTGAAGGGAGAGATTGTGCCCGCTATGGGACAACCCATCGCCTCCGACGTGCCTTTTTCGGCAAATGTACTAGAATATGCCCCATGCAAAAGTCTTGGTCTGACATACGCGAATCCATCACGACGCCCCTCATGGGCTTCACGATCGTCGTGCTGTTCCTCGTGTGCTTTCTTCTTGCGATGGTGGTCCTGGTGAGCGTCGTTCGCGTGCTGATGGGGTAGCGCCATGTGGCAGAGGTTCTCGCTTTACGACCTGCGCGTCATCGGACATTACCTCGGTACGCTCACCCAGCTCTTTGCGGCGCTTATGGCGGTGCCGTTCGTAACGGCGCTCGTGTTCCAGGAATGGGAGCCCGCCGAGCGCTACCTGCTGGGAATCGGCATCGCGCTTGTCATCGGCACGCTGTTGCAGTTTTTGCGCATCGAGCCTGGTCGCTTGGGCCGCCGCCAAGCGCTTGCGGTCACGGGCTTCGCGTGGATCGTGCTCGCGTTTTTCGCATCGGTCCCGCTTTTCCTGTCCGGGCACTACGCCACCTACATGGATGCGCTTTTCGACGGCGTCTCGGGCCTCACGACGACAGGTGCCACCGTCGCGCTCGACATTGACCACTTCTCCAACGCCGACAACATGTTCCGTTTCATGATGCACCTGGTCGGCGGCTTGGGACTCATTGTCGTCGCGCTCTCGCTTGGCATTTTCGGCAAGCGTTCGGGGTCGTCGCTCTACACCGCCGAGGGCCGAAGCGAGCACGTGGTTCCCAACGTCGTCCAGACGACGCAGCTCATTTTGCGCATCACGCTCGTCATCATCTTCATCGCCGCGGTGGTGCTCACCGCGCTGTGCATCTCGATCGGCATGGAGCCTGTCCGCGCTGTGCTGCAATCGATCTGGCTGGCAATCTCCGCGTTCAACACCGGCGGCTTCGCACCGATGGCTGAAAGCGTCTCCTACTACAACTCGATTCCCATCGAGGTATTCCTCATGCTGCTCATGATCTTGGGCTCGATCAGTTTCGTCGTCCATGCCGAGGTGTGGAAGGGGCACCTGCAATCTTTCTTCGGCGATATCGAGATTCGCACGATGCTCATCTGGCTGCTCGTGATGACGGTTGTCGTCGCAGCGTCTCTTTCGGCGAGCGCCCTGTTCTCCGACCTGCCTGCGATGATTCGCCGCGGCCTGTTCATGGTGGTGTCGGCTTTCTCTACCACTGGGTTCCAAAATGTCACAACCAATCAGCTCACGACGGTGTTCTCGTCGGGCGCCTTCCTCGCGCTCGCGCTGATTGCGGCGGTTGGCGGCTCAGCGGGATCGACCGCAGGCGGCGTGAAACTCCACCGGGTGGGCATCATCTTCAAGTCGATTGTCTCCACGGTGAAAGAGGCGGTGTCTCCCTCGTCTGCTCGCGTTGTCGTTTCCTATAACCATCTGGGACGACGCGTTCTTTCCTCCGATGCTGTAAAGGAGGCGATGACCGTGTTCGTGCTCTTTGTGATCACGTACTCGGTCGGCGCGCTCGTGGGCATCGCGCACGGGTACGAGGCATCCCAGGCCATCATGGAGTCGGTCTCCATGACCTCGAACGGCGGAATCATCACCGGCATTGTGACGCCTGGCATGTCGCCCTCCCTTGAGGCGTTCTACATCTTCCAGATGTGGGCGGGCCGTCTTGAGTTCGTCACGCTGCTCGCCGTTTTGGCCGAGATTATCGCGTCGCTTGCTCCCCGAAAAAGGAGGGGGCGCCAATGAACAGGCACGATACGACGCCTTGGGCCTCGCTTTCCGGACGCGTGCTGCGGGTTGCGCTCGCGGTAGCGTTTTGTCTGTTCGCGTGCATGCCTGCTGCCGCTTTCGCGGACGACGGCGACGGCGAAGATGATTCCAACCTGATAAACCCTCAGCAGCGACCCGACTCGTCGTTCATCTACGATTCGTCGATCATCGACCTGTCGAACGCCGATTCCTACTACGACAAGCAGACCGTGCAGATTACCGGCGAGGCGGTGGGAGACATCATCGATGCGCGCGACGGCATGGTCTGGGTCACGCTCGCCGAGGCCTCGAACTCGAGCAACGCATCGGTTTCGGTGCTGATGACGCGCGAGTCCGCGTCGCATATCGACACGCTCGGACGCTATGGCACCACAGGGACGATGCTGCAGGTCCGCGGGGTGTTCCACCTCGCCTGCCCCGAAGACCAGGGATTGAGCGACGTGCATGCGACGAGCGTTGCCGTGGCTTCGAAAGGGTCGCATCATGTCGAGGAGTTCCGCCCCGAGGCGTTTGCAGTCGGTGCCGCGCTCACTGTCGTCGGGTTTGCTCTCATGGGACTGTTCCGCTACTTGCGGGAACGCCAGCGTTAGGGGGAGTTGTTGGAAGAAACGGTTGCCATCGGGTGCGTCGTCAAGCTCGACCGTGGGTTCCCTTTGGTGCGTCTTGAGGACGGGGCTGAGCTTCGCTGCAAGCACGCAACGTCGCTCGTGAAGGGAGAGCGCGTCCGCGCGGTGATCGGCGACAGGGTGCGCGTCTCGTTCGCCGAGCGAAACGACAAGGCGCTCATCGTCGAAGTGCTTCCCCGTTCGCGCGAACTTGTGCGGAAGGACCCCACCGAGCGTGCCGTCCCCCAAGTGCTCGCTGCCAACTTCGATCGCGTCATCGTGACGCAGCCTTCAGTGGAAGTGAATATGCGCAGGCTGGAGCGCGAACTGGTGCTTGCCCACGAAACGGGCGCCGCCGTGTCCGTCGTGCTCACGAAGGCCGATCTTGCCGAAAGCGAGGACGAAGTCGAGCACGTCCGCGAGCGCGTTCGGGCGCTTGTCGGCGCGGACGTGGAGACGCTCGTCGTGTCGGAAGCGATGCCCGAAAGCGTCGAAGCCGTGCGCGCGCTCGTGCCCGAGGGGACAACGGCGGTGCTTATCGGACGGAGCGGCGTGGGCAAGTCGAGCCTGGTCAACCTGCTTGTTGGGCGTGATGTGCAAGAGACGGGGACGGTGCGTGAGACCGATGGTGCGGGCCGTCACACCACGGTGAGCCGCGAGATGGTGGCCATTCCCCATGGCGGCTATGTGGTTGATATGCCAGGCGTGCGCGGTTTGGGTCTCTGGGATGCCGACGCAGGTATCGGCGTTGCCTTCGCCGACGTGGAAGAGCTTGCCGAGCAGTGCCGCTTCCGCGATTGCAAGCACGAGAACGAGCCTGGTTGCGCCGTTCGCGCAGCTGTCGAGCGTGGCGATCTCGCGCGGGAGCGCTTCGAGTCCTACGTTTCCCTGAAGCGCGAGACCGAGGTCGTCCGCGAGCGCCGCGAGCAGGCGCGCTGGATGCAGCGCGAGCAGGCCCAGGCGGGTTCGCGCGGTTCCCGTCGTTCGGGAAGCGCGGCGGGAACGGGCGGCAGCGCGGGCGGGCGAAAGACGTCGGCAGCCTCGTCGAAGATGCGTCGCAACAAGTCGGGCCGAGGCAGCGGCGGCTCAAGCTGGCGTAAATACGGCCAGTAGCGCGAGCCCGCGGACCAGCGGCCTCGCCAGACGTGCGCCTTACGTCCCGTCCCGGGCCGCCCTTGTGCTCCCCAATGTAAGCGATACCTGCATATTTGGGTAATGCTCAGGTAAAGCTGCGTCATGCTTGCGTCATGGCTTGCCGCTGTGCTCCCATCGGGCGGATTTGCTCCCTACTATTCTCATCAGCGAGAAACGGCGAAACCCAACTTAACGCCAACGCTCGCCAAAAAGGAAATCTCGAAGGGAGAATAAAACTATGCAGGGCAACCTCATGAGCCGCCGTAACTTCGTTGGAGCCGCCGCGGCCACTGCCGCAACGGTCGCCGCCTTCAGCCTCGCCGGCTGCGGTTCGAACGGCTCGAGCGACGCGAAGGAAGACAAGGCCGAGACGAAGGCACTCTCCGGCACCATCACCGCCGTCGGCTCCACGGCGCTTCAGCCCCTCTGCGAAGCTGCTGCCGAGCAGTTCATGGAGAAGAATTCCGGCGTTCAAATCACCGTTCAGGGTGGCGGCTCCGGCCAGGGCATCACGCAGATCACCCAGGGCGCGGTGCAAATCGGCAACTCCGACGTGTTCGCCGAGGCGAAGGTGAAGGACGCCGCCGATCTCAAGAAGATCGCCGACAACAAGGTCTGCATCATCGGCATGGGCCCGATCGTCAACAAGGACGTCACCGTCGACGACCTGACGATCGACCAGCTGAAGTCCATCTTCACCGGTGAAGTCACCAACTGGAAGGAAGTCGGCGGTGCCGATGCGGCTATCACGGTCATCAACCGCGCATCCGGTTCCGGCACCCGCGCGACCTTCGAGGCCGCCGTGCTCGGCGACACCAAGGTCCCCGATACTTTCAAGCCCCAGGAGCAGGATTCTTCGGGCACCGCTGCGAAGATGGTTGCTTCCACCCCGGGCGCCATCTCCTACCTGGCGTTCTCCTACTACGACGACACCGTGAAAGCCCTGAAGGTCGGCGGCGTCGAGCCGAAGGAGGCGAACGTTGAGGACAACTCCTGGACCATCTGGGCTTACGAGCACATGTACACTGCCGCCGATCCCGACGAGGCCACCAAGGCGTTCATCGAGTACATGATGAGCGACGATATCCAGGGCGAGCTCGTCGAGGCGCAGGGCTACATCCCCGTCTCTGGCATGAAGGTCGAGAAGGACGCTTCCGGCAAGGTCACCAAGAAATAACTCGAAAGGAGACGCGGCTTTATGGCTCAGTTGCCAAAGCATCGCGTCGAGCTTATCGGCAAGGGCGTCACGGGTGCGTGCATCGCGCTCGTGGCGCTTCTTGTTGTTACGCTCGTTGCAATGGTCGCGCAACGCGGCATCGCGACATTCGCCGTTGACGGCATCGACCTGGGCGCATTCCTCACCGGCACCACATGGAACCCCCATCAAGATGACGTGAACGGCATGCCGACGGTGGGCGCGCTGCCGATGATTTCCGGTTCGTTCGCAGTCACGCTGCTCTCGACGCTGTTCGCCCTGCCGATCGCCATCGGCTCGGCGATCTTCGTCGTTGAAATCGCCCCCCGGCTCGGGCGCCGCGTGTTCCAGCCGCTCATCGAGCTTCTGGTGGGAATCCCGTCGGTTGTCTATGGCCTTATCGGCCTCACCGTCGTGGTGGCGTGGACTCGCGACATGGCGGCAGCGGCTGGCCAGACCATCACCGGTTTCGGCATCTTCTCGAGTGCAATCGTGCTCGCCGTGATGATTCTCCCCACGATCACGAGCCTCTCGATCGATGCGCTCGCCGCAGTGCCTGGGCAGTATCGTGAAGGTTCCTATGCACTTGGTTGCACGCGCTGGCAAACGGTGTGGAACGTGGTTCTGCGCTCGGCCGCCCCGTCGCTTATGACGGCGGTCATCTTGGGGATGACCCGCGCGTTCGGCGAGGCGCTCGCCGTGCAGATGGTCGTCGGCAACGCGATCCAGATGCCGACGAGCCTGTTCACGCCCGCGTCGACGCTCACATCCGTGCTCACCATGGGCATGGGCAACGAGGCGATGGGCACCGTGTACAACGACGTGCTCTGGTCGCTTGCGCTGCTGCTTTTGCTCATGTCGCTCGTGTTCATCCTGATCATCCACCTGATTGGGCACAAGGGAGGGACCAAGCGTGGCTAAGTTCGACATGGCGGCGTACGTTCGCCGCATCAACTCGCAGGACAAGATTGCCACGGGAATCCTCACGGCCATCGTGGGCCTCGTGCTGCTCATCTTGGCCGCTATCGTGTTCTACATCCTGGTCGCGGGCGCGGGCAAGCTCTTCGATGTGAGCTTCCTCACCTCCAAGCCGCAGCAGTTCAAGGCGGGCGGCGGCATCGGCCCGGAGCTGTTCAACTCGTTCTACCTGCTGTTCCTGACGCTTGTCATCAGTGTGCCCCTCTCGCTTGGCGCGGCGATCTACCTGTCGCAGTATGCGCCCGAGAACTGGGTGACCAGCGTGGCGAAGACGATCATCGAGACGCTCTCATCGCTGCCGTCGATCGTCGTCGGCCTGTTCGGCTTCCTGTTCTTCGTGCTGACCATGGGCTGGGGATTCTCGGTCATCGCGGGCGCGGTCGCGCTCACGATGTTCAACATCCCGATTCTCGTCCGCACCTGCCAGCAGGCGCTCGAAGACGTGCCGCGCTCGCAGCGCGATGCGGGGCTCGCCATGGGGCTCACCCGCTGGGAGACGACGATCCACGTGCTGCTGCCCGCCGCGATGCCCGCCATCGTCACCGGCATCGTGCTTTCCGCCGGCCGTGTGTTCGGCGAGGCCGCGGCGCTCATCTTCACCGCAGGTCAGAGCGCGCCAGTGCTCGACTTCACGTGCTTCGACCTCTCGAGTCCGTCGTGCCCGTGGAACATCTTTCGCCCCGCCGAGACGCTCGCGGTCCATATCTGGAAGATCAACTCCGAAGGCGTCGTGCCCGATCTTGAGGCCATCTCGAACGGCACCGCGGCCGTGCTCATGGTGTGCATCTTGACCTTCAACCTGATCGCCCGTTTCGTGGGCAAGCTTTTGGAGAGGAGGCTGACAAGCGAATGATGAAACAAGAGAAATCCCTCGCTGAAAAGAGGAATTGCGTGCCTGACGTCGCATCGCGGGCGGAGGCTTCTGCACGGGAAGGCGCCGAGCCACTTTTGCGCACGCACGACGTCGCGGTAACCTACGACACGTTCGAGGCACTGCACAAGACCTCTCTCACTTTCGAGAAAGGGCAGGTTACGGCGCTTATCGGCCCTTCGGGTTGTGGCAAGTCCACCTTCCTGCGCTGCTTGAACCTCATGAACCGCGAGATTCCCAAGTGCAAGGTCGCAGGCCAGATTGACTATCACGGCCGCGACATCAACACGCGTTCGGAAAACCTTTTCGATCTGCGCAAATCCATCGGCATGGTGTTCCAGCAGCCGACGCCGTTTCGCAAGTCGATTCGCGACAACATCCTGTTCGCGCCGAAGCGCCACGGCCTTGTGAAGGGCAAAGACGCGTGCGATGCGCTTGTGGAGGAGGCTCTGCGCGCAGGTGCGCTGTGGGATGAGGTGAAAGACAAGCTCGACCAGAGCGCACATGCCCTCTCCGGCGGTCAGCAGCAGCGCCTGTGTATCGCACGCACGCTCGCCATGCATCCTGACGTGGTTCTTTTCGACGAGCCATGCTCGGCGCTCGACCCGATTTCGACGTTCTCGGTTGAAGAAACCATCCGCGATATCGCGCAGACTGGCATCTGCGCCATCATCGTCACGCACAACATGGAGCAGGCTACGCGCGTTTCGGACCGCACGGCGTTTTTCTACGTGGGCGACATGGTCGAGACGGGACCGACCAAGCAGATCTTCTCGGCGCCGAAAGACCAGCGTTTGCAGGACTATCTCACCGGAAGGTTTGGCTAATGAGCATGGTGGAACGAAAGAATACGGAAAAGAGCAGGTCGTTGTCTGATTCCCAGGCAAGCATGCTCTCGGTCGCCGAGGGTGAGTCGGTCATCTCGATTCGCAACTTCAACCTGTGGTATGGCGATTTTCAGGCGCTGAGGAACATCTCGCTCGAGATTCCGAAGAACAAGGCGACCGCGTTCATCGGCCCTTCGGGCTGCGGCAAGTCGACGCTTCTGCGCACGTTCAACCGCATGTGCGACTTTGTGCCGACGGTTCGCACCGAGGGAACCATCGAGGTTGCGGGCCGCGATATCTTTGCGACCGAGCCCAACGAGCTTCGCGTCATGGTGGGCATGGTGTTCCAGCACCCGAACCCCTTTCCGATGAGCATTCGCGACAACATCTTGTACGGGCCGCGCCGCATGCGCAAGATCTCGAAGGCGGAAGGCGACGAGATTGTGGAGCGATGCCTGCGCGATGCGGGTCTTTGGGACGAGGCGAAGGACAAGCTCGACCAGAATGGCCTGGGCATCTCCGGCGGCCAGCAGCAGCGCCTGTGTATCGCGCGCGCCCTTGCCGTGGAGCCGCAAGTGCTGCTCATGGACGAGCCGACGAGCGCTCTCGACCCGATCTCGACGTCGCTTATCGAGGAGCTCATGGTCGAGTTGGCACGCGATCGCACCGTCGTCGTCGTGACGCACAACATGCAGCAGGCGACGCGCGTTGCGGACAAGACTGCGTTCTTCTATCTGGGCGAGCTCATTGAGGAGGGCCCGACCAAGCAGCTATTCTCGCAACCGCGCGAGGAGCGCACGAAAGACTACCTGACAGGAAGGTTCAGCTAATGTTGGTTCCCCGTTCGAAGTATTTGAAGCAACTCGACGATTTGTCTGTCGCTATGGAGGATCTGGGCCAGAAGACGATTGCGGACGTGACGGCGGCTGGCCTTGCGCTTGCGAAGGGCGACGTTGAAGCCGCCGAGGAGGTCATCTCGGGCGAGATGCGCATGCGTCGCCTTCGTGCGACGATCGAGGACACGTGCCTCGACATCATGCTCATGCAGCAGCCCCTCGTCGCCGACGACCTGCGCTACGTTTCTGGGTCGTTTCGCCTGGTGAGCGACTTGGCTCACATCGATTCAAAGTCGCGCGACGTAGCCTATCTGGCAACTCAGATTCCCCATGAGGCGGCATCTGCGATCGAGGCCGAGATCGCCACGGCGTCTGGCAAGGTCGCTTATATGGTCAAGACTGCGCTCGAGAGCTTCGCTGACGCCGACCGCAATCGCGCCGAAGAGGTATTCGCTTCCGACGACGAGGTCGACGCGCTTTATGAGCGAGCCGAGCAGGTGGTGGTCGACCTCATTCGCAAGGGGGATGCCGACGCGACGCATCTGCCCGAGCTGCTCATGGCCGCGAAGTACTTCGAGCGCATGGGCGACGATGCCGAGCGCATCGCGAAGTGGACGATCTTCCGTTTGACCGGCACGCATGACTTAAAGGTTGGGGAGATTCCGGCTGAATAACTTCCCGCCTCGCATCGCCCCGAGCTTCGCACGGGCGCCACGCAGCCGCGTGGGCTCGACCGGGGCTCGCCGTCCGCCTCCCGTCCCTCCCGACGCGCGGGCGAACCGCCTCTCGCCTGGACCCTTCCCCCTGTGCGATAATCAATTGGATAAGGGTTTTCGTCGAGGGAAGGCGGCAAGCTATGGTGTACTGCGTGGAAGACGACGCGAGCATTCGTGAGCTGGCGCTTTACGCTCTCACGCAGGCGGGAATCGAGGCCGAGGGCATGGCGAACGACGTGGAGTTCCGTGCGGCCTGCGCGCGACGGCTTCCCGATGTGGTCATGCTCGACATCATGCTGCCCGGCGCCGATGGCCTGGAAATCCTCCATCGCATCCGAAACACCCCAGGTCTTTCGCGCGTACCCGTGATCATGGTGACCGCGAAAAGCACCGAGCTCGACATCGTGACCGCCCTCGACGGCGGTGCTGATGAGTACCTCACCAAGCCCTACGGCATGATGGAGATGGTTTCCCGCGTGCGCGCCCTGCTTCGCCGCGCCCCCGACTGGGGTAACGAAGCGCCCCAGGGGTCGAGCGACGAGATAACGATCGGGCCGCTTTCCATCTCTGAGATGCGCCACGAGGCGTTCTGCGGCGGCGAGCCGCTTTCGCTCACGGCGCGCGAGTTCGACCTGCTCCTTCATTTCATGGAAAACCCCGGTGTCGCCCTTTCCCGCGATGTGCTGCTGCAGCACGTGTGGGGGTGGGACTTTGCGGGCGGTAGCCGAACGGTCGACATGCACGTCCTCACGCTGCGCCAGAAACTCGGTGAGCATGCTTCCCTCATCGAGACGGTGCGCGGGGTGGGGTATCGCCTCGTCTCGCAATAGCGGGTTCCTGGCGCTCGCCGCGAGAAGCCTGACGCGAGCGGGCAATTCCCCTCCTGCGCCAGGTTTCCCGTTTTCCGCTTTCGATGGAAGGTCTCGCGCGCTTTCGCCAGGGGAAGCGCAGAGCGGTATAATGATTCGGTTCATGAGGTTCGCTTGCGGGCGGCGTGTGGCGGGCCTTTCCCTCGCGGGATGGTGAAATCTGCCGCGGTGTTCGCTAGGCGCTTCTGTGAACAGGCCAAACGGGGCCGACTCATCGAACTTTAAAGGAAGCATATGAACCCGGTTGTTGTCATTCCCACCTTTGTCTCAACGCGCTCGCAACGCGAGGGCGGCTCCATTATCACCACGTACGACCATCCGACGCCCCTGTCCCAGGAGGGCGATCTGCCGCGTTTCCTCGAATCGCTCACCAAGGTCGAGGGGATCGGGCAGATTATCGTGCTCGTCGCGGCGGAGCCTTCTATCGCGCATAAGGCAGCGCAAAAAACCCAGGCCATCGCTGCGCGTTTTCCCGAGCTGCACATTGCGGTCATCGGCGCCGCGGAGGCGGGTCTGGTGCAGCAGCGCATGGAGCAGCTCGGCCTGGGGAAACTCACGCGCGAAGTGGGCTTGTCAGGTTACGGGGCCGTTCGCAACCTGGGCCTCGTCGTGGCGTGCGCGCTCGGGTTCGACGCGGTGGTGTTCCTTGACGACGACGAGGTGGTGACCGACGCCGATTTCCTGCGCCGCGCGGTGTACGGCTTGGGGAAGCTCACGCGCAAGGGCATTCCCATTCTCGCGAAGACGGGTTTCTACTACAACTCGGAAGGCTCCTATCTGTCAAAGAGCCAGAACAAGTGGTACAACCGCTTCTGGCAGCAGGGAAGCGCGTTCAACAAATGGATCGAGCGGGCCATGAATGCGCCGCGCCTTTCGCGCTCGAACCACGTGTGCGGCGGGTGCCTCGCGCTTCACAAGGAGGCGTTCAAGCGCCTGTCGTTCGACCCGTGGATTCCGCGCGGTGAGGACTTGGATTACATGCTTGATCTGCGCATGTACGGTTCCGACATCTGGTTCGACAACAAATGGAGCCTGCGTCACCTTCCGCCCGAATCGGCGAGCGAGGGCACGCGTTTCCGCCAGGACATCTATCGCTGGCTCTACGAATACCGCAAGATGGAGTACAGCCGCACTCAGATTGACCTTATGCAGGTGAAGCCCTCGTCCCTCGAGCCGTACCCGGGGCCGTTTTTGGAGCCGAGCATCGTGCGGCGAATACGCATCACAGCGTTTCTGCGCAGCCTTGCTCGCCCCGACAAGAAGGCGTATCGCAAGGCGGCGAAGGCGGCGCGCACCGAGGCGGCGCAATATGCCCAGCGGAACTGCACAAAGTACTTCGAGTTCCAGTTCGTGTGGTCGGAGCTCATGTCGCGCATCGAGGGCGATCAGATCTTAAGCACCGCCCTTGTCCGCAGCGCTGTGTCGCGCGCGGAAGCTGTGGCGGGCGCGAATGCGAACGGCCGAGTTGTCGAGCGCGATCCCCGCGTCGAGAAGGCGGGGGATGTGGTGGAAGCGGGGGCTCCTGCAGCTCCCCAAGCGGGCGTTCCCGAGCAGCTTGCAGCCCAATATTCCAATATCGACCCGGGCATGACGAGCGAGATTCGCCTGAACCTTGCCGATTAATGGCGAATGTGCACGGTCGGCCTCTCGCTGTGGATCGGTGCGCATTTCGGCGATACACTGCATGCGAGGAAAGCCTCCCGTTGGGGGTGGCCTTGGCGTGCGCCCTGTTGGGGTGAATCTGCAGTAGAAAGACACGATGGTGGAAGTGCTCGTTCATTTTGTTGCTCCCGCTCTGGTCGGCGTGCTGATCGGTATCGCCTCGGGGCTTCTCGGTATCGGCGGTGGCACGGTCATGGTGCCGATTTTTCGCCTTGTATTCGGAATGAGCGCCACCATGAGCACGGCGACCTCGCTGTTTGCCATCATCCCGACGTCCATTTCGGGTGCGATTTCGCACGTGAAGGGCAAGACCTGCATTCCCGCGCTCGGCATCGCCGCGGGCCTCGGGGGTGCGTGTCTGTCGCCTGTGGGGGTGTGGCTCGCGCAGCTTTCCCCCGACTGGCTCGTGATGCTCGCCGCGGCGCTCATCATCGGCTATTCGGCCATCAACATGTTCAAGAAGGCCTTTAAGTTGCGGCCGACTGGCCAGCCAGCCGCAGGGGTTGACGCTGCGGCTTCCACTGCCGATGATTCCTCCCTTTCCCGAAAGCAGCTCTTGCAGGGCGCTGCAATCGGTCTGGTCGCAGGCTTGGCCTCTGGCTATGTCGGTGTCGGCGGCGGGTTCATCATGGTGCCGCTCATGCTCTCGATTATCGGCATCCCCATGCGCAAGGCGTCGGGCACTTCGCTCATTGCGGTCATGATTTTGGCCATCCCCGGCGTGATCGAGCAGGGGATCATCGGCAACATCAACTATCTCGCAGGCATCGCCATCGTCATCGGTACCATTCCCGGCGCCGTCATCGGCGCGAGGCTCGTAACAAAGGTGCCCGAGCGTACGCTTCGGCTGCTGTTCGGGTGTTTTCTTATTGTGGCGGCGGTCATGCTTGTGCTGAACGAGGTCGGCATCTTCGGGTAATCGTCTATACTTATCGCAAACTGACGATAGGGGAGCGAGACGATGGGCGAAACGGCCATGCAGGATAGCGGAGCGGAAAATTCGATCGATGCGGCGGCACCGGGGACCATCCCCCCGAAGAAAGGCGTCGCACGTGTGTTCACGGTCGAGATGCTGCTTGCGACCATAGCGGTCCTCTCGGGCGTAACGCTTCTTTGGACGGCGCTCGCCCCCTCCCACAGCATCCCCATCATGATTACCGCGGGCGCCATGTTCACGCTCTCGATTGTGCTGGTGATCCGCCTGTCGATGGACCCGGATTCGGTGCGCGCACGCCAGTCTGACGCCATGTTGCGCCTGGCGAGCAAAACGCTCGAGAGCATGCAAGACGGTCTGAACCGTGAATCTGCACAGGAAATCTGTCAGCTGCTTTTGCCCTCGACGGCTGCCATCGCGGTGGCAATCACCGACAAGAAGCAGATCCTCGGTTACGCCGGGTACCTGGAGGCCGAGAACCCAGCCGGCGGCAACATCCGCACGCATGCCACGCAGGCCACGCTCGATGACGGCAACATGCGCGTGCTGTTCACCAGCATCGACATTGGCTTCCCGGAAAACGCCACGACGATCAAGGCGGCCATCGTTGTCCCGCTTTTGGTACGAGGTGACGTGGTGGGCACGCTGAAGTTCTACTATCGCTCCGCCAAGCGCATCAGCGAGACTCAGAAGTCGATTGCCGAGGGCTTCGGGACGCTGCTTTCGACGCAGATGGCTGCGGCGCAGCTCGAAGAGCAGGCGCGCCTTGCCACGAGCATGGAACTCAAGGCGCTCCAGAACCAGATCAACCCGCATTTCCTGTTCAACACCATCAACACGATCGCCTCGCTCATCCGCACGAGTCCCAACGAGGCTCGCGTGCTTTTGCGCGAGTTCGCGGTGTTCTACCGCCGCACGCTGGAGAATTCCGACAGCCTCATCTACCTCTCGCGCGAGGTGGAGCAGACGCAGCGCTACTTCTCCTTTGAAGTGGCGCGCTTCGGTGCCGAGCGCGTGGAGCTCGACGTCGATTTGGCGCCCGAATGCGAGAACATGCTGGTTCCGTCGTTCCTCGTTCAACCGTTGGTGGAAAACGCCGTGCAGCACGCGATGCCGTCCGAAGGCAAGCTCACCATCGCGGTGACCGGCGAGGTCGATGGCGACGACGTGTACCTGCGCGTGAGCGACAACGGCACAGGCATGACCGAGGAAGCGCGCCAGGGTATCATGCATCCTAAGGAAACTAAGGGAATCGGCATCGCGGTGAAGAACGTGCACGACCGCATGCGCGGCTACTTCGGGTCGGACACGCACATGGAAGTGGAAAGCGAGCCATCCCCGCCCCGATGGCGGGGGAAAGAGGCGAATTGCCTCTCCCTTGCTTTCCGTGATGGCCATTTTCCCAACAGTTTTCTTCTGCTACGTCAAAAAGCCTGTTTTGGTGTGATACCAAAACAGGCTTTTTCGACAGGCTGATCCCCCGGCGAAGCCGGGGG
>ERZ827168.2444-NODE-2444-length-21628-cov-5.764381_pt1 | contig 21628 bp, 21 predicted proteins | sample MGYA00519868_ERZ827168 | MGnify/ENA primary metagenome ERZ827168 (study PRJEB31778, sample SAMEA3449271) | human gut metagenome | biome: human gut; feature: human-associated habitat; material: faeces | place: United Kingdom | collected 2010/2012 ...
TCAGTATCTCAACTTTATTGAGTTCAAAAGAATATTCATATTCGATACCTTCAAGAAGGAAGCGAATTAAGAATGTGCTTGGCCTGCCAATGCCCCCGAATTTGAACGGAGTAAAGGCAAATATCGTATTCTCGTTGTAATTGTGAGATGAGAATATCATTCCCACACAAGCGCGAATAGCCTTGATAACACTGCTCTTTCCTGAGGCATTTGCACCATAAATGGCAACAGTTTTAAGCAACCGTTCATCACCGCATACAAATGTATTTTCTTCAAGTTCCTTTGCCTTTTTAGTCTGTATGCTTGCTGCCTGCATATCCAGTACTACCTCATCTTTAATTGAGAAGAAGTTGCTCAAACGAATTTCAAGTACCATTTTATCCTCCTAATTTGTAATTCTTTCGCAAATATAACAAATTAAACAACAAAATCATAATTCAAACAACTTTTTATGGATTAGAGGTAGCCTGCATAGACGGTAATATAGACAATACCCTTTATCCAACCGATAGAAAAAACAGTCCGCATAAAAAGCCTCATTTCTTCCCATCCAACAACAATACACGAAATAAGCAACAGCCAACACTTTAAAGTGTCAGAATCATTGACCATTTTGTAGTCGGAACATTTACCAGATTTCACAGACACATGATATATGATTCTATTCCTTTGTTTTTTAAGAGAAGGAATAATCCAAAGGAAGGCTGTTGCTAATGTATGATATGAATATTATAAAATTTAAGGATTCTTTGATCTGAAGGAACCGACAATACCCATTGATGAAAATCTTCTAATGTCATCTTCCTTGTATAAGGAACGTCCTTTTTGGTCAAAATAAAAATAACAGAAATACTTTCAATAGGTTCTTGTGTTTCTTTTCTGATTTTGTAATCCTGCGTAATAGGGAAAAAATTATGTTCATTAAAGCATAGTTGTTGAGATGGTTCAGCCGGATTAGGATACACAATATTTCCTTTTCCAGCTTCATCAAACCAAAACACACGAACATAACAAGTTTTGGTAGGGCGAATGCTAAATGAAAAATTTTCACCATCCTGATAAGGAACTTCCTTTATTCCTTCAATATAAGCATCAAACTCCAAATCTCGTTTATTTTCTCTAATTCGGATAACCGCATCTATATCAACAGTATAAAACAGATGTTTCTCTTCTGTGAGAATCTGTTCTTTCACAATTTTAAAATTCGTTATCTCTCCAGAAAACTCAGAACTACTTGAACTAACAAAATGATTTAAGCGATCTGATACAGAGCTCGTATTCATAACCGCAAAAAATTCCGATATGCCTGCATTTTGAAGAGCATTGTTCTTTGCATCTTCTATGGCTTTACTTCTTGCTGCTTCAGGTGTGATATTTGCTATTTCCCAACATCCCGTAGCATGTACCCTTTTGGTTTGTGCAAAAAGGGCCGATACAGAAAGAGCAAACAGAATAAACAGAATAGATAGTATTTTATGCATATCAGAATTAATTGGATTATCTACAAAACTAACGCTTTTTTACTCTTGTTGCAAATTTGTATTATTGGTTGATATAATTTGTTTGATTCCTGTCAAATTATCCAATTTGTCATGCAAATGTTCGGCTTCTTGTTCCAAATTACGATGGATACTTTTGATTGCCACATCTGTTGCAGCTTTAGAACTATAAGAAAGACAAACCATTACTTCCACATTTTTATTACTCAAATCTCTATAAATCTCAATCTCTTTCGCAACACGTCCTAGATCTGCAATGATTAATTCTTTACTTGCTTGTACTGCCTTGTTAATTGCAACGGCTTCCTCACTTGTTAATTCTTTATTAGAAACACTGCTTTCTATAAGTGAACTGATATTGGAACTCATTAATCCAGCCAGTTCAACTTTAGCCTGATGATTTGCTTGCATCTTTGCCGAACTGACATTACCTCCAATCACTCTTGAATTGGCAACAAGGTATGCCGGTAATCCTGATTCATCTGTTGTGACAGATTTCATCCATGCATTTTCAATTTGTTTTTCTAAAGGAATACCACCAATAAATGCCTTGAATCCCTCTTTTTTGTACATTTTTGCTTCTTTTCTTGCTTGTTTGATAGCTGTCTGTTTTAATTCTTTCCGAAGTTCGGATTTAGGTTGTGTTGGGTTACTTGGTTGTTTGCTACTACCACATCCCATAAAAAAAGTGCACAGACTGAATAAGATAAATACATACTTTGTTCTCATTTTGATTATATTTTAAATTGTTATTTGTTCTATTATCTGCTTCAATATGAATTTGTGACATTCGAACATGAAAAAATTAATCCAATATGTAGATCTGAGCTTTTTGTTCCTTATAACGTGGTATTGACTGCCCCACTTTTGCATGTAAGTATGTCGGATCGCAAATAATATATTTTTCACCTTCCACATTAATAAAGTCACCGGAAACAGGTGTGTTAAACTTGACTGCTGTTGTTACATGGTCCGGATAATCCAATAGAACAACCTGCAATCCCAAAAAACGTCTGACTAATTGTGAGAACAAAACAGATCTGTCCTCACAATCGGAAAAAGGGTAGTAAAACAGTTCTTCCGCAAAGAAAAACTTTTCATACCCAAACTGTTGCAGGTCGTTTTTGTATTCAAACGAGGTCTGCACGAACTGCAAAAGATAATTCACCGCTTCTTGTTCTGTCTTATCCGATAATTGGGGTAACAATTCTTTCTCAAGACTTTTTCGTGTTATGTTGGAAAGCGGAGTATTGGCATAAACCGAAATCTCTGTTTGCGGATACGTCTGAAACAGATCAATCAGATTTTTGTTTATGTTGATGCTATATTCCTTGTCTCCGACATGACATTGTTTGGCATGCAATGACAAAGATAACCTGAAAGGCCTCTGGGCATGCAAATTTATGTGTTTGATCGTATTGGGATAATCAATTGTATAGGAATATATACCTCCATCTGTATTTGTGTCTTCCAATATATAATATTTTTCACCATCAAAATTAATAAAAGGTTTTCCATAGACCGTTGTCTGAAAAGGGACAAGAGGAGTGAGTCTGTTGTTACATCTGCCAATCTTCATCCGAAATCCCAACTGATTCATAATGAATATAGAAAAAATCGTTTGTTCGTTTCTTCTCCCAGGATAAAATTTTTCCGTGATTCGACTTAATAATTGGAACATTCCCCAATCATTCAAATTCATATCGTTTTTGTAAAAAAGTAATGTGTTGATCAATTCCGTGTAAGGTGAATCGGATAATTGTTCCCATACAGATGCTATTGTCTTCTCATCAAGGTTCGTCAAAAAATATTTGTATTCGGGAAAATAAAGGAACTGTAGCTCCGAACCATAATATGAGACCATTGCTTTCTGTCCTTTTTCTTTGCTTGAAATAGGCACATTCCACAAATTGGCATCTTCCGACGAAGCTTTTTGGCGAATGATGCTATCTATCTCCAATTCCAAAGTAGAATTGCTTTCTTCCGGTACAATTTGTACATCCATCTGTGGAATCGGTTTCTTGGGAACTGGAATCGGGTGATTTGTTTGGAACTTAATCCAGTTTTCTTCTATCGATTTGATAAAAACTTTATTGATAGAGTCATTATAAATCACATATTGTTGATGCACCTCATTTTTGAATGTATCAAACTGTTCCTGAAATGTATTTTGTCCGTAGGAGGCCACGGATAGGATTGATACGATACTGATGGCTAAGAACTGTTTCATTGAATTTACTTTTGATTATTCCTTTATTAATTTCCAGTTTTTCCAAACTTCAGAAATAGCTCTCGAAGTTTGCACTTGAGGTGTCTGCATCTTCCGGTTTACGTCGAATGCATGCGACTTTACGTTGTTGATCAGATAGGTAGCCAAATCAGCATAAGATGTTGTCCCCTTGCTTTCCTGTAACTTTTTTAACAGGAAATAGGTAAACATCCTATGTTGCTTTTCTTCATAAGGATAAGCAATTTCCGCATCGGTAGTTGCGCTGAAGACGACCAAATTACCGTTTAAGATTTCTTTACGTGGAGTAACTTCTATACCCGCCCCATCTACTAATGCAGTCAAAGCTCCTTCATCACTTTTCCCACTAAAACAAGCATCCAAGAAAACTGTAGCAGAAAGGGCTCGCATATCGGCTAAATCCCGATATAGGTTTTCGGCTTTTAAAGCGGCTTGTAGCGTTGTCGAACTACAATCTACCGGTAAAAGGTGCATACCATTTGTCTTGATATCAGACATTCCATGACCGGAAAAATAAAATACGATATGTACATTCCCGTTTTTTGCCTTGACTGCGTTTTTCAGGAATTGAATGGATGTCAGCATATCGCCATAGGTCGCATCTGTTTTGCTGAATATGTTCCGGGATGGGATACCTAATGTATTGATACAATATTGATAGAAAATCTTGGCATCATTGCTTGAAAACCGAGTTTGAGATTCATAATGATAATGTTCATTACCAATGATAACGGCATAGGTTTCATCATTCGTAATTCCAGTTTTCGGTATCTGCATATCAACGTCAGACAAGTTATTTGTGGGTTGTTGAGCAACCTGCCGGTATCGATTTTCAATATTCAGTTCTCTCAACTTTGTCAATTCCGGATCATAAGAAATGTTCAAATGCGCATACGTGTTCTGTGCGCGACTATCATAAACAGCCTGTTGTCCATTAGGTAGTGTGAAAGTCAATTTGTCCAAACCGATATAATTGTCAGAAAAATAGAAATCAGGTTGGCTGACTTTTACTGAGTCAAAATAGGAGATGAACTCTTTGGCTGTTTTTCCTCGCGGGACTTTTACGGTCAATTGTCCGAATTGCTCGGAACGAATCAAGAAGCATTCATTATCCGGATCGTAATCTCCTTCAATATGGAACTGGTTCCAATTGATTGTTTCTGCATATTTTTTCTTATAAATGGCTAATGCTTCGTTTTCCCATTTCGTTATTTGACTGAGGCGATTTTCATCACTTGTCCGTTCTTTATATTGTTGCGTCGATTCTTCGTACCGATCCCATTTAAGCCAAGTTTGTAGGCGAGGTTCAACATAGGAACGGACATAGGTTTCTACGGGAACACGGAATTGAAGAGGTGCACTGACTTGAGCGCATAAAGTATGTGCAACAGTAAACAGAATAAATAATAATTTGTATTTGTTTTGCATGATTGTATGATTTATTTGTCTAAGACTAAACGGAAACCACGGGGTGAACTAGATATATTAGGATAGCCCCAAGAACGATCGGACGTTGTTATATGAGAATAATTCTCTCCTCTAATAACAATTTTATCTCCTGATACAGGTCCTGTTGGATTATACTCTTCCAAAGATGAATATGGACCATACCAATCAGAACAATATTCAGAGACATTCCCTGTCATATCATAAATACCCAATTCGTTAGGTCCTTTAGAACCAACAAAAGCAATAGAAGCCTTCCACGACAAATTACAAACTTCATTATACGAATTACTACCACTATAAATATATCCTTTACTCTTATTTCCTCCTTTTGCTGCATATTCCCATTCAGCTTCAGTAGGTAAACGATATTTTTTACCTGTTAATTTATTCAACTTATCAATAAATTCAAGGGCTTGGTTGTAAGCAATACTATTAACCGGTAGGTTTTCTCCTATATAATGGGATGGATTATTTCCCATAACAGATTCCCATAAATCTTGAGTAACTTCATATTTACCAATATAAAAATCACTTAATGTGACTTTATGTATAGGTTGGCATTCTTTATTTACCTCACTACCCATCATAAAACTTCCACCTTGAACAAATATCATTTCAATATCGGGTAATTCTTTAGGAAGAATATCTCTTTTACCTCGTTGTATAACGTGATTTTTGAATATTTTGTCTCCGGATTTGAGGATGTTTGTCGTAGCTCTATCCAGATAAGTGTCATTTATTAGGATATGCTTCATTACTTCTTCTTCACCTACACCAGACTGCTTTTCGAACTGATACCATTCTTCTGTACTACTAACAGTCCATTCTCCTGGTGCTTTTATTCTTCCATGCATATCATAACAATTACTATTACATACATCGATTGCCCCCCCTGACATGAATACAAAAGCATTTGTAGATTCTTGTCCGACAGAAAAATATTGAACACCATCAGTAGAATGAATAGTAATTATTGCCACTCGTTGTTTTTCGATATCATCCAATGGATCAACCGTATAAGATACAATTTGTTGATTTTTACCTGATGGAGTATTGATTTTACACCAATCTTGATTAGATGATGCTGTCCAATATACATTAGAATTGACTACGAAGAAATTGGTACCTCCTTCTTCCCACACAAAATCTCCAGGTATAGATAAATTTAGCTTATTCGAAATATTTTCTTTACTTGCCTGCACAACAGATATAATTTTTGTCACATTTGAATTTGTATTTTTGATAATAATGAATCCTTTTCTTTCATATGGAATTTCTACAGGAGCAATATGAACATTTATCGTAGATTTACTTATTCCTTTATTAGGATTTACAGTGATCCAATATTGTTCTGTTGATATTTCCCATTCTATATTAGGAGCATTTAATTCAAAATTAAATACACCACCATCAAAATCTGCTTCTATAAATGATATTGGTATCTCAAAGTCATCTGTTTGGAACGATTTTATTTCTCCATAATGAATCGTTCCATTTTTATATTTGACATAAGCCTTATAGTAATAAGTTGTTCCTGGGTTCAATTCTTTAACTTCAAAACTGAAATTATTACCGGATGGGCTTGTATTTGAGACTGTCTGAAGATTATCTTTACATAATTCGTCTGTTGAATATAGAATACCAACTTCACTCAGATTAGTTCCTTCAAAACTCAAAGACAAAGTTGCTGTTTCTGTAGTTATCTCAGTCGCATCACCGGTTTTTACGGAAGGAGAAAGTGTTATAAAGTTTTTTATCTCACCAAACATCTGATTCCCCTTTTTGTCTTCTACAAAGACTTTATAGAAGTATTCTGTCCCCTGTTCAAGTCCATTCAAAGAAACTGTGATTTTTCCGTTTGCCTTTTCCGCATATTGTATTTGGGCATTCGATAACTCTTTCTCCATACCATACATAACACCAGCTTTATTGGCATTTCCTGTTATGGAAAATTGAATGACAGAAGTTGTATAGTAAAATGAACTACTTTTGACATTATTTATAACAACAGGATCGGAAGGAATAGGTTCCTTTTCACAACTAAATAATAAAGTTATGAAAAGGAAAATACATATGATATTCTTTTTATTTATAGACAGTTTCATAATTATTTCCTCCGTTTAAAATTTCTATTGTTTGTCCTTTTTTTAGTATAAGTGTTTCTAGCGGATTCCCCCAACAATCTAATCTGTTTAACAAAGGGTTACTACTAACATCTAAAGTCTTTAGTTGATTATTATATATGTTAATAAATGACAACTTTGAATTATTACTAAAATCAATATTTGTTATTTGATTTCTACAACATTCAAAATTCACCAAATTAATATTTTTACTTAAATCTAATGTCGTGAATTGATTTGAACAACAATAAAAAGTCTCCAATAGTATATTGTTTTGGACATCAATATTTTGCAAACTATTGTTAGCACAAGTCAAATAGGTTAAGTTTTTATTTTTTCTAATATCTAAGACAGACAATTTATTATTAGAGCACTGCAATTCTTCCAACAATATATTATTAGACACATCTAAAGATGATAAATTATTCTCAATACAATAAAGATTTGTCAATTCTAAATTATTAGACAAATCTAAATGACTAATGGAATTATACGCACAATTAAGTTCCTTCAATTTTGTATTGTTACTTATATTAATTGAAGTCAAATTATTCTCTCCAACTGTTAATCGTTCTAATTCCGTGCATTTACTGAGATCTATTTCTCTAATTTGATTATTATAACAAGACATATAAGTTATAGATGTTAAATATTGAATTCCTTCTAAAGATGTAATATTACTATTTTGCAAAGCAAGATAAGTAATTTTCCGTGCCTCATTTATAGAAATTTCCCCATCCTTATCTATATCAAAGTTTTTAACTAAATAAGCCTTAAAATTAGCATCCGGTATATTTACAATCGTAATCTCTTTCCCCTCTTGTTCTATTGTGACCGTTCTTGACTGATTCCCTGCCGTAATAGTCATCGTCGCCGTTCTTGATTGTGACAATGTATTCTCATCTATTGAACAAGTAATCGTTTTATCTCCATTTCCAGATGTAACCGAAGGTGTACACCAAGTTTGATTGGAGGCTATTGTCCAATTGGAGTTACTTGTGATATCAAAGCTTGATGTCTGTTCGCTTGCTGTTACCAATATAGTTTCAGGAGAAACGGATAAACTTGGTACAACCTCTTTCCCCTCTTGTTCTATTGTAACCGTTCTTGACTGATTCCCTGCCGAAATAGTCATCGTCGCCGTTCTTGTTTGCGATTGTGTATTCTCATCTATTGAACAAGTAACCGTTTTATCTCCACTTCCAAATGTAACCGAAGGTGTACACCAAGTTTGATTGGAGGTAATTGTCCAATTGGAGTTGCTTGTGATATCAAAGCTTGAAGTCTGTTCGCTTGCTGTCACCGATATAGATCCCGGAGAAACGGATAGATTAGGAAGTACTTCGGTTTTTCCTTCCTGAGTAACTACGATTTGAATGGAAGATGAACTTGTTTCTACCGTGATAATTGCACTTCGTCTTTGTGTCGATGTATTTTCTGTAATTAAAAATGAGACTGTTTTATTGTTGGAACCTGATGTGGTAGCAACACTGCACCAGGATTTGTCAGACGAGATGTTCCAATTGGTATTACTGCTAATAGTAAATTCTCCTTGCCCTATTTCTGAACCAAAAAGAAAAGAATTTTTAGAAACAGCCAATGTTTGACTGGTTCCTGTTTGTGTCACTGTTATTTGTTGAAGCAGTGTTCCGGCTTTTACTGAAATCATAGCCCTCCTTTCTTGTGTAGATGTATTTTCTGAAACCACAAAAGAAACAGTTTGATTATTAGAACCAGCAGCAATGGAAGGGGTACACCAAGACTGATCGGAAGTGATAGTCCAATCGAGATTGCTTGTGATTGAGAAATTGTAGGTGTTTCTATCTGCATTGACAGAAAAAATATTTGTTGAAACAGACAATGTTGCAGACTTGCTCTGTTGGATGATCGTAATTTCTTGGGTCAAGGAGCCGGATTTGACTTTTACGACCGCTTTTCTTTCCAAGCCGGTTGTATTTTCCGAAACAGTGAAAGATAGAGTATTTTCACCATTTCCAGATGAAGAAGATAAAACACACCAAGATTGGTCGGAAGATGCCTCCCATGACAAATTCGTATAAATGACGAAATTATAAGATTTATTTTCCGGGCTGACCGAGAAATAATTGGAAGAAACCGCTAAGTTTTCATGACAACCTTTTTGATTGATTGTTATTTTCTGTTCTTTGTTTCCGGCAGTAACGGTTACTATAGCTTGTCTTGCGGATGTTGCTGTGTTTGCTTTCAACAGAATATTGATAGTGCTATTGGTCGTCCCTGTGTTTGGGGAAACTTCACACCAATTTTGGTTGGAGGATGCATGCCAATCTGTGTTACTGTTAATCTTTACACTGTATGTATTTTCCAGATCACCTGCTTCGATATTATTGATAGAAGTTGATAATTGAAGTTGCTCGGTCGTAAATGATTTCGTTATCCCATAAATACTGTTTGATTTTCCAGATGCGTAAGCTTTATAAAAATATTTGGTTCCATCAGATAAGTTAGATAACTGGAAATTAAAATGAGTTCCAGTTATTGTTTGAATGGAACTTTTGTTTACTGTATTGGAATTGAATAAAGAATCTGTACTGCAAAAAACACCTATTTCATTAATAAGATCATTTTTATCCATACCGACTTGGATGGAAGCACTATTAGTCGTAATATTAGTTGCGTCACCGGTAGAGACTGCTATTTGTACCGGTTGAAGTTCTTTTTCACAGCCCAATAAAAATAGTACACTGAATATGTATAGAATCTGTTTCATCTTGTTGAACTTTTAAAATATGACACCTACTGAAATATTTCCTTCTCCGTTTTTATGTCCTTGTCCAATCAGGCAGTTAAATCCGCCACCCAGAGTGAACATTCTTATTTTAAACAATACTCCTATTTCCGGATCGATACCGGAATACGTTCCGCTTGCGATCTCGATTTGTTCATTATTGATTGTTTCCCATTGTAACCATTTATTACCATATCCGATTCCGGCATAAACACAAATGTTCGGAAGAAGTTGACCAACCGTTCCGGCATATACGGAAAAGCGCCCTTTTTTTGAATTACCGTTAAAGAAGGCATCATCCACATCTCCTTTTGTCGCATTTTTATCTTTGCTTCCAAACGAAGATTTAACCTTGACATAGCCTCCCCACTTTTTCATGTACCCGGCCATGAGTGAATAAGATAATGTATTACCAAAAGAACATCCGGGCAGGATCATAAGATGGCCTGCGGACTGTTGCTTTTCCATCTGTATAGACGTTGGCTTAGGCGTTTTTTCTTTAGGAAGAGGTTCTTTCTCCTTTTGAGGAACCGCTGAAACCGAAGAGGCATGAAGAATGATTTTGAAAATGAAATTTCCCATTAGCACGTTATCTTTCAAACAGTTCCAATAAATGTTTTTTTCTCCGCTTGCTTGGTCGGAGATATCCCCCTGTATGGTCTTGCAATCATTCCAGGTAAGCCCGTTGTTTTCGGAATATTGCAATTGCAAAGAGCAGAGAACATCAGTTTCTAACGTACAACTAATTTGAATTGTGTCATTGTTAGCTGTAGCCGTAAGATTCGTTACCTGTTGTGCATTTATCACAGATAGAAAAAACAAATTAGATAGTAGAATAAAGATAAAGCGCTTCATGATTTTTTTAATTGTTAGAAAAAATGATTTGTCCGGAATAAGATTGTTCGTCAACTTTCAGATCCCAGGTTATATATGGATAAAGAGCAAATGACTCGGTAGATAAAGAATATTCCAATCCATTTCCTTTGACATCCAACAAGATAGTATCCTTATATCGTGCTTTTAATTGATATATGCATGGAGAATCCCATTTGAACAAGACCGATTGGCGAAAGGGTATACAAATCGAATCTTGGTCAGGATATAATAATTTGACAAAGGCATGGTTACCGGATGCACGATTCCGATATTCGATGGAAGTCGGATATAATACTTCATCTGTTTTCTGTTGTCGTGTATGCCAAAAAGCAGAAATACTGATCACAAATAAAATACAAGCTGCAACTGATGACCAGCGCCACATCTGTATTTTCTTCCTTCGGGAAGTAGAATCCGGTATATCCTGTAAATCGTTTTCTTCTACAATTGTTGCTACAACCCGAATTTTAGTCAGATAATCCCGACATGATTCACATTGTGTCAGATGCTCTTGAAAACGTGTTTCTTCTTCTTGCTCCATTTGGTTCAAGAGGTACCGTTCTACTTGCATTTTGTTGCATATATTTTGGTTATCCATGATATGTTTTTTCTCTATTATCTGATCCTGAAATCAAATGTGACATTTTTCTTGTTCTTTTTTTATGTTAATAAAACGTTCTTGTAATGTTTTCCTGACCCGTTCGTATTCTTTTCTTGTTTTCGTTACTGTCTTGACAAAATCAGAAGACCCGGGAAGAAGATTATACTTGGCTTCTACTATGTGGTTATAACTTTGCCCTTCTATAACTTTTCGTAATAAAATATCCACTTTATCTTCTATTCCTTGCGTTAGTTTTTTATAAAGAGGATGTTCTGAATTCAATAGTATGATTGATATTGCGTAAGCGACTTCATAGGAATTGTGAATGTCTATGTCCAGCCATGAACTTTCGGGATTATCCGATTGCTCGTCTTCTTCTAATTCCAAATAAGGATAAAGCTCTATCGATTCTTCTTTAGACGTATATTTGAGTCGTTGATTTTGTAGGCGGTAATTGCATATTTGGACAACATAATTTCTAAAATCAGTTCCGCTTTTGAAGAAAAGAGTATTGTCTGTCTGCAATTTGTTTTGCAAAATCTCATATGTGTCGCTCCAAGCCGCATCTTTGATCAAATCGGTTTGTTCTTTGGGTAACGAAGCAAACAGAAGATGCCGAGCTGCTATTTCGATGATTTCTTTTACATAAGAACAAGTGACACTCCAAAAAGAAGATATATTTTTTCTCAGGTACTGCAAATATTGTTGAATGGATAGAGGATATTGGTTATCAATATATTCTTGAAAAAACTCATTGACAAATGTCGGAGTATTGAATATTCGGGAACATGAACAAAATAGTGCATAATATTCTTCAAATACATCCAACGGAAAAAAATAACCGATAGATATTTTATTATATGCCAGTTCTTTGTCCAATAGTGCCTGCATTCTATCTTTCTTACGTTTTAAATACATATTGGAGAAATAAAACAAATGCATCTTTAGCTTGATGTTTGAAGTTTTCTGTGTAGCTATAAAATTGGAATATCCAACAACTTTAGTATAAAAATAATCCAAGAAACCGGTTTTCGTAAAGCAAGACTCATTATATTGAAACAACATAGTGTCAACAGCCTTCTCGAAATTATCAATGACACCAAGATACGTCAACCGGTGTCTTTCCTCTTCTTTCTGTAATATTTCTCTTGTCAGAAACAGTTGGTCGTTTATCATAATTTATTTAATGTTATCAAAGAAAAAACGTGGCACTGTTGCTACTATGTCTGTGAGGCTCTGGTAAGCCCTGACTACATTAATAAGCAACAGCCCACGTAAATAACATAAGAACCATTAGCCTTATCCTGTAGTCACAAAATTTACCAGATTTCACAGACCGGAATAAAAGGAAATGTCTCTTACAATATCTTTGCTATTTTATCATTGGATAGATCTACTCTAATCCTTTGCAAAATTAGGAATTTTCCTCCAGACTATATTTAATTTTATCACAATAATAAAAAACAACCATCATAAAACCGGAACCATCCACTTCCCTTTCCGGCTTCTTTTCAGTTTTCCCATACTATCTTGACGTCTTTGCACAATAGAATGCAAGGATTTGCATTAGTCAATGCAAACCTTTGCACCACTGAATGCAATAGTTTGCACTACCGAATGCAATTGTATAAGCAGTTGGATGCAAAACAGATTACAGCTTATTCCATTCATAATGCCATTCGTAACGGTCGAACTCGATAGGCTCTTCCAGTCCACATCGTATCAAGATCTCAACGACTTTCTTCTGCATATGCGGATAGAGAGGCTTATCTCCACGCAACAGATAATAATAGTCGCGCTGACACACTATGCCGCACATAAAGGAACGTACCATGCGAACTTTCCCTGACTCCACCTTCGCCAATGCTCGTTTGAATCCGTAAGCCACACGCACCTTCTCCGCCTTGCGAAAGAAACGGCAAGACGAAGCACCCATGGAATCAACCAACAGCGGATTTATAACAGACACAACAACCATCTTCTCTGTCAGGTCGCGGGCAGCCAATCCTCTAAGGCATTCGCCAGCCGTAGCACAGTCTGCGTTCAGACAAAAACTGAAATCACCGGGTGCGTTTTCACAAAAGTTATATTTATCGTCGTACATATTGCTATATTTAAAATAGTTCTTACACATTTTTACTTCTCAAAGCCAATCCGCCACCTACACAAACGCCCCCGCCCACAAGCAGAATACTCCACAGCCATTTCTCACAAACCGGAAACCGAACCTCCCGGGGCCGTTCCGGATGATAAAGGATCCGGATTTCATCACCCTTCCCCCACAAAGAAAGAATAGGTTCTTTCAAAACACTCAACTCACCATACCGATGGGTATCATATCTCAACAATATCTCACATTTGGTCAGTACTTTCCGGTGCCTGCGCACCCTTTTATAATCCACACGCTTAACTATACCGACCGTCGATTCATACGCCTTTTCAGCCTGCCGGATAGAGTATAGTCCGTATCCTCCTCCCAACAGTAATGCCATACCTATCAACAAAATAGCCATTACCAAATAATTGATTTCCTTTCCCATTTCACTACTGCATTCAAAACAAAATCTCCAAAATACAAAAAGCGGAACATCTTTTCAGACATTCCGCTTTTCCTATTCTTTATTGAACAAAAACGATTATGCTTCTGCTACAACCTCTTTAATAGAAACGAAAGAACGGTTTTCTTTTCCTTTGTGGAAAGTTACAACACCATCTTTCAATGCATACAACGTATGATCTTTACCGATACCAACGTTTACGCCCGGATGATGAACAGTACCTCTCTGGCGAACCAAAATGTTACCAGCTTTAGCAACTTCACCACCAAAAAGCTTAACACCTAATCTTTTACTTTGTGATTCACGGCCGTTCTTAGAACTACCCACACCTTTCTTATGTGCCATTTCTTCTTTTCTCCTTTAAACGTTAAGCAACAATTTCTTTAATACTCACTTCAGTGAACTGCTGACGGTGACCGTTCAGTTTACGATAACCTTTTCTTCTCTTCTTGTGGAAGATCAGCACTTTATCACCTTTTACCAGCGGAGACAGTACTTCACATACTACCTTTGCGCCTTCTACTGTAGGAACACCTACTTTAACTTCTCCGTTGTTGTCAACCAACAATACTTTGTCAAACTCAACAACAGCACCGCTTTCTGCGTTCTGAATGTGATGAACGAACAACTTCTTACCTTCTTCAGCTTTGAACTGTTGTCCGTTAATTTCTACGATTACGTACATCTGTCTTTTTATATTTAAACAGGTTATGTCCCGGGGGTGGATACATATTCCATATCACTTGTTTACCCTCTGCGGAATTTCAGACTGCAAAAGTACTGTTTCCGAATATATTATGCAAGAATTGTCGTAATTTTTTTATCTAAAACTTTTTCAATTCCTGATACAACCGTTGCACCGGCAACCCCATTACATTATAGAATGAGCCGTTGATAGCTTCTACCCCGACATAACCGATCCATTCCTGTATCCCGTAACTACCGGCTTTATCGTACGGACGGTATTTATCTACATAATAGATAATGTCATCCTTTTCAAGTTTGGAAAAGGCGACTGCCGAAGAGACAGAAAAAGAAACCGTTTTCTGTTTAGTCGTCAGGCAAACGCCGGTGATGACTTCATGTACATGGCCCGACAGGTGGCAAAGCATCTCGATTGCTTCCTCACGGTCGGCCGGTTTGCCCAGGATACGATCCGGTTGCCCATAAGTGACAACGATTGTGTCTGCCGTAATGAGCAATTCGTTATCAGTCATTTTTTCCAGATACGCCTCTGCCTTTTTACGGGCGATATAAGCAGGTATCTCGTCTGCTGTCAAGTCATCAGGATATGATTCGTCGATACCGGGAATTACTTCGACCTCGAATTTGAGGTCAAGTCCGGCCAATAATTCTTTTCGCCGGGGTGAGTTAGATCTCAGCACGATTCGGTAATGTTGTAGGTTAGTCAGCATAATTATTTTTCATTGTTATTACCATCCGAACGCTTCTGCGCTCATCCAATGGCCTTGTGCTTTCATTGTTTGTTCTATCACATCGCGGGCAACACCTTCGCCCCCTTTGCATAAGGAGATATATTTCGCTATTTGCTTGATTTCCGGGGCTGCATCCGCCGGAGCAACCGGCAAGCCTACCCGCTTCATCACATCATAGTCGGGGATATCGTCTCCGGCATACATGACTTCTTCAGGCGTCAATCCCGTCTTTTGCAGGAAATCATTGAAATCGTGTATCTTTACGGCACTCCGCATATATATATGTTCGATACCCAAGCGGGAAAAACGGATTTGCACAGCCTCCGTATAGCCACCGGTAATAATCCCGACCTGGTAACCTTTCTTTACAGCCAGTTGCAGGGCATAACCGTCTTTGATGTTGACTGTGCGCATCGGATCGCCGTTGGGATGAAGTGATACCACATCGCACGACAGCACACCGTCTACGTCAAACACAAATGCTTTTATCTTTGTCAGGTCATAATTGATACTACTCATTTTGGGCCTCCTTATGTATACTTTGGCTTAAAAGCCGGTAGATCGCTTGCATATCCGGATCGTCCAGCATAGCCAGGTGTTTATTGATTACATTTTCATCATACCGGATTGCCGGCCCGGTCTGAGCCGCAGCAGGCGGCATGGAATGTATTTTCGATACTGTCTCATCGATAAGCGGCAAAAGGACATCTGCCGGAATGGATTCGTTTTCCAGTAACTTATAAGATAATGTATAAATATGATTGGTAAAATTACAGGCAAAGACAGCCGCCAGATGCAAACTCCGGCGTTTTTCCGAAGACATGAAACGAACATTCTCAGAAAGGGCGCTGGCTATATTCTTCAGATAATCCGCATTCTTATCCGTGTTTGCTTCCAGAAAAATGGGAATCACATCAAAATTCACATTCCTTCCCTTACTGAATGTCTGCAAAGGATAAAGGACTCCGAAACGTTGGGCATATCCTTCAAATACGCTCATCGGCATACTTCCTGCCGTATGGACCCACATACCGTTATTCGGTTTAACCTTCGATATTACATCCGACAAGACAGTATCCTTCAGTGAAAAGACATACAGATCACCATCTTCCTGCAAAGCGGATAAATCATTCGTCCACGGACACCCCAGTCGTGTTGCCAACTGACGGGCACTCGCCTCTGTATGGCTGTACACCTGACCAATCTGCATACCAACCCGTTGCATAGCGAGCGACAAACGTGTCGCCAGATTTCCGGCTCCGATAAAAACTATTTTCATGCTTCCTTGTTTTCTTCCGGCATTTTATAAGTGCCCAGGTGAATCTTTTCCCATTGCAAATGCGCTTCATCAAACGGTTTGCGTTCCTGGTCCTTATAACCGAAACCGATAATTGAGAGCACCTCCAGCTGATAAGGAATATCCAGCAGGCTACGGACATACACATTGGCATCCACATCATCTTCCGTCTGCCGGTTACGTATCTGGCACCAACAGCTGCCCAGACCCAGATCTTCCGCCTGAAGTTGCATATAGATAGAAGCGATCGAGGCGTCTTCCACCCAGACATCACTATCCATTACATTCGCCATCACCACAACAGCCAGTGCACACCCTTCAAGAAACGAAGCTCCGGCCGGCTTACAACCAGCCAGTTTTTTCAACATTTCCTTATCTTCCACCACAACGAACTGCCAGGGATTTTTACGCTTGGAAGCGGGTGCCATCAAAGCTGCCTTTAAAATCATTTCGACTTGTTCAGGTGAAAGCAACTGGTCGGTAAACTTACGCGTGCTTCTTCTATTCTTTATCAGTGTTGCAAAACTCTCCATTTTTATCTTATTTTGTAGCTGTTAATTAATCATCTTCATTCTGTAAGGAAGATATTTCTGAACAGGACAAAGATAAATATTTTTTACACGCTGAATATACGCTTCCTTCATTTTTCGCGTTAGTAAAGCTATAACATTATTAATTATGAAGATTCGTGCGATAGCTGCACTGCTATTTATATTAGTTTCAATCAGCGCTTTTGGACAAAAGCATGTTAAAATCACGGGATATGTTCGGGATGCCGACGGTAGTCCGCTTGAACTTGTGCTTGTTCAGATAAAGAATACGCTGAATGGGGCAATGACCAATGAAAAGGGTTACTATTCGATCACCACGTCGCCGGGCGATTCCGTTGCGGTTATTTTCTCTTGCCTGGGATATAATAAGGCAGAACGTATTCTACCCAGTTTGCAACAGGACATGCGGCTGAATGTACAGATGAACTACACGAGTATCGACCTGGGGGAAGTTGTTGCTGTAGGTACCCGTTACCAAACCAGTACTCTTCAAACCATGAATGCAGACCGTGTCAAGCTCCTCCCCGATCCTGCCGGAGGAAGCATCGAAAGTCTCGTGGTCACTTTTGCCGGAGTTTCATCCAGCAACGAATTAAGTTCCCAGTATTCGGTTCGCGGCGGTAGTTACGATGAAAACATAGTATATGTAAACGGCCTGGAAGTATTCCGCCCGTTACTGATCCGTTCCGGCCAGCAGGAAGGTCTGAGCTTTATCAATCCCGACCTCACCGAAGCTGTCAACTTCGCAGCCGGAGGATTTGAAGCACGGTATGGAGATAAAATGAGCTCTGTTCTTGACATCACCTATAAAAAACCCAAGTTATTTGAAGGATCGGCCTCCGCCAGCTTACTGGGAGCAAACGCCTATGTGGGCAGTTCCATCGGCAAGTTCACACAAATAACCGGTGTTCGTTATAAGACAGGACGTTCGCTACTAAAAACAATGGATACGGACGCCGAATACCAACCGGATTTCGTCGATCTGCAATCATACATGACTTATCAGTTAGCTCCGAAATGGGAAGTAAACTTTCTGGGGAACCTGGCGTCCAACACGTTCAAATTCACCCCGCATAAACGGGAGACAAACTTCGGTACGGTAGAAAACGCCCAACGGTTTGAAGTGTATTTCCCCAACAGCCGCGAGCGGGATAAGTTCCAGACAATCTTCGGCGCACTGACCTTGAAACACAATCCGAACGAGAAAACAGAACTGGGCCTCCAGGCATCCGCTTTCTCCAGCAAGGAAATAGAAACCTATGACATCACCGGCGAATACTGGCTGGGCGATGCTACAACAGAAAACGACAATAACCAGAATGCCCTTGAAATAGCCCGCTACCATGAGCATGCCCGCAACCGTTTAAGTTCAACCATCATGAATGTGGGACATTACGGCAGTAGCAAGATCAAAAACAACACGCTGAAATGGGGAGCCACCGTACAGATGGAAAAGATAAACGACCGCATCAGCGAATGGGAAAAACGTGACTCGGCAGGTTATTCACTTCCTCAAACGGGGAACGGGGTAAACGTGATATCCAATCTTTATTCGGACAATGATTTGTCGACTACCCGGATATCGGGATATTTGCAGGACGTTTTCAAGTTCCGTACCAAGCAAGGTATGTTCACACTCATCGGCGGTATCCGCGGAAGCTACTGGAGCTATAACAAAGAATTCATTTTCAGCCCACGCGTTTCTTTAGGTTTTATCCCTAATTTCGATCAGAATCTGACCTTTCGTGCAGCGACAGGTATCTACTACCAGTCACCGTTCTATAAAGAATTACGAACCACCGTGCAGGATGCCGCAGGCAATGATATTATCGAACTGAACAAGGATATCAAATCGCAACGTTCCATCCATTTCATTCTCGGTGGCGATTATACGTTCCGGGCAGCCGACCGTAACTTTAAAGTCAGTGCCGACCTCTATTACAAGAAACTGGACGACCTGATTCCTTACACCGTCGACAACGTAAAGATCCGGTACTACGGAGAGAACTGTGCCAAAGGCCATGCAATGGGTATCGATGTTAAATTCTTCGGTGAATTTGTACCCGGAACCGATTCATGGATCAGCTTCTCGCTTATGAAAGCAGAGCAAACAATCCGTGACATGGTAACCGTTCCCATGCCCAACAGCCAGGGATATAACGTATCGTTATTCTTTCAGGATTATTTTCCCGGATACAAACGTGTAAAACTGAATCTGAAAGGCGTCCTCTCCGGCGGACTTCCTTTTATTGCACCACGCACGAAATACGAAGATGTGAAGAGTACTTTCCGCACGCCGGCCTACAAACGTGTCGATCTCGGCTTCTCTTACCAGCTGGCCGGAGGAACCGATGCGATCATGGACCGCGGAGTCTTTCGTCACCTGAAAAATATCTGGATCGGAGTGGACGTATTTAACCTGTTCGATATAAAAAATGTCAGTTCCTATTACTGGATCACCAACATCGACAACCAGCAATATGCTGTACCGAATTACCTGACAGGCCGACAACTCAATGCACGACTGATAGTCGATTTCTAAGAATATGCCAATAAGATAATTTGCCAATATGCCGATAAAAAACAGGATTTGCCAATGAGAAGTCAAGGCTTTCATTGGCAATTTTGCATATTAGCAAATTGCCAAATTATTATTAATGAAATATTTCTTGATTCTTCAAAAAGAATGTACCTTTGCCATCAAAACAAAAAGCATTTATCAATTATTAAATTCTTATTGACATGGAAATTACACATATTGAACATCTGGGAATTGCAGTAAAAAGCATCGAAGCTTGTCTGCCGTATTATGAAGAAATTTTAGGCATGAAATGCTACAACATCGAAGAAGTTGCTGACCAAAAAGTAAAGACTGCGTTCTTTAAAGTAGGCCAAACAAAAATCGAATTACTTGAACCGACCAGCGAAGACAGCACTATCGCCAAATTCATCGAAAAGAAAGGCGAAGGTATTCACCATATCGCATTTGCTGTACCTGATGTACAGGCTGCATTGGACGAAGCTGAATCAAAAGGTGTCAAACTGATCGACAAAGCTCCCCGCGGTGGTGCAGAAGGTCTGAACATTGCATTCCTTCACCCGAAATCAACTTGCAGCGTATTGACTGAACTTTGCATGCCGGGTAAAAAATAATTAATCAGTTCATTTCTAACAACAAATCAGAAATACAATGAGTAACCAACTTGAAAAAGTAAAAGAGCTTATCGCTCTTCGCGAACAAGCCCGTTTAGGTGGTGGAGAAAAAAGAATCGAATCTCAGCACAAGAAAGGCAAGTACACAGCACGCGAACGTATCGCCATGTTGCTTGACGAAGGTAGTTTCGAGGAGTTTGATATGTTCGTTCAGCACCGTTGTACTAACTTCGGTATTGAAAAAACAAAATTCCTGGGTGATGGTATCGTAACCGGATATGGTACGATCGACGGCCGTCTGGTCTACATCTTCGCACAGGACTTCACCGTATTCGGAGGAGCTTTGTCAGAATCACTGGCCATGAAGATTTGTAAGGTAATGGATCAGGCCATGAAGATGGGTGCCCCTGTCATCGGCTTGAACGACTCAGGTGGAGCACGTATCCAGGAAGGCGTTAACGCCCTGGCAGGATATGCTGAAATCTTCCAGCGTAATATCCTTGCATCCGGTGTTGTACCTCAGATTTCAGGTATCTTCGGTCCGTGTGCAGGTGGCGCAGTTTATTCTCCGGCGCTGACTGACTTTAACATCATGACACGTGGTACCAGCTACATGTTCCTGACTGGTCCGAAAGTAGTAAAAACAGTTACCGGTGAAGACGTAACTCAGGAACAACTGGGTGGCGCAAGCGTACACACAACCAAATCGGGTGTTGCCCATTTCGCTGTCGACACAGAAGAAGAAGGTCTGCAACTGATCCGCAAATTGCTCAGCTTCCTTCCGCAGAACAACCTGGAAGAAACTCCGCTGATCGAATGTAAAGACCCGATCGACCGTCTGGACGATGTATTGAACGACATCATTCCTGACAACGCAAACCAGTCATATGACATGTATGAAGTAATCGGCACAATCGTTGACAACAACGAATTCCTGGAAGTACATGCTGATTATGCTAAAAATATTATTGTTGGTTTCGCACGTTTCAACGGCCAGTCTGTTGGTATCGTAGCTAACCAGCCGAAAGTAATGGCAGGCTGTCTGGACAGCAACGCTTCCCGTAAGGCAG
>ERZ827168.2446-NODE-2446-length-21605-cov-11.506589_pt1 | contig 21605 bp, 23 predicted proteins | sample MGYA00519868_ERZ827168 | MGnify/ENA primary metagenome ERZ827168 (study PRJEB31778, sample SAMEA3449271) | human gut metagenome | biome: human gut; feature: human-associated habitat; material: faeces | place: United Kingdom | collected 2010/2012 ...
GCCGACGATAGCAGAAATGCAAAAATAGGAAATTGCCAATATTTTTTTATGTTTATGTAAAAAGGACATGTAAACATAAAATTACATATCTTTTTTAGATAATAATGACAAAATTAAGCAAATATTGCTTGACTTTAGGCATATTATATAATATAATCTATAACGAGAAACGGAAAGTAGATGTATTTATCTCACCTGATTACATATAAGTAATGGGTCAAAGGCTATATAATTATTCTTGATATTATAAAGTAAAGATGAATACGGTATTTTTCTGTATTCATTTTTTTGGAGGTGTTATATATAACAAAAGAAAGGGAAAACCTTGTAAATGAACAAATAAGATGCAAGGAAATGTTGGTAATTGGTCCAAACGGAGAGCAACTTGGATTAAAAAGTAAGCAAGATGCATTAACACTTGCTAGTTATGCTGGATTTGATTTAGTACTTATGAGTGAAAATTCTAATCCACCAGTATGCAAAATAATGGATTACAATAAGTTTAAGTATGAAAAAAAGAAAAAAGCCAAAGATGCTTTAAAGAAACAACGTGAAACAGTTGTGGACACTAAAGAATTTAGATTATCAGTAACTATTGATATTCATGATTTTGACACTAGAGTAAAGAATGCTCGCAAAAACTTAGAAAAAGGAAGCAAAATTAAAGCAAGTATTAGATTTAAAGGAAGACAAATTGCCCATCCAGAACTTGCTAAAGATGTTTTGTACAAATTTAGAGATGAACTTTCAGATATTGCAGATGTTGAAATCGAACCTAAATTAGAAGGTAGATCAATGTTTATGCAATTAACACCTAAAAAATAAGGAGGAAACAAAAATGACAAAAGTAAAGAAAATCAAAAAGAAAACACATAAAGGTTTAAAAAAGGTTTTAAATGTTAGAAAAAGTGGTAGTATTTCTATAGCAAAACAAGGAAAACTACACAACACTGGTAAAAACAGTGCTAAAACAAGTAGAAAGAAAAGACAAGCACACGGATTACACAAATCAGATTTATCAAGAGTAAAAGATTTAATATAGTTAGTATAGGAGGAATAAGAAATGACAAGAGTTAAAGGCGGAACAATTGCACGTGCGAGAAGAAAAAAAGTTTTAAAAGAAGCTAAGGGTTATTTTGGAAGTAAACATAGATTATATAAGAGTGCTCATGAACAAGTTATGCATTCAGGACAATATGCATTCAGAGATAGAAGACAAAACAAGAGAAACTTCAGAAAGTTATGGATTACAAGAATCAATGCTGCATGTCGTGAAAACGAAATCAGTTATTCTAAATTTATCAATGGACTATCTAAAGCAGGTATAACAATCAATAGAAAGATGTTATCAGAACTTGCTATCGATAATAAAGAAGCATTTGCAGACTTAGTAGTAATTGCTAAAGATGCATTAGATGGAAAAGCATATACTCCAAAAGAAGTAGTAAAAGCTGCTAGCAAAACTGAAGATAAAGTAGCAGTTAAGGAAGAAAAACCAAAAACTACTAAAAAAGCAAGTACAACAAAGACAACTACTACAAAGAAAACAACAACAAAGACTACAACTAAAAAAAGCACAACTAAAGAAGAAAATTAGTAAAATATTAGATTAATTTCTAATATTTTTTAATTATTATAGCCAAAAATCCTTAAGTATGATAAAATAACATTATACGAAAGGAAGATTATATGAACACAGTATTAAATGATACTAATGAAAGAATGCAACAAGCGTTAATTAGTCTTGATAAAAAATTTACAAATGTTAGAGCAGGAAGAGCTAACCCAAGTATGTTAGATGGAATTATGGTAGAGTATTATGGTGTTCCAACTCCATTAAAACAAATTGCTAATATCACTATTCCAGAAGCTCGTCAACTATCTATTAAACCATATGATAGAAGTGCTTTAGCTGGTATTGAAAAAGCAATATTTGAAGCTAATTTAGGAGTAACTCCTAATAACAATGGTGAAGTTGTATTTATTGTTATTCCACCATTAACTGAAGATAGAAGAAAAGAATTAGTTAAACAAGTTAAAGCTTTAGCCGAAGAAGGTAAAATAGCACTTAGAAATATTAGACAAGATGCTAATAATGAATTAAAAAGATTAGAATTACCTGAAGATGAAGAAAAATTAGGTAATGAAAAAGTTCAAGAATTAATAAATAAATTTAATAAAGAAATAGATGAAAAATTAAAAGAAAAAGAAAATGAACTTATGACAATATAAAATTATTAGGGGGCACTATGAAGAAAGTATATATACCAAGTGATGAAACATTAGACAAGATGCAAGAACTAGCTGGTGCGGAATATCTATATCGCTATATATTAGCCAAAGCCGTTGAATCCATTGTAATGAATAAGCCACTTGATAAAAATTTGTTAGAAGGTGAAACAAAATCTATTAGAGAAGACTATTATATTCAAAAAGCTATTTGCTATCTATATCCCGAACAAGTTGCTTATTCAAAATGTATGCAAATGGAAAACAGTTTTGCTCTAGATCTATTAAAAAGGCAACCAAGTAATATTATTTACAATATCGATAATATTAGACATTTTGACCCAATGACTCAATATTCATACGATGTAATTAAAAAAGTAATAAGCATATTAGTTCAAGACTTGCCTAAGACGCCAACGTACAGGTTTGAATATAAAGATAATCCATTATTAGATTCCATCTTCGGATGTGAAATTGACAAGTTAATTGAACACTTTTGTAGTTATGTATATTATAACGGTGAGTTTATAGAAATAGACCCCGCTTATGGTATATTATTACCTGATAAAGCATTTGTTTGTCAAGAAAATAGAATCTCATTACTACAATCAGGAATATCAAGATATCATAATAGATATGGTATATCATCAGTAATAGGTAATGAATATGCTAATCAAGATATCTTAAGTAATCCTGATGCTAATGTAAAAAAATTAATGAAATGTATTAAAAGGCCAAGATAAGGAAGTAGTAATACTTAAATAAATTAGATTTATAGAGAGTCTTTGCTGGTGTAATAAAGATAATCTAATAAAGTATGAATTCACCCTTTAGTCTTATCGTTAACTGCGTTAAAGTTTAAGAGTATAACAACGTTATAAATAAAGGTGGTACCGCGGATATTAATTCGTCCTTTGCAGGTATCATCTTTTTTTGTTTCAAGAAAGGATAAATTATGAATAATATAGAAGAAATAAAAAATCTTATTAATCTTAAAATGGATAAGGTTAATAACATGCAAGAATTAAATGATTTAAAAGTTGAATTTTTAGGAAAAAAAGGATTAATTACAGAAGCTAATGCCGCAATTAAAAATATTCCAAATGAAGAAAAAAAAGAATATGGTATGAAAGTTAATGAAGTAAGAACATTATTTAATACCTTATATGAAGAAAAATTAAATAATTTTAAGCAAGAACTATTAAATGAAAAATTAGCTAGTGAAAAAATAGATATCTCTATGCCTGCACTTAACATTAAAACAGGTAGTGCTAATATATTAGAAAAACTAGTTGAAGAAGTAGAAGAAGTATTTATGTCTATGGGTTATGATGTTGTTGATGGACCTGAAATAGAAGAAGATCACTATAACTTTGAATTATTAAATATTCCTAAAGGCCATCCAGCTAGAGATGCCCAAGATACATTCTATATCAAAAATGAAGAACTATTATTAAGAAGTCAAACTTCACCAGTTCAAGCTCGTGTTATGTTAGCAAATAAAGGTGAAAAGCCTATTAGAATGATATGCCCAGGTAAGACTTATCGTAGAGATGATGATGATGCCACACATTCACATCAATTTATGCAAATAGAGGGCCTTCTGGTTGATAAAAATATTAGCCTAACTGATTTAAAAGGTACATTTGATGTTGTTATAAAGCACCTATTTGGTAATGAAATAGAAACAAGGTTTAGACCAAGTTATTACCAATTTACCGAGCCTTCAGTAGAAACCGATATCACTTGCTTTAATTGCCATGGTAAAGGATGTAATATCTGCAAAAATACCGGCTGGATTACTGTTAGTGGTGCTGGCATGGTTCATCCTAATGTTCTAAGAAATTGTGGTTATAATCCAAGTGAATGGACAGGATTTGCCTTTGGCTTTGGTGCGGAAAGATTAGCCATGTTAAAGTATGGAATCAATGATATAAGAACATTTTATCAATCAGATTTAAGAGAACTTACAAACTTTGATAGAAGGGAGAATAGCGATGATTAGTTTAAATTGGGTTAAAGATTATATTGATATTGAAAATGAAGATTTAAATGAATTAGCGGTTAAAATTACTAAAGCCGGTGTTAACGTTGAAAAAGTAATATCTAAAAGAATTAATAATCTAGTTATAGGTAAAGTTATTAGCTGTGAAATGCACCCTGATAGTGATCACTTACATATCTGTATGGTTGATACTGGTAGTGAAACATTACAAATAGTTTGTGGTGCACCAAACGTAAGAGAAGGGCTAAAAGTAATAGTGGCTCTACCAGGAGCCATCTTACCGGGCAACTTTGAGATAAAAAAAGGCACTATTCGTGGTGTTGAATCAAACGGTATGTTATGTGCTCTATTTGAACTCGGCGTTGAAGAAAAAAATGATGAAAACTATGCTAAAGGTATTCATGAAGTAGAAGATAATATTGAAGTAGGAACAGATGCTAATATCTATTTAGGTACTGATGATACTAACTATGAATTAGATGTTCATAAACATCGTAATAATGACTGCTATTATCACATTGGCTTTGCCTATGAAATAGCTTCTATCTTAAATAAAAAAGTTACTTTACCTAACTTACAATATCATGAAGTAGAAGATGATATTAATAACCACTTTACACTAGAAGTAAATACTAATAAATGCCCATACTACCTAGCAAAAATGGTCAAAGACATCAAAGTAGGACCAAGTCCTGAATTTATTCGTAAAAGACTAGTATCTGCAGGTATGCGTAGTATTAATAATGTTGTTGATATATCTAACTATGTAATGTTAGAATTTGGTCAACCAATGCACTTCTTTGATTATGATAAACTAGGTAATAAAATCTTAGTAAGAGATGCTAAAGAAAATGAAGAAGTAATAACTTTAGATGGTAAAAATAGAGTATTAACACCTAATGATATAGTAATTACTGATACTAATAAACCGGTATGTATAGCGGGTGTTATGGGTGGAGAAAATACAGAAGTAGATGATAATACTAAAAATATCTTAATAGAAAGTGCAATATTTGATGGAATAAGTATTCGTAATACTGCAAATAGACTTAATCTAAAAAGTGAAGCCTCTATAAGATATGGTAAAGGTCTAAACTATGAATATACTAACATGGCTATTGATAGAGCATGCTACCTATTAGAAAAATATGCTGATGCTAAAGTATTAACTGGTATAGTTTCTCATGATAAATTAGATAAAACACCAAAACAAATAACATTTGAAAGTAAGGAAGTAAGTAATCTACTAGGACTTACTCTAACTAATGAAGATATTAAAACAGAATTAGATAGATTAGGTTTTGAATACGAATATAAAGATAATAAATTTATAGCTACTATTCCTAATAGAAGACTAGATATTGATCCATATGTTAATGATATTGCTGAAGAAATAGGTAGACTATATGGTTACCATAACTTAAAATCAACATTACCAAAAACTAATACTAGAAGAGGAGTATATGTTGGAGATGTTGGAATTAGAAAAGATGTATCTAAAAGATTACGTACTCTAGGACTAAACGAATGTAAAACTTATACTTTAACAACTCCTGATATGGCTAAGATGTTTAAATATGATAATAGAGAGAGTATTGTTCTACCTAATCCAATAAGTATCGATAAATCAGTTATCAGAACTAGTATCTTACCATCATTATTAAATACATACCAATACAATAAGTCAAGAGGAGTAAAAGATGTCTTGATATATGAAATAGCTAAAACATATGATACTAATTATCAAGAAGTATCTAAAGTAGCTATGCTATTAAAAGGCACTTACTTATCCAATAGTTGGCAAGGTATAAATATTAATGTTGATTTCTATCTAGTAAAAGGTATTATTGAAAACTTATTTAATTATCTAGGATTTAAAAATAGATATAGTTTTGAAGTAGTATCTGTTCCTGAATTACATCCTGGTATAAGTGCTAAAATATTAGTAGATAGAGAGGAAATAGGTATAATAGGTAAATTACATCCGAATATTAGTAATGACGATATATATGTTTGTGAATTTTCTTTAACAAGTTTATATAATAAAAAAATAAAACCTATTAAATATAAAGAAACAAGTAAATATCCAAGTATTGTTAAAGACGTATCATTTATTGTTGATAAAGATACTATGGCTATTGATATTGAAAATACTATTAAAAAGTCTGGTGGTAGATTACTTGAAAGTATAACTGTATTTGATTACTATTCTGGCGATAAAATAGATTTAGATAAGAAATCATTAGCTTTCAAATTAACATTTACTGATAGTAGTAGAACCCTAGAAGAAAAAGAAGTAATGGATATATTTAACAAAATAATTAGTGATGTTGTAACTAAACATGACGCAGTCTTAAGAGATAAGTAGAAGTAAAATTCTATTTATCTTTTTTTGTAAATTTATAAAAAAATCATTGTATTAAAACCTACAATATGTTATGATTATACCATAGAGAGAATGGAGGAATTAACATGGATACAAAGAAAACAATAGGAGCAGTCATTGGAGTAATTGCTTTTGTTGCCTTAATAGCAGGTGCTACATTCGCCTGGTTTACTGCCAGTGCTACAGTAACAAACGCTACCTATAATGGTACTGCATGTTCATATGCATTAACTGTAACAGGTGGTAACATTAATACTAGTTTACCATTAGCATCATCAACAGCATCATCAGATTATCATTATTCTAAGACACATGCTACAATTGGAGCACAAGGTGTTATGAGTACTGTTTCTGCTAAACTTGCTAGTGAATGTTCATCTAGCTTGGCCGGAACAGCTAAAATAGAAGCAAAAATAACTTCTGGTGCAAGTACAAAATGTCCGTTGAGTTATGCAGTATTTAGCGGTTCAACTACAACTTACACAGGAACACCATTAGCAACAGGAACAATCACTGGTACATCAGCAGTTACCTTAACTACTACTGAGAAATTAACAACTACTGCTCAGACATACAAAATTTGGTTATACCTTGATGGTGACAAAATATCAGATTCATCATGCATGAATTTAGCATATGCTGGTAATATTACAGTCACATCAACATCACAATAATGAATAAGGAGGAAGAAAATGAAAAATAATAATGGAAAAACATTAGCATTATCCCTAATTGCCGTAATAGCAATTGTCGGAATAGTTGCTGGAGGAACATATGCGTTTATTACAGCATCTTCAACAGCAGTTAACATCACTCAAGTTAAAGCCGGAAATTTAACAATGACAATAGCTGGTGGTGGAAATGCTAATGTAACATTTATGCCAACAACATGTACTAATGCTAATTATACAATAAAGAAAACAATAACAGCAACAGCTATAAATACATCAGGAGGATCAGTTAGTTTTACACTTGGTCTTAATCCAACAAAATTAGATGCTGGACTAAAAATAGCCAATATGAAATGGGCTTTAACAACAGATTCATCAAGTTGTACAAGTGGAGTAGTTGCTAGTGGTAATTTCTCAACTGCTGCTCAAGGAACACCATTTACTATGATTGCTAACGATAGTACAGGAATTACAGTAGATTCTACTGATAAAACTAAATATACTAAAACATATTATCTATACATATGGTTAGATAGTGCTCAAACAGCTAACGTAACTGGTGGCTTATCAGTAACAGTAACAGGTAGTGTTACCAACAACCCATCACCAACAGCATAGTATTTAATAAAAAAAATATCCTAAATATAAAATTGGATATTTTTTTGTTATATAAAGAAATTTGGCTTATTGTACTGGTAATCATCAACTAATTCATTATATTTGCTAGTATTATCTTGCGAATATTGATTATTTACATTCTGACTCGTGTAGTTTTGTGAATTTACTTGATTACTATTTCGACGTGGAGAATTATCTGTTTCATCTTTAAATATTGAAGCTAAACGCATCATCGACTTCATGTTATTAAACATGGGACCGGCTTGTTTAACTAGTGGTATTGCTTGATTAACAACTCCCAATGTTTTACTAGCATTATTTAGTAGACCACCCCAGTTTATTGATTTACCGGCAAGTCCTAGTTTTGATAACATTCCTGTACCTCTAGCTGCAGCTCCAGCACGAGCCATTCCACCCATGGCATAAGGAACACTATTAAACATCATTGGCCCACCAGGTATAAAATTTGGATACATATATGACACCTTCCTAGAATAATATATGTCATATTTTTTAAAAAGGTTAATAAAAATATAAAAAAGTATGTTATAATAATTTTAAGATAAGGTAGGGGATATAAAATGAATTCTAAAGAACCCATAAATACAAATTTTAATGCTGTTAATCCGGCTTTTTCAAATAGTCAAACTAAAAATGACAAGAAATCAGAAAAAAAAGCTGATCCAAACAGGAACAAAAAACGTTATTCTTACAAAGTTAAAGATAATACTGGTAAGATAGTCAGTGATTATTTTGATGCCGAAAATGAAGTAGAAGTTCAATCATTTCTAAGTAGTCAAGGTTATAATGTTATTGAAATTAAAGAAGATAAAGTATCCAATAGTTTAGGACTAGTTCTAGTAAGTACTAGAAGAAAAATGAAATTAAAAGATTTAGTATTCTTCCTAACACAATTATCAACATTAATAAAAGCTGGTATTCCATTAGTTGAATCTATGGCTATTTTATCAAGGCAAACTAAAGATAAACACACTAGAAACATTTATCGTAGAATAGTATTTGAATTAAATAAAGGAGTCAGCTTTAGTGAATGCTTGGAAAAACAAGGTAATACCTTTCCAAGAATGTTAGTAAACATGGTTAAAACATCAGAACTTACCGGTAACTTAACGGAAATATTAGACGAAATGGCCCATTATTATCGTCGCTCAGATACTAATAGAAAGCAATTAATAAATGCCATGATATACCCAAGTGCTATTATGATATTTGCAATTGCTATCTTAACGTTCGTTATCTTATATGTTGTACCATCATTTACAGCTATGTATTCTGAAGCTGGTAGTGAATTACCTGCTTTAACACAAAGCATTATTGCCTTTAGTAAATTTTTAGGAAGCTATTACATGTACATAATCGCCACAATACTTATCGTTTCATTTACTGTTGTATATTGTTATAAAAACTTAAAAGGATTTAGATACACCGTTCAATATCTTGGTATGCATATTCCAGTAGTTAAAAATATAATAACTTATAATGAAATAATTATGTTTACTAGTACTTTCTCAACATTATTAAAACATGATGTTTTTATCACTGATAGTATGGAAATATTAGGTAAAATATCTAATAATGAAATATATAAAGATCTAATAAAAAAAGCTATAGAAAATCTAAGCGTCGGTGATGGCCTATCAAAAGCTTTCAAAAATAATTGGGCATTCCCTGATATAGCTTATGAAATGCTTCTAACTGGTGAACGTACTGGAAAACTAGGAGCCATGATGGAAAATGTTGCAAACTACTATCAAGAAGAACAAACTAATACTACGACACGTTTAAAAAGCTTAGTTGAACCAATAATGATTATCTTACTTGCTGTCATTGTTGGAATAATATTATTATCTGTCGTATTACCAATGTTTGATATATATAGCAAGATGATATAAGGAGTTAACAATGGATTTATTATATGTAATTATATTTTTTATACTTGGAACAGTTATGGGATCGTTTCTATACGTAGTGGCAACTAGACTTAGCCAAGATAAATCAATTATTTCACCACCGTCTCATTGTGATGTATGTAATCATAAACTAGCTTGGCATGAATTAATACCCATACTATCATACATATTTTTAGGAGGCAAGTGTTCTAAATGCCATACTAAATTACCTATTAGTTATGTGTTAGTAGAACTAATTTCGGGTATCTTATATAGTGTTTGTTACCATGTCTTTGGTCTTAACCTAGACTTAGTAGTAGCCTTAATCTTTACTTCAACTATTATTACTATTATTGTAAGTGATATTGAATATATGATTATCTTAGATGAAGTATTAATATTTTGTATTGGGTCAATTATCGTTGTTAACTTATTTAGAATAGGAGTAGTTGAAACAGCTTATAGTATCTTATCAGGCATTGGTGCTTTCTTAACCATGTATTTATTAAAACTACTAGGAGACAAAATATTTAAAAAAGAATCTCTTGGTGGTGGCGATATAAAGTTATTATTTCTATTTGGTTTAGTTTTAGGCTATCCAATGAGTATATGCTCCATATTTTTAGCAACATTTATTGCTTTTCCTATTGCCATATACTTTGTTATAAGAAAGAAAGATAACATTATTCCTTTTGGGCCTTTCTTAAGTATGTCAGCCTTAATACTATTTATTTTAGGAATAAAGTTTATTGATATTATTAATTTTATCATTAATTTTTAGAAAAGTATTTAACTTTTCTTTTTTTTTTGATATAATGTAGGAAAGTAGGTGAATGATAGTGAAACATAGACAGTTTATAATACTGATTATCATTCTATTTTTAACAGGATGTACAAGACTAACAGACAATGTAGATAATACTATTAATGATATACTAGGAGAGCAAAATACTGTAGTTAATACAGCAGGATTTGGTTATATGTACTATCGACCGGTTGGAGTCATGCCAGTTTATAGTGAAAATAATAACTTAGTATTGAAAATAAAGAATAGTGAAGTCTATTTTTATGTTGACATTGTTGGGTATTATTACAAAAATGAAAACTATATCAAAGATAATACATATAATTATTATTACAAATTATTAAATTATAATGATAAAAAAGGCTTTATCGGTATAAATAAAAGTGATAATGATTACTTTATTGAAATATCTTATGGTTATGCCAGAGTAGAAGGGTATACTACTAAAGAAGATTTCAAAGAAGTACTTGCTAATATGCTGATAATTCTAAATAATGTTAAATATAATGATACTATGATTAAAAGTTTATTGTCTGAAGATGGTTTTAAAGATGGAGAAATTAGTTATGAATTAAAGAAACCAGAATCAGCTAAAAGTAATTTTTCACAATATTTACAAGAGATAGTTGAAGATGAAGATAAGGATAAACTTCCTGATATAGAATAATTAGAAAGAGGTGCTAGTAATGGGATTTTTAAATAAATTAAAAGAATTATTTACTGATGTAGAGGAAATAGATGAAGTTGATTCTGAAGAAGAAGTAGAAGAAGAAAAGAATGAATTACCAAAAGTAATGCGTGAGGCTGTTTTAGAAGAAGAAAAGAAACATGAACGAGAAGAAATAGAAATTAAACAGATACCTCCTGTTAAAAGAGAAGAAGTAAATTTAAATCAAACAAGAGAACAAAGATTTGACTTTTCAAGAACTATTGAAAAAGAATTTAATGCAACACAAAACAAACCAACATTAAATGTTATTAAAGAAGTTGAAAAGCCTAAAAAAGTAGCGGACTTATATCAAGATGATGCTAAAGAAAAAAATAAGAATCATTTTAGAGCTTCACCAGTTATCTCACCAGTATATGGCGTATTAGATAAAAACTATACTAAAGAAGAAGTTATGGAAAAAGATGATGCCTCATCTAACTTAAAAAGACCATCTAAAAAAGTAGATTTTGAAACTGTAAGAAAGAAAGCTTTTGGTAATTTAACTGATGAAATTAAAGATAATCTATTATGTGAAAATTGTGAATTACTAAAAGAAGCTAGAAGAAATGCTACTTTAAAAGAAGATGATTTATTATATGACATCTCTAAAGAAGCAGAAGAAGCCGACAATAAAAAAATAACTATGGAAAAAGCTATCGAAAATTATGAAGACTTTGGTGTTGCCTACGAAATACCAAAAGAAGAAAAAATAGAAAAAGAGAATAATGATATAAAAATTGTAAATCATAATGATGAAGAAGCAAAAGCTGAACAAATTGAAATGAAAGAAGTACCTAAAGTAGAAAATACTGATGCTTCTAGTGCAAATAAAGATGACTTATTTGATTTGATTGATTCAATGTATGAGGATAAGGAGGATTAATAATGACACTAAATGAAGTTCTACCAATCATTTTATACATATTAGGTTCTATATTACTTGGAATATTAATAGTTTTAGGTATAAAGTTAATCAACGTAATGAATAAAATGGAAAAAGTTGTTGATGATATTAATACTAAAGTAAGTTCCCTAAATGGAGTATTTAGTATTATTGATGCGACAACCGACAGATTAGCATTACTAAGTGATCGCATGGTTGATGGCATAAGTTTAATCATTAGAAAGTTATTTGCCAAAAAAAATAAAAAAAGTAAAGAAAAGGAGAATGATGATAATGAGTAAGAAAAAAAGTATTTGGCCATTTGTTGCTGGAGTAGGTTTAGGAGTAGGAGCCGGAATGTTATTTGCCCCTAAGAAAGGTGAAGAACTTAGAAAAGATGTTAAAAATAAAATTGATGAACTAATCAACAAAGCTAAAGAAATAGATGTTGATGAAGTTAAAGATGAGTTCATGAAAAAAATTGACGAAGTAAAATCTGAACTTGAAGATTTAGATAAAGAAAAAGCCCTAGCAATTGCTAAGAAAAAAGGCAATGAACTTAAAGAAAAAGCTGAAGATTTAGTAGAATACGCTAAAGAAAAAGGAACACCAGTTCTTGAAAAAGCCGCTAAAGAAGTTAGACAAAAAGCAGCAATGGTAACAAGAGAAGTATTAAAAAGATTAGAAGATGAAGAATAATAAAAAATCTTCTTTTTTTCTTGTTAAATAGATATAAATATATTATACTTGTTATGTAAGGATATGATAAATATGAATAAAAAAGGATTTACAATAGTTGAATTATTAGTAACAGTAGTATTACTTGCTATCATTTCTACCATTTCGGTTATTTCTATAACATCGTTTATAAATAAAAGTAAAGAAAATAACTATGAAATATTAAAAAACACTATTCTCCAAGCTAGTAAAGAATATGTTGCGGATAATAGATATGGAAATGTCGAATCAAGCATTACTGCACAATATCTATTAGATAATCACTATATTACAAGTGGCTTAATTGACCCTAAAACAGGGAAGAATATTGACTTAAATAGTGTAATAATTACTATAACTTATCAAAATAAGAAGTATACATATGAAATAAAGCAAGAAGACTGGAAACTAGAAGATGGCAATTATTGTTGTCAATAAGTAAAACTTTTGTCATTTATTTAAAAATTAATTGTATTTTAATTATTTCTATGGTAAAATGTATTTATATAGAATAGGAGAGATTTATATGGCTTTAAATAAATTTAAGAAAATTTTAGTTGAAGATAACGATAATGAAAATGAATATTATAACGAGGATGATACTGAGAATTCAACTAATAAGTCTGGTAAAATGATTTTGTTAGAGCCACGTGCTTTTTCAGAAAGTCAGCAAATAGCAGATCATTTAAAGAAACGTAATACTGTAGTAGTTAACATGAAAAGAGTTACTCCTGATCAAGCTAAACGTATTATTGATTTCTTAAGTGGAACAGTATATGCTATTGGTGGTGATTTACAGAAAATAGGTGGTGGTATATTCCTTTGCACACCTAAAAATGTTAATGTTGAAGGAGCCATCAGTGATGATGAGGATAAAGCTAAAAAAAATAAAGATGATGAACTAGAATGGTAGTATAGTATTGTTAGTTGAGGTGAATAAAATGAAAAGGTTTACTGTTGTTGAAAATGGTTATGACGTTAATGAAGTTAATCGTTTTATTGATATTGTTATTCGTAGATTAGAAAAATTAAATAATGAAAATAATGAATATTACCAAAAGATAACTGAATTAACCAAACAAGTAGAAGAATTAAATAATAGACCTCAACAAACCAAAACAACTAATCCTAACATAGATAGCCTAAATAAAGCAATTTTAGCCGTTCAAGAAACAGCCGATAGAATGAAATCAGTCGCTAAAGAAGAATCTCGCATGATAATTGAAGATGCCAAAAGAAATGCTAATTCGATTGTCCATGAAGCCTTAGTAAAAGCCGAAAAAACTGAAATTGAAACAGCCATGTTAAAAAAGAATATCAACATCTACAAAAATAGAATGAAGAATATGTTAACAAGTCAATTAGAAATGATTGATGATATGGATAAAGATGAAATTGAATAAGAACCGTTTTAACTAATAGGTTTTTATTTTTTCCTTTACTTAATCAAAGAAAAATGTTAGAATATATGTCAAAATTAAGTTTTAGACATATTTTTTTAATAATTTAATTTTAAGATTGGAGATATAAAATGAAATTAGGTTTAGATCAAATTAAAAAATTAAATACTAAGGAAATAGCAGAATCATTAACTGTGGAAATAGATAAAATATATTCAAGTATTAGTTATATAGGAATGAATAAAAAAGCATTTTATGAATTAGTTCAAAAGGAAATAACTAAGTCAAAAAAAGATTATTCCGGTAATATAGATTATATAGAATATATTAAAAATAAGATCCAACAAGAATTAATTAAACAAATAATAAAAATGTTAGCTGATACAGATACTGCTGTACAAATTATAAATAATTATGCTAATTTATATTTAAGTAATGATATTACATATAACAGTGCTATTAAAAACTTGTATAAATTAGATAAACTATTTGAAACATATAATTATATTCCAAGTCCTGATGTTTTACTCAAATTGTTAGAGTGTAATGAAATAATTTCCTCATCAGTAACTATTATCTTTAATAAGTATAAAAATGTTATTATTTCAGGCAACTTAGAAAAAGTCTTTGATACTACTACTATTATTCAACTAGTTGAAGCGTACTGTATAATGAATAATATTGAAATTAAAGAAGAACCAGAAAATAAAGAAGAAGAAACAGATAATGACTATATGACTGCTGATGATGTGAAAATGTATTTACAAGAAATAAGTAGAATACCTCTTCTAACGCCAGAAGAAGAAAGATATTTAGCTAAAAGAATATCCCAAGGTGATATGGCTGCACGAGAAAAGTTTATAGAAAGTAATTTAAGACTTGTCGTAAAAATGGCTAAAAAATATGTTGATAGAGGATTAGCTCTTCTTGATTTAATTCAGGAAGGTAATACTGGATTAATAATTGCTGCTGACCGTTTTGATGTGAAAAGAAATACTAGATTTTCAACATATGCAACTAGTTGGATAAGACAAGCTATTACCAGAGCTATAACTGATAAGGGAAGAAATATTAGAATATCTAGTCATTTATATTATAAAATGGCTAAGTATCGTAAAATAGAAAGTATTCTAGAAAACGAATTGCATAGAAAACCAACAACCAAAGAAATAGCCAAAAGAATGGGTATAACAGAGACTCAGGCTGAAAATATTGTTACGTGGCAAAATGATACTTTGAGTATGAATTATACATCAAATGATGATGAAGATAATAAATTAGAAGAAATAATTTCATCACAAGACGATGGACCTGAAACAATAGCTTTTACTAATGATATGCAAAAAGAAGTTCGACAAATACTAGATGAATGTTCATCATTAACTCCTAATGAAAGAACTGTTATAATAAAACGTTTTGGTCTTGAAGATAACATTTCTTTAACATTAGAAGAAACAGGAAAGATAATTGGTGTATCAAGAGAAAGAACTCGTCAGATAGAAGAGAAAGCATTAACTAAACTTAGAAGTTTTCATAAAACACGACGCTTAGCTGCATACACCCAATATCCTGATAAATCATTAGAAGTTTTAAATGATTCTTCAAAAAAAGACTCTAGTAAATCTGGCAAAACATCCAAAAGTAATTCTACAAATTCGTCAACAAGAAAATTACCAACTATATATGACTACTTTAAATATAATACTAAAGAACAAGTAAATAGTGTTATATCACGACTATCAATTGAAGAACAACATCTAGTAAGATTGAGATTTGGAAATGATTTAAATAATCCAAGTATTAGTGAACTAAATGATGAAGGTAAAATTAGGTTTTATCAAATTGTAGTACCTAAAATGAAAAGAATGCTAATTGAAGAAGATGAAAAAATATTAGCTAGTAATCCAGTAGAAGAATTCCAACCACCTTTAAGTAAATTACTAGTAGCAGAAGGTTATAATCAATTAATAGTAAAAGATCAATATAATGAAGAAATAACAGAACAAGACTATAACAAAGTACTAGTATTATTAAAAACACCAGAATTTATTAAATTAACAAGAATTATAAATATTCAACAAACTATAATAATAATATTAAAGTTAGGTTATATAGATGGGAAACATTTTAGTAATAAAGTAATAGCCAATTTCTTAAAAATAGATGAAGAACAAGTTGAATATAATATTCAAAGAAGTATAAATGTATTAAGAGTATATTATGAAAATAAAGGTTATTCAAAAAAATTAATAAAATAAAAATATTGACAATGATATATATATTTATTATAATTAAGTAAAATTAAAGCAAATGCAGAAGACGGTATTATCTAAGTAGTTATCAGAGAGTTAGTAATATGGTGCGATACTAATTAATGAACGATAATATAGATCACTTCTAATGTGTTATTTTGAACTAAGTAGAAATAAACGCTTCTCACGTTATGAGATATAGAGTGTATGATAAATTCATAAACTAAGGTGGTACCACGGATATATATTCGCCCTTAGATTATGAATTTTTTTTGCTTTAAAGAAGGAGGAATGTATGAAAAATTTTAAAGAACTAGACAAAAGAAATGTTGATGAAGTAGAAGAATCTATCTTAGAGTCATGGGGTAGTGTTAATGAAATGTATAATAAACAAGTAGAACTTCGTAAAAATGATGAAACATTTGTCTTCTACGACGGTCCAGCTTTTGCTAATGGCTTTCCTGGACTACATCATATGGTAAGTAAAAACTTAAAAGATACTATTACTAAATATCATGTTATGAATGGTAAAAAAGTAATAAGAAAAATAGGTTGGGATACGCATGGTCTACCTATCGAAAACCACGTTGAAAAGAAATTAGGTATCTCATCCAAAAAAGAAATAGAGAAGTTAGGTGTCGAAAAGTTTAACCAAGAGTGTCGTAATAGTGTTCGTGCTAACGAAGATGCCTTCACTAGATTAACTAGTAAAATGGGTCAATTCTTTGATGTTGAACATCCATATCTAACTTATAAAAATGACTATATCGAAACTGAATGGTGGATACTTAGTGAAATGTATAAGAAAGGTATGTTCTATGAAGGAACAAGAGTAGTACCATATTGTCCACATTGTGGCACAGGACTAGCTACGCATGAAGTTGCTCAAAACTACCAAACTGATACTGCTATAACAGTTTATGTTCCATTTAAAAAGAAAGATGAAGATATCTATTTCTTAGTATGGACAACAACACCATGGACACTTATTGCTAACGTCGCTTTATGTGTTAACCCTGATGAAGAATATTCTCTAGTAGAATCAAAAGGCACTAAGTTTATATTAGCATCTAGTCTTGTTGAAAAAGTACTAGGAGAAGAAGTAAATGTCCTAAAAACATATAAGGGTAAAGAATTAGAATACACAGAATATGACCAATTAATACCATCATTAGAAGTTGATAAAAAAGGCTTCTATATCACATGTGATAACTATGTTACTATGGAAGATGGTACAGGTATTGTTCATATTGCCCCAGCATTTGGTGAAGATGATGCTAATGTTGGTAAAAAATATGATTTACCATATCTAAACCCTGTTGGTCTAGATGGTACTTATAAAGAAGGATTATGGCAAGGAAAGAATGTCTTTGACGTTAATGAAGAAGTAGTAAACTATTTAAAAGAAAATGGTAAACTATTTAAAAAACAAAAATTAGCTCATGAATATCCACACTGTTGGAGATGTGATACACCATTATTATACTATTCAATGCCAAGTTATTATATCAGTGTTAGTAAAATGACTGATGACTTAGTAAAATCTAATAATGAAGTTAATTGGTATCCTGCTTATGTTGGTGAAAAAAGATTTGCTAATTGGTTAATGAATGCTAGAGATTGGAACGTAAGCCGTAGTAGATATTGGGGTAGTCCAATTCCATATTGGAAGTGTGAATGTGGTCATGCTACGATGATTGGTTCAATCAAAGAACTAAAAGAAAAAGCTATCGAAGAAATACCAGAAGACTTTGACTTACATAAACCATATATCGATAATGTTCACTTAACTTGTCCGGAATGTGGTAAAACAATGACTCGTATTCCTGATGTACTAGATTGTTGGTTTGACTCAGGTTCAATGCCATTTGCTCAATACCATTATCCATTTGAAAACACTGAATTATTTGAAAGCCAATTCCCCGCTGACTTTATCTGTGAAGGAATTGACCAAACAAGAGGATGGTTCTATACACTAATGGTAATATCTACTTTCGTTAAAGGATGTAGTCCATTTAAAAATGTTTTAGTAAATGACTTATTACTAGATAGTGAAGGTAAAAAGATGAGTAAATCAAGAGGTAATATCGTTGAACCATTCACTACTATTAAAGAATATGGTGCTGATACTGTAAGATTTTATTTACCATATGTATCACCAGTTTGGACACCATTAAAATTCGACATAGCAGGTCTTAAAGAAGTATACTCTAAATTCTTTAATCCATTAAAAAATACTTATAGTTTCTTTGCTATGTATGCTAATATCGATGAAATAGATACGGATATGTGTGCTATAGAATACAAGGATAGAGAAGAAATAGATAAATGGTTATTATCTAAATATAATAAATTAGTAAAAGATGTTCGCAATAGTTTTGATGAATATGACTTAAATAAAGTAGTTCACTATCTAACTAACTTTGTTTCAGATGATTTATCTAATTGGTATATAAGAAGAAATAGATCTAGATTCTGGGCAAGTGAATTAGATAACTCTAAAAAGAGTGTATATTTAACTACTTATGAAGTATTAGTTGGCTTATCAAAATTAATTGCACCAATAACACCATATATCTCTGAAGAACTATATCGTAATTTAACTAACGAAGAATCAGTTCATTTAGCTGATTATCCAGTATGTAATGAAAGTCTTATTAACGAAGAAATAGAAAATAGAATGGACTTAGTAAGAGATTTAATTAGTACGGGAAGATATGTTAGAGAAGAAGCTAAAATAAAAGTAAGACAACCACTACAAGAAGCTTTATTAGATATTAAAGATAAAGATGTAATTGGTGATTTAACAGACTTAATTAAAGAAGAATTAAATGTTAAAGAAGTAATATATGTTAGTGATTTAACTAAATATATGGATCTAACAGTTAAACCAAACTTTAAAGAAGTAGGAAAAGTATTTGGTAAGAATATTAAAGATTTCCAAGAAAAATTAACTAACCTAACTACTGATGATATAAATACCCTAAATAGTGGTAATAGTATTAAAATGACTATTGATAATACAGAATATGAAGTAAATAAAGATATGGTTGATATTAGAATATCTTCTAAAGAAGGTTTTAATGTTGGTACTATTAATAATAAGTTTATTATCTTAAATACAGAATTATCTAAAGAATTATTAGATGAAGGACTAGCTCGTGAAACAATATCTAAAATCCAACAACTAAGAAAGAGTTATAACTTTGATATTATGGATAGAATAAAAGTATATTATCATGCTACAGATGAATATACAAATAGTATTAATAAACACTTAGAATTTATTAAGAAAGAAACATTAGCTACTGAATTTATTAGTGATAATAGTCTAGAATTAGATACTAATATTAATGATTATCAAGTAGGATTTAAATTAGAAAGAATATAATAGTTCTTTCTTTTTAGTTGTAAAATGGAAGGTAATATAGTATACTTATTTTAGGAGGAAAGCAGTATGACATATGTATGGTTAGTAGCAATTATTATTCTAGGTTTTATTGAAGCAATAACTGAAGGAATAGTAAGTATATGGTTTGTAATAAGTGGTCTTTTAGCCCTTATTGTATCTCTGTTTACTGATGTATTCTTAATACAATTTGCGATATTTGTAATAGTAGGAATTATTCTTATGATAACTACTCGATCATCTGTATCTAAATACCTAAAAGTAAACCCTGTAAGAACTAATTTAGATAGGGTAATAGGTATGAAAGGTATCGTTACTGAAGACATAAAAAAAGATAAATATGGTGAAGTAAGAGTAGATGGTAAAAGATGGACAGCATATTCTAAAGATGACAAAGTAATAAAAAAAGATGAATTTGTTGAAATATTAAATATTGATGGTAATAAACTTGCTGTTAAAAAAATAAAGGAGTGATAAATATATGGAAATATTAATTATATTATTAATTTTAGTATTGGTATTTGCAATACCATGTATAAAAATTGTCCCACAAGCTAAAAGTTATGTAGTAGAAAGATTAGGTTCTTACTTTGAAACTTGGTCAAATGGCTTACACTTTAAATTACCTTTTGTTGATCGTGTTTCTAATATGGTCTCATTAAAAGAAATAGTTAAAGACTTTGCCCCACAACCAGTTATAACTAAAGATAATGTTACTATGCAAATAGATACAGTTGTTTATTTCCAAATAACAGATGCTAAATTATATACTTATGGAGTAGAAAACCCAATAAATGCTATTGAAAACTTAACTGCTACGACATTAAGAAACTTAATTGGAGAACTAGAATTAGACCAAACACTTACATCAAGAGATATAATTAATTCTAAAATGCGTGCTATTTTAGATGAAGCAACTGATCCTTGGGGTATTAAAGTAAATAGAGTAGAAGTAAAAAACATTATCCCACCGAGAGATATTCAAGAAGCCATGGAAAAACAAATGCGTGCTGAAAGAGAAAGAAGAGAAAAGATTCTTCAAGCCGAAGGTGAAAAGAAATCTAGTATCTTAATTGCTGAAGGTGAAAAAGAAAGTGCTATCCTAAGAGCGGAAGCAAAAAAAGAGTCTCAAATTAAAATAGCGGAAGGTGAAGCCGAAGCCTTACTTAAACTTAAAAAAGCCGAAGCTGATGGTATTAAACTATTAAAAGAAGCAGGAGCTGATAAAGCAGTTCTTACTATGAAAAGTTTTGATACCCTAGCTAAAGTAAGTGAAGGATCTGCAACAAAAATAATAATTCCCTCAGAACTTCAAACAGTAGCCACAATGAGTACTACTATTGGCGAATTATTAAAAGAAGACAAAAAAGATAAAAAATAGAGAAAGTATCTACATTTTAGTAGATATTTTTTTTATTTAGGTATATAATTAATATGTAATTGCCCTATAGCCAAGCGGTAAGGCATCGGACTCTGACTCCGACATTTCGTTAGTTCGAATCTAACTAGGGCAACCATATGATAATTAAATATTTAGGTATAACCTAGATATTTTTTCGTAAATTTTTAGACTAAATTCCGTTTTTTTAATGGAATTTAGTTTTTTTAGAT
>ERZ827168.2459-NODE-2459-length-21508-cov-3.360789_pt1 | contig 21508 bp, 20 predicted proteins | sample MGYA00519868_ERZ827168 | MGnify/ENA primary metagenome ERZ827168 (study PRJEB31778, sample SAMEA3449271) | human gut metagenome | biome: human gut; feature: human-associated habitat; material: faeces | place: United Kingdom | collected 2010/2012 ...
GCAGGCCCCGCAGCAGGGGCGGGGAACCGCGCCGGCCGCCGGAAACAACGCGGGCATTCCGGAGCCGCGGCAGCCTCGCGGCGGGGGCCCGCAGGCCCGCGGCCGGGAGGAAATATACGGCCGGCCGCCGCGTTCCCAGGCACAGGCCGAGGCACAACGGCGCCCGCAGCAGGACGTGCGCCGTACGCCTCAGCGGGAAGAGCCGCGCTGGCGCGCTCTGCCGGAACAGGAGGCGGAGCTGAAGCCGCGCCCGGGCGTGTACGACCAGAGCGCGGACAGGCCCCGCCAACCCCGCGCAAACAGCGCTTCGCCCGGCCCGGCCCGCACGCCGGGCGGGCCGCCGCCGGGGAAAAGCGGAAAGGCCCGGAAAAAGCGGAGGAAAAAGCGTCCGCCCCGCCCCCTCACACCGGGCGAAGCGCGCCGCCGCCGCGTCCGGCGCGGCATTCTGGCGGGCGTGCTGATCGCCGTGCTGCTGGCGGCCGGGTTCCTGATCTCGGCGGCCGTGCTGTTTAAGATCGAGACAGTCACCGTCGAATCTCCCGACGGGCAGCTGGCCTACGACGACAGCCAGATCGTCGCGGCTTTCGGCCAGCCGGCGGGGGAAAACCTGTTCGGGTTCAATACGGCGGAGGCGCAGCAGGCCATCGCCGCGGCGCTGCCGTATCTGGAGAGCGTGGAGATCAAGCGTCGCCTGCCGGACACCGTGGTCATCACAGCCACGCCCGCGGTGGAGACCTACACCGTGGAGAGCGCGGCGGGCTGGGCGGTTCTGAGCCAAAGCTACAAGGTGCTGCGTGTGGATGCCGAGACGCCCGCGGGGCTTGTGCGCATCGACGGCGCGCAGGCCGACGCGCCCGCGCCGGGCCAGCCGGTGAAATTTACCGAGGAGGACAAGCTGTCCGTCCTGCAGACCGTGCTTTCCAAGGCGCAGGCGCAGGGGCTTGGCCCCATCAGCGAGGTGGACCTGACGAACACGCTGGAACTGAGCTTCCTGTATCAGGACCGCATCCGCATCGTGCTGGGCACCACCAACGACCTGGATTATAAAATCAAATGGGCGTGGGAAATGGTGACCCCCGGCCAGACCAGCGACAGCCTGGGCGAGGAAGAGCGGGGCACTCTGGACGTGAGCTCCCGCGGGGAGGACGGCCTTGGCCGCGCCCGCTGGCGCGCGGGCGTGCTGTGAGAGCACCGGGCGTAACCGACTATATATACTTTATTTTTACATAATCTTGGAATGGCTATTGAAATCAAATCTGAAATCTGGTATCCTAATACTTAGTGTATAGTACAAAATTGTCTTTAGGGGGAATTCTCGTGGCATTTATCCTCGATGAAGAACTGCAGAATATAACGAACATCAAGGTCATCGGCGTGGGCGGCGGCGGCGGAAACGCTGTCAACCGCATGGTGCAAAGCGGCCTGCGCGGTGTTGAATTTATCAGCATGAATACCGATCAGCAGGCGCTGTTTGCCTCCAAAGCCACACAGAAGGTGCAGCTTGGCGCGAAGCTGACGAAGGGACGCGGCGCGGGCGCCGACCCCGAGATCGGCCAGCGCAGCGCGGAGGAGAGCCGCGACGAGATCGCCACCGCCCTCAAGGGCGCGCAGATGGCCTTCATCACCGCCGGTATGGGCGGCGGCACGGGCACGGGCGCCGCTCCGGTGGTTGCGGAAATCGCGCGCGACATGGGGATTCTCACCAAGGAGCTTGGCATTCTTACCGTGGGCATCGTCACGAAGCCCTTTGCCTTTGAAGGCAAGCGCAAAATGAACATGGCCGAGATCGGCATCGCCGGCCTGCTGGAGCGTGTGGATTCCCTCATCGTCATCCCCAACGAGCGCCTGAAGCTCATCAGCCAGGAAAAGATCACGCTGCTGAACGCTTTTGAAGCGGCCGACAATGTGCTGCGCCAGGGCGTGGAGAGCATCTCCTCGCTGATCAATGTGGCGGCTTTCATCAACCTGGACTTCGCGGACGTGCGCAGCATCATGAAGGACGCGGGTTACGCGCACATGGGCGTTGGTTCCGGCAAGGGCGTGAACAAGGCGGAGGACGCGGCCAACGCGGCCATTTCCAGCCCGCTTTTGGAGACGAGCATCTCCGGCGCGCGCGGCGTTATCATCAACATCACCTCCTCGCCGGACATCGGCCTGGACGATGTGGAAAAGGCCGCCAGCCTCATCACCAATTCCGCACACCCCGAAGCGAACATCATCTGGGGCGCCGCGTTCGACGAGAACCTGAAGGATGAGATGAGCATTACCGTCATCGCCACAGGCTTTGACGCGGGCCTTGTGGGCAGCGACCCCATGGACGTGCCGCAGAATGCGGCCACGTTCGGCGGCAAGGTGCAGGTAGCGTTCAAGAACGATACTGCGCCCGTGGCCCCGGCGCAGCCGGTGCAGCCCGTTGCTCCCACGCAGCCGGTGCAGCCCGCCCCCGCGGTGGAGGAAGACGACAACAGCTATTTCGACGATATCCTCGGCCTGCTGAACAACCGCGGAAACAACTGAGCAACCTTGGGAAAAGCGGGGCGTTAAGCCCCGCTTTTTTGGCTGAATGGCGCTGCGTGCGCCCCGGCCGCAGCACAGACGAAAGGAGGCGCGCGTGTGCAGACACTGGAGGAAAAACAGCAGGACGGCATGACGGGCGCCGGCCCGGAGACGGAATTTCATACCGAGCTTTTCGGCTTTAACCGGGTGGAGGTGCTGTCTTACATCGAGCGCATCTCCGCGGCAAACGCGGAGAAAGCGCGGGCGCTGGAGGACACCATCGCCGCGCTCCAAAAAGACCTGACAGGCGTGCGCCGGCAGGGAAGCACACTGGCGCAGAAGGCAAAGCAGGTATTCAACGAGCTGGAGAACCAGAAAAAACGTGCGGAGGACGCGGTGGCAGAGGCTGCCGCGCTGCGCACAGAGGTGGACAAGGCCAACGACGAGATCGCCGCGGTGCGCAGCCGCCTCTTTGCCCGGGAGCAGGAAAACGCCGCGCTGAAAAGCGACAATGCGCGGCTGAGCGAAACGGTGGACGATCTGACGCGCGCTTTGACACGCCGCGGCGCGCCGCTGCCGACCGGGCAGAACGCGTCCGCTTCGGGAAGCAGCGGCGACCAGGCCCTGCTGCAGCAGGCGCAGCTCAAGGCGCGGGACATTCTGCGCGCGGCTGACGCTCAGGCGACGGCGCACATTGAAAAGGCGAAAGAGGACGCCGCAGCCATTGTGGCCCAGGCAAAGGTGGAAAAGAGTAAAGCGAAGGCGGGGCTGGCGGAGTCCGCCGACGGCATTGCGGCCAGCATCGCTGTGCTGAAGGCGCAGCTTGCGGCGGTGGACGCCAAGATACTGGCGGCGACGGGCGATCTGCAGAAAGCCACCGACGGCATCACCGCCGCGCTGGGCAATACCGAGCGCAGCCTGTCCTCGCTTGGCGCGCAGGTGGAGCGTTTCCCTGAAAATGCGCCCGCCGCACAGCCGCAGCCGGCCCAACCGGCAGCGCCCCCAGCGCCGCAGGAGCCCGCTCCGGCCCGTGAATACGCTGTGCAGGAGCATGCGGCGTACCCTGTACGGGAGGGGCGGAGCGTTCTGGACGGGGCGGTTCCCGCTTTTGCGCCGGACAGCGAATACGACCGATATGTGCGCGCCCGCAGGGAAGAAGACGCCTATTACAGCGCTCTGCGCCGCGTGCGCTATGAAGATGAACTGCGCGACCGTTTTTATGAAGAGGAACGGCTTCGTCAGGAGGCCCTGCGCCGTATACGCTACGACGAAGCGCTGCGGGAACAGGAGTACGCGCGCCGCTGCGGCCCGGACCATCGCGCGCCTTATGCGGCCGCGCCGGAGGGCGGTTATCCTTTGTATGCATCCCGGAGGGACGACCGGTTTGACCGAGCGCCCGCCCTGGGGCGTGACGGAGGAGCGGCCGTTGTACAGGTGAGAGAGGCGGATCTCCCGCAGACAGCGGCCGCCGGACGGCACGCTGCAGTCCAGCAGCCCATGGCGCCCATGCCGTCCTCTGTGCCGCCCGCGGCAGAGAAACCGCAGCAGGAGCTGCAGCCGCCGGCCTTTGAAGCCTCCCGCCCACGCTACCGCGCAACGAATGGCAGGCCGCTGCCGGGGCGCAACGTAACGCCTCAGGGAGACAGGCCCGCCGTCCTGGAGGAGCAATACGACGCGGTCCAGCACGCGGCTCGCGGCGGTGCGCCGGGCAATGCGCCTTATGATATTCCGGAAGCGCCGGCGCAGCCCGTGGTGCAGAAGGTGGAGATCCCGCAGGTGCCGCCGAAGGAGCCGCCGGAATCCGGCTCACAGATCCCGTTTGGAAAACCGCATGCACCGCGTGCCATGCCGTTTGCCCCGTTTGACCCCTATACGCCCCATACCGCGCCCTATATCGAACCGGACGCGGAGGCGGCCCGCATTTTGAACACGCCGCCGCCCCCGCCGCCGCGTGGGACGGAGGCGAAACAGCCCTATGTGCCGCAGCCCACGCCGATCGCGCCCAGCGTTCCGTTGTCGGGACCCTATGCCAGGCCGTCCGCCGCGGCGGTGGCGGGCACGCCGCAGGCGCAGCCTGCGCCCGCGCGCACCGAAGAGCCTGTGATCATCCCTTATTCCGCGCCCATCCCTCCGATGGGAAGTAAGGCGGATGCGGGAGAAGCGGCCGCTGCTTCAGCGGCCCGGAAGGGGGAGGCTTCCCCGGCGGCGCCTGTATCCGGGCAGAAGAAGCCGGAAATGCAGCGCGCGCAGGAGCTTTCTGCACCGTCTGTGGGAGCTGCCGCGAAACCTCCGGTGTTCACTGCGCCGCGCGGCCAGCAAAAGCAGGGGTCCGCGCTGTCGGACGACCTGCTGGCCAATTTGAACGCGCTGCTCAACGGAGGGCAGGAACCGTAAGGCCGTCCGGGCCGAAGCCTTAAAATAAGGGCAACACCGCACAATTCTAAGTGTCGAATCGCGCCGGCAGATTTTTTGGCAGGTTAAACAAAAAGCGCAGCGAATACTTTGTGTATTCGCGAGCATTTTTGTGACAGTTGCCGGAAAATCTGCAAGCGAGGTGACGCTTAAGGCATCAGCCGTGAATTGTGCGGTGTTGCCTAAGACCGCATCTGCCGCGCGCAGCCGCATATCTTTCGGCGGCGCGTACGCAGGTGCGGTTTATTTTACGTTCGAGGGGCTCCTTCAACAACAAAAGCAGCCGGGGCTGTTTGCCGGCCGCATAAACAGATGCGCCGCCGTGACTATTTCCATAGGGGCCGGCGCAAACTATGAAAAGAGCCGTGCCTGGGAACAGAAATAGGACTTGCATATTTTATACTAAAATGGTATAGTATTATTAAGGAAAAAGAAACCAATCCCGCCGGCGGTGAAAGCGCCGCACAGCGGGCGATAACACAAAAGGAGATAAGATTATGGCGGTAAATGTGAAAACACAGGATTTTGAAGAACAGGTGGCAAAGGCTTCCGGCCCGGTGCTGGTGGATTTCTGGGCGAGCTGGTGCGGTCCGTGCCGTATGCTGGCGCCGGTCATCGACCAGCTTGCGGCGGAGCAGACGGATGTAAAGGTCTGCAAGGTGAACATCGACGAAGAACCGGGCCTTGCCCAGCGCTTCGGCGTTATGAGCATCCCGACAGTGGTGCTGTTTGAAAACGGCCAGGAAAAAAACCGCAGTGTGGGCCTTGTGCCCAAGGAAAAGCTGCTGGCGCTGCTGGGACGCTGATTGGTCTGAGGAATCCGCAGGATAAGACAGCCTTCAGGATGGTTTTCATGTTTTGAGGCAGTAAAAAGGCCGCGTGCCCTTTCACAAGGGCACGCGGCCTTTTGGGATTCATAAGGCAACAGGGCTCAGCGGCGGTTGACGCTGCTGGTGCCCTTCTCTACCAGGTAAGTGGCCTCCAGGTCTGCCAGATGAAGCTTGACAGCCAGCGGGTATTCGTCGAACGCATTGCTGATGGCGTAGCTGCCGCCGCGCACCGCGTCGTCGAAGCCGCCCATGTGCCAGCGGATGGCGATGGCCTCCACGGGCTTCAGGCGGATGAAACGCTCGATGAGATAAACGCTCTTTTCCCCGTGACCGAACGGAAAAGCGTCCTGCACGCTGTAAGAGGGAACCTTTTCCCATTGTCCGGTGGCGTCGTTCTTTACGTTGCGGAACCCCGATTTGTAGTAATTGGCCTTGCACAGGTCGTGCAGCAGAGAAACGAGGGTGAAACTCTCCTTGTTGTCCTCTTCCGTGTAAAAGCGGGACATCAGCACGTTATACACGTTGATGCTGTGCATCACAAGGCCGCATTCGCACGCGCCGTGAAAACGCGTGGAGGCCGGAGCCGTATAAAAATCCGTGGTCGCCAGCCAGTCCAGCAGCTGCTGCGCGCCGGGGCGGGAGACATTTTCGGAAAAAATACGGATAAACTCTGCTTTGTAATCCATACCGTCAGATCTCAAGATCGTTCAGGATGCCCTTCAGAATGGCCAGCTCGTCGTGGGTGAGGCTGATGCCCTTGCCCATTTTGCTGTTGTCGGGCGCCCAGTCGCGGATGTCGTATTTGGGCTCGCGGTCGTTCCAGCTCACCATATTGAGCTGCCGTTCCCAGCCGTTGGGGCTCTGGGACAGCACCGCGATGCGTTCTGTGATCTCATATTTGAATTCTGCCATAAAACTGATACTCCTCTGAAATGAAAATGTATGCCAGTGCACGAGCAGCCTCGCGCTCGGCCTGCGACACTGTTAATGATAGCGGATACGGGGCGCAAATGCAAGTTTTAAAGAAAACTTCGTGCTGCGCCCGCTTGCACAACAGCCGCGCGCTTGGTAAAATAGGAACAGCATCACCCCTGCGCGGCGCATGGCGGTGGGGGTGATACATTTTGATTTTAGGAGGGAGCCCCGTGTCTGAATACAATGTGCCCTTCACAGACGAGGACCACCGCATCCTCAGCTCCTGTGTTACGCTGGTGGAAGGCCTTGCGGACTATCTGGGCGGCGGATATGAGATCGTGCTGCACAGCCTCGAGGATGTGGAGCACTCGGTGGTGAAGATCATCAACGGCCACCACACGGGCCGCACGACGGGCGCGCCCATCACGGATCTCGCGCTCTCCATGCTCTCGCGGATAGAGAACGAGAACCGGCCGGGCTATATCTCCTATTTTTCCAGGAACAAAAAGGGAGAGCCGCTCAAGGCTGCCACCATCGCCATCCGCGGCGTGGGCGGGCGTATCATCGGGCTGCTGTGCATCAATTTTTACCTCAACACGCCGCTTTCGCATCTTCTGGATTCGCTGTGCGCTCCCGCACAGCAGAGCCCTGCGGTGACGGAGACCTTCGCTGAGAACACGCGGGAGCTGGTGGTGCAGTCTGTGGAGCAGGCGCGCGCACAGGTGATGGCGGACGGAAGCATTCTGCCGTCAAACAAGAACCGGGAGATCGTGGCGCTTTTGCACCGCTGGAATATCTTTAAGATAAAGGATTCCGTCCCGCTCACGGCCCAGGCGCTGGATATTTCGCCCAATACGGTGTACCTGCACCTGCGCAACGTCCGCCAGGAGGAGGACGCTTAGAGCAAGGCTTTTTATTGCGGAGCAAAAATAGCCGCAGGCTGTTTTTTCGGCCCTGCGTCCCTTCAGATATTTTTTATTGCTGTGCAATAAAAAATATCTATGCAAATTTCCGTTTGAATGAAAAATAATTTAGTGTTATACTGATAAACAACATAGCCAAAGACGGCGTGCGCTCCCGGAGCGCACGCCGTTTTTTATTGGGCGGTATTACCGATAAAATGAAATAAAATTTAGTTAATCGTTCAATTGAATAAAAAATATTTTAGTGCTAACATGGAAGCAGAAAAATGCTGCGGGCTTCGGGCGCGCGGCCAAAAGCGAAGAAAGGAAGAAAAGCATATGGAAAAAATTCACACGGAAAAGGCCCCGGCCGCAATCGGCCCTTATTCGCAGGCGATGAAGCAGGGGGGGCTGGTGTTCACCTCCGGCCAGATCCCGCTGGATCCCGCCACCGGCAAGCTGGTGGAAGGCGACATCTGCGCCCAGGCCGAGCAGTGCTGCAAGAACGTGGTGGCCCTGCTGGAATCCCAGGGCCTGACCACCGCCAACGTGGTCAAGACCACCGTGTTCATCGCCGACATGAACGACTTCCCCAAGGTCAACGAAGTCTACAAGAAATACTTCTGCGAACCCTTCCCCGCCCGTTCCTGCGTGGCCATCAAGAGCCTGCCTCTGGGCGCCCAGGTGGAAGTGGAAGCCATCGCCGCCCTCTAAGCCTGTCCGGGAGGGGCGTCCTGCAAAGGGATGCCCCTCCTTTTTCCATCCGGCTCCCTGCGTTCCCCCGGCCGGCTTCCTGCCGCCTGTCCCGGAGCCACGCCTTCCTCCGCTCCCTGCCTATGCTCAAGATCGTCACGACCATCCTTTGCGTCTACATGCTGGTCCGCTGCGTGCTGCCCCTGCGCTGCAAGCGGCCGCTCAAGATGCTGCTGGCCCTGCTGGTGCTGCTGGTGGGCTTCCGCCTGCACATTTTTTCCCTGCTCTACGCCACCTTCAATCCCGAGCTGCCGCGCTGGGTACTGGTCAGCACGGGCGTGCCGCATGTGCTCTTCTTCCTGCTGGCCCTGCTCTCGCTGCTCCGGGACGGCGTCTGCCTCATCTGGTGGCTGGCGCGCCGCCTGCGTCCGGGCCTTCCGGCCCTGCCCGGCAGCAACCGGCAGATGGCCGCCCTGCTGCTGGTGGCCCTGGTGATGACCGTCATGGCCGTGCCCGCGGCACTGCGCATCCCCGATGTCCGCACGCAGGAGATCGTCCTGCCCGGCCTGCCTCCCGCCCTGGACGGCCTGCGCGTGGCCCAGCTCACGGACCTGCACATCAGCCGCAACTTCCCCGCCGAGTGGACCCGGGCCGTGGTGGACAGGACCAATGCCCTCAGGCCGGACATCATCCTGCTCACGGGGGACCTTATGGACGGCAGCCCCGCCCTGCGGCGCGAGGACTTCGCGCCCATGGCCGACCTGCGGGCGCCGCTGGGCGTCTTCGCCTGCCCGGGCAACCATGAATATTACTCCGACCTGCCTGCCTGGCGGCCCGTCCTGCGCGCTCACGGCATCACCCTGCTGGAGAACGAGGCCGTGGTGCTGCCGGTGCGGGGCAGCCTCCTGACCGTGGCCGGTGTCACCGACAATGTGGCCGGTCGCTTCGGCCTGCCCGGTCCCGATCCGCACAGGGCCCTGGAGGGGACGCCGCGACCGCGCATCCTCATGGCCCACAAGCCGGAGCTCTTCCATGAGACGGCCCCGGAAATCGACCTGCAGCTTTCCGGCCATACCCACGGCGGGCTGGCCCTGCTGCTGGATCAGGGCGTGGCCCTGTTCAACGGCGGTTTCGTGCGCGGCTGGTATGCCCGGGACGACGCCCGCCTGTATGTGGGCCCCGGCAGCGGCCTGTGGGGCGGTTTTCCCCTGCGCCTGGGCGTGCCTTCCGAGATCCTGCTGCTGGTCCTGCGCGCGCCGCGATGACGCATAGCCCTCCCGGAGCCCGTCTGCCCGCCTTTTTTCCGCTCCCGCAGGCCGGACATCCCCTGGAGCATCGGGACTTCATCCCGCATCCCTCTTGCCTGCCGCTCCGGCAGGCCCTACATTAGCAGGATAGAGAACCCTCACCTTCAAGGAGCCTGCATGCCCCTCCAGCCCCCCAGCCCGTTCCATCAGCACATCGCCCTGCCGGAAAGGACAGCCCTGCTGCTCTCCATGCTGGCCCCCTGGCCGCGCCGGGGCAGGGAACTGCTGGTCATCGGCTGCGGGGCGGGGCATGTCCTGCCTCCGCTCTGGCAGAGCGGCTTTGACCTGAGCGCCTGCGAAGCCTCTCCGGCCCTGCGGGAACAGGCCCGGCGCAGGGCCCCGCAAGGCGTGGAGATAGAAGCCGCGTCCCCGGACTGGCTGCCCTTTGCCGACAACAGTTTCGACTGGGTACTGCTGCGGGCCGACGAACTGCCTCCCGCCGCCCTGCCTGCGGCCTTGGGCGAGGCCTGCCGCGTGGCGGCCTGCGGTCTGGCCCTCACCTTCTGGAACAGCGCTTCCCTGCCCTGGCTGACCTGGCGGCTGCACGGGCGTCGCCATGCCTGGCCCGGGCACTGCCTGCCCTTCTGGACCGCCTGGCGCCTGCTGGCCGCCCGCCCGGGACGACTGCACGCGGCAAGCTGCCGCTGGCATCACGGGACGCACGTCCATGCCGCGGCCCTTTCCCGCCTGCCCTTCGGGGCCTGGTGCGTCCTGCGTCTGGACATGTCGCCCCGCCGTACGGGCACCCCTCTGCCCCTGCGTCTGCGCCCCCGTCTGGATACCGCCCGCCCCGTCATGGAGTACGACTCCCTGCGCACCACCGGCCAGCCTCCGGCACAAAAACAGCATCCCTGAATCACAGGAAAAATTTTTTCTGTTCCCGGAGACCACAGCGCAGGGGATTTTCGGCATTCCTCTCCCGCCCGCAGCGGCAGACAAGCCTCAGGGGGCTTGCCGCCGGCACCGCCCTGCATTATGGTGGTACGTCCTGAAGGAAATGACAGCAACACGGGCGGTATCCTGTGCCGCGCCGTTTTTATTGCGCAGTCCACAATAAGGAGATCATCATGAAAGCGCGCAGCAGATCCATCCATCTTTCCGTGCATATCCATAAAGATCCTGCCGCCATGGCCGAGCGCGCCGCCCATATCCTGGCCGCCGCCTGTGAAGAAGCCGTGGCCGAACGCGGCGTGTTCCGCATCGCCCTTTCCGGCGGCCAGACGCCCATCCCCCTGTTCCGTCTGCTGGCGGCCAGTGACTGGGCCGACCGCCTGCCCTGGGACAAGATGAACTTTTTCTGGGTGGACGAACGCTGCGTGGGTCCCGACCATCCTGACAGCAACTACGGCCTTGCCCGCCGCGAACTGCTGAGCCATGTGCCTGCCACCCACTTCTACCGCATGCGCGGCGACATCGACCCTGTGGAAGCTGCCGTCAAATACGAGCAGCAGATCCGTCAGGACTTCAATATCGGTCCCAACGACCTGCCCCGCTTCGACTTCATGATCCTGGGCATGGGCGATGACGGCCACACCGGTTCCATCTTCCCCAACTCTCCGGCCCTGGCCGAACGCAAGCGTCTGGTCATCGACCAGTATGTGCCCGAACGCAAGGCCGACCGCCTGACCCTGACCCTGCCGGTCATCAACAACTCCCGCTGCTGCATGTTCCTGGTCACGGGCAAGGAAAAGCATCAGGTGCTGGGCCAGGTGCTGGATCTGCTGGCCGAGCCCACCCTGCCTGCCCAGATGGTGCGCCCCAGCGTGGGCGACCTGATCTGGGTCGTGGACGAGGCCGCGGCCACCGGTCAGGACTAGGCCGTCCTGCCATACGAATGACAAAGGAGGGGCCCCACCGGGACCCCTCCTTTTTTTGCGGGTTCTGCCTGCCCGACACGTTCGCGACGACACATCATCCCCGCCCCGGCTCGCTGCCCGCTAGGGACGGCCGTCGGGACAGATGCCTCTCAGCCGTTGCTCCCCCCGGCCGACCCCACTCCCGACAGGTCATGAGGGGACGCGACTGTGCCGCCGTCCCGCTCGGCCCCGCCGGGAAGACCTTCGAGCCCGCTCCCGCCCGCCGTCTCCAGCTGGTGCAGCACACGGGCCTTGGCCATGATCTCGGGCCGGTATTCGAAGTGCATCAGATCGTATTCGTGCCATTTGCCGCCCCAGATGAAGCCCTCGGCCTCGAAGGCCCGGACGATCTCGCTGTCGTAGGACTGTTGCAGGGGATGGCGTTCCATCCTGGCCCAGCGCCAGTACGGCGCCCGCTGCGGGCTCAGGTCGATGGCGATACCGAAGGAATGCGGGCTCAGGCGCTGCTCTCCGGCAATGGAGCGCCACAAAAAGCCTCCGGCCGAGACCAGCCAGGGCTTGAGCTCCGGCCGCTGCCGCACGGCCTCGCGCAGGCGGCCGTCCACGGCGGCCAGCGCCCGCACGGCGGCCCCGCTCATCCGCACCTTGCGCCCCTGCAGGGACGTCACGCCCAGGCCCCGGCGGACCGTGGCCGCATCCGCACCGTACAGGGCCTTCAAAAAGGCATAGCTGCGCCAGCGGCCGGGTGAATAGCCCAGTGGCGTGGCCGCCCGTTCCGGGTCCGGCAGATAGGGCAAGTGCATGCTGGCACGCAGCGAGACATCCATGCGTGCGGGATCGAGACGCCGGGCCAGACGCCGTTCCCTGTCCAGCAGGGTCGCATCATCATAAGGATGGGCCGCCAGCTCCGCTGCCGAGGCATAGAGCACCCGCCGCTCCCCTTCCAGGCGCAGCCAGATCCCGTCAGGCCCGGATTCCACCGCCCTGATCTGCGGATAGGCCGAACGCAGGCACAGCAGATTGATACGGTCCTCGGCGGACAGCCCGGACAGCTCGCCGCCACGTTCGCCGGCAGCCGTCTCCGCCGTACAGCACAGCGGCAGCAGCAACAGCCACAACAGCAGCCCGCCCCAGCGGGAGGGATGCCGCCACACACATCCTTTCATCATCCATCTCCAGCGGGCCCGGCCGCCTCTTGTCAAGGGGACGGCCTTTGCCCTACATAGCAGCCATGCAAGCATGGAAATTCTACTTCATTACCTTTGGCTGTAAGGTGAACCAGTACGAAACGCAATCCCTGCGCGAGGCCTGGCAGGCCCGTGGCGGCGTGGAATGCGACGACCCCGCCCAGGCGGACGTGGTCTGCGTCAACAGTTGCGCCATCACGGCCCGAGGGGAGCGCGATGCCCGCAATGCCGTGTTCCGTCTGCGCCGTGCGGCCCCCGCTGCCCGCCTGATCCTGACCGGCTGCGCGGCCCGTCTGTTCGAGGACTTTCGCCGGCACGGCCACGAGGACTGCGTGCAGCCGGACCTCGTCCTGCCCCAGGGCGACAAGCGCCTGCTGCTGGCCGGGCCCTGGACGGAAGATGCCCAGGCTCCGGCAGGAGAAGCGCAGGCCCCTTCCTACCCGCCCTTTGCCATCAGCGGCTTCCGGCGCGCCCGCCCCGTGCTCAAGGTGCAGGACGGCTGCCAGCACCGCTGCACCTACTGCATCGTGCCCCTCACCCGCGGCCGCTGCCTGAGCCGCCCGCCGGAAGACGTCATCGCCGAGGCCCGGCGCCTGTTGCTGGCCGGACATGCCGAGATCATGATCTCCGGCATCAATCTGCGCCAGTATGGCCGGGACAACGCCGCTTTCGGGGATTTCTGGAGTCTGCTCCGCCGTCTGGATGCCGCCCTGGCCCCGGAATTCGCCGGACGCGGCCGCTTCCGCATCAGCTCTCTGGAGCCGTCGCAGCTCGATGACGAAGGGGTGGAGACCCTTATGGCCTGCCGCATGCTCTGCCCGCAGCTGCACATCTCGCTGCAGCATGCCAGCCAGCCCGTGCTGCGCCGCATGGGCCGCGGCCACTACACGGCAGAAATGCTCCAGCGTGCCGTGGAACGCCTGCACGCCCACTGGCCCGTCATGGGGCTGGGGGCGGATATCATCGCGGGCTTCCCGGGCGAGCGTGAGGAAGATGTGGCCTGCCTGCTGGATTTCGTGCGCGAGACGCCCTTCAGCTATGCCCACGTCTTCCCCTATTCCCGTCGCCCCGGCACTGCCGCCGACCGCTTTGACGGCCACCTGCCCCAGCAGGTCAAGCAGGAGCGGGCCGCCCGCGTCCGCGCCGCCGTGGAAGAACGCCGCCAGGCTTTCTGGCAGGCACAGCTGGCCCTGCCGCGCATGCTGCTGGCCGCCGACAGCCCCGCCCCCGACCAGGCCCCTGCCCGCCGTCGCAAAGCCATCAAGGGCGTCAATGAATTCTATGTGCCCTGCATCCTGCCCGCCGGGGCCCATCCCGGTCGCGAACTGCTGGCCGTGCGTCCCCTGTCCGTCACGGACAAGGGTCTGCTGGTGGAGCCGCTGGCGGACTAGGTCTCGTTGTTCCGGAGCCCGGGGAGGGGCGTTGTCGTCCGCCGCTGTCGATGTCCGAAGCCCTGCCGGGCATGCCGCAGGGCACTCAGGACAGTGGCAGCAGCGGCCAGCGCCTTCTCCGGCTCCATCCTCTCAAGATACCGCGTGATACGGCGGGATGGTTGCCGGAAAGAACTTGCTAAAAGTTCCGATTCCTGAAATAAAACATAGCAACAAAATATGTTTCATACTCCCCGTCCCAACGGCCGGACGGGAAAGTCCCGCTCCCGACAACAAGATCTGCCCGCCACCGCCCCGTGCCACGGCATGCATGACTGGAGCGAACGCTCTCCCTCCCCTCCTTTCCGGCCGCATCCCTGTAACCAAGAGAGGAAATGCCATGTCCTGCCGCTATGCTCTCCCCGCCCTTTTGGGCCTCACCCTGCTGGCATCCGGCTGTGCCGGCGGTTTTTCCCGTCATTATCAGGCGGCGGACGACCATGTCCGCCCCGTGGATACCCTTGAATCCTGTAGCGCCCCCCGCGTGGAACAGCTCCCGGCATCCGTTATGGAAAAACGCCTTGCCGCGGCCCTTGCTGACGGCTATGTCCGTCTGGGCCGGGCCACATGGGAAAGCGCCGTCCCCGCATCCGCCGACGATGCCGCCGCCCAGGCGGGCCGTGTGGGTGCATGTCTCGTGCTCCAGAGCGTGACGCCCATCCCCCAGCAGCCGGAAAAGCCCCACTACCAGGCGCATCCCGGCTTCGTCTCGCGCATCGGCCAGCGCGGCATCTTTGCCGAGGACAACAGCGGGAACCTGGGCGGCCCGTCCACGCAGCCTGCGGTGCGTTACCGCAATGACGCCGTCTTCCTTGCCCGCACGAGGTAGAGAGGCAACCCTCTTCCCCGCCGGAGAAAGAAGACAGGCCCGCACCGGCAGCCCAGGATCTTCCTGTCGGCCACCGGGGCAGGCCCCTGCCGGATAAGACCGGGGCGCCTGTGCGCCTGCCGCCCAGGCCTCACGCATACGCGCATCCCCCGTATGGCGAATGCCTTGGTTTCGCGCCTTAGGGCTCAACAGACGGATCCATACAAAAAGAGGGAGCCTGCCCTGCGGCACGGCTCCCTCTTTCCCTGTCAGGGGATATCGTTATTCGCTGGCTAGATGCTGATCTGGGCGCCCAGCAGCTTGACGAAGGCGGCGATCCAGGCCGGATGCGCAGGCCAGGCCGGAGCCGTGACCAGATTGCCGTCCACCACCGCGTTGCTGGCCGTGGCGTTGAAGTCATGCCAGGTGGCGCCCGCGGCCACCACATCGGGCTTGACCGCAGCGTAGCAGGTGCAGGTGCGGCCCTTGAGGATGCCCGCGCTCACCAGCAGCTGGGGGCCGTGGCAGATGGCGGCGATGGGTTTGCCGGCGGCGTCGAATTCACGCACGATCTCCAGCACGCGCTCGTTGAGGCGCAGGTATTCGGGAGCGCGCCCGCCGGGCACCACCAGACCGGCGTAGTCGGCCACATCGACCTTGTCGAAGTCATAGTTGATGGCGAAGTTGTGGCCGCGCTTCTCGCTGTAGGTCTGGTCGCCCTCGAAGTCATGGATGGCCGTGCGCACGAAATCACCGGCCTTCTTGCCCGGGCAGACGGCATGGACTTCGTAGCCCAGCATCAGCAGCATCTGGAAAGGCACCATCACTTCGTAATCTTCCACATAATCGCCGGCCAGCAGCAGAATCTTTTTCATCGTATACTCCTGTGCGGCAAGGCGCCCGTCCGGAACAAAGAAGCCGGGCCCGCACTTGCCATCGCTCATATACTGCTTATATAAGCAGCGGAACGTTACAGACAAGAGGCAGGCCGGAGCTTTTCCGTCCCGGCGGCTGCCTGCCGATACACCCCACTGTCCCGCGGCCACGGCTGCGGCCCAAAACATGGCAAGGAGTGCTCCATGCCCCTGTATGATTTTGTCTGCCCCGCCTGCGGGGCCCAGTTCGAAGAGCTGGCGTTCGGTGACGAGACGCCCGCCTGTCCCCAGTGCGGCCATGCCGAGACCCAGCGCCAGATGAGCGTGCCCAGCCCGCTCAAGACCGGCGCCTTCCCCTTCAAGCCCGGCCCGGTGCATCCGCTGGCCTCCAAGATGGGCAAGGGCCTTGCCGGTTGCGGTCAGGCAGGCGGCTGCGGCGGCAGCACCCCCGCCGCGCCCAGCTCCGGCTCCGCCTGCGGCGGCAACGGCAAGTTCTCCTGAGCCTAGGCTCCTCGTATCCTGGCAGGATACGTTCATTTTGGGGACGCGCCTTCCGCGGCATGTATCCAGCCGCGCGGGCGCGTTCCTTGCATTATGGAGCTGCTTGGCCTATTCTTTTGGAATATTTTCACTTCAGGGGGATATTATGCTGCGCAGTATGACCGGCTTCGGCCGCTGCCTGGTAGAGAGCGAAGGCTTCACCCAGCAATGGGAAGTCAAAAGCGTCAACAGCCGCCATCTGGACCTCAAATGGCGCCTGCCCATGAGCGTGCGCAGCCTTGAGCCGCGCCTGGAAAAAGTGGTGCGCCGCTTCGCCTCCCGCGGTCGCGTGGACATCAGCCTGACCCTCCAGTACACCGGCGGCACCGGCCCCGCGCCGCGCTTTGACGCCATGCAGGCCGAAGCCATGCTGGACAGCCTGAAAGACCTGGCTGCCCGCCGTGGCGAGCCCTTCACCCCCGACTACAACGCTCTGCTCGCCCTGCCCGGCCTGTGGGGCGATGCCGGTGACGAAGTGGACGAGAGCCTGACCCTGGCCCTGGAAGAAGGCCTGTCCCTGGCCCTGGAAGACTGGAACGACGCCCGCGCCGCCGAGGGCCGCGCCCTGGCCCGCGACATGCATTCCCGCATCCTGCGCATGGAAGAATGGACCGGCCTCATCGCCGAACGCGCGCCCGAGATCAAGGAAGAGCGCGCCGCCGTCATGCGCGAACGCCTCAACGAGGCGCTGGAAGCCGTCAACGGCCTGGACGAGAACCGCTTCCTGCAGGAGGTCACCATCCTGGCCGACCGTCTGGACGTCACCGAAGAGCTGACCCGCCTGCACACCCACCTTGCCCGCCTGCACGAACTGCTGGATGCTGGCAAGGATGCCGGCCGCCGTCTGGACTTCACGCTGCAGGAATGCTTCCGCGAGATCAACACCTGCGGCAACAAGATCCCCGATGTGCAGCTTTCGCGCATGGTGGTCGATTTCAAGAACGAACTGGAAAAGTGCCGCGAGCAGGTACAGAACCTCGAATAGCCGGCGGGTTCCCGTCACGGTCGTCCGACACTGAGCTCCGCGGGCCCTGCCTGCGGAAGGAGATTTTGACATCATGAACAGACTCGGCATCGCGCTGGTCATCAGCGCGCCCTCCGGCACTGGGAAGACCACGCTCATCAAACGCCTGCGCAAGGAATTCCCCAACTTCGGCTATTCCATCTCCTGCACCACCCGCGCCCCCCGCGAGGGCGAAGTGGACGGCAAGGACTATCACTTCCTGAGCCGCGAGCGCTTCGTGGAGCTGCGCGACCAGGGCCATTTTGCCGAATGGGCCGAGGTGCACGGCAACTTCTACGGCACGCCCCTGCCCCCTGTGCGCGAGATGCTGGCCAAAGGCCAGGACATCCTGTTCGACATCGACGTGCAGGGCGCCGCCCAGCTGCGCAAGAACATGCCCGATGCCCGTTTCCTCTTCATCCTGCCGCCCTCCATGGAAGAACTGGAACGCCGTCTGCGCGGCCGCGGCCTGGACAGCGAGGAAGTCATCCTGCGCCGCCTGGCCAATGCCCGTGCCGAGATGCAGGAAGCGCCCCACTACGATGCCCTCATCGTCAATGACGACCTGGACACGGCTTACGACCACCTGCGCGCCGCCTACCTGGCCGCGACCCTGGCGCCCCACTGCCGCCCCGGGCTGGTGGAGGCCCTGAACAACGGACACCTCCTTTAAAGGAAGAAGAACGATGGCTGCCCAACTCATTGTCGCTCTGGATCTGCCCCGCAAGGAAGACGCTCTCGTCCTGGCCCGCGAACTGCAAGGCGCCGTGCCCTGGTGCAAGGTGGGCATGGAACTGTTCACCCTGGCCGGCCCGGACATCATCCGCGAACTGCACGACCTTGGCTTCCATGTCTTCCTGGACATGAAATTTTACGACATCCCCCACACCGTGGCCCAGGCCGTCAAGGCCGCTGCCGCCGCCGGTGCGGAACTGCTGACCCTGCACTGCCAGGGCGGCGAGCGCATGTGCAGCGAGGCCCGTATTGCCGCCGACAGTTACGGCAGCAAGGCTCCCCAGCTTTTCGGCGTCACGGCCCTGACCAGCTTCGGCCCCGGCGAGATGCCCGGCATCAACGCCGATCCTTCCGACTTTGCCCTGGAGCTGGCCGGCAAGGCCCGCGGCTGGGGCCTGGACGGCGTGGTCTGCTCCGGCCATGAGGCCGCCCGCATCAAGGCCTCCTGTCAGGGCCTGCGCTGCCTGTGCCCCGGCATCCGTCCCGCGGGTGCCGATACCGACGACCAGCAGCGCATCATGACGCCCGCCCGTGCCGTGCAGGCCGGTGCCGACTTCCTGGTGGTGGGACGTCCCATCCTCAAGGCCCCCTCGCCCGCCGAGGCCGCCCGTGCCATCCAGGCCGAGATGAAAGCCGCCGTCTAAAGGAGACCGCATGACAGCCAGCGCCCCTCTTGCCCTTTTCCGCACCTCCAGCACGCCCCGTCGCCGCAGCATTTGGCGTCGCGGGCCTGTCAGGGAGGTGGCGGCATGAAGCGCTGGCTGTTTCGTGAGCCCCCCGCCGGTTCGCCGCCGCGCGGTCTGGCCCGTGAGCTCTCCATCTCTCCCCTGCTGCTGGACATCCTCTGGCGGCGCGGCCTGGACAGCCCCGAGGAGCTGGACGCCTATCTTTCCGCGCGTCTGCCCGATCTGGTGCCGCCGTCCCGCTGGCCCCAGTTCCCGCAGGCGGCCGAGGTCATCAGCAAGGCCCTGCTGGACGGCAAGAAGCTGGCCGTCTGGGGCGACTACGACGTGGACGGCATCACGTCCTCCACGCTGGTGCTGGACGTGCTGGAAGCCCACGGCCTGGAAGCCCTGTGGCATGTGCCCGACCGCCGCAGCGAAGGCTACGGCCTGAACATCCCGGCCATCGAAGAACTGGCCGCGCAGGGCTGCGGCATCCTGCTTACCGTGGACTGCGGCATCTCCGACATGGCGGCCGTGGCCCGCGCCCGCGAGCTGGGCATGACCGTGGTCATCTCCGACCACCACCTGCCGCCGCCGGAACTGCCCCCGGCCGACGCCATCTGCAATCCCCGTCTGGGCCCGGAAGACGACATGCCCTGCCCCCATCTGGCCGGTGTGGGCGTGGCCTTCTTCCTCATGGCCGCCGTCAACGCGGCCCTGGCCCCGCACACGGGCCGCCGTTTCAAGATGGACAAGGTGCTGGATCTGGTGGCCCTGGGCACGCTGGCCGACGTCATGCGCCTGGGCGGGCAGAACCGCATCCTCGTGCGCGGCGGGCTGGACAAGCTGGCCGAGGCCGCCCGTCCCGGCATCGCCGCCCTCAAGACCGTGAGCGGTTCCGACGCGGCCGCCCGCCTCAACGCCGGACAGGTGGTCTTCCGTCTGGCGCCGCGCATCAATGCCGCCGGACGCATGGGCGCGGCCGACACCGCCCTCCAGCTGTTGCGCAGCAAAGACCATGTGGAGGCCCTCCGCCTGGCCCAGCATCTGGATGCCCTCAACACCCAGCGCCGCGAGGAAGAGGAACGCATCTGGGCCGCCGCCCGCGAGCAGGCCCACCGCCAGCTGGAGCAGCGCCAGCGCCCGGCCCTGGTGCTCTACGGCGGCGACTGGCACCCCGGCATCGTGGGCATCGTGGCCTCGCGCATCGTGGAAGAATTCTACCGGCCCACCATCATCCTTTGCGACGACAACAATATGATGAAGGGCTCGGGCCGCTCCATCCGCGAGTTCGACCTTTACGCCGGGCTCCAGAAGACGGCCCACGTGCTGGCGGGCTTCGGCGGCCACAAGCTGGCCGCGGGCGTGCGCCTGGAACCCAATCAGCTGGAACGCTTCCGCGAGGCCTTCGAACGGGTCGTGGCGGACGAGCTGGGCGAGCAGCCCCTGACCCCGGCCCTGCTGCTGGAATGCGAGCTGGATTTCCAGCAGGCTTCGGATTCCGCCTTCTTGCAGGAGCTGGAACTCATGCAGCCCTTTGGGGCAGGCAATGCCGAACCGGTCTTCGCCTCCCCGGAACTCACGGTGGTGGACCGCAGCCCGCTGGGCTACAGCGGCGACCATGTGCGCCTGCGCCTGAAGGACAGCGCCAGCGGCATCACCCTCATGGCCAAGGGCTGGAACATGGCCACGGCCTTCCCGCCCTCTTCCGTGGGCTCGCGCATCCGTGTGGCCTATACGCCGCGCCTGGACTACTACCGGGGCGTGGCCTCCATCGACGTGGGCATCAAGGACTGGCAGCCCGTGGCCGACTAGCTCGCGCGGATAAAAATCGTTGAAGGGCCTTCTTCCCGTACGGAAGCGGCCCTTTTGCTTTCTCCTCTGGCGGAGCGCTGGACGCATCTCCGTTCTTCACCAGCTGATGCCGTCCCGCACAGCCGGCAGGTTCCGGGCAGCCATCGCCCTGCTGCCACTCCCAAGGCTGCCGTCAGCCATGTCCCTGCGGTACCGCCGGACGCCGCGCCGTGCAGGGACGTACCTTCTCTTCTCCCCGGGCGGATGGCATCCCCCGTATCTGCGCGCCCTGTCCGCTGCCACAAAATCCCGGAAATTTCCTTCCGCATCCTTCACAGATGCCATTTGAGGCTTACCCTTTGAACACGGCAGCCCCGACGGCAGCGCCGGGAGCGCTTCCCGCGCCCGTGCCATCGCCGTCCGGCCCGGCCCTCCCGCCCGTATCCCTGCTCCGGCAGGCGGTCCGGGACAGGCCCGCGACCACGGCCGCCTGCGGCACCGCCCTCCCCACGAGACAAGGGGACTGTGCCGCGCCCTCACCTTCAACAGATCACACGCCGGGATCATCCGGCTTTTCAGGAGTTCGTCATGAAGCAGCCCGAAGAGCTGTCCGCGTACAAGGAAAGCGTCCTGCAGGACATCGCCCAGGCCCAGCGCGTGGGCGCTGACGAGAATGCCATCACCGCCCTCATCAGCCAGTACCCGCTGGATCAGGCCCTGGCCGCCGCCCGGGCCGACGTGTTCCGGGACATGGAGTCGGCAGTGCCCGACCCCAGGCTGGTAGAGATATTCCAGCTGAAATATGACTATCACAACGGAAAGACCCTGTTAAAGGCCGCGGCCATGGGCCGGGACCCCCAGTCCATCCTGCTGCCCGGCGTGCGGGTAGAGGCCAACGCCCGGGTGTTCCAGGCTATCGTAGGAGAGGGCTCCGTCATCGAGATGGGGGCCTGCTTCTGCGGCGGCACCGACCAGGAGCGTATCGCGCTGCTGGGCGACAGTGAACACTTCAAGAGCTTGTAAGGGAGGACGCGGCATGAAACGAATGATGGGTTTGGTCTCTACCAACTACTCAGGAAACGATTTTGGGATGCTTACG
>ERZ827168.2465-NODE-2465-length-21474-cov-3.791540_pt1 | contig 21474 bp, 22 predicted proteins | sample MGYA00519868_ERZ827168 | MGnify/ENA primary metagenome ERZ827168 (study PRJEB31778, sample SAMEA3449271) | human gut metagenome | biome: human gut; feature: human-associated habitat; material: faeces | place: United Kingdom | collected 2010/2012 ...
CGGCAATGTACTGGCCCAGGGCCATGCCCTCGCGGCCCTCCGGGGTGTTCTGCACGGCACCGCGCAGATTCTCAGAGATCAGCTTGATGGCCTCCAGATGGAACATATCGGAGATGGTGCAGTGGCCCTTGGTGATGTAGCCCTCAATGGCGTGAGTCAGGGCGTCCATGCCGGTGGCGGCGGTCAGGCCCTTGGGCATGCTGGACATCATATCAGGGTCAACGACTGCGACCTCGGGGATGTCGTTGGTGTCAACGCAGACGAACTTGCGCTTCTTCTCCACATCGGTGATGACATAGTTGATGGTGACTTCCGCAGCGGTGCCGGCAGTGGTGGGAACCGCAATAATCGGAACACATTTGTTCTTCGTGGGGGCGACGCCCTCCAAAGAGCGCACATCGGCAAACTCGGGGTTGGCGATGATGATGCCGACCGCCTTGGAGGTATCCATAGACGAACCTCCGCCGATGGCAACGATGCAGTCTGCGCCGCAGGCCTTGAATTCTTCCACGCCGTGCTGCACGTTTTCGATGGTGGGATTGGGCTTAATGTCCGAGTAAAGCTTGTATTCGATGCCCGCTTTTTCCAGCAGGTCCGTCACCTTCTGCGTAACGCCGAACTTCACCAGATCGGGGTCCGATGCGACAAACGCCTTCTTGAAACCGCGGCTTTTGATCTCTTCCGGGATCGCCTGGATCGCGCCCGCGCCATGATAAGAGGTTTCGTTGAGCATGAACTTGTTCATTAAGAATTCCACCTTTCTGTTTGAATAAAGAGGTCAGACCGAATCGAATGCCGTTCCTTCCTGCATCATCTATATTATAACGAATGAATTCCTTCTTTTCCAGCATCAAGGCGTTTTTCCATAATTTGTTTACAAAGCGGTACCCCTGGTCGGGATGGTGAGTCCGGAAAGATCCGCTCCTTCCAGCTTCAGGAGTGCAAACTTTCTCTCCACACCGCCCGCATAGCCGGTCAGGCTGCCGTTTGCGCCGATCACGCGGTGGCAAGGAATCAGGATCGAGATGCGGTTGTGCCCCACCGCGCCGCCCACGGCCTGTGCGGAAAAACGATTTTGCCCGCGCCGCCTGGCGATTTCCGCCGCAATATCGCCATAGGTTCTGACCTGCCCATAGGGAATTTTGAGCAGAATCTTCCAGACCTCGCGCTGAAACGAGGTTCCGGCCGGGTGCAGAGCAGGCAGCGCTTTCGGCTGTTCGCCGTGAAAATAAGCGTCCAACCAATGTTTCGTTTCCGTCAGCACCGGCGTTTCCCGTTCTTTGTGCCCCTCCGCAAGCCCCGCCGCGTAATATTTCTGCTCTTCAAACCACAATCCGATCAAGCCTTGCTCGTCCGCAGCCAGCAGGATGCGCCCCAGCGGCGAATCGTAATATGCGATATCGTGCATGGTTTTCTCTCCTTCAGCAATCCCAGCCGTATTTTTTCAGATCGACACAGCCGTTTTTCTTCAGTTCGACCCCTTCTCGCGCCAGCAAAAAGCCCTGCTCCGTCCACCCCGGCGCAAGCCGCCCCGCATGGTTGACCACGCGGTGGCAGGGGTATCGCCCGTAAAATTCCGCCCGCGACAGGACGCACGCCACCAGCCGGGAATTCTTCTCCCGCCCGATCAGCCGCGCAATCTGTCCGTAGGTGGCTACGTTTCCCTCCGGGATTTCCTCCACCACCGCCAGAATCTCATATGCAAGATCATCGTCCAGTACCATTTTTACGATTCCCTTTCCTGATAAAATTGCTCCTTCATCCAGTTATCAAAATGATAATCCTCCCCCTCCGCTACATACATATCCGAATAAAGATACGTAACAATATCCATATCGTCAAACAAATCAAACGCCCATTCGTCCCACTCTATGCCTTCAGCCATCATTTTCTCTTCCTGGAAAAAAGAGGATTCCTCCATCGCCAAATAGATAACCAGCTCATCCATCACAGAATGTGCCGTCATCGCGGTTCCGTATTTTGCTTTTCCCAGATATCTCTTCAGTGTCGCCCTGAATGCATAGACAAAATCGTAATCATATTCTACAAGAGACTGCTCCGGCAATATATCGGCAAGCAGCGAGCAGCCAATCTCTCCCAAATGCGTTCCTTTTCATCTCCCGTATCCTCTATCTGCATCCAGTTCAGCGCTTTACACACGCCTTTCCATTTATCTGCCCGTATTGCCTCTCCGCTTTCATATCTGCACCAGGTTTTTGTCCCCACATGTGCTCGTCTCGCCGCTTCCTCGATCGTCAAGCCCAGCGCCTTGCGCTGATTTTTGATTCTGCTGCCCATTTCCTTACTTCCGGCAATGGTTGCGTATGCCATAGTCTTTCCTCTATTCTGACCAGTTAGCATATTGTCACTTTGTCATTATTCTTTTTATATGTCAAGAAAAAAAGCGGATTGAATTCTTCCCCGTCAAAAAACAGCAGGTGAACCATAGATTCACCTGCTGTTTTTTAATTTAGGATTGTCCTTCGCCTTCCGGTGTATTAAGATAGGTTATGCAAAATCAAAGATCGGGTTCGTCCAGGCGCGGCGCCCCTGCGCGTCCATCACCGTCACACGCAGATACTGCATCCCCTCCGGGCAGCGGAAGGTCGCGCGCGTCAGCTTACCCTCTGCGTCGTATTCGCGCCTGCAGGGGAATCGGCCGCCGCGGAACACGATCTCCGCGCAGGGCGAGCAGACCACCGTCGCCTCGCCGTTTTCGATGTAGAAATCCTTGATCTCCGGGCCGGTAGAGGAGTAAAACGCGCCGGTGGACAAACCTTCCAGTATGGAATCGACGTTTTTCTCCGCGTTGACGCATACCCAGCCTTTGCAGTGCTGATCCATGCTGTGGCCGTCGTCGGTCGCGCAGCCGTAGAGCTTCTGCCCCTGCATCAGGATCTCGTCCCACCAGGCCGCATTGGTGTCCATCCCGTTTTCCAGCACGCAGCCGGAGTTCCAGATTTCCATCGCGAAATTGCCGCGCATCTTCTCGAATTCCCGCGCGGGTGTGCTGCTCCATTCCGGATGGCAGTAGAGCGTGATCTGACCGTTGCGGTGGTATTCATCGAGCAAGGGCTGGAATTCTTCCTGGCCGGATACCGCGCCGCTTTCGAAGCGCTGATCCTGCTCGTAAGGATTTCCCTTGTCCTTTTCGCGGCCGAGCACCACGGTGTGGAAACAGTGTATGCCGGGCTGGCCGGGAATACTGCGGTCCATCTCCATGCCGGGCACCACAATCAATCCGGTTTCAGGCGCGAAGTTTTTGAAATTGTAGTTGCGGTGATCGGTCAGCGCCACAAAATCATAGCCGTTGGCCTTGTGCAGGCGCAGGGTCTCTTCCGGCGTACCCTTGCCGTCGGAACGGGTGGTGTGGCAGTGCAGCGCCCCCTTGAGCAGGGGCATTTTGCCGGTGAAAGCTGCTTGACGAATCATAAAACCTACCTCCCTATTTTTTTATTCTATCGAAAGTGAAGTAAGGAGTCTTTTGCGTTCATGAAAGTGATTGCGCCGCGCTTTTTCAGCGCATTTCATTGTATCGCCGATCGCTGTTCCGACAGCTGCTGCATCGGCTGGGAAATCGACGTCGATCCCGAAAGCGAGGCGTTTTACCGCGCACAGAGCGGTGAAATCGGAAACCGTCTGCGCGCTGCGCTGGAAGCCGGAGCGGACAATGTGTATTTCCGTTTGGGAACGGACGAGCGCTGTCCGTTTCTGAACGGTCAAAACCTTTGCGACCTGTACATCGCTCTGGGGCCGGAGCATCTCTGCGCCATCTGCCGGGAACACCCGCGCTTTTACAGCTGGTGGGGCAGCTTTGTTGAAGCAGGGCTCGGCCTTTGCTGCGAAGAAGCCTGCCGCCTGCTGCTGGCGGACGAGCGTCCGCTAACCTTCGTCGAGAGCGAAAACGACGCACCCGACGAAGCGTGCGAGCTGTCCGAAGACGAGCTGTCCTTCCTGCTGGAAGCGCGCGGCAAGCTGTTTTCCGTGCTTCAGGACCGCAGCCTGCCCATCGAAGCCCGCCTGCGCCGCTGCCTGACGCTGTCGCAGCAGATGCAGGACGGTTTCCCGCCGCTGGACGACGCTCAAGAAGCGCATCTGCCCGATGCAGACGCCGTACTCGCCCTCGCCGCCGAGCTGGAACCCATTGACGAGGGCTGGACGCAGCTGCTGCACCGCGCCGAACGCTGCGGCAAACCCGTTGTACTGCCGGATTACGTCATCGAGCACGCAGCTGTTTATCTGCTCTACCGCTGGTTCCTGCTCTTTGCGCGGGACGGCGATCTGATGGGCGGTATGCTGCTAACCGTGCGGTTCTGCGTGTTGCTGCGCATACTGCTGGAACGCGGCGCGGTCGCCTCCCCTGCCGAGGGACTGCGGCTGCTATCCAAGGAAATCGAATATTCTGCCGAAAACACCGACCGATTCGCCTCGGCGGAATGATCGGCCATGCCGCCTGCGGGCGGCTTTTTTATTTCTCCAGCGGGTTGATGCACTCGCCAGTTGCAAATCCCTGATATTTCGTAAAGAACCATTCGGCGTTCCGACGGCCTTCCAGCGTCACAGTATCGCCTGTAAACGTACAAGTCCACTGCATCGTGCCGCAGCAAACGTCCGCAATGTAGAGCGTGATGTGCAAAACGTTTTCCCGCCGCCACGCCGCGCTGGCAAAGGCGCGGAAATCGCGGTCCGCTGGGAAGCCGATGTGCTCGGCATAGAACGAGGTTTCATTAAATTGCTGTTCAACATTAAAGCCGTAGCCGAAGCTGATGCTGTGCCAACCGGTATCGTTGACATAGCTCACCAGCCCGCCGCCGGGCGTAAAGCGGAACTCCATCTCTTTCAGTCCCATCGCGTTGGGCTCAAAGGCGTATCTCGCGCCGGAGAGCTGCCGCGTCATCGGGGAATCGTGCGCGCCGTCCACGCACCGCAGCTTCAGCGATTTGCGCAGCACTTCCAGATTCTTCCAGGCCGCATCGTTCGGCAGCAGGGGCTGATCCTGCATCTCTCGGAACACGGTGTTCCATAGGTGCATCAGCTCCATCGTGCGCGCGTCGGCCATGGCCTGCGTATCGCCCGTCACCGCAATCAGGAGATCCTCATCCGGGAAGCAGAACGCCTGCTGGCTGCCCATGCCGAGGAAGCCGAAGCCGTTATGGCGCAGCCGCCAAATCTGGTAGCCGTAGCCCTCCATATATTCGACGTTGTCCGCATCGATCGCGTTATCGATCTGGTTGGCCGTCGCCTCGCGGACGTAATCCGCAGGCAACAGCTGTTTGCCGTCCACGCAGCCGCCGTGCATCACGAGGTAGGCCATCTTCGCCAAATCCATCGCGCCCGCCAGAATGCCGCTGCCGCCCCAGCTGTGGCCGCAGGGGGATTTGACGCAGGTGATATCCTCCCGCATCCCCATCGGTTCAAAGACGCGCTCCCGCAGCAAATCCTCAAAATTCTTCCCCGCAACGCGCTCCACGATGACGCAGAGCATCAGCGTGCAGGCTGTGTTATATTGGAAAACCGTGCCGCTCTTATGCGTGGGCGGGGTTTCAAACCAGGTGCGCACCCAATCCATGTCCGGCTCAGGCTTGTTCATGTTATAGGTCGTGTCGTCGTGGCAATCCGCCATGCAGAGCAAATCGCGAATGGTCGTGTCCTTCATCCAATGATGCATCCCACTCTGGTCGTACTCGGGGAAGAAATCCACCACGCGGTCGCTGAGCTGTAATTTGCCGTCGCCGACCAGCAGCCCGATCGCCATGGAGACAAAGGACTTGGAGCTGGAATACAATCTGTGCTTTTCGGTCGAGGTCATCGGCGCCCACTGGCCTTCGAACACCAGCGCACCCCTGCGGATGATCAGCAGCGAATGCAGGCACAGCCGCCGCTCCTCGATTGCGCGGATATAGGCTGCTATCGCGCCTGAAGGAATCCCCACTTCTTCCGGTCTTTTTCTCATGAATGAAAACATGGAGCCTCGCCTCCTCTGTTTTTTCTGGACGCCCCGATTATAGCACGGCGCGCTTCGGCTTGACAAGCCGTCCGGCGCAATGCTACTCTTTATTTCAAACAGTATTTTCACGTTTGTGTTTTTCGTGGAGGAATGGAGCATGTATCGCATTTTGCTGGTAGACGACGAAACCGATGTGCGCGAGAGCATCGCCCGGATGATCGATTGGGACACACAGGGCTTTTCGCTCTGCGGCTGCGCGGCGGGCAGCCTGGAAGCGCTGGAAATGGCGGACGAGCTGCTGCCCGACGTGGTGATGACCGATATCTGCATGCCCTACATCGACGGGCTGGAATTGATCCGCCGTCTGCGGAAGGTACACCCGGCGATGCAGTTCGTCATCGTCAGCGGATACGACGATTTCAGCTACGCGCAGCAGGCCGTGCAGCTGCATGTGATGGACTATCTGCTCAAGCCCTTGTCCCGCAGCGGCGTGGAGGCGGTGCTCCAGCGCGTGCGCGCCCGGTTGGATGCGGAAACTTTGCGCCGGCGCGATGTGGAAGAGCTTCGTGCCTGCGCAAAGCGCGACCAGCTCCAGCTTCAGCGCATGGCGCTGATCGAATCCATTACCGATGATAGTCCGAATCTCCCTGACGACGGTCCCGGCAGCCTTGCGGAATTCCTGCCCGGACGGCTGGGCGTGGTGGAGCTGCTGTCCGGGCAGGAACAGGAAGCTGCACTTGCAAAGGACTTTGGCGGCAATCCCGGCCTGATGGAATTTTCCGTCCGGCAAATCGCACAGGAGCTGACCGAAACAGGCGACATTCCCGGCCTGTGCGCACCGCACCGCAAGCGGCTGGTGCTGCTGCTCCCGCTCGATGCGGACAGCGCCGTTTCCGCCTGTGAAAGGCTGATGGACACGGTGCGGATGTATCTGCATCTGCCCATGCGGGCGGCGGTTTCCGCACCCGTCAATGAGATTTCTCAGCTTTCGCTGCTCTATCAGCGCACGCTGCTGCTGACGGGCAGTGCCGCGCCTTTTGCCATCGGCAGCGTATTTTTGATGGAGGAGCATCCCTCCGGTTCGTCCGCCGGGCCGAGCGCCCCGCTGGACGAGGTTTTCGGCCAGATTTCCGCGCTGGTGCGCAGCGGCGACGCCGAAAAGACCCGCCGCTATTTCAGCGATCTGGGCGCGGCGCTGTCAGCCCATGAAAACTACCCCTCAATTGCGCAGGCGCTGCGTTCCATGGTGGAAACCGCCGTGCTCACCACCGGGATGCGCACGGGACTTCCGATCAATCGGCTGCTCTCGATCTTCAGCGAACATCCGCTGCCAACGAATGCGCCGCTTTCCTCGTTGCTGCCCGTACTGCTCAGCGCCACGCTGGAAGCCTCCCGCGCCATCGCCGCCTACCGGGATGAAGCCAATCTCGCCTTTGCACAGCAGCTGCGGGACTATATTGCCGCACATTTTTCCGACCCGCAGCTTTCCATCAGCGTGCTGTGCGACGTATTCCGCATCAGCCAGACGCAGCTCTCGCTCGTGTTCCGCCGGGATCTGGGCACGACCTTTCTGCAATATGTGCTGGATATGCGCATCGACCGGGCGCGGCACCTGCTGCTGCACAGCGACAAAAAGGTCTATGAAATCGCGCTGGAAACCGGCTTTGAGGACCCCGGCTATTTTTCCTACTGCTTCCGCCAGCGCTGCGGCCTGACGCCGAAAAACTTCCGTCAGGAGGCCAAGTCCCATGAATAGGCTGAGCCTGCGCACGGTGATTGTGACCATGATGCTGGTGATCGCGTTGGCCTGCACGCTGCTTTACAACGCGGTCTACGGCATGCTGACGGATCAAACCTTTTCGGAGATGGACTTGCAGTCGATCGGGCAGAACTTAGACCTTGCCAAGACGCGCCTGGACCATATCCTGCTGGACGCACAGACACTCCTGAGCGACGCGGAAACGCAGATTCACGCTGCTTCGTATTTCGACCCGGGTTCCTTTCGCCGCAGCATCATGCAGTGTTTGGAATATGAAGACTCCGTCAGCTCCGTCATCCTCTACGATGCTTCCGGCACGCCGCTTTGCACCGTCGGGCGCAGCGACGCGATCTTTTCGCTCTACCGCGATTATTCTGCCGACGATTGGATTCTTTCCGCGCTGGAAACGCCGGAAATCTCCTATTCCCCCGCACGGCTGGAGCACTGCTTCCGCGACAATTATGAATTTGTCGCGGTCATGGCACAGCCGGTGGAATACATTCCCGCTGCGGAAGCTGCTCCGCAAAAGGGGCTGCTCACCGTCAGCATCCGGCTGGACGTGCTGGCCAGCGTCTGCATCGAGCAATCCGGCGAAGGGCGCGGGCAGCTGATCCTGCTCACTGCTGCGGGCGAAACGCTCTATTCCCCGCGCGCCAAGCTCAATAGTCTGACGCAGCTGAGCCCGGAATTTACAGGCGTTGGGGTGCGTCAGCCGGACAGTCAGCTGCTGGAGCTTTCCAAACCGCTGGCCGGTGAAAAATGGATTCTGCTGACGCAGGTCAACCAATATCAGATGCAGAGCACGCAGCAAACGCTGCACAACAAGAGCTTGATCGTGCTGGCGCTCTCGCTGTTGCTGGGCTTCGTGCTGGCGCTGCTGCTCTCGGCGCTGATCTCCCGCCCCCTCAAGGCGATGGAGCAGACCATCGAGCAATCGAACGGCGCTTCCGCCGCGCCCCGCGTCCGCACCCGTGGGCTCAAGGAGTTCGCCAGCTTTGCGCGGCGCTACAACGAAATGCTTGACCGCATCGACACGCTGAACGCCGAAACCGCGCACAACCAGGAGCAGCTCCGCCAGATGGAAATCGCCGCTCTGGAAGAGCAGATCAACCCGCATTTTCTCTACAACGCGCTCGATTCCATCACCTGGCTGGTCGAAACCGGCCGCGGATCGGCCGCGGTAAACATGATTACGTCTCTGGCGCAGCTGCTTCGTCTATCCATCCATCGCGGCGGCAATTTCCACACAGTTCGGCGCGAGGTTGATCATGTCCGTTCCTACCTGACGATCCAGCAGACGCGGGGCGGCAACCGCTTCCGCATGGAGCTGGACGCCGCGCCGGAAACGCTCGATCTGCTCTGCCCCCGGCTGATCTTGCAGCCGCTGGCGGAAAACGCCATCAAGCACGGCATCGGAGACAACACCGGCTGCCGGATCGCCATCCGGGTCTTTATCGAAAACGACCGGCTCATCATGACGGTATTGGACGACGGCATGGGCATTCTGCCGGACAAGCTTCGGCAGATTCAGCAGGAGCTGGATGCAGGTTCTCCGCCCAACCCGGACGAAATCAGCGGCCTTGCGCTCAAGAGCGTCAATCGCCGCATCCGCCTGCTCTGCGGAGAGGACAGCGGCATCACCATCGACAGCGAAATGGAGGAATGGACATGCGCACGCATCACCTTGCCGCTTCGGCGCTGACGCTGCTGCTCTGCCTTCTGCTGTGCGGCTGCGCAACGGCCCCCTCCCGCAAGCACGCACTGCTGCTGGCCTCAGGCGACGAAGGCTACTATTGGAAAAACCTGATCGAGGGCGCGCAGGACGCCGCTGCGGACAACGGAGCTGAACGTGCAGATTCTTTTCCCGGAAGAGGATGTTTCTCAGGCGCTTTCCGATGCGGACGGCAGCGCCGACCTGATCGCGCTGGCCACCGTTTCCGAGACCGATCTTTTCGTTTCGGATCTGGCAACGCCGGTTGCACTGCTGGGAACCTACTGCGACACGCTCTCCCCTGTTTACAGCATCTATGACACCACCATGATGGGCAACACCACAGGCGGCAATTTTCGCAAATTTTTTGGGTTGCAAAAAAACGTGCTGCTGGTTGTCGATCGGGCCGAATATGCTCTCCCAACCTCCTGGCGGAATCGCTTTCTTGAGCAGGTCGGCGCACAGGGCACTCGGATCCTGCGCGTGGTGGACGCCAATCAGACCCCGAAGGCCATGGAATCGGAAATCATACAGACGCTGGCCGTCAATCCAGTCATTGACAGCATCATCTGTACCACGCAGAACGGAACCTGCGCCGCCCTTCGCGCCGTAGAACGATACGGACGCTTTGTCCCGATCCTCGGCGCAGACTTCAATCAGGAGATCGCACAGGGCATCTACGACGGAACCATCCGCGCCTCTATCGTCCGCAACAGCTATGCTTACGGCTACATGGGCATTGAAAACGCAATCCGCATTCTCTGCGGGCAGGGCATCGCGGAAACCCGTACGCTGGACGCGCTGGTGATCAACTCGGAAAACCTTTTTGATCCCGCTTACGCTCCGCTGCTCTACGACATAACAGCCGCGCCGGATGGGGATTAGCCAAAGCGACCCAAATTCGGGTCGCTTTTTTATGAAAAACAAACATTTTGAAATATGAAGGAATTTTGAATTGTGTAAACTTCATGTTGCTGTTATTCTGAAAGTGTAAAAAAACTCAGATGAGGAGGATCCCCACCATGAAGAAAATGCGCAATCTGCTCTGTGTTGTGCTGGCTGTGCTGATGCTGGCTGCCATGACGGCGTGCTCCGGCGGCACCACGGGCGGCACGACCGGCGGCACGACCGGCGGCACCACCGGCGGCGCCGAGACCAACGCTCCCGCTGCGGACGGCACCAAGACCGTCGACATTTTGACCTGGTCCAACGCGGCCACTGTCGAATACCTCAAGAGCATCGCGGATGCTTTCCACGAAGCGTATCCCGAGTACACCCTGACCGTCAGCGAAGTTCCCTCCGCTGAAATCGATCAGGTCATCCAGACCCGTATCTCCGCTGCGAACGTGGATATCGTCTCCTTCCAGACCTTCTCCAGACCGCAGGCCGACTGGAACAAGGATTCCATCGACAAGCCCGCTTGGCAGCAGTACATCGACGAAGGCCTGCTCACCGATTTGACCGACAAGGACTTCATCAAGAACTACAACCTCGACACCCTGATGGGCAACGCCTACAACGATCGTCTGTACTCCCTGAACATGGGTACCGTTGCTTACACCGGCCTGTTCTACAACAAGGCGATCTTCTCCGAGCTGGGACTGGAAGTCCCCAAGACCTGGGATGAGTTCATCGCGGTCTGCGAAGCCGTCAAGGCCGATGGCAAGTACACCGTGCTTTCCGCCGGTGCTGCCGACCAGTGGCCGCTGAATATGTTCTCCAACGCGATTCTCTCTGCCAACTATCAGGATGGCGCCAAGGAAATCGGTGAGAAGCTGCTCACCGGTGAGATGAAGCACACCGATCCCGAGGTCATGCTGGTTTACAACTGCATGGAGCAGTTCGCTTCTTACCTGGAGCCCGGCGTCACCGGTATCGCTTACTCCGACGCTCCCGGCCGCTTCGCCGCAGGCAACATGGCGATGTATGCCGATGGTTCCTGGTCCGCGCCTGACATCCTGAAGGCCAACCCCGACATCGACTTTGGTTACTTCCCGCTGCCCGGCGTCAAGGCTCGTGAGGACGGACTGGATCCGCAGTACGGCATCAAGTACGACCTGAGCTTTGCGGTGCCCACCAACGCGCCCAACGGCGACGGCGCCATGGCTTTCCTGTCCTACATCTCTCAGAAGGATGTTTACACCGCGTTCCTGAACAAGATCGCCGGTTTCTCCTCCACCCAGCCCGACGTCACGCTGGACAACGCATTCCTGAACTCCCTGCAGTCCGGTCTGCAGAAGCCCTGCCTGAACGCCGAGATGTACATCTACTCTCCCAAGGGCGCGGGCGAATACGGCTCCAGCCAGTTCAGCTTCCTGTACCTGAAGACCCTCGGCGGCCCGCTGACCGCGGAAGAGCTCGCTCAGAAGGCGGACGAAGACTTTGAAACCGCTCGCCAGGCTCTGGCCAGCCTGAACGACTAATCGTATCGGATTTGGAAGGGGCGACGTGTTCGCCCCTTTTCCTGTAACAATCCTCAAATAAGGAGGCTTGCCCCATGGAAAAACCGGCAAAGGCCGTCAACATCCGGCATCGTAAGCACATCAGCACCTTCCCCGTCTGGGTCGTGTTTCTGTGCATGCTGCCCGGTATTCTGCACTACACCATCTTCCGGCTCTTCCCGTCGGTGATGACGGCGGTGCTTTCCTTCACCGATATCTCCGGTATCCCCGGTTCCGCCTGGCAATGGGTGGGCTGGGCGAACTATAAGGAATTCTTCGTTCTGCAAAACATTCGCGACCTGAAGGCCTCCCTGGGGCGCACCGGAATCTACGCGCTGTCGGTCACGCTGATTCAGAACGCCCTCGCGCTGCTGATGGCCGTGATCCTCAACGGCAAATTCCTCAAAGGGCGCAATTTCGCCCGCGCGGTCTACTTCATGCCCGTGATCCTGGGCGCGGCGGTGGTTTCGACCATGTGGAAGCTGATCTTCTCCACCCCCACCGGCCCGATCTATCTGTTTATGCAGAACGTGCTGGGCATTGAAAACCCGCCCGCAGTTCTTTCGAGCTACACTTATGCCTTCCCCGCCGTCATCGCGGCGCAGATCTGGCAGAACATGGGGTATTCGATGGTCATTTTCCTGGCAGCGCTGCAAAATATTCCCGCCGACCTTTACGAAGCGGCTTATATCGACGGTGCAAACGAATGGCAGGTCTTCTGGCGCATCACGCTGCCGCTGATCTGGTCTTCCGTCACCGTCAACACGCTGCTGGCCATCATCGGTTCGCTCCAGAGCTATGAGCTCATCATGACCATCACCCGCGGTCAGTTCAACACCGCGACGCTGGGCATGATGGTGTTCGCCACCGCGTTCGGCGGCAACGGCGCATCGGCCAGCGGCGGCACGGTCGCCGGCATGCGCCAGGGTTACGCTGCGGCGGAATCCATGGTGCTGTTCGTGGGCGTGCTGGTCGTCACGGTCATTTCTCAGGCCGTCATGAAGAGAATGGAGGGGGATCGCTGATATGGGCAAGATCAAAAATGTACCTTTCCGCGTGTTCTGCTATGTCATCGTGTTCCTTTTCCTGTTCATCTATCTCTTCCCGCTGTTCTTCGTGGCCAATACCTCGCTCAAATCCGCGCAGGACTATCTGCTGCATCCCACGGCGCTGACGAGCACCTGGTCCTTCGGCAACTACATCACCGCCTGGAACAAGGCCAACTTCGGCGCGTACATCGGCAACTCGATTCTCTACACCGGCGTCTGCACGATCTGCTCGCTGCTGCTGTCGCTGCTGATCGCCTTCCCTATCTCTCGTAAATACGTCCCCGGTGCGGGCTTCCTGTATCTGCTGTTCCTCTGCGGTCTGTTCCTGCCCAACGGCATGATCCCGACCTTCCAGATGGTGCTGAACATGGGGCTTTACGACACCAAGATCGGCTATATGCTGGTCATGACGGGCGTCAACGCGACTTCGGTTTTCTTCTTCACCGGTTACTTTAAGTCCATCCCGCGCGAGCTGGATGAGGCGGCGGCCATCGACGGCTGCGGTTATCTGCGCTATGTCATCCGCTGCATCGTGCCGCTGGCGCAGCCCGCCATGGTTTCGATGGGCATGCTGTCGATGATCGGCGTGTGGAACGATATCGTCTCCTCCACCATTTACCTGACGAGCGAATCCAATTACAACATCACGCGCGGTCTGTTCGTGTTCACCGGCCAGTATTCCAACGACTGGACGCTGACGGCAGCGGGCCTGCTGGTCGTCGCCGCGCCCCTGATTCTGATCTACATCTTCGGCCAGCGCTACATCGTGGACGGCGTCATGGCCGGCGGCCTGAAGGGTTAAAATCCTCCAAAGAATTTCAACACAAAAAGAAGCGGTAGGCTTGCGCCTGCCGCTTCTTTTTGCACGTTTATGCCCGAAAGCAGTCGGGTTCGTGGTCGTTGGTCATGCCGCTGGCCTGCATGAACGAATAGACGATCACAGGGCCTGCAAACTTCATGCCGCGCTTGCGGAGATCCTTGGAAAGCCGCTCCGCCAGCGGCGTGCTTGCGGGAGGAGGGAAGCTCTCCCCCCGCAGCGGCTTGTGATTGACAAACCGCCAGAGGTATTCGCCAAATGAGCCGAACTCCTGCCGGATGCGCAGATAAGTCTGTGCGTTGGTCACGGCCGCACGCAGCTTGCGTTCGCTGCGGATGATGCTTTCGTCCTGCAAAAGGGACTGAATCTTTTCCTCGCCGTAGGCCGCAATCTTCTCCGCATCAAAACCGTCCAGTGCGCGGCGGAACGCTTCCCGCTTTTTCAGCACAATCGCCCAGGAAAGCCCCGCCTGAAACCCCTCCAGCAAAAACAGCTCGAAGAGTTTGGCGTCGTCGTGCTGCGGCGTGCCCCATTCCTGATCGTGATAGCGGATCATCTCTTCGCTGCCGGCTGCCCAGCGGCAGCGCTTTTTCTCACACATTTCTTTCTCCTCAGAAATTCTTGCCCGAAGTCAGCAGCAGCGGGTAGTCGCGCACCGGCAGTTCGTGCAGCAAAAAGCTCTGCTCGCCCACGCGCTCGATATTCTTTTCCGGCACCGCGTAAACGCTGCCGTCCATCGAATCGATCAGGCGGAAATCCTCCGGCAGACCGGAAACCTCCAGCGTCACCACACCTTCGTATTCCATGGTCATCAAATCGCAAGGCTTCCAATAGGCGTAGAGATACGCGCCGTTTTCGCGCACGAATCCGCCGCCGGTCAGCTCCTTGCCCTTGAGCGTCTGCGCAAAGGTCAGCTTTGAGTCCTCCACACTCGCCATCAGCGGCAGGTCGCACAGTTCCCATTCTCCTTCGAACACCGAGGCGAGATTCTGCATGGCGTAATAAGAGGGCTTGGGTTGATATTCTCCCGTCGCCACGCCGTTTTCATCAAATTCCGCGCCGAGCACGCCGAAATAACCGTAGTCCTGATAGGACGCTTTATCGCCCACCTTGCCGTTGAGCCCTTCCAGCATATCGAGCGCAGAGAAATACGATGTAAACTCCACGCCGCAGAGCAGATCGGCCACGGTATTCCGCAGCAGCTGCCGCGCCTGCCGCCGGGGCGTCCACGCGCCGCCATTGAGCGCACCTTCGCCATCCCGTCGGGACTGCGAGCCGGATTCGCCTTGAATCACCGTGATCTTGGGATCATAGCGGCGCAGCAGCGCCTTCAGGCTGCGGACGCGCTCGAAAACCTGCGTCTCGTCCGCGGTGTATTCATGAAAAGTGATCGCGTCGGGCAGATCCTTGCCACAGGCGTGCAGCGCATCATCAATAAACGATAGCTTTCGCATGCATACCGACCCGCCGATCACCCGCGCACCGGGATCGGCGCTGCGCACCGCCCGTGCCGTCATCGCCAGCAGATCGCCGTATTCCGTGCCGCTGGGGCCAGCCTTCCAGCACCACTTGCCATCCGGCTCGTTCCAGACCTCGTAATCCGAAACTCTTCCTTTATATCGCGAGACCAGCGCACGCACATAGGCTCCCCACGCTGCGCGGGATTCCTCATCGTAGATGGGCGGCCAGCCCACCGCCCCGAAGGTCTGCGCAGCGCGCTCGTCATACAGCCCATTGCCGTAGCACAGGCAGATCCACGGGCGAAGGCCGCGCCGAATCAGATGATCCACGATGGAATCCAGCCATGCAAAGTCGTATACGCCCTTCCGCGTCTCGGTCCGCGCCCAGCCGGACTGAATGCGAATCCATTTCACGCCCAGCGCTGCCACCTTATCATAGGCCTTTTCCGGATCAAACGCGCCGCGGTCGAGCTTTTCAAAACCAAGTCCCAGGCGTGAAAACGCAACGTCCGCCGCACACTTTGGTTCAATGCACCCGATCTTTTCAAACCCTTCCATGCTAACCAGCACCTCCCCATTTGCTTGCCAACAGCATATCGCTTCCGGCAGAAAAGTGCAACAAAAAACTGCACCCAATCGGACAGGTCCAAAAGGGTGCAGAATTGATTTCTCAGCCTTCCATCATCTGAGCTGCTTTTTGCAATTCCTCGATGATATGGATGTGCTGCGGGCAGGCAGCTTCACACTGACCGCAGGCGATGCAGTCGTCCGCCTTGCCGCCCTGACGGGTCGCAAAGGCATAGTTCGCCAGCGCGCCGATGCGGTTGCCATAGACCAGCTCATTGTTGACGGCCTTGAAGATGCCTGGGATTTTGATCTGCTGCGGACATCCCTTGGTGCAGTACTGGCAGGCGGTGCAGGGAATCTGCGGCACGGCGTTGAGCGCGGCCACAACCTTGTCCACAACCTTGTATTCCTCAGCAGACAGGGGTTTGAAGTTCTCCATGAACGATAGGTTATCCTTCATCTGCTCCAGCGAGGACATACCGCTGAGCACCGTGACCAGCCCATCCAGCGACGCGGCGTAGCGAATGGCCCAGGAGGGAAGCGAAGCGTTCGGCGCAAACTCCTTCATGGGCGCGGCAATCTTCTCCGGCAGATTGGCCAGCGAACCGCCCTTGACGGGCTCCATGATGACGACGGGCTTGCCGTGCTTGCGGGCGACTTCATAGCAGGCGCGGGACTGAATCGACGCGCTCTCCCAGTCGGCATAGTTGATTTGCAGCTGCACAAACTCCATGTTCGGGTGCTTGTTCAGCAAATCATCCAGCACATCCGCCTTGTCGTGGAAGGAGAAGCCCAGGTGCTTGATGACGCCCTTTGCCTTCTGCTCAGCCAGGAAGTCCCAGATGCCGAAGCGGTCAAACGCCTCAGTGCGGTTGTCGCCCAGGTTGTGCAGCAGGTAAAAGTCAAAGTAACCCGCGCCGGTGCGCTCCAGCGAGGTCGCCAGCATGGCGCGCGCTTCTTCAGCGGTCTTGGCGCCCGTCCACGCAGGCAGCTTGGTCGCCAGCTGATAGCTTTCGCGCGGATAGCGATCCACCAGCGCCGCCTTGATCGCCTTCTCGCTCTTTCCGTTCAGATAGCCGTAAGCGGTGTCAAAGTAGGTGAAGCCCTTGGAAAGGAAGAGATCGACCATCTGCTTGGTCTGCTCAATATCCACATCATCGCCGATCATCGGCAGACGCATCAGGCCGAAGCCCAGCTTTTTGATGTTCTGTCCCAGATAAGTCATGTGCGCCACTCCTTTACGGATATATTGCTTAAAGTATACACCTGGAGTGAACTCCACTGTCAACAACATCGGATTAAAATTATTTTCTACCGATTTCCACGGAACTTTCGGGCTTTTCGCTCCGTCCAATGACTGAAATGACCCATCACGAAGGAGGAATTGCCCATGCGAGGGAGGCTGACCCGGCTGACGGTTTATTCCGCATCGCATTTTCTGGTGGATTTCGGCTGCGCGCTTCTCATCTTCCGCACGGTGAGCGCTTCCGGCGACCCCACAGTGCTTTTCATTCTCTATAACTACTGTGCCTTTGCACTGCAAATGCCCGTCGGGCTGCTGGCCGATAAGCTCAACCGCAATGCCTTGATGGCGGCGGCAGGTTGTGCGCTGGTGGCGTTAGGCTGCGCATTTTCCGCCGTTCCGCTGGCGGCGGCTGCAATCTCCGGCGTGGGCAACGCGCTGTTCCATGTGGGCGGCGGCGTGGACGTGTTGGACGACAGCGAAGGCAAAGCCTCCTCGCTCGGCGTATTCGTCTCCCCCGGCGCAGCAGGGCTGTTTCTCGGCACGATGCTGGGCAAAGGCGGCGCATCGCTGTGGATCGTTAACGCCGCCATGGCTCTGGCAGCGTTTTCCATCCTGCTCATCGCAAAAAAGACCGACTGCCTGGTTTCCCACAACGCACCGGTCTCCTTCAAAGGCATGAGAAAGTTCGACGTGCTGCTGCCCGCGCTCTGCCTGTTTTTCGTCGTGATCATCCGCTCCTTTGCGGGCATGACGATGGGCTTTGCCTGGAAGGGCGAAGGCTACTGGGGCGTTGCGGCGCTGGCGGCGGTGGTGCTGGGCAAAACCGCCGGCGGCTTTGCGATGGACCGCATCGGCGGGCGGCCCGCGGCGCTGCTCTCGCTGACGGCGGCGGGCGTGCTGTTCTGGTTTGCCGATTCACCCTACGCAGGCGTTGCGGGGATCTTCCTGTTCAACATGTCGATGCCGATGACGCTGTGCGCGCTGGCGCGGCGGATGCCGGGCTGCAAGGGCTTTTCCTTCGGGCTGCTGACGTTTGCGTTGTTTCTCGGATTTCTCCCAGTGGGGCTTGGCGCGGTTTCGTCCAGCCCGAACTGGCTGCTGGCCTCGCTCTGTGCGCTGAGCGCCCTGCTGATGCTGCCCGGCCTGGACGGCCGCAGCGTTTCTCTGTCCCATGAAAGCTGAGCTGCTGATTCGGTCGCTGATCGTGTCGCTGGCACTCACCTTGATGTTGGAGTTGGGCTTTGCGCTGATTCTCGGTGTGCGCGGCAGACGGAACCTTGCTCTGGTCGCGCTGGTCAATGTACTGACCAACCCGCCGGTGGTCCTGCTGTGCTCGTTATTCCCCTCGCCGCTGCTGACGATCGCCGCCGAGCTTTCCGCCGTGTTCATCGAGGGGGTGATTTACCGTGCGGGCACGGATTTCCGCCGCCCTATGCTGTTTTCCCTCTCCGCCAACGCTTTTTCCTACCTGATCGGTCTTGCGCTGAACGCGCTGACGCGCTATCTTTTATAGAGAAAAACAGGACGTATACAGAAGGAGGACTTTTTATGAAACGTTTTGCCTGTCTGCTGCTGACGCTACTGCTTGCGCTGCTTCCGCTGGCTGCGCGCGCCGACGTGATCTGGGAACCCTATGACAATGACTTTTACACCCAGCACAGCGACGAATGCACCTATGACGACCATCGCTACACCGCCCTTGTCGATGCGAAGGGCTACAAGAGCCCGGAAAGCAATCGCGTCACCGATACAATCAAGGCCGGAAATTCGGCCTGGTTGACCTACCTCTATACGGATAAAAACGGTGTGGAATGGGGGATTGCGGACAACGAAAAGGAGTCCTGGTTCCGCCTTTCCGACTTTACGCCGGTCTACAACAATTCGGATTTCTGCCGCGACCACGCCGATGAAATCAGTGATTATGACGGCGGCATGAAGGATTATCAGATTCAGAACCAACTGATTCTCTGGAGCTACCCCAATTCCGGCGAAAAGGCCGGTTCCATTGCCGCTGAGGATCAGGCAGACGGCTATTACACCGATGAGATCTTTACCGGACAATACACCGATGCGGACGGCCGGCTGTGGGTTTCCATCGGATATTACATGGGATATCGCGGCGATTGGGTCTGCACGAACGATCCGGAAAACGAGGCGCTTGCACCGGTTTCCACGCCTTCTCAGAAACCTGAAGCAACCGCCGCGCCCACTGTCGTTCCCACCGAGATCCCCGCAGACGTCGCTCTTTCGGAAGTTCCGATGCAGGACCAGGCCATTTGGTGGATCGTGGGCGCGGTGCTGCTGGTCGTGACCTTCTCCGCACTGATGATCGCCATCCTCGTCGCCGCAAACAAGAAGAAAAACAAGCAGAAGGGAGCCTGATACGCAATGCTGTATTTCCCTCTGACGGCGGACGTCATTGCCGAACCGACGCTGGCCGACTTGCCGCAAACTCTGCTGACGATCGCGTTAGTAGTCGCCGCGCTGCTGCTCACTGCTGCCGCCATTGCAATCCTGCGCCGCCGCAAAAAGTGATTCCTCATTTCCATCCGCTCTCTTTTTTCGAGAGCGGATTTTCTTTTGTAAAATAAAAATGACAGGTGTTGACATCGCTTTTTCCCGCCGCTATAATATGTAGCGTGCTACAATTCAAAGAGAAAGTGAGGTGCCTTATGAGTCAGCAGCACATCGGGTATTTGACCAAGCTCATTTCCGACCGGGTGAAGGTTCACATGGATTCCGTATTCGTCTGTCACGGTTTGACCATCACGCAGAGCCGGGTGCTGGGTTTTCTCGCCCATCATCAAAACCGCGCCACGCAAAAGGAAATCGAGGATTTTTTGAACGTTTCCCACCCCACCGTGGTCGGAATCATCAACCGTTTGGAGCAGAGCGGCTTTGTGGAGCGCCTTTCCGACCCGGGGGATCGCCGCAGCCGCATCGTTTCGGCCACCGAGCAAGCGCAGAGCCTTTCGCATGAAATCGAGCTTCAGATCGACGAAAACGAGCGGCAGATGGTCAGGGGACTGACCGAGCAGGAAACGGTGGAGCTCAAGCGGATGCTTCAGGTCATTGCCAAGAATCTGGAATAACGACCGCCGAATTAAAAGGCGGTTGATTTTCGTCTCATAGTGTAGCGTGCTACATAAAATTTACAAAACAGAGAGGAGCGAACCTCATGGTAAAAACCCTGCTGCGCAGCCTGCGTCAATACAAAAACGTATCGCTGTTGACCATTCTTTTTTCGATGCTGGAAGTGGTTTTTGAGATCATCATCCCGCTGTGCATGGCCAGATTGATCGACCGCGGTATCGAACAGAGCAATATGTCCGCCGTATGGATTTACGGGCTGGGGCTGCTCGCGCTGGCACTGCTCCAGATGGGCACCGGCTTTTACGCCGCGCGCGTCGGCGCAAAGTCCTCGGTGGGCTTTGCCGCCAATCTGCGCGAGGATATGTACAAAAACGTGCAGGCCTTCTCCTTTTCCAACATCGATAAGTTCTCCACCGCCTCCATCGTCACGCGCCTGACCACGGACGTGACCAATGTGCAGAACGCTTACCAAATGCTGCTGCGCATGGCGATCCGCGGACCGTTCATGCTGCTGTTCTCGATGATCGTATCCTTCCGCATCAGCACACAGATCTCGCTGATTTTCCTGGCGGTGATCCCGGTGCTGGGCGTGCTGCTGGGCGTGATCGTGCGCTCGGTGCATCCCGTCTTTGAGCGGGTGTTCAAGACCTATGATTCGCTCAACTCCGTTGTGCAGGAAAATGTGCGCGGCATCCGCGTAGTCAAATCCTTCAATCAGGAGCAGCATGAGATCAACAAGTTCGAAACCATCTCCGAAAAGATCTACCTCGACTTTGCAAAGGCCGAGCGGCTGCTGGCGCTGAACTCGCCGCTGATGCAGGTCTGTATGTACACCTGCATGATCCTGATCTCGTGGCTGGGCGCCAAAGCCATCGTGCTCAGCGGCAACGATGCCGCGCTGGGGCTGACGACGGGCAACCTGACCGCGCTGTTCACCTACGCAATGCAGATCTTGATGAGCCTGATGATGCTGTCGATGGTCTTTGCGATGATCACCATCGCCATGTCCTCCGCGCAGCGCATTACGGAGATACTGAACGAGCAGACCGACATCCGCAACCCGGAAAATCCCGTCCGCACCGTGCGCGACGGTTCGATCTCCTTTGATCATGTCGACTTTGTCTACGCCTCCAAGGCGGATAAAAAGGTGCTGGATGACATCGACCTGCACATCCGCTCGGGCGAAACCATCGGCATCATCGGCGGCACGGGTTCCTCCAAATCCTCGCTGGTGCAGTTAATCCCGCGCCTTTACGACGTGACGCAGGGGAAGCTGACGCTGGGCGGCGTGGACGTCAGGCAATACGACCTGGAAACCCTGCGCTCGAGCGTGGCCATGGTGCTGCAAAAGAACGAGCTGTTCTCCGGCACCATCAAGGAAAAC
>ERZ827168.2466-NODE-2466-length-21454-cov-2.737651_pt1 | contig 21454 bp, 14 predicted proteins | sample MGYA00519868_ERZ827168 | MGnify/ENA primary metagenome ERZ827168 (study PRJEB31778, sample SAMEA3449271) | human gut metagenome | biome: human gut; feature: human-associated habitat; material: faeces | place: United Kingdom | collected 2010/2012 ...
TAGTGAGCATGTCGCCGATCGACCCCGTGCAGGCGAACGTGGGGCAGGCCGCGTATGTGAACATGTCGGAGGCCAAACGCGCTCAGCTGGCGAGCTACTGGGGCGGCGACGTGCCGTTTTGGGAGCGCTTTGCCAACTGGGCAGGTGCCCTTCTGCAGGGCGACATGGGAACATCGCTCAGGTTCAATGCGCCGGTGTCCGAGGTCATTGCGCACCGAGCCGCCAACTCGTTGGCGCTCATGGGCATCGCGTGGTTGCTCAGCGGCGCGTTGGGGTTCGCGCTCGGCGTTGCTGCGGGCGCTCGCCGCGGCGGTGCGCTCGATCGGGTGGTTCGCAGCTATTGCTTTCTTTTGGCTTCGACCCCCACGTTCTGGCTCGGCTTGCTCATCTTGATGGTGCTCGCCGTGCAGCTAGGCTGGTTCCCCATCGGGTTCTCCGTGCCCATCGGCGTGTCGGCGGCGGACGTGACGTTGGCCGATGCCGTGCATCACCTGGTGCTTCCTGCGCTCACGCTCTCGGTGACGGGCGTAGCAAACATCGCGCTCCATACGCGCGAGAAGGTGGTTGATGTACTGGAAAGCGACTACGTGCGCTTCGCACGCGCGCGCGGCGAGTCGGAGCTGAGCGTGATCGTACACCACGGCTTGCGCAACGTCGCGCTGCCGGCTGTCACGCTGCAGTGTGCGTTCATCTCTGAGATCTTTGGCGGGTCGGTGCTGGTAGAGCAGGTGTTTTCTTATCCCGGCCTGGGGCAGGCGGCTGTGACCGCAGGGTTGGGCGGCGATGTGGCGCTTCTCGCGGGCATCGCGCTCGTGAGTGCCGCACTCGTGTTCGGCGGCAACCTGCTGGCTAATATTCTCTATGGCGTGCTCGATCCGCGCATGCGCGTCGGCGAGGGGAGGGCTTGATGGAAGAGGCTCTCCATACTCCCGTGCAGCGTTCGCGCGGCAATCGGGCAACCACGCTCGTCGCGTGTATCGCCGCCGCCTGCGCGCTCGCCATTGTGGTGGCGGCGGGGCTTGCGCTTTACAGTCAGGCGACGGTCACGGACTTCACTGCGAAGAATCTGGCGCCCTCGCTTGCCCACCCCTTCGGCACCGACTGGATGGGTCGCGACATGCTTTCGCGCACGCTTGCGGGCCTGTCCACAAGCGTGCTGGTGGGCTTGCTGGCGGCCACCGTCTCGTCGGTTATCGCACTCGTGCTCGGGTGTGCTGCCGCGCTTGGCGGAAAACGCGTCGATGCCGTGATCAGCTGGCTGATTGACCTCATGATGGGCATTCCCCACATCGTGCTTCTGGTGCTCATCTCCTATGCAATCGGGAAGGGCTTCTGGGGCGTGACCATCGGCGTTGCCGTGACGCATTGGCCGAGCCTTGCGCGCGTCGTTCGTGCCGAGGTGCTGCAATGCCGCGAGTCGAAGTTCGTCGAAGTTGCGCGCAAGTTGGGGCAAAGCCCGGCGCGCATCGCGTTGCACCATATGGTGCCCTATGTGCTGCCGCAGTTCGTGGTGGGGCTTATTCTGCTCTTTCCGCATGCCATCCTTCATGAGGCGGCAATCACGTTCCTCGGCTTCGGCTTGCCGCCCGAGCAGCCGGCAATCGGCGTGATCTTGAGTGAGTCGATGAGCTACCTATCGACGGGTGCCTGGTGGCTTGCCGTGTTCCCGGGTTTGGCGCTCATGGCGACGGTGCTGCTCTTCGATGTGGCTGGTCAGAGCCTGCGAAAGCTCGTTGACCCGCATACGGCGCAGAAATAGGTGGGGAAGATGTTGGAGAATGCAAACGACGGCGCGGCTGCGCAAGCGGCTTCGGCGAACAAGGCTGCCGCGATCGCCCACGAGCAAACCGCGCACGAGGATGCGCAGTCGCACCATCATCACACACATGCGGCGACGTCGCACCATGACGGCGGGCACCACCTTTTGCAGGTCGAGGATTTGAACGTGAGCTTTTGCATGTACGACGAGGACGCGCCGTACTTCCAGGCGAAGCAGCGCGATGTCCAGGTGCTCCACGGGTTGAGCATCGCCGTCCACGCGGGCGAGATCGTGGCTGTGGTGGGCGCATCGGGATCGGGTAAGACGCTTCTCGCCGATGCGGTGTTGGGGTTGTTCGAGCCGAACGCTACGGTGCGGGGGCGCATCTGGTTCGACGGCGAGCGCAAAGACGCAGAAGGCTTGCGCGCGCTGCGCGGGCGCGGGTTGTCGCTCGTGCCGCAAAGCGTGAGCCATTTGGACCCCATGATGCGCGTGGGGAAACAGGTCGAAGGCTTCGCGAACGCGCTGTCGAAGGCCGAGCGCAAAGCGCGCCGCGAGCAGCTGTTCGAGCGATATGGGCTCGGTCCCGAGGTTGCGCGCCTTTACCCTCATGAGCTTTCTGGCGGCATGGCGCGCCGCGTGCTGCTCTGCTGCGCGCTCATGGACGACCCGCGGGTGATCGTGGCCGACGAGCCAACGCCCGGGCTCGACCTCGACCTTGCGGTCCGAGCGCTGGACGACTTTCGTGCCTTCGCCAACGAGGGCAACGGCGTGCTGCTGATCACGCACGATATCGAGCTCGCGCTGCGTGTTGCCGATCGCGTTGCCGTGTTCAAGGATGGCACTGTGGTGGAAGAGACGGCGGTCGCGAACTTCGCCGACCCCGCGCTTCTGCGCGACCCGTTCACCCGCGCGCTGTGGCATGCTCTTCCCGAGCACGATTTCGCGGCTACGGCGAGCATGGACGAGCAAGGCCGCGGCAACGCATCGGTTGGCAAGGGAGGTAGCTCGTGCTAGAGGCTCGAGACATCACGTTCGGTTACCCCGGCGCAAAACCCCTGTACAGCGGGTTCAGCCTGCAAGTTGAGCCCGGCGAGCGCGTAGCGCTCCAGGCTCCCTCGGGGTTTGGTAAGACCACGCTGTGCCGCGTGCTCGCTGGGTTCGAGCGTCCGCAGGCTGGTGAGGTGCTGCTCGATGGTCGGCCGCTTCCGCGTCGCGGAGTATGCCCGGTGCAGCTGATCCAGCAGCATCCCGAGCAGGCGGTCGATCCGCGCCTGCGCATGCGCAAAACGCTGGCGGAGGCGGGCGACGTGCCGCAAGAACTCCTCGACAACCTGGGGATTCGCGATGAGTGGATACAGCGCTACCCACATGAGCTCTCCGGCGGCGAGCTGCAGCGTTTCTGCATAGCCCGCGCGCTTGCCACGCGTCCGCGCTACCTCATCTGCGACGAAGTTTTCACGATGCTTGATGCGGTCACGCAAGCTCATATCTGGCGCGTGCTGCTGGAATACACCGAGCGGGAAGGTGCCGGTATGCTGCTCGTCTCCCATACCCTTGCGCTTACGGAGCGCGTGGCGACGCGGAGCGTGGTGCTGGCGAAGGCCGAGGTTCGATAAGCAAGCGGTTGGTCCCCCTAGCGCCTGTGCAGCTTCGATTGGTGGATCTCACTTGATTGGACGTGCTCGCGGCGAGTGGCCTCAATTGCCCCGACCGTCATGTCTGGCTCTTTGTACGGCACTTTTCCAACTCCTTTCCTCGGGAGGGTCTTCGGCCCCCGCCTCTGGAAAGGAATTCTAAAACTCAGCTGGACATGTCTGGCTGAGTTTTAGAACAAATGCGAAGTGTCTGGATGAACTTGCGAATCATCCTCAAACGCCGTACGAGGTAAGCTGCTCTAAAGCATTATATTTGGAGATTTAAGCTGATAACTAACTAACTAACTAACTAACTAACTAAGGATTATACTCGTCACCGCCCCTTTGATGTCTAATTCGAAAAGAGCTGGTTTAAATGGATGAGGAAGCCAAACGTGTCTACATGCTTTTGCCGGAGGCTATTGAAATAGAGACTGCTTATATGAGCTGCACTCAAGCCGCTGAATCTTGCAATGGTGTAATTGGTGAGCTGAAAACACCTATTTATCCAAAGGCAGAACAAATCCCAATCTCAGAAAAACCAAAGCCCTACAACGGCAAATCATTTGACGACATGATGCCGCGTATAGCCATGATTTGCTATGTAGCTAATATCATCGCTCTAATTCTTTTAATGTGCCTTGACGGCGACGGAGATATGGGCTACAGAATTCTCATTGGTGCTCTCTCTCCTTTATGGCCCGTCCTTGCTGTGTTAGCATTGCCATTTGGTGGTTCCGATGGACCTGTTTTTTCGCTTTGTGCCTGTTAATTCCAGCAATTATCTGTATCGGCGCGGGCATCTATAGCGGTCACAAGCGACGCGTTTTCGAGAAGAGCGAAAGAAATCGTGTGGAAAAAATCAATGCGGACTCGATAAAGCAAGCGGAATTAATTAATAAGAAAAACCAACGGTTGGCAAATGAGGCGAATGAGTCTCGAGAGAAGGCACTGGTGGTCTTCCGTGAAGAATATATTGGGCTGAAAGAAAATCTTCAAAAAGTCGAAGGGCTTAGAGAGGAGATGCGGGCGAAACTTGATTTGCCAAAGTACTTCCAGAGCCTAAACGCAATGTGCGGTATTTACGTCTTACTGGATAAGAGAAGGGCCTTGACCTTAGAAGGCCCCGACGGAGCCTACGCCCAGTTCGACCATGATCAGAGTTTGATGAGAATAGAAAATAAGATTGATGCAGTCTCGTCTCAGATTTCCGGGCTAAGCGAGGCAATTAAAGCGGGTATGAGCAGAATAAGCTCAGATTTGCGCCATCTTGAATTGGCGCTGAATGGCATTCGGGATCTGTCCGCACAAAATGCCCAATCCTTAGCCCTCAAATTGGATGACAGCACAAAAACGCTTAAAGGCATTGGCGACCAGATGCAACAGCAGATAGAAATCTCAAATGGAGTCAAGGCGCTTGCCGAATACAATGCAAAAGTCTCGAATTATGAATTGGGATGGACCAGCGTCAAACCTTCAGTTCGTTATCGTTGATGTCGCCCTCATGGGGTTCTCTTGAATCACGGGAGGGTTGCATCGATGCCTTCGTTTTGCTGAAGTTGACACTCTGGCCCTGCCTTGAATTGAATTCGCTTCCTAATTCAGCGGGTTTTGCTCTGGCAGCTCATCTGTGATTTTGCATCGTAGCCAGATGTAAAACGGCCGACGAATAATGCGAAGTTACCGAAAATCCATTTGATAAACCCGCCACCTGCGGGTATACTACTTAGCGACGGCCCCGGGAATGACCTCTGATTCAAGTCACCGGGGCTCAATTTGTATTTATAGGAGGCTTCTTGCCTGACGAGCGAGACAACCACCAAACGCTGAAAGACGCCGCTCGCATACGACACGGAGCGGCAATGTGCCTATGGGCCGAGAAATGGCTCTCGGCGGAACGCCTCACCCCATACCTCGAAGAATGTGACGGGGACATCAGCAAAGCCCTTGCGCTTTACAAGTGGAATGTCTCACTCGGGCAACTTCTCATGCGAGACATCTCCTATTTCGAAGTCGCGCTCCGCAATGCCTATAACGACGTGATGGAATCTCGCTGGGACGGCGAGGAGCACTGGCTGCTTGACGACGCGTCTCCTGCGCGCCGCCCCGTGATGAGAAAGTCTGAAAAGGGGATGCTCGACTCGAACCGAATTAACAGGAAGACCATCGATGCCGCCGCAGCTGGACTTCCAAGGGGCTTTACAACCGGAAGCCTCGTCGCCGGACTCACGCTCGGCTTCTGGGTGCACCTCACCGACCGCAGCCGCGAAGCGGTGATCTGGCGCTCCTGCCTCTACCGCGCATGGCCCAAGGGCACGAACCGCGGCGAGCTTCAGGAGAGGCTCTACGGGATTCTGCGGTTGCGCAACCGCGTTGCCCACAGCGAGCGACTCTTCGACCCCAAGCGCGGAGAGCTCTCGCCTAGGAAGGTGGACGCCGACGCTGTGGGGCTTCTCAGGCTGCTCTGCCCCGAGGCGGCAGACTTCCTGTATGGGGATGGTGCGTTACCCTTGGATGAGTTCCTCAGGGAGCATCCCGCGCCCGCGGAAATTGAATTGTAGCCGCAAGCAGGCTGGCGTCGCCTTCGAATGCCTGCAGCCTGGCATCGAGATTGTTTGTCTTCCCGTGACGAGGGCTGGCAGCTCATGCTCGTTTGCCTATAATGAACGCTGCTATGGAAAAGACATCCCGAGAGAAAATCGCGCTCATCGTGTTCCTCATCCTTGCTATTGGGATGGGGTGTATCCTGTTCGGCTACGTGTTTGCTGGCCATTCATGGAACGTCACCGCCTCGAACATCGACGATGCGTTCGGTAACATGGAAGGCTATACCGCCATCGTCTACGAGGGAACCATCGAAGAGGAAGAAAGCGCCGCGCAATCGCCTGCTTCTGCGGCATCAGCTGCCAACGGCTCCGCTAACTTAAAGAATGCGGGGGATGCCGAATCGCTTCCCGGGGACTCGAAGGCGGGGGATGGTCAAACCTCCGCTTCCTCTTCATCCTCTTCCGACGGCAATCAAGCCGCTGCTTCCTCTTCGGAAAACAGCCAGGCATCTTCCGCCGCTTCGCCTTCCGACAAACAGGTTGCTTCTTCTCGTGACACCTCGAGCGAGAATTCAGCTTCCCCAACGAGCGCAAGCGCGCAGGGCACCGGCTCTGTCGACCAGGGAGTTTCGACTGCGTCGGAACCTGCTGCTGCGGAAGGCTCCGCGTCCGAAGGCGTCGTAGGGGAAAGCGCTGCCGGGGAAGGTGTTTCTGCAACTGTTTCCCCTGGTGAAACCTTAGATTCCCAGACGAGCTCCGCTGCACCGCTCGCGGGGCACAAAAAGGAGAAGGAACCGGTCGCGCTCTCCGATGTCGATGAGCTCTACCAGGCCAAGGGCGCAAACGTCATCTCGCTTCATACGGCCGATTCCTCCGCCTATGAAGAGGGAACGATCCTGAAGCGCGGCGGCAAGCGCTACGGCATCTTCTCGGTCACCCGCGAGTATTCGAGGATCCTTATCGATGAGAAGGTTAAGTACTTCACCGATCAAAAGGTAGACTACGTCATTGCTCTTTGTCCCGAGGAGTCGTATCTCAAGAATGCCGAGAACATCGACATCGTCATCACCACGGCAGACTCGACGATTTCGTCGATGGGCGAATCGAGGAACGGCGCCTTCTACGTGAGTACGCCGAAGATCGGCTCGGTTGGGGCGATCCTCATCTCGCCGAGCAATGTCGTCTCCGCGAAGACTATCTCCGAGCTGTAAACCCTCCGGGGTTATCTCTGCCGCCTGGCAATGAGCGGCGACCGAAACGGCAAGCGACCCCGCCTCGTGCAATCGCGCATTCGGCGGGGTCGCTTCGTGAATCGCCTTCCCGAAAAAGGTCAGGCTATTCGGGACTCCTGCATCTGGTCAATCGACGCTCCTCTTTGGGCGGGCCGTCGCTACTTCAAGATGATGTTCTCGATCATGGGCAGTGCGTCGTTCCAATCGACTTTGGAACCTATTACCACGCCGACCGTCATTCCGGAAGGTGCCTTGGTGAACAGGTTAACGGTGCCATTGGACGCGGTGTGACGCACCCAGGTGATGCCGTTGACGTCGACTTCGTCGATGGTGCCGTCTTTCTTGGAGCCCATTCTGGCTTCCGCTTCGGTCATCGGCTCGGTCTTGTACGTGCGAATGTCGATGAAGGCGAAAGTGTCATCGCCGAGCGTGAACTCGCACTCTTCGTACTTCTCGTTCATCGATCTGGTGCCGGGTTTCCAGCCATCAGTTGGCTCTAAGCTGTACGAAGGGTAGTCGACGCCGGTTTTGGCCTCAACGGCGGGCTCTGGGATCTCTTCAGCCTTCGGCTCTTCCGCAGGCTGCGTCGTTGCCGTGTCGTCGCTCGCCTTCTTCTGCTCCTCGGCGCCACCGCCGCAGCCGGCCATCGTGAACGCAAGGGCTGCCGTCAACGCAACGGCGGGCACACCGAGCGCGACCTTCCTCATCAGGGGCTTCAACATATTCATCACTCCCTTTCCCGTTGCATCGTGCAAGCCGCTTCGCACTCCGCCCTTCCCGACGAAGCCAGCTTCTATCGATATTGTGCCTTGCGAGGTCACGTTTACGAAGTGACCAGCGGCCCAAACGATGCGCACATGTGCACCGCACGGCCAAGATGCGAGTGGGAAAGAGTCTGCCTGCCCTGTTTTCGGGGCTTCAGGCATAGAAAAAGGCGGGTTCCCGTGCGAGGAGCCCGCCTTCCTAAAAGGATTGCTAGAAGTTGGCGCTTACACGATGCCCTGAGCCATCATGGCGTCGGCAACCTTCTTGAAGCCGGCGATGTTGGCGCCCATCACGAAGTTGCCCTCATGGCCGTATTCCTTCGCCGTGTCGTCGACGTTGTGGAACATACCGCGCATGAGCGTCTCGAGCTTGCCGTCGACCTCCTCGAAGGTCCAGGACAGGTGCTCGGCGTTCTGGCTCATCTCCAGGCCGGACACGAGCACGCCGCCCGCGTTGGCCGCCTTGCCAGGGAAGAACGCGACGCCGTTGTTCTGGAAGTACTCGGTCGCCTCGATCGTGGTCGGCATGTTGGCGCCTTCGCCGACTGCCTTGCAGCCGTTCGCGACGAGGGCCTTCGCGTCCTCGATGCCAAGGGTGTTCTCACGGGCGCAGGGGAGCGCGATGTCGCAGGGGAGCTGCCACACGCCGCGGCCATCCTCCGCGTGCCACGTCGCGTTCGGACGCTCTTCGACGTACATCGCGAGCGTGACGCCCTTGTCGTGGCCGGAGCGCTTCTTGTTGTAGACGTGCTCGAGCACCTGGTAATCGATGCCTTCCTGGTCCTCGACCCAGCCGTGGGTGTCGGAGCAGGCGATCACCTTGCCGCCGAGCTGCGAGACCTTCTGGATCGCGTAGATGGCCACGTTGCCGGAGCCGTGTACGACGACCTTCTTGCCCTCGAAGGAGTCGCCCTTGCTCTTGAGGTACTCGTCGACGAAGTAGACAAGGCCGTAGCCGGTTGCCTCGGTGCGGGCGAGCGAGCCGCCGAAGGAGAGGCCCTTGCCGGTGAGCACGCCGGTCCATTCGTTGCAGATGCGCTTGTACTGGCCGAACATGTAAGCGACTTCGCGGCCGCCGACGCCCAGGTCACCTGCGGGAACGTCGGTGTTCGGGCCAACGTGGCGGTAGAGCTCGGTCATGAACGACTGGCAGAAGCGCATGATCTCGTTGTTGGACTTGCCCTTCGGGTCGAAGTCGGAGCCGCCCTTGCCGCCGCCCATCGGCAGCGTGGTCAGCGCGTTCTTGAAGATCTGCTCGAAGCCCAGGAACTTCAACATGCCCAGATAAACCGTGGGGTTGAAGCGCAGGCCGCCCTTGTAGGGGCCGATTGCGGAGTTGTACTCGACGCGGAAGCCGCGGTTGACCTGGACTTCGCCCTTGTCGTCAACCCACGGAACGCGGAACTGGATGATGCGCTCGGGCTCGACGATGCGCTCGAGGATCTTTGCTTCCTCGTATTCCGGATGCGCCTCGATGACCGGTTCGAGAGTGCTCATGACCTCGGTGACGGCTTGGATGAACTCGGGCTGATCGGGGTCCTTCGCCTTAACTTGGTCGATAATTCTCTGGACGTAACTCATGTAACCTCCTCGGGGTTTACTTGTTCCCAACCGCGGCCATTATAAGTTTGCGCAACGGCTCCGTTGCCTCTAATTAACATGATAGAAACAATGGTCGCAGCCAATCGCGTTTCTCCTCCATAAACGGTAGCGGCGACATCTTGGAGGGGGACTGACGTTGCATCATCGGAGGAAGGACATCGTCTCACCTCCGAAGGGGATCGTCACATCGAGCCGAACGGAGCGTCTACGGATTTAGTACGCCCCAGTACGTGATTGGACGCTCGTGCGGCATGATTTGTAGTACTATTCTAGTTCTGCGTTTTTACCTCAGTTTTGCCTCGATTTCACTTCATCGCGCTTGCAGCGCGCGATGCGAAAGGACATGCTCGCATGGAAGCACTTGCATGGCTGCTCTCGCTCATCTTGCAGCCCTGTTACGCGATAAGCGGCAATTGGTGGATAGCCATCCTGCTGTTCACCATCATCGTGAAGATCATCCTCATCCCGATGTCGCTTTGGTGTCAGAAGAACTCGATCGTCATGGTGCAGCTTATGCCCGCCTTGAATCGCCTGAAAGTGAAGTACTATGGCGACCGCGAGACGATCGGCGAGGAGCAGAACAAGCTCTACAAGGAGCAGCATTACCACCCTATGCTCTCCCTGATTCCGCTTGCTGCGCAGATCATCATCCTGTTCGGCCTGGTCGACGTTATCCATACAATCACCGACGGCGGCGCGCCGGGCACTGAGTTCTTGGGCCAAATTCCCTTCGAGGACGGCGGCGCGGCGTGGATCATGCCGCTTTTCGCGGGGCTTTCCGCCATTATCATGGGCTTTGCGCAGAACCGCATCAACCCGCTGCAGCGCGAGCAGTCGCGTGCGGAGAAGAACATGACGAACGGCCTGTCCATCGGCCTTTCGTTCATCTTGGGCGTGTTCGTCGCCACGGGCATGGGCTTCTACTGGGTGTGCTCGAACCTGACCTCCATCGCCATCCAGGCGCTCGCGAACGTCCTGGTGAAGCCTGCGAAATACATCGACTACGAGGACCTCGAGGCAAGCCGCGCCGAGCTTGAGGAGCTCGAGAACTTCTCGGGCCCCAAGAAGAAATGGTACGAGCGCGATCCGCTTGCCAAGCGCGAGAAGGCCGACTACAAGCGTTTCTTCAAGATCGTCGGTAAGCACATCGTCTTCTATTCCGAGGGAAGTGGCTTCTACAAGTATTTCCAGGGCGCGATTGAGTGGCTGCTCACGCATTCCGACGCCGACATCCACTACGTGACGAACGACCCCAACGACCAGGTGTTCAAGCTAGCCGAGGCCGAGCCGCGCCTGAAGCCCTACTACATCGGGCAGCGCAAGATCATCACGCTCATGATGAAGATGGACGCCGATCTGGTCGTGTCCACGCTCGAGGACTTGGAGAACTACTACATCAAGCGCTCCTATATTCGCAAGGACATCGAGTACGTGTTCATGTTCCACCACATGACCTCGACCCATCTCACGCCCCAGAAGGGCGCTTACGACCACTACGACACGGTGCTGTGCGCGGGCCCTCATCAGGTGCGCGAGTTGCGCCGTGCCGAGGAGCTCTACGGCACCAAGCGCAAAAATCTTGTGGAATGCGGCTACGACCTGCTCGATCGCGAGATTGCCGAATACGAGCTCGCCGCCTCCGCCGTTGAACGCGACCCGTCTCGTCGGGATGTGGTGCTCATCGCGCCGTCGTGGCAGGAGGGCAACATCCTCGACACCTGCATCGACGACATGCTGAAAAGCGTGCTCGGGCGCGGCATGCGCGTCATCGTGCGCCCGCACCCCGAATACACGAAGCGCTATTCCGCCAGGTGGAACGCCCTTTTGGCACGTTGGGCAGACGTCCCCGAGTCCGATTTGTACTTCGAGCACGATTTCAGCTCGAACAAGACCGTCTTCACCTCCGACATTCTCGTGACCGACTGGTCGTCGATCTTCTGCGAATTCTGCTTCTCGACGCGCAAACCTGCCATCTTCATTGACACCCCGATGAAGGTGGGCAACCCCGACTGGAAGGAACTTGGCATCGAGCCGACCGACATCGCGCTGCGCAGCGAGGTCGGCGTGTCGATCCGTCCCGAGGACGCGGCCACCTTCGGCGATGTGGCCGAGGAGATGCTCGCGAAGCGCTACGCGTGGAGCGACCGTATCAACAAGGTGCTCGACAGCTTCATCTTCAACGTCGGGCATGGTGGGGAAGTGGCAGGGCGCTACCTGCTTGATCGCATGATAGACATTCAGGAATCCAAGCGCGACGGCGGTGTGTCCGACGACTCTCTTGCCGCGGGTGAGCGCGCGGCGGCCGATGCCGAAGCGGCGTCGCATAATGAGGGGGAGCGCATGGGAAAGCACGACGGCAGCGAAGCGCGTGGGATGCATGCGAGGAAGGCGGGCCGCCATGAAGCGTAATCGTCTTATTGTGGGCGCGTTCGATGTTTTTTCGTTTGTGCTGGTCGCAGGTGTGCTTTCGCTTGCATGGATAATGCCCGCCTACGCGTATGTCGACCCTTCGGTCATGACCTACACGATCCAGGCGCTCGCTGGCGTCGCGGTCGCGCTTTCGGCCGTGCTCGGCGTGGCGCTTCGCCGTACGCGCAAGATGCTCTTCAAGATGCTTAAAATCGACGAGAATGCCGGCAAGGTGGTGGAAGCGCCGGTCCACAGGCTCGACAAGGACGGCAAGCCCATCCTCGCGCCTGGCGAGATTGCCGCCGATGCGGAGTCGATGTCTTCGAAGAAGGCTTCCCGAAAGGGGCGCGCATCTGACGATTATCCTCGCGCAAAATGGGGCGTGCGCGTGGTTTGCGCGCTCATAGTGTGCGCGTTCTTCTCGTTTACCCTGCTCGTGGTTCCGCCGTATGAAATCGTTGCCGGCGCTGGGGCCGATCTTGTGTTCGGCCTCTCCGACATCTGGCCGATCTTCGCAGTTGCAGGCGTTGTGGTTGCGATGGTTCTCGCGCTTGCCGTGTCGCTTCTGCGCGGCAGGGCGTTCGATATCGTGCTGCTCTTCCTGTTCGCGCTCGGCGTTGCCGCCTATGTTCAGGTGCTCCTGTTGAACTCCGAGCTGCCCACCGCGGACGGTAAGTCGGTGAACTGGGGCGACTATACGTCAATCATGCTGGTGAGCACTGTGGTGTGGATCGTCGTCGTGGCGATCCCCCTTGTCGTGGGGCATTTGAAGACGAGCCTCGCGCGCGGCGGCGCGGTTGCGCTTTCCCTTGCGCTCATTATCGTGCAGGGAGTCGGCGTGGGTAGTCTGTTCGCGTCGGGCGCATTCGAGGCGGCCACGAAAGAGCCTGATCGGGTGAACGTCGCTGACTTGCGCATGACTGAGGACGGCCTGTTCACCGTTTCCGAGAAAAGCAACGTCATCGTCTTCGTGCTCGATTTCACCGACACGAAGCAGATGTCCCAGATTATGCAGGAGCACCCGGAGGAATTCAACGATTGGACGGGTTTCACCTGGTACAACAATGTTGCGGGCTCCATGGTTCCCACGCGCTACGGCGTGCCGTTCCTCTTGACCGGCCAGCTGCCGCAGCAGGGAGAGCTCTTCTCGCAGTACCTCGCTACGCGCTATGAGCGCAGCACGTACCTTGACGATATTCATAACGCCGGCTACAGCATGGGCATCTACACCGACACGTTTGGGACCGAGTTCTCGAGTGAGGACGTGCAGCGCCACGTCGCAGGCCTCACCATGAACTACCATCCCATGAACCAGGAGGATTCCCCCTCGCTGCTCGATCAGGAGGGCACCCTCTTCACGTTGTGGAAGTGCGCGATGTACCGAGACTTACCGTGGGCGTTCAAACCGTATTTCTGGTTCTACACCGACGAGGTCAACAACGGCATGACGCTGCAGGTGGAAAGCGACGATGGGGAGGTGCAGCAGAGCACCCTGTACACGATGAACGACGGAGCCTATTACGATAAGCTCAAGACGACGAAGCTTTCCGCGACTGACGACGGCGAGACGGGTGCTTTCCGCTTCATCCATTTGCTCGGCGGTCACTATCCGTTCAACCTCGACGAGAACGGTAACGACATCGGCACGGACAACTCCGATGCGATCCGTCAGATTCGCGGCAGCTTGAAGATGCTTTCCGAGTACATCCGTCAGCTGAAGGACATGGGGCTTTACGACAACACCGCTATTCTCGTGACGAGCGACCACGGTGATTGGGGTATCTACGAGGATTGGGATTCCTCATCGAACGCGATCATGTTCTACAAGCCGGCGCAATCGGCCGAGGCGGACGCACAGCCTATCAAGACGGTGTCGACGCCAGTCGCGCACGTGAACGTGCAGCCGACCATCATTCAGGCTGTTGGCGGTGACTCGTCCAAGTACGGCGAAACGCTCGCGCAGGTGCCGTTCGACAACCGCGTGCGTAAGTTCTACACGACGACGAGCGACGGTAAAAACGACGTCTCCATCGTGGAATATGACATCACCGGCTGGGCCACCGACTTCAACAACTGGCACAAGACGGGAGCCATCTGGGACGCGCAACAATAGCGAACGAAGAGAGCGAACGATGCCGACAACGGGGGCCTTCAAAGCAAGGCCCCCGTTCGCATTTGGATGCTTATAATAGGGCGCGTTCGGAAGCTATCTGCTCGATAATCCGCTTTGCGGGGCAGCGTCGGTTTTCGGGTGCGACCATGGGCTAGTTTACGGACATGATGGCGAGTACCTTATCAAGCGAAGCCTGCAAATTAGGTATCTGCAGGCTTACCGAAAGAGCAAGAGAAATGCAAGCTGCACAAGACGCTACGGGGAGGTTCCTATGAACGAGATTAAGTGTCCGCATTGTGGGACGGTGTTTCAGGTGGACGAGTCGGGCTTTGCGGACATCGTGAAGCAGGTGCGCGACGCGGAGTTCAATCGGGAAATTGAGCGTCGCGAGAAACTCTTCGCTGAACAGCGTGAACAGGCGGTGGCGCTTGCGGGCGAGAAGGTGCGCGGGGAGGCGCGCGACGAGATTGCTTCCCGCGATGCGGAAATCGCGAAGCTGACCCAGAACCTCGCCGCGATCAAACGGGAAAACGATGCGGCTTCCCGTGCGGCGCAGGCCGAGCAGATTGCGGCACTTTCCAAAGTTACCGCGAGCAAAGACGCCGAAATCGCCGAGCTCAAGTCGAAGCTCGCGCGCCTTGCTGACGAGCGCGCATCCGATGCGCGCGTGACCGAGGCCGACCATAAGCGAGCCTTGGCTGACGCGACCGCCTCCCGCGATGCGAAGATCGCCGAGCTTGCGCAGAAGCTCGAAGCCCAAAAGACGACCTTCGCGACCGAAAAGGAGCTCGCCGTCACGCAGGCGCGGACGCAAGTCGAGCGCGAGCGCGACGACCTTGCTGCGCAGGTGAAGCTCAAGGCCGCCGAAGGCGAGCAGAAGGTAAGCGCGCTGCGCGAGGAGATGGCGACCAAGCTTCGCGCAAAAGACGAGCTCATCGCTTACAAGGAAGAGGAAATCGCCCGCTATAAGGAGATGAAGGCCCGTCTTTCCACCAAGATGGTGGGCGAGTCGCTCGAGCAGCACTGCGAGATCGAGTTCAACAAGATGCGCGCCGCCGCCTTCCCAAAGGCATACTTCGAGAAGGACAACGACGTGGTCGATGGCACGAAGGGCGATTTCGTGTTCCGCGAGGCGGACGACGAGGGCAATGAGGTCGTCTCCATCATGTTCGAGATGAAAAACGAGAGCGATGACAGCACTCACAAGCACAAAAACGAGGACTTCCTGAAGAAACTCGACTCCGATCGCAAGAAGAAGAACTGCGAGTACGCGGTGCTCGTGACGATGCTCGAGCCAGAAAACGAGCTCTACAACGAGGGTATCGTCGACATGAGCTACCGTTACGAGAAGATGTACGTCATCCGCCCGCAGTTCTTCATCCCGATTATCAGCATCCTACGCAATGCCTCGCTTTCGGCGCTATCCTACAAGGCTGAGCTCGCCGAGGTGCGCAACCAGAACATCGACATCACGCACTTCGAGGAGCAGATGGAGGACTTCAAGACGAAGTTCGGACGTAACTACGACCTCGCCAGCCGCAAGTTCCAAACCGCCATCGAGGAGATCGACAAGACCATCACGCATTTGCAGAAAACCAAGGATGCGCTGCTTTCGTCGGAGAACAACCTGCGCCTGGCGAACAACAAGGCGCAAGACCTCACCATTAAGCGTCTGACCAGGAACAATCCAACGATGAAGACGATGTTTGCGGAACTAGCCGAGGCGAAGGAAGCAAAAGAGGCGAGCAAGCTGGGCGAAGGCTTAGAAGACGATTCAGCGGCCGAGTAGCGTCGAGTCCACGACTGCTGAGGCTTTATCGACGGGGAAGGCGGAGCGGACTTGAAGCTTGCGTCGCCATCATTCGTGCAATTTGCTGCGTGGTACTTGGAACATATGTTCGTATCTGATAGACTGTTCGCATGGAACACAAGGATATGACATATCTGCTCTCCTCGCGGCTTGGTGGGGAACTGGCGGGCCGCGGCTCGGGCCTCGACGCGAAGGCGGATGATACGGGCGACCCGCGCGCTCGGGCTGCGCTTCCCGGCGATGCGGCTCCAACCCTTAATGCCGCACAGCTTGAGGCCGTTACTGCGACGGAGGGCTATGTGCGCGTCATCGCCGGCGCGGGAACGGGCAAGACGCGCGCCCTTACGGAACGCTTCGCATACCTGGTGAACGACCTCGGCATCATGCCGGGAAACATCCTGTGCGTCACCTTCACCAATAAGGCCGCTAACGAGATGCGCCATCGCATCCGCGCGCTCACCGGCGACAACGACACGGGCTTCATCAATACCTTCCACGGTTTCTGCGTCTCGGTTCTGCAAGAGGATTCGCATGCCGTTCAATATCCGAAGAGCTTTCTCGTGCTCGACAATGCCGATATCGATCAGATGCTTCAAATCATCTACGACGAGCGGGGGCTCACGCTGCGCGATATGACGTTCGGTCGCGCGCGCGACATGATCGAGATCATGAAGCTCAAGGAACGGCCCGATTACTATCGCGACCTGCTTGCCATGCCGCTCGCCTCCCTGCGCGAAAAGTACGAGCAGGCAACCGATGTCCGCGACATCATCTTCTACGGGTATCTCTATCAAGAGAAGAAGTGCTTTGCCCTCGACTACAACGACCTTATTGTCGTCGTGCTCTACATCTTCGATCAGCACCCTGACATCAGGCTGAAATGGCAGAAGCGCCTGGAATACGTCATGGTTGATGAGTTCCAGGACATCGACAAGTTGCAGTACGAGCTCATGAGCGTGCTCGTCGGCTACCATAAAAACCTGTTTGTGGTGGGTGACTCCGACCAGACCATCTACACCTGGCGCGGCGCTGACGTGCGCTTCCTTCTCGATTTCGACAAGGTGTTCCCAGACACGCGCACCATCATGATGCTCGAGAACTACCGCTCGACCCCCGAGGTCATCGCGGTGGCGAACTCGCTCATCGAGAAGAATCGCCAGCGCATCCCTAAGGATCTGTGCGCTTGTCGCACCCAACATGGGCCTACGGTGTGGCATCACGCGAAAACCTCCGACGATGAGGCGAAATGGATTGCCGAAGGGGTGCGTGCGCTCCATGATGGTGGCATACGTTATCGCGATATGGCGGTGCTCTACCGCGCGCACTACGCATCGCGTCCGGTGGAGGAAGCGTTCTTGAAGGCCGAGATCCCGCATGCGGTGTATTCGGGTGTGCCGTTCTACGGGCGCAAGGAAATCAAGGACTCCCTCGCTTACCTGCGGCTTGTCGCGTATCAGGATGACCTCTCCTTCATGCGCGTGGCAAACGTTCCCAAGCGCAATCTCGGGCAGCGCCGCATGGCGTTTCTTAAGGATTACGCCGAGGCGCACGCGTGCTCGCTTTTCCAGGCGCTCGAGCAGACGATTGGGGATGAGATATTCAAACGCACCAAGGCGAAGCAGCTCGTGGCGCTCGTGCGCAAGTTCCGCGGATCGTTCGAGGGCAGGCCGGTGTCGGAGGTACTTGCGGCTCTCATCAACGAAAGCGGATATGAACAGGCGCTTCGCACGGAGGGAAGCCAGGAGCGACTCGACAATGTGGCGGAGCTCAAGCAGTCGATCTACGAGTTCGAGAACAGTTGCGGGGAGGAGGTGACGCTCGAGCATTACCTTTCCCATGTGGCGCTGCTCACCAATGCTGATGCGCTCGATGAAGCTCAGGACAAGGTGCGCCTCATGACCATCCATGCCGCCAAAGGCTTGGAGTTCCCGCATGTCTTTCTGTGCTCCCTTACCGAGGGTGTGCTCCCGTCGCGCAAGACGAAAACGATAGAGGGTATGGAAGAGGAGCGCAGGCTTGCGTTCGTCGCGGTGACCCGAGCGCGAGACGGGCTCTATCTTACCGAGGCGGCTGGTTTCTCGCACGAGGGCTCGCCGCGCCACCCGTCGCGTTTCTTGCTCGATATCGATCAGCGCGCTCTGCAGTTCTCGAACAAGCCGAGCGACGAGGAGCTATCCTGCGCGCGGGCAGCGTATACCGCAAGCGACAAATGGATGGCCGGTTTGGCGGCCGATGCGCGCTTCTCGCCGGGCGACTGCGTGCTCCACAAGGCGTTCGGGCGGGGCGTCATCGAACGACTCGACGAGGAGAAGCGTGCCTACATCGTGCATTTCGACTCGCTCGACACGCCGCGCGCTATTTCGTTTCGGGCGAAGCTCGATGCGAGCGACGCCTAGGGAAACGCTGAGTGTGTAGCGAAAAGCCAGGCGAGCGCATGCCGCCGCGCGCATTTGTTACACTTTATGGTATGGAAGAGAGCAACGTGAAAGAAACCCAAGCAGAGAAGATCGCGCGCATAAAGCGTGGTCTCGATGCTGTGCCGACCCTGCCCGGCGTGTACCTCTGGAAGGACAAGGACGGCCAGGTCATCTACGTGGGCAAGGCGAAGCAGCTGCGCGCCCGCATGCGCCAGTACGTGAACTTCCAGGACGACCGCGCGAAGATTCCGCTGCTCGTCGATCAGATCGACTCGTTCGAGTACATCGTCGTCGGCAACGAGCACGAGTCGCTCGTCCTTGAGAAGAACCTGATCAACCAGTACGCACCGTTCTTCAACGCCGACTTCAAGGACGACAAGTCCTACCCGTTCATCGCGCTCACGAAAGGCGACGTGTTCCCCGCCATCAAGTACACGCGTGAGAAGCACAAGCCCGACACGCGCTACTTCGGACCCTACACTGATTCGCGCGCGGCCCGCCGCATGGTCGACATTGCGCGGCGTGTCGTTCCCCTGTGCGCGACGTCGTGCGCCGATTGGCGGAATCTCTCGCGCCGCCTTGAGAACGATCCGCTCGCGATAATGAAATCCGACGTGCGCCCCTGCTTCGATTGCCATGTGGGCTTAGGCCCCGGCGCATGCTGCGGGCGCATCACCCCCGAGGAGTACGCCGTGAACGTGCGCCGCATCGAGCGCTTCCTCGCGGGGCAGCACCGGGAGTTCCTCGACGAGCTCTCGGCCGAGATGGCCGACGCAGCGGCCGATCTCGACTTCGAGCGCGCCGCCCGGATCAAGGCGCGCATCGACACCATCAACTCGCTCACCGACAAGCAGCATGCGGTGTCCGCCCACAACCTGAACGCCGACGTCGTGGGCCTTTTCCGCGAGGAGACGATCGCGGGCGCGCACGTGCTCGTCATCCGCGAGGGGCGCATCATCAACTCCAACGAGTTCGTCTTGAACCGCGGGCGCGACGTTCCCGACCAGGACCTTCTCCACAACTTCCTGTTGCGCTACTACGACACGACCACTTCCATTCCCCACGAGGTCATCGTACGGGAGTTGCCCGAGGACGAAGAGTCGATGGAGGCGTGGCTCACCGAGAAGCTTGCGAGTGCGCACGGGGCGAAAGTGCGCTTCTCGGCTCCGCAGAAGGGGGAGAAGGCGGCGCTTGTCGACATGGCGGAGACGAACGCGAAGCACACGCTCATGCGCTACAAGGTGCGCACGAACTACGAGGACAAACGCGTGAACGATGCGCTGCTGCAGCTCGAGAGCGCGCTCGCGCTCGACGCGCCGCCCATGCGCATCGAGTGCTTCGACATCTCGACGATTCACGGATCCTATACGGTCGCGTCGATGGTTGTGTTCACGGGTGGCAAGCCCGACAAGAACCAGTACCGCCGCTTCAAGATTAAGACGCCGCTCGACGAGGCGAACGACTTCCTCTCGATGCAGGAGGTGATGAGCCGCCGCTACTGCGCCGAGCGTATGGCGGATGAGCGCTTCGGCAGCAAGCCCGACCTCATCATCCTCGATGGCGGCAAGCCGCAGCTGTCGGCTGTTATGGAGATGTTCGACCAGATGGGAATCGATGGCATCGCGCTGTGCGGCCTGGCGAAGCGCGACGAGGAGCTCTTCGTCCCCTGGCAGGACACGGGTCCGGTCGTTTTGCCCTCGGGGTCGGCGTCGCTCTACCTCGTGAAGCAGGTGCGCGACGAGGCCCACCGGTTCGCGATTACCTTCCACCGCGAGCTCCGCGGCAAGGGCATGACGGCAAGCATCTTGGACGAGGTCGCGGGCTTGGGTCCTGTTCGCAAGAAAGCCCTGCTCAAGCATTTCAAATCCTTCAAGAACCTCAAAGCGGCGAGCTTGGCGGAGATCAAGGAGGCCCATGTGGTGCCCGACGAGGTCGCCGAGGAGCTCCACAAGGTGATCGAGCAGTATAATAGCGAGCGAAAAGACGAACTGGTCGTTGGCGGCGAGTAGGGGGGTTGCACACCATGGATGCACGGCATGAGAACCGCGAGGAGATTCCCGAGGACGAGTACGAGGACGGCGCTGAGAGGTCTTTCGAAAAGGATACGATCGCGCTTGAGGACATGCCCGAGATTGTCATCGTCACGGGCATGAGCGGTGCCGGGCGCACAGAGGCGATGCACGTCTTCGAGGACCTGGGCTTTTTCTGCGTCGACAACCTGCCGGCGAGCCTTATTGGGAACCTGCTCGCGCTCAAGGGCATGCCCGGCCAGCCCGATGCGAGCCGACGCCTTGCTGTGGTGTGCGACGCGCGCAACCGCGATTTCTTTCCCAATCTAAAGGGCGAGGTCGAGAAGCTCGAGCGCGAGGGGATCGACGTGTGCGTGCTGTTCCTCGACGCTGCGGACGACAAGCTCGTCGCTCGTTACAAGTCCTCGCGTCGCCGTCATCCGCTGTGCACCGACGGCACCACCATTGCGCAGGGCATCGAGCGCGAGCGTCAGATGCTCTACGACCTTCGCGAGATGGCACATCACGTCGTCGACACTACCGACATGCTCCCGCAGCAGCTACGCGAGACCATCCGCTCGATTTTCGCCCGGGGGAACGAGCGGCGCGGCCTGGCGGTCACGGTGTACTCGTTCGGCTTCAAGCACGGCGCCCCCACCGACGCCGACCTCGTCATGGACGTGCGCTTCCTTCCGAACCCCTATTATGATCCCGACCTGCGCTTCCTCACAGGTCTTGATGCCCCTGTTCGCGATTTCGTGATGTATCGCGAGGAAACCGTCGAGTTCGTGAAGCGCTGGCGCGCGCTGCTCGACTGCGTCATGCCTGGATATGTCGCCGAAGGCAAGCAGCAGCTCGCCATCGCTATCGGCTGCACGGGCGGGCAGCATCGAAGCGTCGCCATCGCCGAATCGACGGGTGATTACCTCAAATCGAACGGTTATCGCGTTTCGGTTGCCCACCGCGACCTGAAGCTCGCGCCCCGCGCCGCCCAGGAGTAGTTGTATGAAGAAGAAGCGTCCCTTCATTCAGGATCCCTCGGCGACTGCGGCCTTCGCGGCGCTGCGCGATCTGCCTTTGCCCCGCGCGGCCCACGCTCCCCGCGGCGACAAGCTCCACGCTGTCGTCATCGGCGGCGGCAACGCCCTGATCGACC
>ERZ827168.2468-NODE-2468-length-21449-cov-4.804478_pt1 | contig 21449 bp, 20 predicted proteins | sample MGYA00519868_ERZ827168 | MGnify/ENA primary metagenome ERZ827168 (study PRJEB31778, sample SAMEA3449271) | human gut metagenome | biome: human gut; feature: human-associated habitat; material: faeces | place: United Kingdom | collected 2010/2012 ...
TCGGCGACGACAACTACCGTTTCCACGACCACGAGAAGCTGGCCCACTACGCCAACGCCGCTACCGACATCGAATACAACTTCCCCTTCGGATTCAAGGAGGTGGAGGGTATCCACTCGCGTACCGACTTCGACCTGGGACGTCATCAGGAGTTCTCGGGCAAGAAGATACAGTACTTCGACGCGGAGCGCGGCGAGAGCTACGTGCCCTACGTGGTGGAGACCTCGATCGGCGTCGACCGCATGTTCCTGCAGATCATGTCGGCGGCCTACACCGAGGAGAAGCTCGACAACGGCGAGGAGGGCGTGGTGCTGCGCATTCCCGCTCAGCTGGCGCCTACGAAGGTGGCCGTCATGCCGCTGGTGAAGAAGGACGGACTCCCCGAGGTGGCGCAGAAGATAATCGACACTCTGAAATACGACTACAACGTGGTTTACGACGAGAAGGACTCGATCGGCAAGCGTTACCGCCGTCAGGATGCCGTGGGTACGCCGTTCTGCGTGACGGTGGACCATCAGACGCTGGAGGACGGAACTGTAACGGTGCGTCACCGCGACACCATGGCGCAGGAGCGCGTCGCCATAGATGCGCTGCCCGCAATGGTCGACGGCGAGGTGTCGTTCCGCAGTCTGTTCAGAAAGCTGAATCTGTAAGCCGTCCGCCGAGGGCTTGTTTATGGGACGCATTCTGGCGATAGATTACGGTACGCGCCGCACGGGGCTCGCGGTGAGCGATCCGCTGCGGATAATAGCGGGCGCGCTGGCTACGGTGGAGACAAAGCAGCTCGAACGCTATCTGGCAGACTATTTCGCGAAGAACGACGTTGATATAATAGTGCTCGGCAAGCCTACGCAGATGAACGGCTCACCGTCGCAGACCATGCGTTACATCGAACCGCTGGCGGGACGCCTGCGTCATGCCTATCCCGACAAGGAGGTGGTGCTGTACGACGAGCGTTTCACCTCGGTGCTGGCCCACCGTACGATGCTGGAGAGCGGCATTGGCCGCGAGGCGCGACGCGACAAGGCGCTGGTCGACCGCATATCGGCCACGATCATCCTCCAGTCGTACATGGAGTCGGCGGCCATGCGGCAGTAAGTTTTTGTAAAATAGAGAAAAGACGAAAGTATGATATATCCGATAGTAATTTACGGTTCGCCCGTATTGCGCAACAAGTCGGTGGATATCGCCCCCGACTATCCCGAGCTGAAGAAGCTCGTCGACGACATGTTCCTGACCCTGGCCGAGGCCGAGGGCGTGGGGCTCGCCGCACCGCAGATCGGCAAGAACATACGTCTGTTCATAGTCGACTGCACTCCGTGGGCCGAGGACGATCCGTCGCTGGCCGACTACAAGCGGGCATTCATCAATGCCGAGATATATGAACGTTCGGAGCAGACCGACCTTTTCAACGAAGGTTGCCTGTCGCTGCCCGGGCTTCACGAGGACGTGCGCCGTCCCGTGTCGATCCGTATGCGTTATGTGGACGAGAACTTCGTCGAGCACGACGAGGAATTCAGCGGTCTGCCCGCCCGTGTGATCCAGCACGAGTACGACCACATTGAGGGACAGGTGTTCACCGACCATCTGTCGCCCCTGCGTCGCAATCTGCTCAAGAGCAAGATGGTGAAGCTGGCCAACGGCAAGTATCGCTGCGCGTACAAGACCAAGTAAGTCGGCCTCTCGGTCGAAAATTACGCCCCGTCGAGTTTCTCGCGGGGCGTTTTTGTATCGTGGCGGCGATATGTTGGTGGTCTGTTGGGTGACTTGGCGGCGGTGAAGGGCGGCTACTCCCGATCGTATGCGTCGATCATCGAGCAGCGCGTGCGGTTGACTATGCGGGCTCCGATCGAGCGGGCGTAGTCGCGCAGTACTTCGTGGCCGCGGAAGAGCTCGGCCGTTTCGGCAAGGTAGGTGTGCATGGTGTAGGGCCGCGGCGGGTCGGTGGCATTGACGAATATCGGCTCGGGCGCAGCGGGTGCGGAGTCGTAGTAGTGGCTTCGGATGCGGCACAGACGGTTGCGCTCGTCGACGGTGAGACCCTCCAGCAGGGTGTGATCCACGCCGTAGAGATCGATGTGCCGATAGCCCAGAAGCAACCCTATGAACTCGCCGTTCTGCACCACGGTGCCGAAATTGCCCGATCCCAGCCCGTGGCGGTAGCACCGGAACTCCACCGAGCGGAACCCGTGAAAGACGGTGGTGTGGAACGGGACGATGCGTATGCGGGGATTGTCTCCGATGGCGGCGCGGTAGTCGAACTTTTCGGGATTGTAGTACTGCACGTAGAGGATCATGGGCCATTCGACGCGCTCGCCAAGCGTGCGGTAGAGCGTCTCGACGCGCTCGCTGCGGCCTGCGCGGCGGAAAAACTGCGGGTCGGAGAGGACGTAGTATTTCGGGCGCACGACGGCGAATTCGTCGCCGAGAGCGAAGAAATTGACGGCCATGATGTCGGTGCGCTCCCATTCGCGGCGGGCGATGATCTGCGGAAGCTCGCTGCGCAGCGACGGTCCGTTGCCGAGCACGGCGAGCCGTCGCGACGGGTTCATGTCGACGGCGCCCGCACGTGCCACATGGTTGCGGAAATCCTCCTTCACGGCCATCGTGGCGAAGAACAGCATGGTGTCGAACGTGTTGCGCAGAGCGCCTATTATCCTTTCCGATAGTCGCATGATACGAAGTTTATGGTCTTTGCAAAACTAATGAAATCAGGGTATATTTGCAATATGTGTTAAAGCAAACTTGGTGTATTTGTTATCTTGGGTTCCGAGAATAAAAAGAGCCATTTGAAACGAATGACCTTAAGTTAATATTATAGCAAAATATCTTCGGCTTGAAGCGGTGTGTATGGACCGTCTTTGACTTCAATTATCGCAGACGGTTCAATGACATCAATGGTATGCCATTGGCCTTTCGGGATTTGTACGCCATAATTGCCTGCCGCAGGATCGAGAAGAAAACGGTCGGTCTGCTTTTTTGAATTATCATAGAAAATCACGGCCATTTTACCACGAAGTAAAACGTATGTTTCTTCCGTATGGCGATGCCGATGGACAGGTAGTATTGTTTCGGGCAGAAGGACGTTGATTAATCGTTGAGCCTTGGATTCGAGGCTTTCGTGAAGATTGAAGTTCATGCGTAGCCGCGGACTGGCTTCGGCTTCGGCCGTGATTTTGTCGAGAAGTACATTATCTATTGTCATAGCTGTGGTTGTTTTATATGTTTTAGTCTTTTAATCGCGAATCGCAGTTTGCGGTGTGAGTGACAGCAGGCCTTCGCGGGGCGAGGTTGCGACTTTACAGAGCAGTTTACAGTTCCGTTAAAGTATATGATCGCGGTACAGGAAACTTTCGAGATTGTCGATGCACTTGGCGAAATTGAAGTGGGTTTCACTGTATCTTTTCCCGTTCCGCCCCTTTTCGTCGAGGATCGATTTGTCGGTCTTGGACAATGATTCGAGCAGTTTAGCAAGCGCTTCGGAGTCTTCTGCCGCAACAGACCAGCCGCAGTCAGCCTCTTTGATCAGATCGGCTCCTTCGCCGTTAATCATGGCTGCGACGGGTTTGTCGGATGACATATATGCCTGAAGGCGGGAGGGGACCGTAATCGCAAAGATCGGCACGTCTTTTAATGCCATGAACAGGATATCGGCTTTGGCGAATAATGCGGGCATTGATTCCAAAGGAAATCTGCCTAGACAACGTACTTGCTTTTCCAATCCGTTGTTTCGTGTAAAATCCTCCACGAAAGATTTTTTTCTGCCGTCGCCGACAAAAATAAAGTTGATATCGGTTCCTTTCAATCTTAATGCGGTATCCAAGACGTGCGGCAAATCCTGAGCATCGCCCATATTGCCTGCGACCATTACATTGAAGCCGTCGGGCAAGTCCGGAACGTGGGCGGCATTGCCTGACGCAAGCGTTTCTTCGACCCAATTTGGAAAGTATGCGATTTTACTGTCGAAATTACCTTTTTTGTTTATGGATTTACGATACCCTTTCGAACCTATGAGTATGCTGTCGCAATTGTCATATATTCGGCGGGTCAGTTTCTCGAAGATTCCCAGAATTGTTCTGTTATTGATCCCGCCGGCGGCGGAAAGGCTTTCGGGCCATAGATCGAGTACCCAGAAATGTATCGGAATCCGCTGTATCTTTTTTATCAGTACAGCCGGAATACCGACCATTACGGGGGACGTTTCATGTACTATGATCGTATCGTAGCGGTGAGTCAGACCTAACCAAAGGGCCTTGCAGGTAGCGAAGAAAGTGTAACTGATATAGTTTAAGGCGAGTCTTACGGCCGAGCCGCTACCGCGTGGAATAATCAGGGCGCGATGAACCTTAACTCCATTGACGGTTTCGCAGCGTCTTTTGAATATTCCGTATCCTTTGAAAAATTTTCCGTCGGGATAGTCGGGAACAGCCGTCATAACCGACACTTCATGTCCGCGTCTGCGAAGTTCAAATGCCATGTCGTTGCATTTGAAATTTTCAGGATAGAAATGCGGAGTTACGATAAGGATTTTCATGCCTTGCGCCAGATTATCTTGTTTATGATACCGGTATATGATTGTATCAGACGAACCACTTTCGATGATACTTTCTCGTCGGCATAAGCTTCAACGGGCGAAGCGACGTATCCGTCCTCCTGCATGTCGACAGCCATTCTGACAGCTTGAATGACGGCGTCGGATGTTATGGAGCCGATTACGAAAACTCCGCTGTCCAATGCTTCGGGGCGTTCGGTGGAGGTTCGTACCGATACTGCCGGGAAATGCAGATAGGCGCTCTCTTCAGGTAATGTCCCCGAATCGGAAACGACGCAGAACGCATTTTGTTGCAGCTTGTTGTAATCGAAAAAGCCGAGCGGTTTGTGTTGTATCACGCGTTTGTCGAATTCGAAACCTCTCGAAGCTATGATTTTCTCGGACCGCGGATGGCATGAGTACAAGATCGGCATGTCGTAATGTTCCGCCATTGCGTTGATCGCATTCATTAGGGAGAAGAAGTTGGATTCTATGTCGATATTTTCCTCACGATGACTCGACAGGAGAATATATCTTTTCGGAGTCAGCCCGAGTTCGCGGAGAATGTTGCTGTTGCCGATAGCCTCTTTGTTCACTTTCAGTACCTCGGCCATCGGCGAACCTATGACGTAGGTATATTCGGGTTTTACACCCGAATCGAGAATATATCGCCGCGCATGTTCCGAATAGCACAAGTTTACGTCGCTGGTAACGTCGACGATTCGGCGAATGACCTCTTCGGGCAGATTTTCGTCTTTGCAGCGGTTGCCGGCTTCCATGTGGAATACGGGAATTTTAAGACGTTTGGCAGCGATAACCGAAAGGCATGAGTTCGTATCGCCGAGCACGATGACGGCATCGGGCCTTGTTTCGGACATCAGCTCATATGACTTCGCTATGACGTTGCCCATCGTTTGGCCGAGGTTGTCGCCGACGACTCCGAGATAATGATCCGGTTGGCGAAGACCTAGATCTTTGAAAAACACTTTGTTTAACGTATAGTCATAGTTCTGACCCGTATGCACCAGAACATGGTCGAAATATTCATCGGATTTCTTAATGATTTCCGACATTTTGATGATTTCGGGACGAGTACCCAAAATCGTCATCAGTTTAAGTCTTTTCATTTTATGTCGTAATGAGGATAAAGTGAACGATGGGATTTCATCCAGTCGGCCATATTTGCAATCATGGTTTCGTAATCGGGTATGATGTAATCGAACTCATGGTTTGTGCGAATTAACGATTTGTCGGCCGTTACGCCGTCGACGGGATTTATTTGCAACTCTCCGCCCCGCAGGTATTTGTTGAATAATCCGAGCAGATCGAATTTGGTTATGGCCGTCGGCGGTACCGCATTGACAAGTCCGTGGGCCCTCTCTTTCGCGGCGGCTTCCATTGTCTTTGCGAGTTGCAGCGTAGTCTGCCCTGTCCATACGGCTCCGACAAACCCGTTCACGCTTGGCCCCGGCTGTTGCATGAACCAGTTCAGAAGCCCGATTCCAGAGGCTTTGATATCTGGTCCGACGATGGAGTTGCGAAGGGTGATATTCTTGCTGTCGTTAAGTTCGCCCATCGCTTTGGAGCGGTCGTAGAACGTTGCTCCGTCGGGCAATGATGTTTCGGAATAATGACCGTCTTTTCCCGAGAAAACGCAATCGGTGCTCATGTGGATGATCTGAGTATCGGTGCCATCGGTAATTTCTGCAAGGAAGTGAGGTAAATAGCCGTTGATAAATGCCGCTGTGGCATGATTGTTTTCTGCAAATTGATTCAGCAGTCCTACGGCGTTTATGATCGAATCGTATTTTCCGGCAGCAATTGCGCCACGGAGCAATTCGGTGTTGGCGGCATCTCCGATTATGGTGGGAACGAAATCCGATTTGCTGCGCGCGAAACCTGTCACGTCATGTCCTTGCTCCTTGAGGTAGAGCGATATGATGTGGCCTGCCATGCCGTTGCAGCCCAATATAAGAAATTTCATGACTTATTCGCTGCGGATTTCACGTTTGGTATCAGCCTCCGTCATACCTAAATCGGCCTGGATGAAACGAAGACGCATAAGCTGTTTTTTCATTCCTTCCACGTCGAGGCGTACCGTGTTGTGGCTATGGTATTCTTCGATGGTGGTGAGACTGCCTTTCCCTTCGGTGAAATACTTGTCGTAGTTCAAGTCGCGGGTGTCGGCCGGTATACGATAATATTGGCCCATATCGATGGCTTTGGCCATTTCTTCGCGGGTAACGAGAGTTTCATAAAGTTTCTCTCCGTGGCGGGTTCCGATTACCTTAATCTCTATTTCCCCATACTTAGAATCGACTTTGGAATAGATCTCCTTCAGTGCTTTGGCAAGTGTATCGAGTGTTGCTGCCGGAGCCTTTTGTACGAACAGATCTCCGTTGTGACCATGAGTGAATGCGTAAATGACAAGATCTACGGCATCATCCAGCGTCATCATAAAACGAGTCATTTCAGGGTCGGTAATGGTGATTGCCTTGCCATTCATCATTTGGTCGACCCATAATGGAATCACCGATCCGCGTGAGGCCATTACATTGCCGTAACGGGTACAACATATTGTGGTCGGTGCGCCTTCGCCCAATTCACGTCCTTTGGCAATCGCGACCTTCTCCATCAATGCCTTGGAGATTCCCATGGCGTTGATGGGATAGGCAGCTTTATCGGTAGAAAGGACTACCACGTTCTTGATACCGTGCTCAATAGCGGAAAGAAGCACGTTGTTGGTCCCCTCCACATTGGTTCGCGTAGCTTCCATCGGGAAGAATTCGCAGCTCGGTACCTGTTTGAGCGCGGCGGCCGAGAACACATAATCCGCTCCGCGCATAGCAATGTCTACCGATTCCTTGTTACGGACGTCGCCGATGAAATACTTCACCTTGGGATTCTGAAGTTTATGGCGCATATCATCCTGTTTCTTTTCGTCGCGGCTCAGAATACGTATCTCCTTTATGTCCGAGTCGAGAAAGCGGCGCAGTACCGCATTGCCGAAACTACCCGTACCACCGGTAATCAACAGCACTTTGTCTTTAAAGATTGACATTATTTATGAATTAGATTTAGTATTAATTCGTATACTTTCTTACAAGCGTTTCCTTTTTCATAGCTTCCGAGGAGTACTTGATGACAATGTATTTTCTCTTGAGCTTTATGATAATCATAAGCATTAATTAAATCGCATAATTCTGTTATGGACTTTGCATAAGGGAATGCCCATTTTTCAATAGGTGTATAAAATCCGATAGACTTCTCGTATGCCTCCAAATCGGGAACAAAAAGAAAGCAAGGCTTATTGGTTAAGCTAAAATCCCAAACAGAAGATGAATAGTCGGTTATCAAAATATCGCAAGACAATAGTAAGTCTTGCATGTCCGGATACAATGATACATCAAAACATTCATCAGATGAATTCATGTTTTTATTATCCCTCGAAATATGAGCCCGATTTAAGATTGTTACTTTTTTTCCGAATTTTTCCTCGAACGCTTTTGTTATTTCGGGGGCGATTATTTGATTATCAATGTGCTGTTGGTTTCTATATGTTCCACGAAAAGTGGGAGCATATAATACCCACAATGAATCTGTCGGACAATGATATGAGGTCGCGATTTTTTGTCTGATTAACGGAATGGCATCGTTGTCGGGGTTGATTAACACATCGTTTCGAGGCATGCCGGTATTTACGAAAGCATCTAAATTTATATGAAAATCATTAGACGCAACTTTAGTGAAAGCTTTTGAACCAGATAAGAAAATATTGGTTTCGCGTCTCCGTATTTCTCTCAGTTTGCGAACATAGTATGTTTGTGCTTGTGAAAATACAGCCAGATCAGAACTTACACGTTTGTATGCTCCCCCGCCATGCCATGTATTTATAAAGACCTGTTTTTTTCTTTTGGGTATGAAAGGTTCGATTCCCAGATTACTTATTATTACTTTAGATGTAAGAAGATAGTAAATGTGTTGTATTGATAGGAATCTTACCACAATTACGTCATCAGAATATTCCAATGGTAATTTTAATTTATCATTAAGACACCATATATATTGAAATTTATGTCCACTATGTTTGTGAAAGTATTGGAATATATATTTGGGATTACATGTGTATGATAGCCCTTCGTATGAAGAGAATATGATACGGTTATTTTTTATTGGAAAGATGTAAAAGCATTTTAGAATAACCCTCAGTCCGTAAATTATAAATAATTTGATATAATATTTCATTGCTTGAAACTCATTATAGTTTTTGTTAAACCGGACTCTAATCCAATACGGGGATTCCAACCTAAACATTTGGCTTTGGTACAATTCAGGCCGACCCTTTTATATGAGCAATATAAGGATGAATCGGAGTCCGATCCCTTTAACTGTACATTTATATTTCCTGTTATGGACGCAATCTTATTTGCCAATTCGGAAATTGTGATTTCCTCATCTTCATTTGATATATTATAGGCTTCTCCGATTATACCGTTTGTGGATAAAATCAAAAGACCGGAAATAACGTCAGTGATGTAACAAAAGGCTCGTAATGCCAGACCATCGGATTTTATGATTATATCTTCATTGTTAACCGCGTTACCGATAAAATCCTGCATTACCCGGCCGTCATTGTCGATTTTCATTTCCGGACCATAGCAGTGGGCTATTCTTGCAATTACAAACGGGACGTTGTATTGTAAGCGATAACTGTTCAGGATAGCTTCCGCTGCTCGTTTACTTTCCGGATAACAACTGCGCGCATCAAGAAGTTCTACTTTGCCAAAATCCTCTTCTCTTAGCAGTGCTAATCCCTCTGTTTTGCCGTAAACTTCTCTGCTTGAGGAAAAGATTATCTTACTTCCATTGGTTCTTGCCAATTCAGCCACATTCATTGTCCCGATTATATTAGCTCGCATAATTCCTATAGGATCTGTTTTAATGTAATATGGTGAGGCATTACCTGCGAAATGGTATATAAAATCGATATGCTCATTAAAATCAAGTTTCTCTGAAATATCATGAACAATTAGTTTTATATTAGGACTAATGAGATGGCCGAATCTTTTTTTTAACTTGTCAAAGTTGCGTGACAATAGTAATAATTTGGCGTTTAATCCTCGGTTAATTATCCGGAACGCAAATGTATAGGCTAAATATGAGGCTATATGGCCATTTGCTCCGGTAATCAGAATGGTTTGGTTGTTAAATTTGTCCCAAAAAGTAAATTCAGCAGATATCTCTTCTATATCTTTTCTGACTACGTTGTTGGAAAATAAGATTTTATCCATTTTAGAATCCAAAAACTTGTTGTATCTCATGAACTTCAAACATCGTTTTGAATATGAAATAGTCCATTGGGGTTGTTATTTTTATATTTTCTATCGGACCTAAAACGGTATGAAGTCGGTAACCGTAATGGTTCATCATAGAGCAACTGTCAATAAAATCATTACGATTTTCTTTACGGGCTACTATGTGTGCCGCAAGTATGTCCTTTAGGATGAATGACTGTGGAGCACGGGCTATTAGCGAATCTTTTCTTTCTGGAATAGAAAGCATTCCATCTTTTTGGCTGACTACGAAGGTTTCGGTTGTTTTTATACATGTAATGCATGATCCGTATTCTCGGGTTGCAATTACATTTTCATGAATGGTATTAGAGCTAATGAGAGGTCTTACTCCATCATGAATCAAAACAACAGAATTCTCATCGTATAGTTTCGATGCTTCTACAAGACCGTTATAGATTGATTCTTGTCCCGTAGAACCTCCTGCCACAATTGATTTAACTTTTGTTATATGAAATTTTTCAATTAACTTTTGTAATTCCGAAATCCATGTTTTGAGGCACACTACAATGATACCATCAATTTCCGGTTGGGCTTCAAAAAGCTCTAATGTGTATATTATAATGGGTTTACCTTTTAGTGCCAGAAATTGTTTTGGCTTTCCATCATTATTCATGCGGCGACCGCTCCCGCCCGCAAAAATAACCGCTACATTTGAACTTTTCTTTTTTTCGTAAGAAAGTTCCGAATCCAATATAATCTCACTTGCCATATATTGTTTTGTGATTTTTGATTTCATATATGAGATTTTTTATTCTACCGATAAGATTGTTCTCGTTGATAAAATAATTCGTTACCTTGTCAAAGTATTCAGGGCACTTCAGATTATTTTTATAGACTCGATCTGATAACTGTGCAATAACCTCTTTTCTGTTCGTGTCTTCTGCATGTCCTTTGATAAAATGTCCGATAAGAATTTTCAAACGCGATGTTTTATTGTGGGAACCGGAGGTATTATAACCGTGTATTCTGTATCTTGTAACTATCTTTGGTATGTATACAAAAGAATTGAGAAGTGTTGCAAGATGTGCAAACCACACATCGTGATACATGACTTTATCGGGAATTGGCAATGCTATATCAATGAATTCTCTCTTTATTAACATAGATGCCCCTTGAAAAGGATTTTGATATATTGATATAAAATTGAAAATATCTTTGACCGATGAATTAGGTTTGAAATGTTTAATCTCTGAAAGCTTTATATTCTTTGAATTTCCGAGATTATCAATAATTAAAGAGTCCCCGCATGCCAAATAATTGTCCCCAATACCATTAAGCAATATACTTAAATGTTCCGGTTCCCATATATCGTCTTGGTCACATAAAGCTATATAGTCGCAGCCAGCATTTAAGATTAAATTTTCTATGTTTTTTTTGAATCCAAGATTCTTTGAGTTCTTAATAATTTTAATACGAGAATCCTTATTGGCGAAAGTCGTTATGATGTCAATAGTCTTATCGTTAGAGCAATCATCTCCTATGATTAACTCTGTGAAATTTACAGTCTGATTTAATATTGAAGATATTTGAGAATCCAAATATTTTTCTCCGTTATATGTCGGTAATATTATTGAGATCATTTTGTAATTATATAATCTTTTGTAAGAGATGCTCTTATACACCGTTTTATGTCTATACGTTTATAATTGTGTATTTATATCGGTGTATTTTTTGAAGATCTTAAAGTTGTTCGTCCAATAAAGAATGCCAGAACAATATAGAAGAGAATGGTTAGTTGTGTAAACCTAAGATAATGAAGGAAATAAAAAAAGCCCATCATTATGATTTCATAATAAAACAGGTATCCGATTAATATTGGTAATGAATATTTTACGAATTTATATTTTTTCCAAAATGTAAGTAGTAAGAAAATGAAGGCCCCAATGGCTAAAAATAAGGTATTCTCAAATCCGCCTTCTTTAATGAAAGAACCAACGAATGTAGAAAAAGTATTGAGATAAAAGTCTGCGGATACAAAACTATTGATGTTAAAGGCTTCTGCTCTTTCATTTGTAATGAGTGGAAATAATTTCCCGAGTGCACCGTAACCTTCATTTGCAAATCGATCAAACCCATAGCTGAAATAGTAGAACTGCTGGCCGCTATAACTTAAAATAGAATACAATGGTCCATAGGTAGAATCTTCAAATCGATCCAATGTTATTCTGGCAAATATTATAAGCATTATGGCCGCGAATATGCCGATGCCTATAAATAGTTTCTTAAATCGTTTGAATATAATATATTTACGAAAAAACACAAAGCATGCAATACTGTAAAATATCCATCTTATGAATCCCTCTCTGCCTGCTATTGCTAAATTGTTAATAACGATCCCGAATGAGCCGATAAATAACAAATTTACCAGTAGCCCGTTTTTTTTCAGATAGAATTTATAATAACAAAATAAGAATAGTGACAAGAATGAAATGGATGGCCCCAAGCACATTATATAACCTACTGGACCGAAATTTTTAACGTATTGACTGGAAATATCCCCTGTAACATAGGCTTCTCGTGCAGCCGATAGATCACCATAAGCAAATACTTTGAAAATATCGGCAGATGACGCCAAAATACACAACAATGATGGGCCTATGACGAACCATGAATAGATGCGAAGTCTATACTCTTTTATTATTAGATTATCCACTTTTAAACTGTTCCCGTATCTAACCAATGGGTACATAAACAACCAAAGTAGAAGTATATGGGCTGAAACAGAGTTAAACGTAATTCGTTCTGGAAATTTTATTTCGAGAGGATAAAATAGATATATGCAGCATCCGTTAATGGCTCCTACAAGGTAAATGAGGATAATCAAAACACTTATATTTAGCCCATATTGCTTATAATTTTGTAATGCCCAAATTGAAAAGAATATTACATATAAAAAAATAAACATATTTACAAATGTTTACAGAGTGTTTGTAAACGTTCAAACCTTTACGAGATTATTAAGTATGGAAGATACTTGAGCAACAGACGTAAGTATAGTTTATTTATAGACCGAAAATTTCCGCTCTAATGTTGTCCCGCTAATGACATATCTTAAAAATTGTCGTATAGAATGTCGGTAAAAATAGAGTATAAAACTTAGCGGAATATGATGCGTTGATATTTCATTGTCCTTAATGACCCGAGAATATAATTGATTGTATGAATCGATTGTTTTTTTCAAAGGAAAATTTCTGATTATACTTTTTCGCGCGTTTTTTCCTATGTTTTTCCTTAATTCTTGATCTTTCCCAAGGATATTGGCCCATTTTATTAAATCATCTTTTGTTTCACAGATGAATCCATCTTCACCGTTTGTAAAGCGTTCTTTGGGAGCTCCCGGTCCATAATATATACATGGTTTTTCCAGAATCATGGCATCGCCAAGAGTTCCATCTATTGAAGAATGAGTGTCAAGTGGAAGATAATAAAGAAAAATGTCAAATGTATTACATAATTTTAACCAAGAAATATAGTCAGACGGAGGGTAAATTATAATATCTTCCCGATTCCAATATTTCTTTTCAATCCATGAACCTTTATTAATTCCGGCTATGATCAGTTTTTTATTCTTTATTTGTATTTGATCAAATATGTCTATGAGATCAAGCGGACACTTGTTTAGAGAACTTCCTCGCCCAAAAATTATAGTGTCGTTATCGGGAGTGTATTCTTCTATTATTCTCTGAGTAGTTTTGATATTTTCTTCGTTTCGACCGAAATATATAACAGATTTTATGTCTTTGGGTATAAAATAATATAATGGATCTTGATAAGATGATTTGTCTATAAAAATAATATGTCTTGAATACTTAATTTCATTTGGAGACAACAGCATGCCGATTTTTGATGGCCTTTGGCACACTGTTGTTATGATTGGTAAATTCTTATTGTTATTGGTGAATGCCCAATTAAACAATTCGTACCCCAATGTTTTAAAATAATGAACTAAATCATAATTTTTTTCATTGAGAACTTTTTTTAGTTTGTTTTTGTTACTGACTTCTTCTATTACCAGATCTTCTTGTTTTGACAAGATTTTTCTACAAATGATTTTGTATGATTGTATCAGCGGGTTATTTTTTATGTATTCATATAAAACTAAAGAACTTCCATCATATGTGGAATAATTTTGTATGATAAATAAAACGTTCATTTATATGTAATGCTTAACCAAATTACTATATAGTGCTGTTGGCAATATCTCTCAATAGTTTAAAGTTGGTAAATCGAATGATGACGTCTTCATCGTTTTCATTTATTACAGACACCGTATTATTTATAAAATCAATTATTTCGCACATCTCGTCAATATTGTTGCCTGTAAACATTATGTTTCCGATAGAATGATATTTGGAGAATCTGTCACCAATGTTCGGCATGGCATCTAATTGTATTCCGTCAATCTGTGATAGTGCGTCCAGACCAATTATTTTTTTTACAGAACCGGATTTATTGGTCCATAACATTATTGATACACCGTATTTTGTGAACGCTCCGTTTTGAGGAGTCGGTAAATCTTTTTTATCATGTTTTTTACCACAAGCATAGTCGACCATAAATTTGACTACGTCAAAGTCGCGTACTTCCTTGTATGGTATGTAAATCATGTCGCCATCCAAGCGATATCCCATCTCTATGATGTAAAATTTTTCATCAATATCACGCATTACTTGCACCCATACATATCCTTCTCGACAACCGACAGCCCTAAGTACCTCTTCTATTTGGGGATTTATTTCTTCGATGAATTGTTTTATATGACTCGATAATGTTGTTGTAACGGTATAGCAATTTTGAGGTTCTCCCTGTTCGGAATACATTGCATTCAGTGCTAGCAATGAGATATTACCATTTGCTAATGCATATGAGGCATACCATTCTTCTCCTTTTATCATATGTTCCACAATCATCTTCTTCACATTTGACGACTCATGTGCAATCTTAACAGCTTGTATGAAATCTTCTTTATTATAGCAGTAGGAGATCCCGGTATTCCCCGCTCTGTCAACAGGTTTTACCATTACTGGGAATTCTATTTTTTCTATTTCCTCTTCTGTTGGATTATAGCTTACATTAAAATCTTTTGGAACAGGAGCTCCTAATCTTTTACATAAAGCTTTAAAATCGGCCTTGTCTATGGAATAATGCCACGCTTCAGGGGTGACATATGATGGAAGGTTTAATCTTTTGCATAATTCCATCTGTTGTATGAGATTAAATTCTGTCACTCCGCACGCGATGGCTTTGATACCTTCTTTTCTGCATTTGGTTTCGATGATGTCCGTTTCCGAAGTTGAGATCATCCAATATTCATCGGCAAGTTGTTTGGGAATGGAATTTTTAACGGAAACATTGTCGGTTACTATTGTATGCCAACCTTGTGATTTGGCGTACATAACCATTTGTTTTGTTCCTTTGGTGGATCCCAGAAATAATATTTTGTTCATATTGCAACGCATTTTACAAGAAGCAGAAATCTATGCCAATGACTATCCGAGGGCGTGATTTGCATAAATCATTGAACCATAAATATAAATTTTTGTTTGCGAGTGTATAAAAAGCTCCTATGGCTAAATCAATTTCTTGATTGAACAGCCACGAATGAATTGTTCCTATCATGGGGGTTATGCTTTGATTTTTTGATATCGAAATATTCATCCCGATGTATTCCCAATTCATGTATGTATTATCGTTTGTTTCTTCATTCAAAGTTATCCATGTGTTGCTGCACCAGAAGAACTTGCCATTGGCATTTATGTTACCGTTCAAATATATTGCGCTTGTCAAATAGCTGAATTTGAAACTATCGCTTAAGTTGAATGACGGAGTTATTTGAGCTCCGATTCCAACCCATTTGCTTATTGTATATCCTCCGCGTATAAGGAATCCGCTATAAGCGGATCCATTAGAGGTGTATAGATCGAGACCGACAGCTCCATAATTACTTAACCCATATTGAAAAGTTGTATAAGTCTCTTGTGCATTCTTGCTTGGACGAAATTTAATGGATGTATATCCATATAATTTTCCATTGCCTACGGTGCTGGAGAAATATGGTATTTGGGCCTTAAGTGTTATGCTGGTGGTGATTATTAAAATGGCAATACTGACAATCTTTTTCATTTCAAACTTTTGTCATTTATCAATCTATTTATAAAAAAGACGAATCCGATAATGATAAGTATCATTACAAGAATTCCCATTATCACGGATACTGATTGAACTAATGCCAAGCCGCCACACCAATATAATACCATTGCTACTATACATTGTATCGAAGCCCAAAATATTTTATCTCTTGGACCTGCTTTTTTTTCATTTGAAAGCAGTGTTGAAATGACATAAGAGCCGGAATCAGATGAGGTTATAAAGAATAGGCATATGGTGATGAGCGTTACTGCCGACAATATTACGTAGTATCCATTATCTGTGATATGCTGAAAAAATATAAATAAAGCAGTCGGCACATCGTTAGACATTGCATTATGAATTAGATCCCTATATTCGGCGCCGATACATCCGAATATTCCGAACCAAATTATTGTAAATATGGTTGGAAATCCGATTACTCCCAGTATAAATTCTCTGATCGTACGCCCATACGATATTTTGGCTACAAATACCGCGACAAATGCAGCCCATGCGGCAAACCATAGATTGAAAAATATTGGATTTGCAGCAGCCCATGCACTTGAAGATTCATTGTAAAAATCATTATAATCAAAGTAGTTCCGAATGAGCAAGCTGGTACCACCCCAGATATATTCAAAGAAATTGAAAATCTTCAGGTGGAAAATGCCTATGATGATGACCGATATCATTAATGTTGATACCATTATTATCGACATATTTGACAACCATTTAACGCCATTTCTTAGTCCGGAGGTTACGGACCATGCGGCAACGATAGCTATTGTAATCATTAAAATATATGGACTCACGGAAGTATTAAAAACATATTCAAAGCCTTTAACTATTTGCGTAACTCCAAGTCCCAATGATGTAGTCAGCCCTGAAATTACTCCTAATGCCATTACAATATCTATAGTTCGTCTTATCCATATGGGAGTGTAACCAGGTAAAATAGAGCTCATTCGTAAATCTAATCCTTTATTATAATGAAAATATGCGATTATCACGCCTAATAAGGCAAATTGACACCAATCGTTAATTGTCCAATTGAATAAGGTCAATGAATATGCAATTGAAACAGAATCACCTGAAACTATTCCAGTATAAGGATTGTTAAAATAGTGTAGAATTGGCTCTTGACAATAAAATACTATTCCAATACCACATCCGGCCATAAATAGACATGATAGCCAAGAGAAAGTACTGAATTCCGGTTTCGCATTTCCCCCCCCCAAGCGTATTCTCCCATATTTAGAGAATATTAGAAATAGTAATGCTGCTATACAAAAATAGCAGAAAATTGTGACTGGGCCTCTGAAGGTTACGCACATATGTGAAAGCGCATTTTGGAAGATCGCGGTTTTAGGTTTAATTATACATAAACACAGCAAGGTGACCCCTAATAACACTAAAGTGACCAAACCTGATATTTTGCGTTTTATAAATTGTTTTTTGAAAAAGAATGGATCCATAATGAAATATCTTGTATTCTTGTGTTGGCTTGAATTACAGTGCGTTGTCTGGGTCATTGAGCGTTGATCAGGTTAAATATGCATCAAATGCAATACCTGCGTAATATATTTAATGTAATAGTGATTCTTAATATTAAATTGGGCCTCTTTAATTAAAAACAATATTGCATACCTCTTTATGCACTTTTTCTATAATTTGACGGTTGTATTTAATAGGATCTAAGATTTTACAATCTGTGCAACTTAATATATGGCTTAATACCATATTATATCCTGCGAATATGGAAAATGCCACTCCTGCTGAAAATCGAGGATTAATGTCAATTAAATAATATGAACCATTATTATAAATGAATTCCATATTTACACATCCTATACAGCCCAAATTATGGCCTATATGTGATACTATATTTTTAATTTGGTTGTCACTGAAAATCTCAACAGTTGTTCCTGCTCCGTTTTTAGTCCTTATTAATTCGCGGCGTGGAATAGAAAAGTCGTTGTCGTAAATATCTCTGACATAATCTACGGTAATTACAGGACCGTCAATCATATCTTGAATTATATATGATTTTGTTGAGATTACAGTTGTTATATCATCACCTTTTTTTAATTTAATTAATCCTTCTGAACTTCTGCCATTAACCGGTTTGGCGATCAAATCGCATTCGGCGATTAGGGATTTGCTGCCCCAATTATCAGATAGGATATATGGTGGAACTAAAACAGTGTTATCATTCTTGAACTTCTCGCTGAGTAGAAATTTATTCCTGGCGATCTTTAAAAAGTTGGATGGAGGCATTAATATTTTTATTTTATTCATTTCGAATAAATCTCTGTTATCACAAAATGTATCGATTTCGACATCTGTTAGTGGAATAATATAATCAATTTCTTCTTTATAACAAATTTCAAGTATCTGATTGATAAAATGAGGAGATATTGCCAACTCAACTTGATAGAAGTTATCACAGGCTTTCGATGTGTGATGCCATTCTTTGGGATATATATCGGTTCCACAAACATAGTTATTATTTTGATGAAGAACTGATATCACGCTTGGAGCAGAAAAGGATCCGATGGCAGTTACTAGGAACCTTGACATAGTTAGTGATTTGTGATTTGTTTTATTATTTCCGATATATCATTTTCGGACAAATTATGATGCATTGGAAGGCATATTACTTCATTTGCCATTTGAGTCGCTATAGGTAAATTTATAGTAGCAGCTGAGTCAAGCCCACGATAAGTAGTAAAGTTACTAATTAGAGGATAAAAATAGCGACGTCCGAGCACGTTCCTATTACGCATCTTTAAATATAGTTGATCTCGTGTCATGCCAAATTCTTTTGCATTTACGAAAATGGGGAAGTAGGAATAGTTGTAAGTGACGTTGGGGCACTCACTAAACATTCTTATTCCTTTTACGCCAGACAGAGCTTCGCGATAGCGGTCTGCTACATGATGGCGAGCCACTATTGCATCATCGACATATTTTAGATTGAGAAGACCGTATGCCGCACGGATCTCATCCATCTTTGAATTAATACCTGGGGCGACAACTTCTGTTTCGCCTGTAAATCCGAAGTTTTTAAGATAGTCGATGCGTTGTTTTGTTTTTGCATCGTGGCATACGAGCGCTCCTCCTTCTACGGTGTTGTAAGTCTTGGTGGCATGAAAAGAGAGTGTGGAAATATCGCCGGCTTCAAGAATTGATTGGCCGTTGACTTTTACTCCGAATGCGTGTGCCGCGTCGTATATGATTTTTAGGCCGTATTTGTCGGCTATTGTTTGTATTGCATCAACATCACACGGATTACCATAGACATGCACAGGCATTATAGCTGTGGTCTTGGGGGTTATAGCTACCTCGATTTTATGTGGATCCAGGTTGCCGGTAGAGGGATCTATATCTACAAATACTGGTTTTATGCCATTCCACCATAAAGAATGAGTGGTGGCAACAAAGCTATATGGAGTGGTAATTACTTCACCTGTGATGCGTAGAGCTTGCAGTGCGGTTATAAGTGGCAATGTACCATTTGTGAAAACGCTAATATAGTTAACGTCTAAATATCGGCATAATTCTTTTTCGAGTTCCTGATGGTAGTAGCCGTTGTTGGTTATCCATTTGCGTTTCCATATATCCTGAAGATAGGGTATAAATTCTTCAAGCGGGGGGAGTAACGGTGAAGTTACCGTTATCTGTTTTTCAGATTCTGAATTCATCTTTATTGAAGTATGTGCTGGGTTATTAACTTATAAACGTTTTTAGCTCTTCAAGATCTTGAGAATTAGTGAATTTTGCAGCTGAGAGATAATAAATAATTCCTATCGTAACACCTATTGTCAATTTAGCCCAAAGGTGTGAGATAAAATAGACAGAACCATAGACTATAACACCCATTGAAAGTGAATAAAACAATGATGGCATCAAGTCGCGCATTTGTTGCGTAAATCCCACTTGAATGAGCTTACCTGTGTAATGAGTATTAATTATTAGAGCTATAATCGATGACACGATGGTTCCGGTGCACATTGCCAAAATGCCTAATGGAACAGTTGTGCATAGTATTATTATGCCGATACATTTTTTCCAAATCTCAAGTTTCAGAAAAAGATCGCTTCTGCCTTTCACTTGCAGAAGGTTGAGATTTATAGCGTGTATGGGGTACCACATCATGCTCAAACATATTATTTGCAGGAGTACTGCCGCAAATTCCCATTTTTCCTTCAGCACTAAAACAATGAGAGGGTGAGCCAATGCCGCAAGACCGATCATTAACGGAAAGACTATGAATGCAGACAGTCTTAAGATGCGACGGTAGACCAAGCGAAGACGATCGTTATCATCCTGAATAGTGCATAATACCGGAAATGTCACTCGTTGGATAATACCTGTAAGATTTGATGATGGAAACGCGGCAAATTGTTGAGCGCGTGTATAATATCCAAGGTCGGATGTTTTGAAGACTTTCCCTATGACTATCAAATAGATATTATTGTATAATGTATCTATTATTCCCGATAATGATAATTTTGATCCGAACCCAAAGAGTTCACGGAATGATGTCCATGAATATTGCAATGTTGGGCGCCATCTTGAGAATGTCCAAAGCAAAATGACATTAATTAAAATATTTGTGAGTTGATACCAAACTATCGACCAAACTCCATAATTCATGTATACCATAGAAACTCCAACGATTCCGGAAATTACAGCTGCCAATAATGATGCTTTTGCTTGTGTTTTGAAATCAATATTAGCAATGAGCAATGCACGCTGCACTACCACGAATGAATTGATAGGCACACTTAAAGAAATCAGACGTGTCAGTGGGACGAGAATTGGTTCTTCGTAAAATTCGGCAATTAAAGGCGCGCAAAGAAAGAGTATAAGGTAAAGAATAATTCCGATTGCTATATTGAAATAAAATACAGTGGAGTTGTCAATATCTGATCTGTTATGCTTGCGAATCAATGCTTGAGAAAAACCACAGTCTACTAATGATTGAGAAATCGCAATGAATATGGTGAGCATACCAACAAGCCCGTAGTCTTCGGGGGTTAGAATCCGCGCCATTATAATCATTATTGCGAATGATATTGCTTGCACAGACAATCTTTCGAGTGCGCTCCATATAGTCCCGTTTAATGTCTTATGCTTTAGTGATACTGGCATGTTGGTTGGTGGCGAATGATCAATTACATGGGTTATTATCAAAAAATGAATTTTTGATTGACGCTGTATGACGCCATAATTCTTAATTTACGTAGATTATCTCTGGTTCCCGTACATCTCGTCGTAATATTTCTCGTATTCGCCCGAAGTGATGTTGTCCATCCAGTCTTGGTTGTCGAGATACCAGCGGACTGTCTTTTCGATGCCTTCTTCAAATTGAAGCGACGGCTCCCAGCCAAGTTCTCGCTGGAGCTTGCGGCTGTCGATGGCATAGCGCA
>ERZ827168.2471-NODE-2471-length-21423-cov-5.408321_pt1 | contig 21423 bp, 12 predicted proteins | sample MGYA00519868_ERZ827168 | MGnify/ENA primary metagenome ERZ827168 (study PRJEB31778, sample SAMEA3449271) | human gut metagenome | biome: human gut; feature: human-associated habitat; material: faeces | place: United Kingdom | collected 2010/2012 ...
TGACTAAATTTTGACAAAATAAATTCGCAAAAGAGGTGTGAATGAATGTTAAATCACGCATAATATAGCCCGTTTCGTGCCTTTTTGCACTTTGTTATACCCCATAACGTAGTCCGGAAAAGCGCGTTCCGTGTTCCGATATTGCCCATTTCGCATTACGATAAAGCCCGTTTCAGGGTGCAATATGGCCTATTTCAGCACCCAATATGGGCCATTTCGCATGCCGAAATGGTGCTTTTTGCAATGCGGGGAAATACTCCTTAAATGTAATTATCTGATATTCAATACATTAACAAAACCTCTCATAACTCGCATATTTGCGCCCGACGAAGAGCCCGCCCGCAAATACTCGCTTATTTTTCGGGGTAGAACAGGAAACTGAGGCCGAGAAACCGAAATCCGCTTACAATCTGAAAGTGCCCCGTATCGGCATCACCTCAGCTGAATGAAATACGCCGTTTCAGACTTAACCACAAACCGTTGTCAGACAGCAGGTCTTTGTCCCCGTATTGAAACCACCCCCTTTTTCCTTCTCACAGCCCCGATATAAACCTTAAATCTACGTTTCCGGCTTCGGTAAATACAGATGCCTCGTGCTTGTAGTTGCTGTTATTTTTCCTATATTTGCAATATAATATTGTTGCAATCTATTGTTCGGACATGAAAAAACATAAATTATGAAAAAGATATTAGGACTGGATCTGGGAACGAACAGCATTGGTTGGGCTGTGGTGAATAGTGAGAACGACGAAAACGGTGATGAAAAGATAAAGTGTATAGAGGCGGCCGGAAGTAGAATAATACCGATGGATGCCGCGACATTGGGCGACTTTGCAAAGGGCAACACCAAGTCGCAGACAAAGGAACGTACTGATGCAAGAGGCATAAGACGCTTGCACGAGCGGCATCTGCTCAGACGCGAACGGCTCAACAGGGTGTTGTCTGTCATGGGTTTCCTGCCTGAGCACTATGACAATGCGCTCACACGATATGGAAAGTTCAAGGACGACAAGGAGTGTAAGATAGCATGGAAAAGAAACGATGACGGCAAATGGACTTTCATTTTCATGGATTCGTTCAACGAGATGCTGTCCGATTTCGCTGCCTGTCAGCCAGATTGGTTGGCCGGAGGAAAAAAGGTGCCTTACGACTGGACTATTTATTATCTCAGGAAGAAGGCTCTCAGTCGTGCGCTTACAAAGCAAGAACTTGCCTGGCTGTTGCTTAACTTCAATCAGAAACGCGGATATTATCAGCTGCGCGGTGAGGACGAGCAAAGCGAGGACAAGGGGAAGCTCGTGGAGTATTATGCCGTGAAAGTGGTGGATGTCAAGGATACCGGCGAGAAAAAAGGCAAAGACACGTGGTTTGATGTCATTCTTGAGAATGGAATGGTGTATCACCGCCCTGCCGCCGAGGCTCCCGATTGGATAGGGAAGACCAAGGAGTTTATTGTCACTACCGATGTGGAGAAGGACGGTACGCCGAAGAAAGATAAGGACGGAAACATAAAGCGCTCGTTCAGAATGCCGAAGGAAGATGACTGGACGCTGATAAAAAAGAAGACAGAAAGCGATATAGACAGTTCGGGCAAGACCGTCGGCGAGTATATTTACGATTCTTTGCTGGCAGACCCTACGCAAAAGATAAAGGGCAAGTTGGTCAGGACTGTTGAGCGTAAATACTATAAGAGCGAACTAAAGAGGATTCTGGATTCTCAGAAACGATTCATACCCGAGCTGAATGACAGAACACTTTATACGGCATGTATCGAGGAACTTTACGAGAGCAACGATGCTTACAGACAGTCGATAGCCTCTTACGACTTCACATATCTGTTTGTTGACAACATAATATTTTATCAAAGACCGCTCAAGAGCAAGAAGTCTCTGATAGATAACTGTCCGTATGAGAGCCGTTCGTATGTGGACAAGGAGACCGGCGAGGTGAAGACCGCACCTGTGAAATGTGTGGCAAAGTCGAATCCTTTGTTCCAGGAGTTCAGGCTTTGGCAGTTTATAAGTAATATCAGAATATACGAACGCCAGAAGATTGTGGATGGTCATCTGAAGGCGGATGTTGATGTTACGGGCGAGTTTATAAAGGATGAGGACGACGTCGTGAGGCTTTTCGACTTTCTTAACGACCGCAAGGAGATCAAGCAAGACACGTTGCTGAGCACTTATTTCAAGGTTAAGAAACCGAAAGGCAAGGACAGTAGTTATCCGTATAGGTGGAATTATGTGGAAGACAAGACCTATCCCTGCAACGAGACAAGGGCTCTGATGTTGAAAGGTCTTAAGGATGCCGGGGTGGACGAGGCATTTCTCGACAAGACAAACGAATACCGTTTATGGCACATTCTTTACTCGGTGGATGACAAGCAGGAGATAAAGAAGGCAATGGCTACGTTTGTTTGTAAATACAATAAAGATGAAGAGAATAAAAGAAAGGACAAGAACAATAAAGCAATAACCCTTGATGACAGGTTTGTTGAGGCTTTCAGTGCCTTGCCTCCGTTCAAGAAAGAATATGGCTCTTATTCTGAGAAAGCCATCAGACGCTTGCTTCCGCTCATGCGTATGGGCAAATATTGGAATGTGGAAGCTATAGACGCAACCACCAGAGTGCGTATAAATAATATTATTGATGGTGTGTATGATGAGACTATTATGACACGTGTGCGCGAAAAGGCCGTCAATCTTACCGATGTGTCACATTTCCGTGGCCTGCCGTTATGGCTGGCCTGCTATGTGGTTTACAATCGTCACAGCGAGGCAAAGGACGTCAGCCGATGGAACAGTCCGGACGATATAGACCGCTATCTGAGCAGTTTCAAGCAACATTCGTTGCGCAATCCGATAGTCGAACAGGTGATAACCGAGACCCTGCGCACCGTGCGCGATATATGGAGACAGTATGGCAGGATAGACGAGATACACGTGGAGATGGGCCGTGACTTGAAGAATCCTGCAGACGTAAGAGCCAAAATGTCAAAGCGTGTGGCAGAGAACGAAAATGCAAACCTGCGCATAAAAGCATTGCTCACAGAGTTTGTGAATCCTGATTTTGAAATAGACAACGTGCGACCTTACTCTCCGTCACAGCAGGATATGCTGCGTATATATGAGGAGGGTGTGCTCGAAAGCATGGATGAAGTGCCTGATTATATAAGCGAGATAATAAGCAAGTTCAGCCAGACTGATGAGAAGAAACGTCCTACACATGCCGAGATGATAAAATATAAATTATGGCTCGACCAGAAATATCAGTCACCTTACACAGGCCGTACCATTCCTCTTGCCCGTCTGTTTACCGACGATTATCAGATAGAACACGTCATTCCGAAGGCTCGCTATTTCGATGACTCCATGTCAAACAAAGTTATCTGTGAGGCTGAGGTCAATCAGCTGAAGGACCGTTTGCTCGGCTATGAGTTCATAAAGGCACATCACGGTGAGAAAGTTTCTGTCAGCATTGGTGATCCGGTTACCGTTCTTTCGGTGGAGGAGTATGAGCAGCTTGTACAGAGAAACTTCAGGAAGAATCCTATGAAAATGAAAAAATTGCTCATGGACGACATTCCCGACGGTTTTGTGGAACGTCAGTTGAACGACAGCCGTTATATCAGTAAGGTGGTGAAATCGCTGTTGTCAAATATGGTGCGTGAGAAAGACGAGTGTGAGGCAACGTCCAAGAATGTCATAACATGTAATGGCGCCATAACAGACAGGTTGAAACGTGAGTGGGGCGTCAGCGATGCATGGAATCGTATTGTGCTTCCACGCTTCGAAAGATTGAACAGGATCACCGGCACAAGCCAATTCACTACTCCGAGCGCTAACGGACATCTCATACCGGATATGCCGCTGAATCTTCAGAAAGGATTCAACAAGAAACGTATAGACCATCGTCATCATGCAATGGATGCCATAGTCATAGCCTGCACCACACGCAGCCATGTCAATCTGTTGAGCAACGAAGCAGCCATGTCAAAGAATAAATCAACATTCTATCAGCTGTCTCATAAGCTGCGGCGCTACGAGAGTGTCATCGTTACACGTAATGGTGAGACGCGTACCATGAGTGTGGCGCGTGAGTTTTTTAAGCCGTGGCCCACGTTCACGGTGGATGTAGAGAAGGCCTTACGTAATATTATTGTCAGCTTCAAACAGAATCTTAGAGTTATCAACAAGACCACTAACAAATATCAGTGCATAGAGAACGGAAAGAAGAGGCTCAAGTCTCAGGTGAAGGGCGACAGCTGGGCAATACGCAAACCTATGCATAAGGACACTGTTTATGGCGAGGTGAATCTCAGACGCATCGATGAAGTGCAACTCAAAAAAGCAGTGGCTAATCCTAAGGCTGTTGTTGACAAGGATCTGAAGAAGAAACTGATGGCAATGATAGAATTAGGATTCGACTTGAAGAAGATAAAACAATATTTCGAAGACAACAAGGACGCATGGCAGGATATAGACCTGAAGAAGATAAAGGTTTATTATTTCACCAAAGAGACTAACGACCGGTTCTTTGCCACTCGTTTCGGTAACGATATAGTATCTTTGTTCGCAAAGGTTGATAAACAGTCCAAAGCCAAGGATATTATAAGCAGTATAACCGATACAGGAATTCAGAAAATACTGCTGCGTCATCTCGAGGCAAACGATAATGATGTTCAGAAAGCGTTCTCGGCAGAAGGTGTAGAACAGATGAATCGTAATATTGTGGAACTTAATAATGGTAAGCCTCATAAACCTATTTATAAGGTAAGAAAATATGAACAGGCTGATAAGTTTGCTGTAGGCGTCAAGGGCAATAAAGGTTCTAAGTTCGTTGAGGCTGCCAAAGGTACTAACTTGTTCTTCGCTGTTTACCAGCAAGAAACGGTGGACAGCACTATCGGTGAGATAATAAAGAAACGCATATTCGATACTATTCCGCTTAAAACGGTGATCGACAGACAAAAAAATATGCAGACTGTTGCACCTGAAGAGAAAGACGGAGCCAAACTGTTGTTTGTGCTTTCGCCAAACGATCTTGTTTATTTACCAACAGAAGAAGAAATCAGTAGCGGTATTATAAATCAGCCGTTGGAGAGAGACAGGATATATAAGATGGTAAGTTGTACCGGAACTGAATGTTATTTTATTCCATTTACTGTAGCTACACCAATAGTAGACAAGATTGAATATTTTTCTTTGAATAAAATAGGTAGAGCTCTGACAGGAGAAATGATAAAGGAGATCTGCGTACCGATAAAAGTTGATCGATTAGGAAATGTTATTGAAATTAATAACCAAGCATTATGATAAAACGCACACTGTGTTTCACAAACCCTGCTTATCTGTCGCTGAAGGATGGTCAGATGGTGGTTAGGCTGCCGGAAGTTGAGAAGAGCGATATGCCCGAGAGTCTGAAACGTGACAGCATAAGAACCATACCGGTGGAAGACATCGGTGTGGTTGTGCTCGACAACAGACAGATAACCATTACGCATGGTCTGCTCGAGGCGTTGCTCGAGAACAACTGTGCCGTGGTGACGTGCGACGCACGCGGCATGCCTGTCGGACTGATGCTGCCGCTGTGTGGCAATACGGTGCAGAGTGAGCGTTTCCGCCTTCAGACCGATGCCACGCTTCCGTTGAAAAAACAGTTGTGGCAACAGACAGTGCGGGCAAAGATTGCTAACCAGGCGGCTGTGTTGCGCTTGCTCACCAATGCTGATACGGGGTGCATGACGCGTTGGATAGACGATGTGCGCAGCGGTGACGCCGACAATCTGGAGGGCCGTGCCGCAGCTTATTATTGGAAGATGTTGTTTGCCACTATCCCCGGACTCGAGTCTTTCACCCGTGGCCGCGATGGTATGCCGCCCAACAATCTGCTCAATTACGGGTATGCGATACTGCGTGCCGTGGTTGCGCGGGCGTTGGTGTCAAGTGGTATGCTGCCCACTTTCGGCATACACCATCACAACCGCTACAATGCCTATTGTCTGGCCGACGACATAATGGAGCCTTACCGGCCGTATGTCGATCGTCTTGTGTATGACATTGTTAGAGAAGACGATATCGACGGACTTGAACTCACCAGGCAACACAAGGCCCGGCTTCTCACCATTCCTACGCTCGACGTCTGTATATCAGGCAAGCGCAGTCCGCTCATGGTGGGTGTCACTCAGACCACGGCGTCGCTCTACCGTTGCTTCAGCGGCGAGTCGAGGCGCATAGCCTATCCGGAAATAGATTGAATGTTTCGGGCGCTGTACCGCTCTGCCATTTATATGAATTATTATTTATTATGGACCGCTTTAGTGAATATCGCGTTATGTGGGTGCTTGTTTTCTTTGATTTGCCTACCGAGACAAAAAAAGACAAGAAGGCTTACGCTCTTTTTCGTAAGAATCTGCAGCGTGACGGTTTCACCATGTTCCAGTTCTCCATCTACGTTAGACACTGTGCGAGTATGGAGAACGCGCAGGTGCACATTAAGCGTGTCAAATCGTTCTTACCCGAATATGGCAACGTGGGAGTGATGTGTATCACAGACAAACAGTTCGGAGCGATAGAGTTGTTCTACGGCAAAAAGTCGAAGCCACCTAATGCTCCAGGTCAGCAGCTCGAGCTATTCTGAATATACAGATTTATTATTTTTTAACCTTATAGCAAGTCTGCACACTTTAATCATTCCATACAATAATGTTGTCTTTCGGAATATAACAGAAATAAGGAAACACCGTCTTGTTTGTGATGTTTCCTTATTTCCATATCAGTTTTATATTTCTGATATATCGCATAATCCTTTGCTGCTCAGCTTATTATGGATAATGTGCTGTTGTTTATATAGCAAAGGTAAGAATTTTAGAGCAAATCACAACCACTCAAGGCTGGGACTCTGGTTGTGGATGGCTGTTGTTTATATAGCAAAGGTAAGAATTTTAGAGCAAATCACAACGGACGCTGAAAGTCGTTGAAGGAATTCTATGCTGTTGTTTATATAGCAAAGGTAAGAATTTTAGAGCAAATCACAACGCTTTTTCATTTTGTTACTTTTTTTATTTGCTGTTGTTTATATAGCAAAGGTAAGAATTTTAGAGCAAATCACAACCGGACGAAAGCGAATATCCTTTGATGGCAGGCTGTTGTTTATATAGCAAAGGTAAGAATTTTAGAGCAAATCACAACAGGCATAGGGAAATAGAAGAGCAAAGTTATGCTGTTGTTTATATAGCAAAGGTAAGAATTTTAGAGCAAATCACAACTGACCGACTATTTTTCAACTGACAAAAAAGCTGTTGTTTATATAGCAAAGGTAAGAATTTTAGAGCAAATCACAACACACTGCTGCTGGTGCTGTCAATGGTGTAAGCTGTTGTTTATATAGCAAAGGTAAGAATTTTAGAGCAAATCACAACATCCGCTCGCCGTGTACCATGATGTTCTAGCTGTTGTTTATATAGCAAAGGTAAGAATTTTAGAGCAAATCACAACTATCAAGGCTAATAATGATTATATCTTCTTGCTGTTGTTTATATAGCAAAGGTAAGAATTTTAGAGCAAATCACAACTTGTCATAGAGAATTATTATTAATAATTAAGCTGTTGTTTATATAGCAAAGGTAAGAATTTTAGAGCAAATCACAACAGGTATCGACGCAAATGGCGTACCGTCTGGCTGTTGTTTATATAGCAAAGGTAAGAATTTTAGAGCAAATCACAACCTCGGTTATCTTGGTGTCACTTCTCTGACTGCTGTTGTTTATATAGCAAAGGTAAGAATTTTAGAGCAAATCACAACAATCGCAAAGGCGTTAGTAAATTCTAATTAGCTGTTGTTTATATAGCAAAGGTAAGAATTTTAGAGCAAATCACAACATGAAGCTCTTGTAGCACAGCAGCCCTACGCTGTTGTTTATATAGCAAAGGTAAGAATTTTAGAGCAAATCACAACAGTTTTTGTATTCCGCATCTTGGCTTTCAGCTGTTGTTTATATAGCAAAGGTAAGAATTTTAGAGCAAATCACAACGCTTCCTGACGAGCAATCCAGCGCGGCGTTGCTGTTGTTTATATAGCAAAGGTAAGAATTTTAGAGCAAATCACAACGCGACATCCAGAAGGTCCGCTTTCGTCTCCGCTGTTGTTTATATAGCAAAGGTAAGAATTTTAGAGCAAATCACAACGTATGAGGATGAAAAGGTTTGGGAGTACAGCTGTTGTTTATATAGCAAAGGTAAGAATTTTAGAGCAAATCACAACCTGTTACGTTCTGTTTTGCGTCGCTTTTAAGCTGTTGTTTATATAGCAAAGGTAAGAATTTTAGAGCAAATCACAACACAACGCGGTCAAATCCTTTGTCTTCAGATGCTGTTGTTTATATAGCAAAGGTAAGAATTTTAGAGCAAATCACAACCTGATTTTGCAAAAGGCGTCGGCGACATTGGCTGTTGCTTATATAGCAAAGGTAAGAATTTTAGAGCAAATCACAACTTTTTCCCATAGTTTATTCTAACTCAATAGCTGTTGCTTATATAGCAAAGGTAAGAATTTTAGAGCAAATCACAACAGTTATCACACGCGAAAAAATTGCGTGCAGCTGTTGCTTATATAGCAAAGGTAAGAATTTTAGAGCAAACACAACTATTTATGTTCATCATTAAAATACTTAGAATTAAGATCTAAACATGTAGAAACATCTTTCCAAGTGAAAATATTAAGCCTTAATCCTAATCAAATTATTTAAAGAACTGTCTTACTTTATTCGTTTTTTCTTTGAATCTTAAGTCCTGATCTGTGTTTATTGTTCATATTGCCACCATTTTGTATTTTTTCTTAATATCAAAAAGAATAAACCGCTATCAGAATGTTTTTCTGGTAGCGGTTCTTATGGTTGGTATATAGCTATTTTAGGATTAGAATGTTGTCAAAAACATTCAATAGCAATGCAAATGCATATAATATTTATAACTGGTAAAGAAAGGCTATTAAATTTATATGTTCTTTTGTTTTTTTAATAATTCAATTATGTTTTCCAGCGATTTTATTAGATCGCTACTTGAAAAGTTATTAGCCTTTACAACTATTTTTATTTTTGTAGGTTTTTTGCAGTAAAATATCAGTTTGTTCTTATCCGAAGAAGGATCAGAAAAATCAAAATCTTCAGGGAAAGATAAACCGCAATTTTGAGGATACCCCTCCATAGTCTTAAAAAGGCTCATATAACGTTCTGCATCAGAAAGAATATCTTTCATCTTTTCTTCCTCTATTTTTTCACCAATACATGTGACATTTTTTGACCCCAAAAAGTCATTTTCATTAAATCTTATTACAACAAGATTTTCAATATCTGTAAGAACATATCCGTCCTTATTAACTTTACTTTTTTCCAAAATATATTTACCCATATTATTTGATCTATTAAAAAAGTTCATTATCTTACTTGAAGGTTTTTTCTCTCCACAAATATATCCCATAGTTATTTTAGGATCTGACTGTCCCATGAATTTTTGTATGGTCGATATGTCCGAGCTGTCACGAAGAAACAGATTTGTGGCAAAAGACCTTCTCCCGGTATGTGAGGAGACGTACTCCCACTTCTCACCAATAGTATTTTCACCCCGCCTAAATATGGCAATTTTATCTACAATGCCACATTTACGGCATATTTCACGTAATACACGGTTGAATGTTCCAAGATCCGTTGTTGCTGTTTTCTCCTGAAGATACTTTATGAGCATATTGTGTATCGGAAGATGTATGATACATCCGGTATCCTTTGTCGGTACATAAGTTAATTCCCCGGACGTCTTGTCTATATTTTCTATGCTAAGACGTTCTGCGTCCGAATGACGCGCTCCGGTAAGTGCTTCTATCATGAATATGCGCTTAACACAGCGCTCCTTTTCGTTCTCCGGAACATAAGCATCAATCATTTGTATTTCTTTCTCGTTCAAAAATACAGCCTGCGAAGGCTCTTTCTTTAAAGAAAGAATCTTCGCATAATTCTTCGAAGGTATGTCTATCTCTCCGCTGTTTGCATTTATTACGGACTTTAGTATGCTGCATGCTGTACGTGCTGACGACTGACACATACTGTCGTTAAGCATAATTACAAAATCCTGAAGGTTCCAGTCTGTAATATCTTTCCACTTCGGAATATGTCCGACAACATGTTCAAGGTATTCAATGATATTTGAGCGTTGTGGGTATTTTGTTAAGAATGCACCAACAAATGTCCTGTGCCATTGCGGTCCATATCCTAAAAGATAACCTTTTGATATGGCGCTTCTGTATTTCTTTCTTAATTCTGGTGTCAAATTATCTTTCATTTTCGTCTGTATTATCGTTTTCTCGTCTGGTTTTATTGCATTTTATCTGCTCCTGTATAAGGCCGATGATAAAACCTGATACAAAAAGTATGATGAAAAAGTACCATCCGGTAAGTCCGTTTAGACTTATGGCTATAATAAGCCAAAAAATTAAACCTATACTCATACATTTATAATTTTCCGTAAATATATCCGTCTTTTCTTAATTTAGATACAAAAGAGTTCATTTTCTGCTGTTGCTTCTATCGCAAAGTTAAGAATTTTCAAAGCAAATGCCCATAATCAATCCCGATTATTTTTATTCTGAAAAACAATCGGACAATATTTTCTGATCAACTTATTTCGTGTCACTTCTCCATACTGTTGGGCTCTGTTTTTCTATTTCGCGAATAGTGTTTGTCAAAAGTCTTACTTTTCATGTTGCGTGAATATACGGTTATGAGGAAGAAAAGCATTGTTCCGCATCATTCCAATCGCTACGCGTTCGGGCCTGTTTCTGCCGACAGTTCCGGTTTCGTGTGCCTATGCTTTATGGATCGGTAGGCAAGTTTTTGCCACATTATTATATATGATGCGTCGTTTTATTATATGCGTTGCATTGCTTTCGCCCCTTCCATGCCCGCCACTTGTATTTCGATTGTTGCCATTATCGCTCCGCAATAGGTTTTATTCCGCGCCCGGCAGTTATTATTCCTGTCGCTCGTAATTGTGCAGTCCGTCCGTACACGTCCGGCTCATGGCCGTTCCGTCCACCGTATTATGGTCTCAGGAGAGCATTCCGCAGTTGTCGGTTTTATATCATATTACGATGAATAATTTATTATTATACAGTCATTATGCGTAATCTGACACTGACGATATGCGGTTTATGTCACTTTTTATATATCCGACTGTTGTGCCACTTTACGCACCGTGCCACTGCGAAGACGGCTTTTTGTGGGCGTATCGTGCCTGTTTTATGCGTATTGTGACACTCTCGGGAGCAGTTCACACATTAATATATGACTTTCTGTGTGGCCTTTTCAGTGTTGTGTCAAAATGCGAATGTTTTCAGTCAAAAAATATATCTGCATTACTGTATGTTATTACTATATTTGCCATGTCAAAAAAAGTCTAAACTATTAATAACCGGATGAGCAACAAGAAAGAGTGTTTCTTCGCAATCGACCTCGGAGCAACGAGCGGCCGTACCATAATAGGCAGTTTCCAATCCTCGGGACTGGAGCTGGAGGATGTGAACCGTTTTCCCAACCATCTCATTGAGAACGGCGGACGCTTCTATTGGGACATATACGAGCTGTTCCGCAATGTTGTCGAGGGGTTGAGGCTGGTTGCTCGCCGTGACGACTGTGAGATATGCTCCATAGGCGTTGACACGTGGGGCGTTGATTTCGTGTGTGTGGGCAGCGACGGAGCTTTCCTGCGCCTTCCGCGTGCCTATCGCGACCCGTTCACCGCGGGTGCTGCCGAGCGTTTCTTCGCTTCGGTTCCACGCGAGACGGTTTACAGACAGACCGGCATACAGGTGATGGACTTCAATACTCTGTTCCAGCTCGATGCCATGCGCCGCTCGTCAGACAGTGCGCTGGCTGCCGCTGACAGACTGTTGTTCATGCCCGATGCCATGACATATATGCTTACGGGCGAGATGGTGACCGAATATACCATTGCCTCCACGTCGCAGTTGCTCAATGCATCCACCCGACGGTTTGAGCCTTCGCTGCTCGCTGCTGTCGGACTGACGGAGGACAGCTTCGGACGTTTCGTCCTTCCCGGCCGGCAGGTGGGCGTGCTCACGCCCGAGGTGCAGCGCCAGACAGGGCTCGGCCCCGTGCCTGTGATAGCCGTTGCCGGTCATGACACAGCGTCGGCAGTAGCCGCCGTACCGGCCGCCGACCGCGATTTTGCTTATCTCAGCAGCGGCACATGGTCGTTGATGGGCATCGAGACCGACGCGCCCGTCATAAGTGCCGACACTCAAAGGCTCAACTTCACCAACGAGGGCGGTGTCAACGGCACCATCCGTCTGCTGAAGAACATTTGCGGCTTGTGGATTCTTGAGCGCTGCCGTGCCCAATGGGGAGCAGTGCCCTACGACGTGCTTATAGACGAGGCACGTGCCGCCGAGCCGTTCCGTAGTTTGATAAATCCCGACGAAGCTTCTTTTTCAAATCCGTCCGACATGGTAGAGACCATACGGACATCCTGCCGCAGTCACAGACAACCTGTGCCCGATACGCGCGGACGTCTGGTGCGTTGCATATTCGAGAGCCTCGCCTTGCGCTACCGTCATGTCTTCGACAGCCTGCGCGGGCTCTCAGAGCGACCACTCAGCGTGCTGCACGTTATCGGCGGTGGCAGTTGCAACGAGCTGTTGAACCAATGGACGGCCAATGCCACCGGAGTGCCGGTGGTTGCAGGACCGTCCGAGGCCACAGCCATAGGCAACATAATGTTGCAGGCCATGGCTGCCGGTCATACTGCCGACCTGGCGTCGATGCGCCGACAGGTGCGCGGCTCGGTAAATCTGAAAACCTACATGCCTGCCGACACCGCCGTGTGGAACGAGGCCTATCGCAAGGCTCCGTTCGCCGTCTGAGCGCGTCAGGGCTGTGATTTACGGCGCATGAACAGGGCGCGACACCGGCTGCCGCGCCACGAGAAACGATAATTTACACATAACCATAAAAATACAAAAACCTGATTATGAAAGAACAACTGATAAACAAAGCCTACGAGATCGCCAAGGAACGCTATGCCGTTCTGGGCATCGATACAGACAAGGCGATGGACGCCTTGCAGAATATTTCATTGTCAATGCATTGCTGGCAGGCCGACGACGTCACCGGATTCGAGTCGGGCGGCGCGCTCACGGGCGGCATACAGGCTACGGGCAATTATCCCGGCAAGGCGCGCAACATGGAGGAAGTGCGCATGGACATACTGAAAGCCATGTCGTTCATCCCCGGCCGTCACCGTCTGAGTCTGCACGAGATATACGGCGATTTCGGAGGAAAGTTTGTCGATCGTGATCAGGTTGAGCCGTCACACTTCGAGAGTTGGATGGAGTGGGCTGCCGAGAACGACATTAAGCTCGACTTCAACTCCACATCGTTCTCTCATCCCAAGAGCGGAAACCTCTCGCTGGCAAATCCCGACAAGGCCATACGCGACTTCTGGGTGGAGCACACCGTGCGCTGCCGCGCCATCGCGGAGGAGATGGGACGCCGCCAGAATGACCCCTGCATAATGAACCTATGGATACACGACGGCAGCAAGGACATAACGGTGAACCGCATGATGTACCGCGAACTGCTCAAAGATTCGCTCGACCGCATCTTTGCCACAGAGTATAAGAACATGAAGGACAGCATCGAGTCCAAGGTGTTCGGCATAGGTCTTGAGAGCTACACCGTGGGTTCAAACGATTTCTATATAGGTTACGGCGTGCAGCATCAGAAGCTCGTCACGCTCGACACAGGCCACTTCCATCCGACGGAGAGCGTGGCCGACAAACTCTCTTCGCTCCTGCTGTTCGTGCCGGAGGTGCTGCTCCATGTGAGCCGCCCTGTGCGTTGGGACAGCGATCACGTAACGATAATGAACGACGACACGCTCGACCTCTGCAAGGAGATTGTGCGTTGCGGAGCTCTAGGCCGTGTGCACATAGGTCTCGACTACTTCGACGCGTCCATCAACCGCATTGGAGCATATGTCATCGGAAGCCGCGCCACACAGAAATGTCTGCTCCAGGCGCTGCTCGAACCGCTCCATACATTGCGCAGCTACGAAGCCGAGGACAAGGGCTTCGAGCGTCTGGCGTTGCTCGAGGAGTGCAAGTCGTTGCCATGGAATGCCGTATGGGACATGTTCTGTCTGCGCAACGGTGTGCCTGTGGGCGAGGAGTTCATAGCTGAGGTTGATAAATATGAGGCCGACGTGACCTCAAAGCGTAAATAAATAAAAGGTTGTTTTGTCATGGACGTTTTGTTAGGGTTATTGATAATAGCGGTCGGCAGTTTCGGTCAGAGCAGTTCTTATGTGCCCATTAACAAGGTTAAGGAATGGTCGTGGGAGAGTTTCTGGTTGGTTCAGGGCATCTTCGCATGGCTCGTGTTTCCTTTGCTCGGCGCACTGCTCGCCGTTCCTGCGGGCGGCAGTCTGTGGCAGTTGTGGAGTTCGGGCGGAGCGCTTCAGGCCGTCATTTATGGTGCTCTCTGGGGTGTTGGCGGTCTGACGTTCGGCCTCTCCATGCGCTATCTCGGTGTCGCCTTGGGCCAGAGCATAGCTCTCGGTACGTGTGCGGCGTTTGGAACTCTCTTTCCGGCGCTCTTTGCCGGCACCGATCTGCTCCGTGGCGACGGCCTCATGCTGCTCTGCGGCGTGTGCATCACCATTGCAGGCATTGCCGTGATAGGCTACGCCGGCAGTCTGCGCTCGGCCAATATGAGCGAAGAGGAGAAGAAGGCGGCCGTAAAGGATTTCGCCCTTACCAAGGGTCTGCTCGTGGCGTTGCTTGCCGGAGTGATGAGCGCATGCTTCGCTCTGGGTCTCGATGCCGGCGGACCTATCAAGGAGGCAGCCCTCAATGGTGGCGTGGATCCGCTCTTCGCAGGCCTTCCCGTCATATTGCTCATTACGCTCGGTGGATTCTTCACCAACGCCGTATATTGCATACAACAGAACATAAAGAACCATACCGGCCGCGAATATTTCGCATGCAACGGCCGTGTGCTGGCCAACAACGTGCTTTTCTGCGCCCTTGCCGGCGTGCTGTGGTACTCGCAGTTCTTCGGCCTTGAGACAGGTAAGAGCTTCCTTACCGGCAGTCCGGTGCTGCTGGCATTCTCGTGGAGCATCCTGATGTCGCTCAACGTGATATTCAGCAACGTCTGGGGCATCATACTGAAAGAGTGGCGCGGCTGCGGACGCAAGGCTGCCGGAGTGCTTGTCGCGGGCCTGCTCATACTCATAGCCTCCATCATTGTGGTGGCCATGGCACAGCAGTGACGGGCCTGTACCGCCCGACCCTTCGGATACGAACGGTGAGGCGGGAGGCTCGACAATATGATATGACAATGCGTTTACAGGCTCACGGGCGGCGATTCTTCCCGTGAGTGTGCATAAACGAACTATAAAATCCGGACTGCCTGCGGTGCTGTCAGTATTATATGTAAATTGATGTAATGCTGCGTTTGTGGGTCTATGTGAGTAATAACGTGCCGTATGGCATTTCCGGAAAACCTTTGTATGGCGGACATATCGCTGCAGCTTGGCCGTCGTCGCGGCTTGTTTGTGCTGCATCCATTGCTTACTTGATGACAATATTCCGATTATCCGTCCTGTGTTAAAATTAATGATGATGAAAACAAACGAATCTGTGATAGTGAGAAAGACATTGTTCCTGATACTTGTCTTGTGTCTGGGCTTCACCTGTAAGCTCATGGCTGTGGACAATCTGCGCTGCGAGATGGTTGTCAATCCTATGGGAATAGACATCGTGTCGCCGCGACTGAGCTGGGAACTGAACGACAAGGGACGCAACGTGATGCAGACTTCTTATCGCATTCTCGTGGCTTCTGCGATGGATAAGCTGAAGCCCGGCAAGGCTGATTTGTGGGATTCGGGAGAAGTGAGCTCGGACAATTCGGCGTACATACCGTATGGCGGAGTGGCTCTGAAGAGCCGTATGACGTGCTACTGGAAGGTGTGCGTCACCACGAACAAGGGCAAGTCGGAATGGAGCAAGCCTGCCCGCTGGACAATGGGACTGCTCGACGGCGGCGAATGGAAGGCGCAGTGGATAGGGCTTGACAAGGCTTTCGAGTGGGACGACCCTACAACTGACTGCACAAGACTGTCGGCCAGATATTTCAGAAAGGATTTCCGCACGGCACGTCGCCCGGCGAAAGCCACATTATATATCTGCGGACTCGGTGTTTACAAGCTGCATATCAACGGCAAGACCATTGGTCGTCAGGAGCTGGCACCCACTCCTACTGATTACAGAAAGGAAGTGAAATACAACACGTTCGACGTGACCGGCGAGATAGGCAAGGGCGACAATGCCATCGGAGTGATTGTGGGCAACGGCCGTTTCTTCCATATGCGCCGCACCGACAGGGCCGAATTTCCAAAGCTCATCGCCCAGCTGGAACTTGAGTATGGCGACGGCAGCCGCGAATATGTGGTGAGCGACGCGTCGTGGAAGGTAACATCGCACGGAGCGATAGGCGCTAACAACGAGTATGACGGCGAGGAGTATGACGCACGCCGTGAGATGCCGGGATGGGACAAAGCCGGATTCGATGACTCAGCGTGGCTGCCTGTGGACATGACCTCCGCACCTGAAGGAAAGCTCGGCGCGCAGATAAACAATAATATACAGGTGATGGACGTTATCAGACCGATAGGTGTCACCCGACTTAACGACACTACCTATATTCTGGATATGGGACAGAACTTCTCCGGACGCCTCAAAATGAAAGTCAAGGGTGAGCGTGGCAGGGAAGTGAAGCTGCGCTTCGCGGAGTTCCTTAACGATGACGGAAGCGTCAATCTGGACAATCTGCGCGGCGGACTCGCCACCGACAAATACACACTGAAGGGCGAGGGAAAGGAGACGTGGGTGCCATGCTTCGCCATTCATGGCTTCAGATATGTGGAGATAACCAATTATCCCGGTACGCCCTCTATTGATGATTTCGAGGGACAGGTGCTCTACGACGACATGCTGCAGACCGGATATTTCGCGACGTCAGACTCGATGATAAATCGAATCTACCACAACGCCTACTGGAGTGTGCGCAGCAACTACCGCGGCATGCCCACCGACTGCCCGCAACGTACGGAGAGAATGGGATGGACAGGCGACAGAGCCATCGGATCGTACGGCGAGAGCTTCCTCTTCGACAACAATAATCTGTACGCGAAATGGGTGCACGACATACGCATAACCCAGCGCGAGGACGGCAGCGTGTCCGACATCGCTCCGAGCTACTGGAGCTCTTACACCGACAACATGACGTGGCCCGGCACTTACCTCACGGTGTCGAAGATGCTTTACACGCAGTTCGGCAACATACAACCGATAACCGAGCATTATGCTTCGATGAAGAAGTGGCTGTACTATATGCGCGACAAGTATCTGACTCCGGACCATATCATGCCGCGTGATGTTTACGGCGACTGGTGCACACCGCCCGAAGTGTTCACCGCCAACGACCCGCAGATACCGTCGCTGATTACCGACAAGGCGGTGATAGGTACGGCTTACTATTATTATATGCTCAAGACCATGTCCTATTTTGCCTCCCTTCTGGGCAAGGATGGCGACCGTAACGAGTTCGACGAACAGGCGGCTGTTGTCAAGGAAGCCTACAACAATAAGTTCCTGGATAAGGAGAAACGCTCATACAGCAACAACACCGTGACGTCGAACCTGCTGGCGCTAAGCTTCGGACTTGTGCCCGACGACTATCGTAACGACATAGCCGACAACATGGTAAGACTCATAGAGCACGACTTCAAGGGACACATAAGCACCGGAGTGATAGGATGTCAGTGGCTGATGCGCGGGCTTACGGAGATAGGACGTCCTGACCTTGCTTACGGAATGTTGCAGAAGACCGACTATCCGAGCTTCGGATACATGATAAAGAAAGGTGCCACCACCGTGTGGGAACACTGGAACGGCGACGGCATGGAACGCTGGATAGACTCGCAGAATCATGTCATGCTGCTGGGCGATCTGCTCATCTGGTTCTATGAGGACCTGGCGGGCATAAAGAGCGACGATGCTCATCCGGCGTTCAAGAAACTGATAATGAGACCTCTGCTCACCGACACGCTTAACTATGTGGACTGTTCCTACCACTCTGTTCACGGACAGATAGTCAGCTCGTGGAAGAAAGACGGCTCGTCGTTACAATGGCATGTCACCATACCTGCCAACACATCGGCCACGGTATATATCCCCGCCACTGCGGCTGACAGCGTGACTGAGGGCGGAAAGAGCCTGACAGAGGCCGGCATAAGAGTATTGAAGACAGAAGGAGGATTCGTCGTCTGCGAGATAGGGTCGGGCACTTACAGTTTCAGAGCCGTGCGTTAGGCCGTAGGTCAGACCGTATGGCTGTGTGTGTCCTGCACCGTTTCACGCGGGCGTGAGATGTAAAAATAAATGATTAACCTGCTCTTGTCCGGACTTATAGGACAACATGTCCGGCACGGAGCAATAAAATATGTATATGGAATCTATATTGAACAATCGTCCGGCACTTGCTGCCGAAGTGGAGAAGGTTGCCGAGACAGCCGGCTATCTGTGGCAGAAAGGCTGGGCCGAGCGCAACGGCGGCAACATAACCATAAACATCACCGAATATGTGGATGACGCCATCAGACAGATGCCGGCCATCAGCGACGTGATGCCCATAGGCGTCACGCTGCCCCATCTGCGCGGATGCTACTTCTTCTGCAAGGGTACCAACCGCCGCATGCGCGACCTTGCGCGCCGCCCTATGGACAACGGCTCGGTGATACGCATACTCGACGACTGCGCCAGCTATGTCATCATAGCCGACAATCCGGTGCGTCCCACCTCTGAGCTGCCCTCGCATCTCAGCGTGCACGACCATCTGCTGTCCATCGGCTCGCCCTACCGCGCGTCGCTCCACACCCATCCCATAGAGCTTGTCGCCATGAGCCACTGTCGCCGTTTTCTCGAGAAAGACGTTGCTACCAACCTGCTTTGGAGCATGATTCCCGAGACCAAGGCGTTCTGTCCGCGCGGTCTGGGCATCGTGCCTTACAAGTTGCCGGGCTCGGTAGAGCTGGCCGAGGCCACCATCAGCGAGCTTTCCGACTACGATGTGGTGATGTGGGAGAAGCACGGAGTGTTCGCAGTCGATACCGACATCATGGCGGCGTTCGACCAGGTTGACGTTCTCAACAAGTCGGCTCTCATCTACATAGCCGCCAAGAACATGGGCTTCGAGCCCGACGGCATGTCTCAGGAGCAGATGCGCGAGATATCCGAAGTGTTCCATCTGCCCAAATAGGCGGCGTGGCGCACGTATTTCAGCATTTAGGTTATTGTTATATCATACGTCAGGTGCATCCGGAATGTCTGTCGAAGACGTTTTGGATGCAAATGATATAATATTACGCAGTATTTGATAAAAGTTAAATCGCATCAGTCGTCTTTTTATGGCGAATTTATTATATTTGCCTGAAACAGACATCGGCCCGGCAATGTCATAACCGGTCGGCCCTCATTCCGGCAGTCCGTCGTTGCCGCAGTCTTTGTCCTTCTACGTATAATAAAGATGGTGGCTCGGCGGTATTAATACCTGTAAGACGGGTTCTCACGTCATTGTCGCAGCCCTTGCCATTGTCGGCGAACGCCATCAGACCTGATAATAAAACTCTTGTTATGACTAACGATTTCAGCAGCGACGGTGTGGAATTCAAATATCTCATAGTAAACGACACGGACCGCAAGTTCGGGCTGTGGGTGAACACCGTGGGGTTTGAGTTCATTGCTCCCAACTCTCCATATCCATTGAAGGAGCATCCTTCGGGCTATTTCTTCAATGCTGAGAAGGGACGCGTTCTTCATGAGTATCAGCTTGTGTATATAACAAAAGGCTGCGGACAGTTCTCTTCGGAGTGTGTGGTCAACAAACACGTGTGCAGCGGAAGGCTCATGCTTGTGTTTCCGGGTAAGTGGCACACCTATCAGCCCTACCGCAACGTGGGATGGAACGAGTATTACATAGGTTTCGAGGGACCTGTGGCCGACAATCTTGTCAAGGAGGGATTCTTCTGTGAGGACCAGCCCGTGATAGACATCGGACTCAGCGAGGAGTTCGTGTCGCTCTATTCGCGCGCGCTCCACATAGCCGAGGCCGACGCTGTGTCGTCGCAGCAATATCTTGCGGGCATAGTGATGCACATGCTCGGCATGGTGATATCACTCTCGCGCAACAAGCAGTTTGAGATGAGCGCCATACGTCAGAAGATAGAGAAGGCGCGCATATACATGAAAGAGCATGTGGGCGAGAACATAAGCGCCGAGCAACTGGCCGAATATCTCAACATAAGCTACTCGTGGTTCAGAAAGGCTTTCAGGGAATATACGGGCTACGCTCCGGCAAAATATTTCCAGGAACTGAGGATACAGCGTGCCAAGCAGATGCTTGTCGGCACGTCGTCGTCGGCAAAGGAGATTGCCGCCATGCTGGGCTACGGTTCGGCGGAGCATTTTTACAGCATGTTCAAGAAAGCCACCGGGTTCACTCCCCACGAATACCGGTCGTACGGTCACAACTCATCGGCGTCGGACGAGTGACGCCGATGTCCGTCCGTCTCCGCCCGACGGTCTTGTCATTCAGTTCTTTTTGAGGCGACGATGCAGTCGAGGTCGTCGGGCACGAATATGTTTCCGGCGAAGGCTGTCGCGGCTTCCTGCGTGTAGGTCAGTCGGCGCGTCGCCATGTTCTTGTCCTCGGTGTGGAACAGCAGCAGGTTAGCGGCGTTGAGGCTTGTCGCCATGCGTGCCGCGTCGAGCGCGGTGCTGTGGTGCTTGGAGTAGGGTTTCATCACCTCGCGGTCGGCATACAGGCAGAACGCCTCGCACATAAGCCAGTCGGCATCCATGGCCATGGTGCGGTTGGCCTCGTTGAACGGTTCGTCGCCGAGGCACACCAGGCTCACTCCTCCCGGCAGAGAGGCACGATAGCCGAACTGTTTCTCTTTAGTGGAATGAATGTCGAAGCACGTGAAGCTCATGTCTCCTACGCTGAACGAGTCGCCGTCTGACAGTGTGACGAAGCGCACCGCGCTGTCGAGCAACGGGATATATTTGCCCGGAAGAGTCATCTCGCATATCCTGTGCAGCACGTTTATCACCCTCTCGTGACCATAGACGTTGAGCACCTCAGTGCGCAGTCCGTTTATGTTATTCTGAATGGCGTTTCTCACTATCCACACCGCTCCGAGCACATGGTCGGTGTGTGCGTGTGTGACGAACATGTCGTTGAGTCGCGTCACGTCCTCTCCCGCCTTTTTCATTTGTGTCAGTATGCCGTTG
>ERZ827168.2475-NODE-2475-length-21394-cov-3.742350_pt1 | contig 21394 bp, 14 predicted proteins | sample MGYA00519868_ERZ827168 | MGnify/ENA primary metagenome ERZ827168 (study PRJEB31778, sample SAMEA3449271) | human gut metagenome | biome: human gut; feature: human-associated habitat; material: faeces | place: United Kingdom | collected 2010/2012 ...
CTTCTTGCCGCCTTCGGCGTGTATCTGATAATAAGGGGCGTAAAGCTTCCGAAAACGGTACCGATTTCCCGACGGGAAGCGACTGTTCGCCTTGCCGTCACCGCCGTAATGCTTGCCTGCGTTGCGATGACAAAGCTGTTCCGCTTTGAAATACCCATGTTCGGCGGTTCCGGCATGACGGTGGGCTTTTCGGGCGTATTCACGTCAATTCCCGCCATGCTGTACGGTCCGCTGTTCGGCGCCGCCGCATCCGCTTCATCGGATATACTCGGCTGTATAATCAGCCCCATCGGCGCATATAACCCGCTATTCACCCTTACGGCATTCGTGGGCGGTTTCATAAAGGGCGGAGTCTGGGCGCTGATAAAGGACAGAAAAAGCAAGTCGCTCAAATGGTTTTCGGCGGCAGTCGGCGTGCTTCTCATAATAACCGGCGTTGGCTTCAATATCTCCTTCCGCAGTGACGGACTGTTTTCGGGCTTTGTCGCGTCGGCTGCCGACATACCGTCCCGCGGAACCGTCGACACCCTTGAAAAATCGCCGATGACCGAGCTTGTAACTTCGCTTGCCTCATATTCCAAGGACAGCTACACCGTGACCGCAGCCGCCGACGGCGAGAGGATAACCGTCCCTGCGTATATCACCGTTGACTGTGTGAAATACGTACCGAAAATCGGCAAAAACGCCTTTGCCTCCTGCACGGGAGAGGTATATATACCGGCGACCGTCACATCGATAGACAAAAACGCCTTTGCCCCCGGCATAACGGTTCATGTCGAAGAAGCAACGGCGGAAAAGCTGAAGGGCATCGATAATATAGAAATCGTCATCGAAGAAAGCATAGAAAAGACCGCCGTAGCTGCTGTCTACGGCGGCGGAAAATCTCAGGAAGCATGCGGCTTCACACTGTCGTCCACGACGACATATGCGTCCGCTGTCGCGAAGTACATAAACTTCCTCACCCTCGGACCGATTCTCGCCGGCGGCTCAATGCTTCTGATAGTCGGCTTCGGGCTTGTAATGCTGCTTATTCGCGGCTGCGGTGATAACGGTCAGACTGCGGTGAGCGGCATCCGTGTGTTCATTTCGATTTTCGCGGCGGGGTTTGTGACGACGACGCTCAACACCGTCATCCTGCGCTACATCACCTACCCTTCATGGGCGGGTCGCGCGTTTTATATCGTCTGGATACCCCGTGTCGCGGAGGAACTCATCGTCTGCGTCATCCAGTCCTATTTCATAGCACTGCTCTATGATCTGTACAGAGCAAGATTCGCCTCGCGGAACTGACGTATCTGTTCGCAAAGCGCGCCGTCGTAGCTTACCGAGATGCGGGAGATATAGGTGCGGGCAAGTATTAACGCAGACGCGCTTCCGCTGTCTGCCGACTGCAGTGCGAGAGCATAGTTTCTGAGCTGGCGCACATCGCGGTAATTTCCGAGGCGTTCGAAGATCTCAAGCGCCGTTTCGTAATCGCCCGCCTCAAGGCATCTGATTGCGTCGTCATAGTTACCTCCGCGGTTCACCCACCGTATGCAGAGACACCCCGCGACAAACAGCACGCACAAAATTGCGGCGATCGCATTGACTCTTGTTTTTCTGTTTCTCATACCTGTTCGCTCCTTTCGCGGAAGGACCCGGCGGCTGGGGGAACGCCCTGAACCTGTTTCACGGCGCTCCCTTTTTCTTTTTCTGAAAACCGCTTTCTTTCCTTCCTGTGATTTCATTATACATGAAGTGCTGTCCGATAAAAAGGACAGGCGCGGAAAAATGAGGAACAAATAAAAAACGGAGTTATTTCATGGCGGGAATACGGTTCTTGAGGCGGAGGTTATCGGCGATAAGGGCGATGAATTCGGAGTTTGTCGGCTTGCCGCGGCTTGTCTGCACGGTGTATCCGAAATATGAATTCAGCACATCGAGATCGCCTCTGTCCCACGCCACTTCAATTGCGTGGCGGATCGCACGCTCCACACGTGACGATGTGGTGGAGTACATTTTCGCGACGGTGGGATAAAGCGTTTTGGTCACGGAATTGATGATGTCACCGGTTTTCATCACCATCATTATTGAAGTCCGCAGATACTGATAGCCTTTGATATGAGCCGGTACGCCGATCTGGTGAATGACCTTTGTCACCTGTGCTTCAAGATCGGCTTCGGCGGGCAGGCGCTCCCCGACACTGCGTCCGCGTTCCGCCAGACGGAGAATACGCTCTGCGAGGAATCCGAAGTCAGGCGGCTTTATCATACAGTACGCCGCGCCGCATTCACAGCATTCTTCAAACATGTTCTGATTGTTGAAGGTTGCGAGCATAATGAACTTCGGCGTGGTTTCACGCATCTGACGCTTGACCGACTTCATGAGCCAGAGACAATCGAACTTGTCCAGATACACCTCCGAGACAACTATGTCCGGCTTGAGCCGTACGATCTTTCCGAGCGCCTCCTCGGCATCGCCTGCTTCGGCGAGTACACTGATATCAAACTTTCTCATCTCGCTCGCGCACTGCTTGCGGAATTCCTTGTTCGGATCTGCTATGACAATTTTTGTGTTACTCGATGTGTTTTCCATGGTGTTTTCCCTCCGGTTTTTATTGTTTGCCATATTTTAACATAAAAGTTTGCAAAAAGCAATACCCTGCGGCAAAATTTTTGCCACTATTTGCCGCAATATTTTTCCCGAAGCGACAATATGTAGCTGTATTCAGGCAAAATCGACGCAAAATGTGGTAAGACATGAAATTGAGCCAATGCTCTGCACACGAAAGAAAGCTCGGCGGCGTGGGTAACGTGTGTTCATATCACATTTCTGCTTTGCCGGTTGCCACCTCCCGGACACATTGTACCGCGGTGCGGCAATTATACAACAAAGAATACCATACACGGCATTTTTTCCGGCATTTATATTATACTGTTTTTTGCGGAGTATTAATAGGAAAGAAAAAATTTGTCCGCAATTTTTTTATCGATCTCCGCACCGGAATAAAACAAATCACGCTGCCCCGACGGACAGCGTGATTTTATTATCGGTATATTAAGCCTGCTTTTTGCCTGCTTTCCTCTGAATGAGCTTGACAAGCTCGACGATCGGGATGACGCAGAAGCCGAGCGCGGCTGCAATGAGGTATTCTTTGATGCCGACCGCTGTGAATCCGAAAGCATCGGCAAGGAAGGGGATCTCGCATACCGCGGTGGTTGCTGCGAGCGAAACGACTGCGGCAACCCAGAGCATGACGTTCTGGGATGGGAGAGAGAAGACCGAGCGGCGCTGTGAACGCATATTGAAGCTGTGGAATATTTCCGCAAACGAAATAGTCAAAAACGCCATTGTCGTGCCGTGAGCGCTGTCGGTGATCGCCCATGTTCCCGTTTCGACGAAATGACCGATGAAATACGAGACAAGCACCAGAACAGTCACAAGAACGCCCTGATACGCGACATCAAAGCCCATACCGTCGGCGAAAATGCCCGCCTTGGCATCACGCGGCTTGCGGCGCATGATGTTCGGTTCCGCCTTTTCCATGCCCAGCCCAAGCGCCGGGAAACAGTCGGTTACGAGGTTTATCCAGAGCAGGTGAACGGGTTCAAGCACGGTGAAGTTCATCAGCGTTGCGGCAAAAATGCAAAGCACCTCACTCATATTTGAGCCGAGCAGGAACTGGATCGCTTTGCGGATGTTGTCGTAAATACGCCGCCCCTCTTCGACCGCACCCACGATCGTGGCAAAGTTGTCGTCAGCCAGCACCATATCCGCGACGTTTTTGGTGACATCGGTACCTGTGATACCCATACCGACGCCGATGTCGGCTGCTTTGATGGAGGGCGCGTCGTTGACGCCGTCGCCGGTCATGGCAGTGATATATCCGGCATTTCTCCACGCGTTGACAATGCGGGTTTTATGCTCGGGCTGAACACGCGCATAAACGCGTATATTCATGAAGCGGCGGGAAAATTCCTCGTCGCTCATAGTGTCGAGCTGAGAACCCGAGACCGCTTCGTTGCCGTCCCCGAGTATCGTAAGCTCTTTCGCGATTGCGACGGCGGTGTCGATGTGGTCGCCCGTGATCATGATGGGAGTGATACCCGCCTCACGGCATTCGATGATAGCGTCCTTTACTTCGGGACGAACCGGATCGATCATGCCGCAAAGCCCGATAAAGCAAAGCCCCTGCTCAAGCGTATCGGCTTCGTATTCGGGTGCGTCGGAATGCTGCCTTTCGGCGCAGGCGAGCACGCGGAGCGCTCTGTCTGCCATAGCCTTGTTAGCGGCGACAACGCCGTCGGCGTATTCCTTTGTCATGGGAACCGCTTTGCCTTCTTTGAGATAATGGGTGCATCTGTCGAGAATGACATCGGGCGCACCCTTTGTGAACTGGATCAGACCGTCGTCGCAGTCGTGTACGGTGGACATCATTTTGCGCATCGAGTCAAACGGCGCTTCGCCGCGGCGCGCATGCTTTTCCTTGAGCGACGGTTTGTCAAGCCCGAGTCTGTCCGCCCATGCGACAAGTGCCGCTTCGGTGGGTTCACCGGTAACGTTTCCGTGGTCGTCAATCTCCGCGTCGCTGCAAAGTGCCATATCGCGTGCAATACGCTTTTCATCCTCGCCGAAATAATCAACGACCGTCATTTTGTTCTGCGTCAGAGTACCCGTCTTGTCGGAGCATATGACCTGTGCACAGCCCAGCGTTTCCACTGCGGTAAGGCGGCGTATCACGGCGTTGCGCTTTGACATATTGGTAACACCGATCGACAGCACAACGGTGACGACTGCGGCAAGCCCTTCGGGTATGGCGGCGACCGCGAGCGATACCGCGACCATGAACGAATTCAGCACAAGCTCAAAGCTCAGACTTCCGGCACGTATAACCTGCACGCCGAATACAACAACGCATATGCCGAGAACCAGCCATGTCAGTGTCTTTGAAAGCTGATTGAGCTTTATCTGAAGCGGCGTGTCGCCCTCCTTGGCGTTCTGGAGCGCGTCGGCGATCTTACCCATTTCCGTGTCCATGCCGGTCGCCGTAACGACTGCTTTACCTCTGCCGTAAACTATGGTGCCGCCCATGTAGACCATGTTTTTGCGGTCGCCGAGAGGGACGTCTCTTTCGCTGTCGGAAAGGTTGATGATGTCAATGAATTTCGTGACAGGCACCGATTCGCCCGTCAGCGCAACGGTATCCAGCGAAGTTGTACCTTCCAGAACGGTTCCGTCCAGCGGGATTTTTTCGCCGGGGCGCACCTGAATGATATCTCCGACCGCGACCTCCTCCGGCGAAACCTCCGTTACGGCACCGTCGCGTTCCAGGTTTGCGGAATCGGGGCGGATTGCCATCAGCGACGAAATAGAGGCGCGGCTCTTTCCGACGGCGATCTCCTCAAACAGCTCGCCGATGCGGTAGAACAGCATGACGAACACCGCTTCCGGGTACTCCCCGATAGCCAGTGCGCCGACCGTTGCCAGTGCCATCAGGAAATTTTCATCGAACACCTGTCCGTGCGCAATATTTTTGCCTGCCTTACGCAGGACGCGCCAGCCGATCAGGAAATACGGCACGAGGAACAGGCACAGCGCCTGCCAGCTGAACCCGTCCGTCGGCTTCAGCACCAGCTTTTCCAGGACGATGCACAGGATCAGCAGTCCGGCGGTCACGATTATCTCGATCAGGGAACGTTTTTGCTTTCGATTCATTTGTGTTCAGTCTCCTTCCGGACCTGACAGCGCAGTAAACTCCGGCTGCCGGGTTATGCGGATCACTTCAGAATAACGCAGCAGTCGTCGTCCACGCGTGCGCACGCCTTTGCCGCCTTTTTGGCGATCTCATCGAATGCGGCATCGTCTGCCTCCAGCGTCATCCGCTGTGCCATAAAGCTGATGCTGACATAGCTCACGCCGGGGATCTTCCGGACGGCGTCCTCCATTTTGGCGGCGCAGTTGGCGCAATCCAGGTTTTCCATAACAAACACTTTTTTCATGACGGTTTTCCTTTCGCTTTGTAAGAAATGTGGTTACTCCAGAATGTGCTCGGTGCCGCACTCCATGATTGTGCGGACGTGATCATCCGCCAGCGCGTAGATCACGTTTTTGCCTTCCCTGCGGTAGCCGACAAGTCCGGCGGTTTTTAGGAGACGAAGCTGATGGGAGACTGCCGAAACGGTCAGCCCAAGCAACTGAGCCAGATCACATACGCACATCTCGGAATGCTGTAGTGCCGCAAGAATACGTATCCGGCTGGCATCGCCGAACATCCGGAACAGATCTGCCAGCCGTTGCTGTTGTTCCGGGTCGGGCATCTGCGCACGGACGCACGCCACCACTTCGGGATGGGGCAGTGTCTGCTCGCAGACAGGGGATTCGCAGGGCACCTCGCCGGGTGTAGTCTTTCTGCTGTCTTCCATGAAGCATCATCCTTTCTCATTGAACGCTTGAGCATCTGTTCAAGTGTTTGCATTATACACCGTGGCGGGCGGTTTGTCAAGAGGGTTTTGAAAATTTTTTTGCGGGATTTGGGACAGTTGCTATTGCGACTGCACCATGCGGCGGAGCGGACCGCGAAAAGATCCGGACGGGGTATTGACAAACCGTGATAATCGCAATATAATGGAAACGGACAGATCCGGGAGAGCATCCGGGGAAGGTATCCCGCGCAAAGCCATGCGGGATACGGCTGCGGGGGGAATTGGCGGAAAAGGAACTTTCAAAAAAGCGAAAGGAGTACAGCGATGAAACTCACTTTTCTTGGCGCCGCACATGAGGTTACGGGTTCCTGTACGCTGCTGGAGGCGTGCGGGAAAAAGATGCTGATCGACTTTGGCATGGAGCAGGGACCGGACATTTATGAAAACAGCGAGATCCCGGTCTCGCCGGCGGAGATTGACTTTGTTTTCCTGACGCACGCGCACATTGACCATTCCGGCAAATTGCCCCTGCTCACCAAGAACGGCTTCCGCGGACGGATATATACGACTGCGGCAACCGGGAGTCTTTGCGCCACCATGCTTGCCGACACGGCACATATCCAGGAATCCGAGGCGGTGTGGAAAAACCGGCGGGCAAAGCGTTCGGGCGAAGAAGGCTATACGCCGATGTATACGCTTGCGGACGTGCAGGCGCTGATGCCGTATTTCTGCACGACTGACTACGGTGTTCCGGTTGAACCGTGCGACGGTATTTCCGCGGAGTTCTTTGATGCCGGGCATCTGCTCGGCTCGGCAAGCATTCGGATAACCGTTACGGAGAACGGGAAGCCGCATCGTATTGTCTTTTCGGGGGACGTCGGCGCATCCAACCGCCCCCTTCTCCGCAATCCCTGCGTGCCGGATGCAGCCGACACGCTGATTATTGAGTCCACCTACGGCGACCGTTCCCGCGCAGACACGGCGGCGGGACAGCTCGCGGATACCGAGCAGCGCCTTGCTGAAGTAATTGATTCCACGCTGTCCGGCGGCGGGAATGTCGTGATCCCCTCCTTCGCTGTCGGCAGGACGCAGGAGTTGCTTTATATGCTGCGCCGCATCAAGGAAGAAAAGCGAACGGGGACGGATTTTCCGGTATATCTGGACAGTCCGCTTGCCATCGAGGCAACGCATATCTATCATGACACGCTGCGCAGTTACTTCGACAGCGAAACAAACGAACTGCTGAACAGGGGCATCAACCCGATCGGCTTTGACGGACTGCATCTCACGGTCACGAGCGATGAATCCCGGCAGATCAATACCGATCCCACGCCGAAGGTTATCATTTCCGCCTCCGGAATGTGCGAAGCGGGACGCATACGGCACCATCTCAAGCACAACCTGTGGCGCCCGGAGTGTACGGTTCTGTTTGTCGGCTATCAGGTGGAGGGCACGCTGGGCAGAAAACTGCTGGAGGGTGCGAAATACGTCAATCTCTTCGGCGAGGAAGTGCGGGTATCCGCCACGGTTCGGAAACTGGACGGCATCTCGGCGCACGCGGATGCGGACGGACTGCTTGCCTGGATCATGGCAATGCGCGAGCAGCCGCAAAGGGTGTACGTCAACCACGGGGCGGATGCCGTGTGCGACAAATTTGCCGAAACGATCCGGCTGAAGGCAGGGATTGAGGCAACGGCACCGTACAGTGGTGACGTTTACGATCCGGTCAGCGGGACGCGCCTTGCCGATGGCAGCCGCCGGAAGGTTCGGCACGACGACACGGACGGCGGACGTCGGTTTTCCGCCGTGTGTGCAAAACTGTATGCGGCGGGTATGCGCCTGATGCGCGTCATTGAGCGCAGCCGGAACTGTAAAAGCAAGGATCTGATCGTCCTGACAAACCGTATCAACGCCCTGTGTGACAGGCAGGAGAAGGAGATATCCCGGAAATAGGGCGTCACGCGCGTTTTTCTGCCCTTGCGCAGGTTGATAAATAACAGAACCCCTTCACGCAATTCACCTGCGTGGAGGGGTTCTGTCTGAAGGTGGCGGGAACAAACGGGATGTATCAGGGCGTGTCCTTGCCCGCATCCGCGCCGGGCTGACCGGCGGGTTGGGTGCTCTGCGATCCCTGCGGCGCGGAAGTCGGCTGGCAACCGTACCCGGATCCGTAGCTCGTCCCGTTGCCCTGGTAGTAGCTGTTGACCGGTTGGTAAGCGGGCTGTCCGGCACCCGGCTGGAAATAGGTCTGCCCGTATGCGGGCTGCGGGGCAGGGAAGTCACTGTCCGAGAGGCAAAGCATGAGGATGCCGGCAATCAGGTTGCCGCCGAGAAGCAGCACGCATACGCCGAGCCAGACGGGAACATCTGCCTTACACCGTGCGGCGCTCAGCTTTTTCAATCCCAGCACGTGGAAAATGATGGCGGGAATCGAACAAACGATAACGACCGCGAGCATGGAATAAATGGCAATGGAAGCATAGGCAACTTCTTCTGTCGGTTGCGTCGAGCCGACGATCCCGAAGAGAGCGGCAAACAGTATCATGGACATCAACGTCAGCCCGACGCTGACCAAGCCGAGGATCAGAAAGACTTTGGCGACTGTTTTCATCTGTATACTCCTTCCGGCAGCCGCGTGGATCATATTGCGGCGACCAACACTACCATTATACAACACGGATGCGGATTTGTCAATAGCCGTGCCGGAGTTTGCTGTGAGGCGGTGTGCCCTCCCCTTCGCGCCACGCATTCGCGGATATCCGTGACAATTCTCATCCTCGTCTGTATAAAACCCCCAGGAGCGGCAGAAACTATGAGCGTACCTGAGAGATGCCGCCGGACGGGCAGAAAAACTGCCGCGCAGCGTCCGCCGCACCACCGGGGCTACACACCACCTGAAAAAAAGGAGAGAATCAGAATGGGAAACAGCTACAACACGGACGACAAGAGCACGGCAAACCGACTCAAGCGGTTTATTGCCAACCGGGCAGTTATCGTCACCATCGTAACCCTGCTTCTGGCTGTGGGCGTGATCGTGGCGGTCACGGTAGCGGCTAACCGCTCCCGCAGACCTATCGGAGGGGAACCGGCGTCGGGCAGCGCGACCGCGACCGGGGACGGCAAGCAGGTCATGAACGGGGACGAGACAAAAGTCAATCACAATGCCAACGAAACGCATATCGGCGCGGCAGAAACGGGCAAAGACGAGCCGCTTGTCCTGAGTCTTCCCGCCAACGGGAAGCTCCTGAAGGGACATGACGCGACGTTGCAGGTCTATTCCAGCACCATGGGGGATTATCGGGTCCATCTCGGCGTGGACATTTCCACACCGGAAGGCGGCGAGGTCTGCGCTGCTGCCGCCGGAAAGGTAAGCAAGGTCTGGACGGATCCGCTGATGGGGCAGTGCGTTGCGGTGGATCACGGTAACGAACTGCTGACGGTGTACAAGAACCTGTCCGCCGACCTGGCAAGCGGTATTGCGGAAGGCAAGACGGTCAAAGCCGGTCAGAAGATTGGTAACGTGGGGGACAGTGCCATGCTGGAAATGGCGGAGGAGCCGCATCTGCACTTTGAGGTGACCGCCAAGGGAATTCAGGTTGATCCGCTTGAGTATTTCTCTGCCGCCGACGTGACTGCCATCAAGGCGGCGAATGCCGACACCTCCTTTGAGAGCAGCGCTGTCACCGAAAGCACATCCGCAGGAAAGTGATTCCGCCGTCAGGCGGCATACGGAAGGGGCTGTAAAAAACCGGGTTTTTTACAGCCCCTTTGTACACTTCAACAGCTTCAAAACGCAAAAAAAGAAAGCACCCCCGTGACCCTGTCCTGCGAGTTGGTATCATGAGTTTGATACTCCGCCGAAAAGTGTGACGAGCGTGCTGTGTGGAACTGGAAGGGTGTTGGGGACACCTTCCGACGCTGTTTCATTATACACCATCCCGGCAGATTTGTAAATATTCAAGATGCACAAATCTGCGTCAAATTTTTCTGCTACAATGCCTGGAAACCTTGACAAACCCCGGAGCGTGTGCTATACTGGCAACACAATTCCGGCACGTTCCGTGTGCCGCCTGAAAGGAAATAAGACCGTGGAATATACAGAATTAGTCCGGCGGGCACTGCCCGTTTCGTTCCCGCTGACCGATGACGCGCGCGCTTTAGCCCTGCGCGAAGGCGTGCGCCAGTACGGCTTCCATGCCGCCCTGACTCTGACTGCCCGTCCGGCGTGCGCAAAGCTCCGTATTGCCGGTCGGCATGTCTTTCGCGTATACATAAACCGCAGGATCGTGCTGAACGGTCCTGCCCGCACGGCGCACGGCTATGCCCGGGTGGATGAGCTGGACGTGACCGCCTTTCTGCATCACGGCGTCAATCACCTCGCCGTGGAAATGCTGGTATACGGCGATGTTTACAATAAGTATTCCAACGACTGCACGCTGGAGCCGGACGGCTTTCTGCTCTGCGAGCTGGAGGCGGACGGACAGGTGCTGACCGCGACCGGTGGCGCTGACTGGAACGCCTGCCGCATCGCGGCGCGGGTTGCGAACGCCTCGCGTATCTCCCACTCCCGTGAGGCATCCGAGATATACACGCTGGAACCGGGCTGGGACGGATGGATTATGGGGGAGGCGAACGAGACGCACGGCTTCTGCCGGACTGCCCCGGCGTCCGCACCGCACCTGCTCCCGCATACCGCCGCAACGATAACGCCGACCGTGCGTCGCTTTTCCCGCGTGTGCGGCTACGGTACGTGCGGGATCGACCGCGAAGCGCAACTGCCGCGCCTGTTCTTTGAGGATAACCCCGGGTACTATCCGACGGGTTATTATGCCTCCCTGTCGGAGTACCCGCTGGAGGATTGCCGCCGCACCCGTGAACGCTCCGATGCCGGCATCCGGCTGACCGGGACGGAGGACGGTCTGACGCTGACCGGTGCGGAGGATTCCTATATCCTGCTGGAGGGCGAGTGCAATACAACCGGCTTCCCGTTTGCCCGCTTCACCTGCGAGAAACCCGGGACGGTTGATATCGTGCGGAGCGAGATCCTCACGCCCGACGGCGACTTTGCGTACAACCACAATACCGTTACCCGCCTGCACGTGCCTGCCGGAACATGGAGTTTCACGGCGATGGAGGCGGGGGTGGCGCGTTGGCTGAAGCTGTACTTCCGTGGGACGGGTACCGTGACTCTGCACGCTGCCGGAATGCTGGTACACGAGTACCCGGATGCGCACCGTGCGTCCTTCCTCTGCTCGGACGGCGACGTCAACCGCCTGTACGATGCGGCGAAACGCACGCTTCTGTGCAATACGCAGGATATTTTCATGGACTGCCCGGACCGGGAGCGCGGCGGATGGCTGTGCGATTCGCTCTGGACGGCGCGCGCGGCGGCGATGTTGCTGGGCGACACCCGCGTGGAGCGCGAATTTCTGGAGACCTTCCTGCTGACGCCCGCAGACGGGATGTTCCGGGGCTTTTTCCCGGAGACGTACCCCGGAAGCAAAGCGGATTATGCTGCCATGACAGGCATTACCACCTGGTCGTTCTGGCTGATGTGCGAACTGTGTGAGTACGTGCGTCGCACGGGCGATACGGCACTGCGTGACCGATTTGCCGACCGGGTTGCCGCGTTCGTGGATGGGAGCCGGAGTTTCCTTGGGCAGAGCGGACTGCTGGAACGTCTGCCCTGGCTGTTCATCGACTGGTCGGTGTCCAACTACGGCGAATACCAGACGCCCATCTCGGTTCCCGCCAATGCGCTGTATGCGTATACGCTGGCTGCGCTCGGCGGGCTGTATACCCGTTCCGACTGGTGCGCGGAGGGGGAGCGGATGCGCGGGATTCTGCGCGCGGCGGTACTTGATGGACGTTTACCGGAGACTGTCCGGACAATCCCGGACAGCTTGGAACGGCATCCGGACGACAGGCTGCACGGGCGCGGGCGTTGCTCCGAGACCGGAATCGCCACTTGCCTCTGGGCAGACCTGTTTGCACCGGACGAATTGCCGGCGTTGGATGCCGCCTTCCGCGACTGTATGGGCTTTTCGCCCCGCTTTGCGCCCGACCCGGAGATCGGGCGGAGCCAACTGTTCATCGGGCTGTGCATCCGGCTGGACGCACTGGCACGGCGCGGCTGTTACGACAGACTGTACGGGGAGCTCAACGCCCTCTATCTGCCACAGCTCCGGGAGGGACCGGGGACGCTCTGGGAGAGCGTCTGCATGGAGAACTCCTCCCGCTGTCACGGATTTACTTCCCATGCGGGCGTGCATCTTGTGCGCGACGTGCTGGGACTCGGGGAGCCGGACGGACTGGATCGGACGCTGACGGTGGCACCGCATCCATGCGGCTTGCGCTGGGCGCGGGGGACATTGGAGCTTCCGGAGGGCGTGGCGGCGGTCTCGTGGCGGTACGACGGGGACAGCTTTTCCATGTCCTGCCAGATACCGGACGGATACGAGGTTCGCATCTGCCCGCCCCGCGAAGTCGGGATGCTGGAGCCCGGGCGGGTGCATATTACGGTGAACGGCAGGGAAATACGATGAAGGAGGGGATGCGCATATGGCGGAAACAGTGACCGGCAGAGCGCATCCCGCTTTGCCGTCTGCGGCGCGGCGGGTATTGCGGCGGGGATTCCCGCGGGTGTTCCCGTGTATCCTGCTTGCAGCCGTGCTGGTGCTGTGCCTTGTTCCGGATGATTCCCGCGCGGTTGCGCCGGGGACGGCAGAGTTTATCTTTTTTGATGTCGGGCAGGGGGATGCCTCACTGATCCGGACGGAGTCCGGCTGTGTGCTGATTGATACCGGGACGAACCTCTCGGAGGATACGCTGGCGGCTTCGCTGGAGTGGCTGGGTGTCCGGCGGATCGACTGCCTCATCCTGACCCATGCGCATGAGGATCACATCGGCGGCGCAGACCGCATTCTCCGGGACTTCGATGTGCGGGCTGTCATCGCCCGGGACACCGGCGAGACCGATGCGGCAACCCGGCGGTTATGGGATGCCGTCCGGGCGAGCGGCGCCGAGCAGGTGACGCCTGCCGGCATAACGACCTATACCGTGGGCGGACTGTGCCTGGATGTGGCGGTTCCGTTTGCCGAGCCGCAGTCCGCTGGCAATGACAACAGCCTGATCGTCCGGGTGCGCTTCGGCGAAACAACCTTCCTCTACATGGGAGACGCCGAGGCGGCGACCGAGCAGGTACTGCTTGCGCGTCTGGCGGACGGGGATTTTCTGGATTGCGACGGGCTGAAGCTGGGGCACCACGGTTCGGATTCCTCCTCCGGTTCCGCGTTCCTGCGCGCCGTGTCGCCGCGTTACGCCGTGGCTTCCGCCGGGGGAGGAAACAGCTTTGGGCATCCGCACGCGCGGGTGCTTGCCGACCTGGAAGCGCTGGACTGCACCTGCCTGCGGACGGACGCGGGCGGCACCGCCGTGCTGGTCTCGGACGGCAGAACGCTGCGCGTCGGACCGTGACCTGCACGGAACCGTCACGCTCTTGTCATTTTCCCCACATGATTTCCGCCTCTTTTGTTAGCTGTTCCGCCCTGAATGTCAAAAAAAATAAGACGAAATTGTAAATAATGACTTTTTTGTTGCCCAAAGCACCAAAATAATGCTTGACAAATTGTCTATTATGTGGTATAGTAGTTGCGAAGAAGTTCTGAACACGTCGGAAACGGCTGTCAGGATGAACAAATGCCGGAGATGTGATCCCGTGCCCGGCACGCCCGGAAAGGAGATGCGCGGATGCCCCATTTCTTTGTGGATACGGCTGCCGTGCGCGGTTCCGGAGTCGTGCTGACAGGTGAGAACGCCCATCATGCCGCCTATGCCCTGCGGCTGGCGGTCGGGGATGCCATCACTGTGTCCGACCAGCACACGGTTTATGATTGCGTGCTGACGCATTTCGGGGACGGCGAGGTTACGGCTGAAATCCGCGAGGCGCATCCGGCAGACGCAGAACCGCCTTATCGGGCGGTGCTTTTTCAGGCGCTGCCGAAAGGCGATAAGCTGGACACAGTCATTCAGAAGGCGGTTGAGTGCGGCGTGGCTGCAATCATCCCGTTTGAGAGCAGTCGGTGCATCATGCGCGCCAAGCCCGAAACCGAGGAGCGTAAGACGCAGCGTCGGGCACGCATAGCGGAGGAGGCGGCAAAGCAGAGTCGCCGCGGTTTGATCCCGGAGGTTATGCCGACCGTGACTGACTATGCAGCCGTGTTGCGGCAGGCAGCGGCGTGTGACCTTGCGCTGTTTTGCTACGAAGGGGAAGGAACGCGTTCATTGCGCACCGTGCTGGACGGATTTGTTCCGCCGGCGGGACGTGTGCCTACGGTGGCAATCGTTATCGGCAGCGAAGGCGGTTTTTCTCCCGAGGAAGCGGATGCCGCATCGGATGCCGGGCTCTGCCTGTGCGGACTGGGGCGGCGCATCCTGCGGACAGAGACGGCGTCGGGCTTTGTATTGAGCTGTCTTGCCTATCGGTTCGAGCTGTGAGCTTCCAACTGTTTTAGCCGCGCGTTGTGCGGTATTGCCCTTCGTTTTTTTCGCCGGGGGCGGTCGTTAATAAAAGGGAGTCTCTGAGAATTCCGCCGTTTTGCCGTGCGGGCGATTTTCGGAGCCTCTCAAATGCTGCAAGGAAAAAGGAAAGAGGTAAAAGATCATGTCAAACAGATTGTTTCAGAGTGTCATCCACCAGATGAAGGATGCCGTTGGCGGTAGGATCATCGGCGTAATCGACGAGACCGGCGTGATTATCGCGTGTTCCGAGCTTGTCAAGATTGGGGAGGTTCGTCAGAGCATCCGGGATGAGATGGCGTATTCCGCCGACATGATCGTAACCGGTGGCTGCACCTACCGCCCTTTGACCAACGGAACCAAGCGCGAGTATATCACTTTTGTGGAAGGCGAGGACGCCGAGGCGGATATGATTTCCCGCCTGCTTGCCGTTTCGCTTTCCAACATCAAGAATCTGTACGATGAAAAGTACGATAAGGGCTCCTTTATCAAGAATGTGGTGCTGGACAATATCCTGCCCTCCGACATTTATATCAAGTCCAAGGAACTGCATTTCAACGCCGAGGAGTGCCGCGTTGTGTTCCTCATCAAGTTCTTCGGCAAGACCGATATGATGCCCTATGAAATGGTGCAGAATATGTTCCCGGACCGCACGCGCGATTATGTCATCAGTGTGTCTGAGCATGACGTGGTGCTGGTGAAGGAGGTCAAGCAGGGAACCGAGACCGCCGAGATGGAGAAGGTCGCCGTCAACATTGCCGATACGCTGTCGTCCGAGTTCTATACCAAGGCATCCATCGGCGTGTCTACGGTCGTGGAGAACATCAAGGATCTGGGCCGCGCTTACAAGGAAGCGCAGATCGCGCTGGATGTCGGAAAGGTGTTTGAAACCGACAAGAACGTTATTTCCTATGAGAATCTCGGCATCGGACGGCTGATCTACCAGCTGCCCACCACGCTGTGCGAGATGTTCCTGCAGGAGGTGTTCAAGAAGGGCAGTCTTGAATCGCTGGATCGTGAGACGCTGATGACCATCCAGTGCTTCTTTGAGAACAACCTCAACGTTTCCGAGACCTCGCGCAAGCTGTTTGTACACCGCAACACGCTGGTGTACCGGCTGGAGAAGATCCGCAAGCTGACCGGGCTGGATCTGCGCGAGTTTGAGCACGCCATCACCTTCAAGGTGGCGCTTATGGTCAAGAAGTACCTCAATTCCAAGAACCCCGCAAAGGTCTGACAGCGCGCTTCTTCGCCGCCATGTCGGCAACTGCCGAAAATCATTACACCCAAAGGACTCCCGCCTTACCGGCGGGAGTCCTTTGGCTTGCATAGCGCGATTCGGGATGCAAAAGGGGCAGTATAAAACTCATTTTGAGTTTTATACTGCCCCTCGGAGAGCGGACGACGGATCAGTTGCCAGCCCGCTTTTTCTGTGCCAGACGGTAGAACAGCTTGCACAGCTCGACAACGGGAATGACCGAAACGGCGAGTGCCAGCGCTATACCGTACTCGGGAAGATTCAGCTCTGCAAGGCTGAACGCTTTGGCAAGGAAGGGTATTTCAATGACGGCGGTGGTCAGGATCAGGGACAGCGCACCGGCGCCCCAGAGCCACTTGTTCTGAGATTTGATGGCAAACACCGATCCGTGCAGGGAACGCATATTGAAGGAATGGAAAATCTCACCCATTGACAGGGTCAGAAACGCCATGGAGTAGCCCAGCATCTGCGCACTGTACTCGCCTGCGGCGATGGCTGCCGCATGGTGCATATCCGCCAGCACGTACCGACCGATGCAGTAGGAAACCAGCGTGATGACCGTCATATACACGCCTTGATAGGCGACGGCTATGCCCATACCGCCAGCGAAAACGCCCTCTTTGGGATCGCGCGGCGCTTTCTGCATGACGTCAGCTTCCGGTTTTTCCAGACCAAGCGACAGGGCAGGGAAGCAGTCGGTAATCAGATTGATCCAAAGCAGATGGACAGGCAGGAACACGGTGAAATCCTCGCCGATGATGATGCCGATCATAGTCGCGCAGAAGATGGTCAGCACCTCGGACAGGTTGGAAGCCAGCAGGAACTGGATTGCCTTGCGGATATTGTCGTAGATACGGCGCCCCTCTGCGGCGGCAGACACGATGGTGGCAAAGTTGTCGTCTGCCAGGATCATGTCGGCAACGTTCTTTGTCACATCGGTACCCGTGATGCCCATGCCGACGCCGATGTCGGCGTTCTTGATGGAGGGGGCGTCGTTGACACCGTCGCCCGTCATGGCAGTTACCTTGCCCAGCTTGCGCCACGCATTGACAATGCGCGTCTTATGCTCCGGCTGAACGCGGGCGTACACGGAATACTTCTGAACATCTGTCGCAAATTGCTCGTCGCTGATCTTGTCCAGATCGGCTCCGGTGATTGCCTGCGAGGCGTCGGTGATAATGCCCAGCTCCTTTGCAATGGCGACGGCTGTATCCCGGTGGTCGCCGGTGATCATGATGGGGCGAATCCCCGCCCGTCGGCATTCCTCAATCGCCGCCTTGACCTCCGGGCGGACGGGATCGATCATGCCGACCAGCCCAACGAAGCACAGATCACACTCTACGGCATCGGATTCGTACACGGCGGGGGGCGCGGACAGCTGCTTTTGCGCCACGGCAAGCACGCGCAGTGCACGATCCGCCATGCCCTTGTTGGCGGCAAGAATGCGCTCACGTCCCGCATCGGTCAGCGGAACGGCGGCGCCGCCCTCCAGCACGGTGGAGCAACGCTTGAGTATCTCGTCCGGCGCACCCTTGGTGAACTGGATATAGTGTCCGTCCTGCGCCCGGTGGACGGTGGTCATCATCTTTCTGCCGGAATCAAAGGGGATTTCCCCCACGCGGGGCAGCTTTTGCTTCTCACTGTTTTTATCCAGCCCCAGCTTGGCGGCATAGTTGACCAGTGCGCACTCGGTCGGCTCACCGACAGCAGCGCCTTCTCCGGCGTCAAATTCTGCGTCGGAGCAGAGCGACATGGCGTTAGCCAACAGACCTTCGTCCTCGCCTACATGATCGACAACCGTCATTTTGTTCTGCGTCAGGGTACCGGTCTTGTCGGAGCAGATGATCTGCGTACAACCCAGCGTTTCGACTGCCGTCAGTTTACGGATGATCGCATTCTTTTTGGACATGTTGGTCACGCCGATGGACAGCACAATCGTCACAACGGTGGACAATCCCTCCGGAATGGCGGCTACCGCCAGCGAAACGGCGATCATGAAGGTGTTCAGGATTGTTTCCGGCAGGTTTCCGCTGCCGTTCGTGATCAGCGATCCTGTGAGGTTGACCGCGAAGATGACCACGCAGATGCCCACTACCAGGTAGGTCAGGATGCGGCTGAGCTGACTCAGCTTGATCTGCAACGGCGTCTTGCCTTCCTCGGCCTGCGACAGTGCGGAGGCGATCTTGCCCATCTCGGTACCCATGCCGGTTGCCGTAATGACAGCCTTTCCGCGACCGTACACGACGGTGGAACCCATGAAAACCATATTGATGCGGTCGCCGAGCGGCACATCCCCGCTTTCTCCCGCGGACAGGCTCTCGGCAGTCTTGACAACCGGCACCGACTCACCCGTCAGGGCGGCTTCCTCGACCTTCATGCTGGCGCACTCCAGGAGACGTGCGTCAGCGGGAACTGCATCGCCCGCTTCCAGAATGATGACATCGCCGACGACGAGATCTTCACTGTGTACGGACACCTGCTTTCCGTCGCGCAGTACCTTTGAGGTTGCGGCGGACATTTCCTGCAGGGCGGCGATCGCCTCCTCCGCTTTGGATTCCTGTACCACACCCAGCACGGCATTGATGACGACGACTGCCATGATAATGACGACATCGGAGGGAAAGCTTCCTTCGTAGACAGCCAGCACTGCCGAGATAGCGGCGGCAACCAGCAGGATGATCGTCATCGGCTCGACGAGTTGCTTCAGAAAGCGGAGAATGACCGATTCGCGCTTGCCCTCCGCGAGCTTGTTCTTGCCGTTTTTCTCCAGACGTGCGGCGGCTTCCGCGCCCGTCAGCCCGGTGCCGGACGAACCTACCTTGTCCAGTACGGCATCCGTAGTTTGCAGGTATTCCTTCATGCTCTGTTGCTCCTTTGTTCTTGCTGATAGTCGATAATCGGTGTTGCGAGGGAGCCCTTCCGGCTCATCGGCTTTCGGGATTTGCGGTGCCGCGCCCGGCAGGCTCCGAACGTCAAAAGAGACTTATCTGCCATGCTGTATGGCAGATAAGTCTCACCGTTTCAAGCGCCGCCAGACGGAGCATACGCTCGCGCCAGGATGTTGGCAGGCACTGCACTTCAACGTGCCGATTACTCCCCTATCTTATATGTGTATTCTACCATATCCGGATTGGGTTGTCAAGAGGTTTTTTGAAAATAACCCGGCGTGCCGCGTGCTTCCTTGACAGAAGTGTTCGCTGTTGCCCTGACGCAAATAAGAAAACCCCTTGACAACCGCGCGCATCGCGTGTATAATGTAGCTGTAAAAATCTTGTTGAAAAGGATGTTTGTTCCGATGACAATTTACGACGAGCTGGTAGCACGGGGACTTATCGCCCAGGTGACCAACGAGGAAGAAATCAAAACCATGATCAATGCCGGTAAGGCAACTTTCTATATAGGCTTTGACTGCACGGCAGACAGCCTGACCGCCGGACATTTCATGGCGCTGACACTTATGAAGCGGTTGCAGCTGGCAGGCAATAAGCCGATTGCCCTCATCGGCGGCGGCACGACCATGATCGGGGACCCTTCCGGCAGAACCGATATGCGCAGAATGCTCACGCGAGAGGATATCGACCATAACGCGGAATGTTTCAAGAGGCAGATGGAGCGCTTCATTGAATTCGGCGAGGGCAAGGCGCTGATGCTCAATAATGCGGACTGGCTGCTGAATCTCAACTATGTGGAGCTGCTCCGTGAGGTCGGTGCCTGCTTCTCGGTCAATAATATGCTGCGCGCCGAATGCTATAAGCAGCGCATCGGGTATAATGGTAAACACCGTCATCATCCTCATTCCGCGGCTGATAGACTTTACAAGCATTTCCTTATCTTTCTGTGCATAATATATCGTCATCTCCGGCGAGAATACATTAGCTATGCTCCCTATAAGATTAGACATAACATTCGGGACTGTCTGCGCTATGGCAAGAATACCCATTGCGCTGCTGCTTATGAACAGATTGCTTATAAGCAGATCCAGACCATTGGTAAGAATCTGGCTTAATTTGATAACAACATTCCATATTCCGGCTTCGATAAGTTCGATAACTTTGCGTATCTCAAACATATGAAAGTTAATCTTTATCTCAGGCAGCAGCTTTCTGCTGTAATGTATATCTGCCACAAGTATAAATATGCTTGCAGTTATGGAAGCTATTGCAACATAAATTATTCTCGGTGAAAAGAATACATATCCGCCGAGCACTATTCCGGCCCTTATCAGATTGGCCTCTATAGACCTTCTTGAACTTATATCAAGTCTGTTTGTCGAGAAAAATGCTATCGAGAATACGGATGTCATTATTCCGACCATGAAATTAAGGAACACGATAAGGAATGTCAGTTTGACATCTGTAACAAGCCCGTCAGGGATATTAATCCATTTCTCAAGATTGATAACGCATACTACCGACAATATTCCTGCAATTATTGTAAGTATCGTATTGCCGATAAGTACTGAATTAAAATACACATTGGCCTCATCCATCTTATTCTCGTATATCTTAATCGTAATAAAACGGCTTGCCATTGAGTTAAGCGCTATCGTAATAAGCGATGCATAATTTACAAAATTATCCGCCAGAGTTATGAACCCATACGCATCACTTCCAAGCTTATTGGTCACATACGGAGTTACAAAGAAGCTTATCCCGAATGATACAAGAAATGATGCTATCTGCGCTATTAAGTTAACCGCAAGCTGTCTGTTTGCCTTATTACTCACTGTCCTTCACCTTATAATCTTTTAAATACTGCCATATTAATGGCAGGAAATATCTCAAACACCGCCACATCTATAATCCACTGCCTTAGCGTAAAAAGCTTCTTAATCTGCCTGCACTGCTTTATATATGTCTTTTTAAGCTCTTTATATCTCTGCCTGCATCCGGCATTATGCATATCAAGCTTAATGCCCGCCTCAACAAGCATTGAGTATATTCTCTGTGACAGCCTTAATATATAATCACTCATCTCCGGCAGATTCACGCAGAATTCAAATCTCTGCTCAAGTGCTTCCACTGCATCAAGATTGCGTATTCCGTACCCGGTCCGCATTATACTTCCACCACGCTGCACATACATATAGCAGGCGTCCGCGACACATGCAACCTTATCTGCCTTTGAATATATTCTGTGCACTGTGAATTCGTCCTCATGGAGCTTTCCGTCAGGAAAATATATACTCTGCAGCAGCTTTCTGCTATATAACCTGTTC
>ERZ827168.2492-NODE-2492-length-21242-cov-10.858734_pt1 | contig 21242 bp, 15 predicted proteins | sample MGYA00519868_ERZ827168 | MGnify/ENA primary metagenome ERZ827168 (study PRJEB31778, sample SAMEA3449271) | human gut metagenome | biome: human gut; feature: human-associated habitat; material: faeces | place: United Kingdom | collected 2010/2012 ...
ACCTGTGACCCTCTGCTTGTAAGGCAGATGCTCTCCCAGCTGAGCTATGCTCCCATCCATTGTGCCGCTCTTCAAGCGACTTCCATATTATACTCAATTGGGTCTCATTTGTCAACCCCTTTTTTAAATTATTTTTAACTATATATAACACTCTGTTTTTTCAGCATATACATGCAAATTCGAACGGTTTCATCCGATTATTACGCGTACGGTGTTGAAAAATTTTTCGTTCGGCATTATCATATATCCGTATTCGCTCCGTTCAAAGCATATTCGGAGTGGGTCCGATACCGCACCGGATGAAGGCTGCCTGCGAGCGAAGTTTTTTGCGTAAATGCCTTTTGGCTTTACCTTTTTCCGAACAAGGAGGCAAATCATATTGAAACATGCTGATTTAAGAATCTTAAGGCGCATTGCGGCGTTTTTGCTTGTGGTTTTGAGCATTGCGGGCATTGCAGCCTGCACCGTACCCGAAGAGGTTTTCCCGCCCGATACCCCGACAGCTGCAATATCGGATGTATTGCACACAACCGAACCCACGGAAATCGGAACAGCCGCCGAAATTGAGCTCTCCGCAAAGCCGACTGCACCTCCGCAGGAACCGACTTCATCGCCGGTGAAAGAAAGCGGCGAATACAGTTCCCGTGATGAAGTTGCTCTGTACATCCACCTTTTCGGACATCTCCCCGCAAATTTCATAACAAAGAAACAGGCGCGGGAACTCGGCTGGCAGGGCGGCGGGCTTCAGGATTTTGCGCCCGGCTGCTCCATCGGAGGGGACAGGTTCGGCAACTACGAGGGGCTTTTGCCGCAAGCGGAAGGAAGGTTTTATACCGAATGCGATATCGACACCTGCGGAGCACCCTCACGCGGGGCAAAACGCATAGTTTTTTCGAACGACGGATTGATTTTTTATGCCGATGACCATTATCAAAGCTTTATTAAGCTTTACGACGCGGACAATCAAACCGCGGGTTTTTGAGAATTTTTAGGGATAATTGAGGATAATTGACCATGACCATATCGGATAACAATTTCACACACAACTCCGGTTCCGAACAAAGCGGGGGCATTAAGAATATCCGCATTGACTTTACGGCGATTGCGGGAATTACCGATGCGCATCTGCGTATTGCCGAGGCATTGCAGTTTCCGGATCATTACGGAAAAAACCTTGATGCACTCTTTGACTGCCTTGCGGAAATATGCAAACCCGTTGCAGTGACTCTCTTCGGAACGAGCGCACTGACTGCCGTCCTCGGCAGCTACGGGAGCATGATGCTGCGCGTGTTTTCGGACGCGGCAGCCGAAAACCCGAATCTTTCCGTTGAAATCGCCGATTAGTTTTATCGCATTCGATTTGCTAAAGTTTCAATGTTTTGGTTTTAAAACGGAAGCGGCAGACAGGATTTTTTCCCGTCTGCCTTTTGCTGAATATACGAAACTGAGTGTTGTTTAATTGCTTTTTATGCCATTCCGAGTGCTGCTTTGCCGCTTGTTTTCAAAGACCGGAACCAATCCTCAGCCTTTGTAAATTATTCGGCTGCCTGCTTCGGCACTGCCCTTAATTGTTTTGCATTCAATACTGCCGCGAGCCTCCGCATGTCCCGCGATATCGCCGCAGCTTATATTGCCTCCACAGTCAACGTTTCCGTCAACATTTCCGCAATTCATGCTCCCGCTTGTCTTCGCATGTCCGAGTATATCACCGCAGTTCACATCTTTGCCCGCATTGACATCGCCGCTGACTTTGCCGCATTCAACACTTCCGCCGGTTTCAACATCGCCGCCGACATCCGCACAGCTGACATTGCCGCCCGCATTGACATCGCCGCCGATACTGCCGCATTCAATGCTTCCGCCCACTGAAATGTCTCCGCCGATATCAGCGCAGTTCACATTGCCGCCCGCGCCGACATCACCGCCGATTTCACCGCAGTTCACATTTCCGCCCGCATATACATCACCGTTAACACTGCCGTTGATATCGGCATTGCCCCAAATTTCAACATTTATCGAGCAATCGGTGCGTCCGCCTTTCCTGCCGAACATACCCGCCGTTCCGTTCTCTTTTTCATATTTCAGTTCAACGGGAATGCAAACCGCCGGATCGTATTCCTGACTTGACACGATCTGTTTTCCGCGCATCAGCACAACGCGCAGGGTGTTATCATCCGGCATTTCGTCAATCATGATATTGCTCCATTCGAAACGATTTCCGTAATTACGGGTCGAAGAACGCGAATGTTTTTTTGCGCTTTTTTCAAATGCGCAGCCCGCTTTTTCAGCTTTTTTCTTTGCCATTCTCTCGATTTTTCTGCCGAATTCCTCGATAGCATCCGTGTTGACGCTTACAATGCCGGTTCTGCCCTTTTTCACAAAGATGCAGCTGCCGTCATCATCTTCTTCATCGTCATCGTCATTTTCATCGTCATCGTCTTCTTCATCGTCCCCGTCATTTTCATCGTCGTTTTCGTCCTCGTATTCGACTTCAACCGATTCCGGGTTGCAGGCAGCATCGCATTGCTGTTCGGCATCGGTATGAATTTCTTCACCCGCATCAATGTTTTTCTCGTTCTTAACATCGCGCAGCAGCTCATCCAGCGAAACGCCGAAAAGATCCGCAATTCGCGGCATCAATTCAATATCGGGATAGGAAGCCGCCGTTTCCCATTTGCTGACGGCCTGAACGGACACTCCGAATTCGGCAGCAAGCTGTTCCTGTGTCATTCCGCTTGCCTTACGCAGCTCGCGCAGTTTGATTGCAAAGTTTTCTTTCATGGTATTTTCCCTCTTTCTGATTTTCGTGAGTCGCCGCACCGCATATCTGTTACGTTTGGAAAACGTTTTTGTGTTTCGCCAACTCTTAATTTCGCGCTCATTTTAGCAACGCAAGCTTTTCATGACAATAAAGCGGTGGTTGAAAACCCCAAAAAATCTGCTCAACCGTTGGTTGAATCCCGTGCCGCCGCAAATTATTTATTCCTTTCGGTTTGTTTTGCGTGTTTCTTTAAAATTATTTCTGACTGAAATCTTTTTTTCACAGATATATCTGCATTTATCAGCAAATCAACCAAAGGTTGAATCGCATATCATTGCGAAACTCTCTTTGGTGTTTGCGCAAGAAGCTGTTTTATCGCCGCATTCCGCGCCCGCTGCGCTGCGAATTCACGGAAAAAGAACTTGCGATGCAGCGGAACATTCGTTCCGAAGCAAGGCGCAGACGCGTCTCAGCATCACAGTCTCCGTCCGCATTCGACTGTTCATCCGTAACAATTGTTGAAAAAACTCCCGCATTCGCAAGCTCGTAAATATGTTCATAACCCCTTCCGAGCCTTCCCGCAACAATAAACACGGGCACGGCGCCGCCGGAATTTGCGGCGCAGCGTTTCACAACCTCGCCGACGGCCTTCCCGTTGTCCGCACTTGATGCATCAAGCTGCCCTTCTCCGGTTATGACAAGATCGGTGTCCCCAAGCAATGCATCAAAGCCGACCGCATTGAGCACCGCCGCCGAGCCGTGAGTCAATTCCGCGCCCAAAAGAGCCGACAGCATTGCACCCATGCCTCCCGCCGCGCCCGCACCGCATTCGGCGGACACTTTTCTCCCTGCCGCAGCGTCATACAAGGCCGCAATGTTTTTCATCCCGTCTTCAAGAGTGTTTAATGCTTCGGCGTCCGCGCCTTTTTGCGGCCCGTAGGTGTACGTCGCACCGTTTTTGCCTGTAAGAGGATTATCAACATCACACATAACGGTTATCTTTGCCTCGAAAACATCTCTGCGCAAGCCCGACAAATCAATTTTACGCACCAAGACAAGCTCTCGGCCGCAGCCCGAAAGCTCACTGCCGTCCGCATCCAGAAACTTAACGCCGAGAGCCGCTGCCGCGCCCATTCCGCCGTCGTTGGTTGCGGAACCGCCTATACCGATCAAAATATTCCTTATCCCCTCGTTCAATGCTGAAGCGATAAGTTCGCCCGTCCCCCTGCTCGTTGCAGAAAGCGGATCCAACGCATTTTCATCCATCAATGCAAGCCCCGATGCCTTTGCCATTTCAATAACCGCTGTGGAGCCCGCCGTTTTTTCACCAAATGAGGTCAGAACACCGTATTCGGCAGCAATTTTCCTGCCGTCCGGCGCAGTAACATTCACCGAACGCATATTCCCGTTAAAGGCACGAGTAAGCGTTTCGGCCGTGCCGTCCCCCCCGTCCGCAATCGGAAGCGTTCTCACACTGCATCCGGGAAGGTATTGCCGCGCTGCATTTTTGATAATCGTGCAAACTCTCTGTGCATCCATGCTGCCCTTGAACTTGTCCGGAGCAATAAGCATTCGAATACCTGCGCCGACAGGGTCAATACGCCTTCCGCCGTATTCTTCAAAAGGGTTCACGGCAGGCTTTTCTGTTTTTTTGCAGCCGCACTCCGCCAAATCTTTTTCATTGAAGACAAGGGTTCCGTTTTCGTCAAATCTGCCGTAAAAAGCCAGCTTCTCCGCCCGTCTGAGCGCATTCGTCTGAACGACGGGCCTGTATTCCGCAAGCGCACCCGAAACGAGTGGATTGTCGTTCAGCTTTTCAAACAGACTGCGTGTTTGTTTTATGCCGCCGCCTGCAAATGCAACCGTGAATATGTTTTTATCGTCGCTTTCATCAACCGGAAAATGACCCGCAAACAATTGAAGTCCACGAACGTCCGCCCTTTCAATTGCCGAAAAAACAAGGTTGAACGCATGTTCGCGTTCATCTCCGTTCTCAATCGAATCGAATCTGAATCCGATGCCGAAGCGTGAAATATTCATAGTTCTGTGACCTCAACTTTCTTTTGTATTGTGCGGAACAATGCAAAGCCCCGTCCCGCCGTTTTCAACATCTACCGTGCAGTCGTTGCAGCAATATGCATCCTCAAGCAGCTTTTCGCTGATAAAATCCTCGCATTCGTTCGAAACGCAGCGTGCAACAGCCCATGCACCGTTTTTTTCAAGTTCGACTTCATCGATTTTGCTTGCAATGTAATTTGCGGCGGAAGCACCGAAACGAACCGTTCTGCCCGTTTTTTGGAGTTTATCGGACAGATCATCCAGCATCAGTTTTGCAATCTCGGGAACAGCGGCTTGAGCCGCAGGCAAAAGCGCAGCAACGCAATCCGCATCGGAAGCGATTTCCGGCGGAAGTATCTGCCTTGCGTCCCGTTCGTCGCGGCTGCCGTTCAGCGCATTTGCCTCATCCGAAAAGCCCGCCCTGCGCTGTTTAAAGCTGTCGCCTTCACCGCAGGTGACGAATACAATCGCATTGCGGAAGCTTACATTTTTACCTTTTGCATCAGTCAAAACGCCGCACCGCATGATGCTTTGAACGAGCGAACGCACGGCAGCGTTTGCGTATTGAATGTCGTCAAACAGCACCACTGCAAAAGGCTTCCGCCGCACGGCTTCGGTCAGTCTTCCGCCGGAGACAGAACCCGCAGGTGAACCCGTCAACGTGTTAACCGCCGAATAGTCGGAATACTCGCGCATGTCAAACCGCAAAAGTGCATTTTCGCCCGGATACAATGTCTCTGCAAGCACTGCTGCAAGCTTGGTTTTTCCCGAACCTGCCGCTCCGGTTACGGCAATTGCGGCACGCGGACGGTCGGGATCGTTCCGCCATGTGAAAGCGGAACGAAGGGCTTTGCACACGGAAGCAACCGCGGTCTCCTGCCCGATTATGTGCGCATTGATCAACGAATCCAGTTTTGAGAGCCGTGAACGGACGGTGCCGTCAAGACTGCTTACGGGAATCCCCGTCAATTCGTGAACAGTCTGTGCAACATCGCCGGCAGTGACGATCGGACGACAGCTCTTTTTTAAAGAAGCCGCAGTGAATGCCGAATTCTCCGCTCCCGCATGAAGTGCATCCGCTGTTCTCGGCCCGCCGAGCTGCTTTTCCTGTTTTCTTAATTCAGCCGCAAGTGTAAAATCCCGCTCATTCAATGCATCCTCAATACGCATTCGGAGGCTGGCCCTTTCCTGCCGCAGTTCCGCTGTATTCTGCGGAGCAAGCCGCCGGCGGGAAGCTGTTTCATCCATTATATCTATCGCCTTATCCGGAAGAAATCGCTCCGGAATGCAGCGAACAGACATATCAACACAGGCTTCCGCTGCCTCATCCGTAATCGAAACGCCGTGATGCGCCTCGTATTTCGGACGCAAACCGCGAAGGATTGCGATCGCTTCCTCCCGCGTGGGTTCTTTTACGACTATCGGTGAAAAACGCCGTTCCAGCGCGGCATCTTTTTCGATATAGAGCCTGTATTCATCAAACGTTGTTGCGCCGATCAGCTTCAACCCGCCGCGAGCAAGCGCGGGTTTCAGGATATTGGCAGCATCGAGACTGCCCTCGCCCGCACCTGCGCCGATTATCGTATGTATTTCGTCAATAAAAAGAATTGTTTCGGGAGTTGTTTCGTCAAGAAGTGCTTTCAGTCTCTCCTCAAATTCGCCCCTGTATTTCGTTCCCGCAACGAGTGCGCCCAAGTCAAGCCGCAGCACCCGCGACGAACGCAGCTCGACAGGAACATCACCCGAAACTATCCTTTGAGCAAATCCCTCAACGACAGCCGATTTTCCGACGCCGGGACTTCCCGTAAGCACAGGGTTATTCTTGCTCCGCCTAAGCAGTGTCTGAATCAACCTGTTCAGCTGCGCTTCACAGCCTGTCAACGGATCAAGCTCCCCCCGCGCCGCCCTTGCCGTAAGGTCATCGGTATAGCTTTCCAACATCGGCGAACTCTGTCCGCCCCGAGGTTTATTTTTCCCGCGGGATACGTTTTCATCATGCGGCTGTCTTTCGGCCGAATCACTTTTTAAAGAATCATTCGCATTGCCTTTTGTTTTTTCGGCTGCGCTTTCATCATGGAGCAGCTCCGACTTTCGGCTTTCGCGCCCGTTCGAACCGAGTTCCCGCGATTCATCGTTCAAAAGCTTTTTCAGCATCTGCCTGTCCAGCCCGATGGAATCAAGAATGCGTGATGCAAAACAGTCCGTCTCGCGCAAAACGGCAAGAAGGATATGTTTCGTGCAGATTGTGCGGCTTGCATATGCTTTTGCTTCATACAGCGCAAGCTCCAATACGCGTTTTGCAGGCGGTGCGAACCCCCTGCTGTCCGTGAAAATATGTCTTCCGCCGCCGACAAGGGTGTCCGCATACGGAAACACCATGCTTTCATCCGCACCGCATTTGCGAAGGCACTCCCCCGCCGTGCCCGGCGCACGGAGCAGACCTATCAAAATGTGCTCTGTGCCGATGAAGCCGTGATGCAGCTCCTCCGCCGCAGCCTGTGCCGCATCAAGAGCTGCGGATGCATTTTCGCTGTAACCTTCCCAATTCATTTTTTCACCGTTAATTCGTATGGCCGTTAATTCATATGGATTCAAATCCGATTAATCTCTCAATCAAATCGAGCGATTGAGCGGACACTTCGAATACCGCCCCGCAAAACATGCTTTTCTGTTTTTTAAACAACGACCGTCTTGCCGTTTTCTCGTATTTTGTCATGCTTCCGTTTTCGTTTCATCGGACGACGCATATAGACGTTCAGAACAATGCCCACACCTATCATGTTTGTGAGCATATTCGACCCGCCGTAGCTTATAAACGGCAGCGGAATTCCCGTAACGGGCATTATTCCCATCGTCATGCCGATATTTTCGAAAATATGTGCCGCAAGCATTGCGCTGACACCCGTAACAAGGCAGGTGCCGAAATTATCCCGCGCTTTTATTGCAATATACATCCAGCGGAAAAGCAGTGCAAAGAAAACAATAATCAGTATCGTACTGCCGATGAATCCGACCGCCTCCGTTATGCCGCTGAATATGAAATCCGTGTGCCTTGCCGGAACATAGCGAAGCTGTGCCAGCGTCTGCTCACCGAAAAAGCCCTTGCCCGTGAGCCGTCCGGAACCTATTGCCATCTGCGACTGTCCGACATGGTACTTTGCATCGTCGCTTGCGGCGGACGGATTCAGAAAAACATCGATTCTGTCGCGCTGCTTCGGGGTCAAAACAAAAAAGTACATCAGCGGAAGCCCCACCCCGGCTCCGACAGCGGCAAAGATTATATAAATCCACTTTATCTGCGCAACGAAGAATGTCACAACCATGATAACAAGCAATACAATCGCCGTTCCGTAATCAGGTTGGAGAACTATCAGCATGAACGGAACGAATGTTATGCCGAGAGCAATCATAACGTCCTTGAATTTCAGCAATCGCCCGTCCCTGTCCATTGCGGCAGAGACGTATTTTGAAAGCATCACGATCAATGCGATCTTGCTCAGCTCGCCCGGCTGTATTGCCCTTTCAAGCGTGTCGAAAACAAACCAGCCCTGCGCACCGCCGCGCACCTTGCCGAAAATGAAAAGCAGCATCAGCAAGCCTATTATGCCGATGTATGCCCACATTGCAAAAGTTTTGAATATGCTGTAATCAAAAACAAGAAATATTATCATTGCAGCAAGTCCTACAAGGAAGTTTGTTATATGCTTCTGCAGGTATTCCATGTTGAGCTTGTCCATATAATCCGCAATGCCGTGTTCCGTGCCGTCAAAAGGCTTTGCCTGAACAGAGGCAAGTGCGATCGTGCCGAACACAACGAGCGCAAGCACGATTCCGACCGTTACCCAGTCTATTCTTTTCAGGTATTTCTTATCAAAAAGGCTCATTCAAAAGCCGCGCCGCGCCCGCAAGTGGCTTCGGCAATCCTTTCGTGTTTATGTGTTTACAAGATCTGCGGTGCGATACGAAAAGCCGTTTCCCCGCACCGCACTTTTTGTCCGCCGCATCAAACGATGAGTTTTTTCTTTGCCTTTTCGGCATTTTTCAATTCGTCGAGTTTGGCTTCGTATCCGGGTTTTCCGAGCAGGGCATAAGTTGCATTCTTTCCCTCCTCGACTCCGGGCTGATCGAATGCATCGATGCCCAGCAGCTCCCCTGCGAATGCCGTCTGCATTTCAAACAGCATTATAAGCTGCCCGAGAGTGAATTCGTTGACTTCGGGCATGATGATGTTTTTGTTCATATGTCCGCTGACGGTTACGGCGTGTTCGGTTGCACGGAATTCGGCGGAAATCAGCTCACCCAAGCTGTGTCCGGACAGAAACGCAATCCCCGGAATGTCGTCAAAAACATGCGGAACAGCAACATCACTGCGGTATTTTTCAACAGAGATGAAAGTTATTGTTTTGTCAAAAGGTCCGTCGGTGTAAAGCTGAACCTGCGAATGCTGATCCGTAACGCCGAGAGATTTTACCGGAGTCTGTCCGAAGCGCAAAACCTTTCCGTCCTTCACGAGCTTTTTGCCCAGCGATTCCGCCCAAAGCTGCGCATACCAATCCGCCATGAATTTCAGCGAATCCGCATAGGGCATCAGCACGCCGATGTTTGCGCCGTGCTTTTCCGCCGCAATGATTTCAAGCAGGGCAAGCATCAATCCGGGGTTCCTTTTCATATCGGCGTTTGAGCAAAGCTCATCCATGTATCCCGCGCCCGCAAGCAGCGCGCGAACATCCGCTCCGCCGACGGCAGCCGCAACAAGCCCGACAGGACAGAGTTCGGAAAATCTTCCCCCCACGCCGTCCGGAATAATAAAAGTGCGCAGGTTGTATTTTTTTGCAATGCCTATCAGGTTGCCCTTTTGTTTGTCGGTTGTTGCAATCAAGTGATCGCGCAGCCCTTCTTCGCCGTAACGGTCAATAAGCATTCGCGTTATAATAAGCAGCTGCGCCATGGTTTCGCTTGTGCTGCCCGATTTTGTGATAACGTTGAACACGGTTCGGTCAGTATCAATCACATCGAGCAATGCAGCCATGCGCTCGGGATCAACATTGTCTTCCACAAAAAGTCGCGGAGATTTTCGTTTTTCGGAAGGAAGATCGTTATGATAGAGATGATTCAGCGCACGATGCACCGCAATCGGACCCAGTGCGCTTCCGCCGATGCCCAGAATCACGAAATTATCCGCTTTTGACCTGACGAATTCCGCTGCCTCTTCAACGGCGGGAAGGATTTCAAGCTGAGTTTCGGGCAGAAGCCGCCAGCGCATTTCACCGCGCTTTTTTTCAACACCCGCAAATGCACCCTCTGCACGCGGCATCATTTCCGATATTTCCTCCGCCGTGATGCCGTGTTTGCCGACAGCCTCGGCGAGCATATTGCCGCAATCGATGCGAACACGCATTTTTTCACAGTATTCTTTTGAAAACACGCTCATTTATTTTTCCGTTCCTTTCTGTCCCGCAGAGGGATTTGTTCGACCGAATTCCGCCGCCGCAAAGTCGTGTTCAATTCACTGACAGCGGTATATTCAGCCAATCATATTATACCACATGTTCACGCCGTTTGCTCATGTTTTTTTCGGAACGAAATTGCGGAAATCCGTGCATATCCGAATGCCGTCCGCTCCGTTTGAAACATATTATATCCGTTAAATCAAATCAAAATATTCTTTGATAACGTTCACAAGCACATCGGCTTCCGCAGGGGAATAACGCGGCGAAACGGCAAGCGAAGCAAAATCATATTCGGCCGATGCCGAAAACTCGGTGTAGTCATCAAAAACTTTGAAGTCCACTCTCGGTTCAATGCCGTTTTTAGCTTCAAAAAGTTTTGAAACAAAGCTTGAAAGCAGAATGAATTCATATTCTCCGCAGCCGCGCTGATTTTCCTGTTCACATCGGAATGCAAATTGCGGAATGTCCGGACGAGACTTCGGGTTTCGAACATTTTCAAGGCGTGAAATCCACCGAAATGCAAGTGCAAACAAAAGATAATTTGCTTCATCGAGCTGCTTCATTTCATAGTAGCGTTTGATGTCCGCTCTTTCCGCAGGGCTGAGGGGCAGCACGGAATTCAGCACAAAGCCGGGTCCGGGTCTGCCTATGCCGAGGTCGCTGTGTGCATCGATATGCGTAACCTCAAACGGCACGGAAAGCTGCCCGGCCGCAATCAATTCCTGCCAGAATTGCAGCGCGCCGTCATGCGTTTCAAAAACCCTTCCCGGAATTTTTCTTTTCGTATCCAATCCGCAGTTTTTTTCCAAAAACTCCCTTACTTTCTCCGCCTGCCACGGTTCATGCCCGGCAGCATCGGGCCGCGCGCCGGCCGGTGCCGGTTCGCAGCAGTCCGCAAGGAAAAAATCAAGATCAATGTCAAGCACTCTCATTCGTTTATCTCCCGGTTTCGTTATTGCTCAAAGCTGTATGTTTTTGCGCATTCGGCCTCGGCACCGTGCTGAATTCAATGCGCAAACCCCGCCGTTAACGCATACAGGCAGGGTTTACGCATAATTATTTACTCAGTTGACTGCTGTGTCGTTCGCCTCAGCTTCCTTCATTTGCCTTTGTTTGCCCCTATTTTCCTTTCACAACGGCCTCGGCAAACGAGTTGTCAACGAGTTCGCCGAACTCAACTCTCGCCTTCAATTCACCGTTGATGTCAATAATATCCTGCAAACGTGTGAATGCCTCCTCCGTCATGATCGGGTCAGCCATCCATGAATCCGTCTTTCGATAACTGTTTGCAACGATTTTCAGCGTTTCAACATCCGCATCGGGGAAAAATTCCAGCATCGCTTCCGCCGCTTCGGCATCGGTCGCATCTTTAAGCCAAAGCTGAGCCTTATAAACAGCGCGAATGAAGGATTCAACGAGTTTCGGTTCCTTTTTGATTGTATCCGGCATGGTCATGAAAGTTGTGTACGGCACCTCGCCCGATTCGAGTCCGACATTTGCAACGATGTGCCCGCTTCCGCTGCGTTCAAAAAGCGTTGCTGTCGGTTCAAAAAGCGTAACATAGTCGCCCGTGCCGCCTTCGAATGCTCCGCCCATCAGGTTGAACTGAATGTTGTTGATAACCTCAACATCCTCCCCGGGCTTCAATCCGTTTTTCAGCAGAACATAGATAAAAGTCATATACGGCATTCCGCCCGCACGCCCCGCAATGACGGATTTTCCGCGCAAATCCTCCCACGAGAAATCATCCGTTTTTTCCCTTGAAAGAAGGAACGAACCGTCGCGCTTTGTGAGCTGCCCGATAATCATCGGGTGGTTTGCGCTGCCCTCGTTCACAACATAAACACCCGTTTCCGGCCCCATCAATGCAAAATCCGCATCGCCCGATATAAGCGCGGTCATGCTTTTGTCGCTTCCCCCGCCGGTCACAATTTCAAGATCAATGCCCTCCTCCGCAAAATAACCGCGGCTGACCGCGATATAAAGCGGCGCATAGAACACGGAGCGAGTGACCTCGTTCAGCGTGATATGCCGCAGTTCGCCCGAACCGCCGCATGCCGCCGCAATCGGAACAAGCAGCAAAAGAACAAGAAAAAGAGCAAGAAATTTCTTCATTTCAATACCTCCAAAGAAAAGCCTTGCTCCATTGATATGCCGCAAACGGGTATGCGGTGCCTTTCGGCGATTATTTTTTCTTTCTGTTTCTTATAAAGGTATTTATCCCGTAATGGAAGAAAGAGATCAACGCTGCCGCTATGGCTGCAAAATATGCATAAAGATAAAACGGACATATGCCGAATTCAAGCTGCAGAAATGTGAGCGTTATTGCGCCGACAAACAGCCCCGTTGCAATCTTTCCAAACCAATCGGCATAAACAACAACATGTTTTGAATAAAGGATTCCGCCGACAATTATCATTATCGCATCCTTAGCAAGGATTATCAGCATTATATAAAGCGGAATGACCCCTTTGAACCAGAAACATGCGAGAACGGCGATCAGCATCAGCTTGTCCGCCAGTGGATCGAGAACTTTGCCGACGTTTGTGATCCAATTGTTGCGCCGCGCAAGCCAACCGTCCAGAATATCCGTTCCGAACGCGAAAATATAAACAAAAAAGCTCAAAAGATAACGTTCGTTTTTAAACAGCGCGATAAAAACCCCGATTAAAATCAACCGAAAAACCGAGAGCATGTTCGGAATCTGTTTTTTAAATTTCATATTCGTATCACCTTTCTGCCGCCCTGCCGCTGACTGAGCCGCCTGTTCTGTCGGCAGGCTGAATTAAAGAACCGCCGCTTCGGCTGTCGGCCTGATTGAACCCGAACCGAACGATACAGGTTCGGCATTCCAACCGTATGCAAACAGTATAGCACATGTTTCAAATCAACTCAATAGCAATATCCCGTCATTGCGGCGGCAAAAGACAGGCTGTTTTCTGCTTCGAATACGCTTTTTTATCCGGCGCGCGCTGATTCGACCTTTTTTTCGAAAAAAAATGCGTTTAACCGGTTGCAATAAACGCCGAAATGGGGTACAATGCATGGGGTACAATTAAATTAAGCCCAAAGGAGATATTACCATGAACGAAGAGAGAGATTTTGTAGTATTCACCGATGACGACGGCAACGATTTCGAGCTTGACGTTATCGACTATTTCGATTATAACGACAAAGAGTACGCTGTCCTCGTCGACACCAACGATGAATGTGGCTGCGAAGACGAGGAGTGCGACTGCGAAACCAACGTCTACATCATGCAGGTTGTTGTTAATGAAGCAGAGGACACCGAAGAATTCGTCTCCCCCGCCGAAGAGGATATGGACGCACTGATCCAGATCGTTCAGTCAAGGCTTGAAGAAGGCGACTGCTGCTGTGATGACGACTGCTGCTGTGACGAGTGCACCGATGACTGCACCTGCGATGACAGCTGCGCGGGCGACAACGCTTCCGCAAAATGCGGCACCTGCTGCAAAACCGAGGAATAAAATCCCCGCAGCGCAAATCAACAAACGCAAACAAAAGGCCTCCGTCGAACATCATAATATTCGGCGGAGGTTTTGATTTTGCTGTTAACACGAAAAGCAAACATCGACTTTCACACTTGAACGATCTATCACCGAATGAGGAGGAATTTTAATTGTGAATATTGAACTTGTTCGGCTCACGCCGCAATACCGCGAACAATTGATTGAAATGCTGACCGAATGGAAAGCGGATATTGAAAACAACCGCACAAATCCTTCCCCCTATGCAATATTCCGCAATGATTTTCACGATTTTGATTATTATCTTCAAAACCTTGAAACAAAGGAAGGGAATGCGGACGGATACGTTCCGGACACAACGCTGTTTTGCCTTGACAAAGACCGAAATATCTTTGTCGGCGCTGTCAATATTCGACATTATCTGAATGAAACGCTGCTGAAAACAGGCGGCCATATCGGCGACGGTATCCGCCCGAGTGAGCGCCGCAAAGGTTATGCAACGGCAATGATCTCACTTGCGCTGCAGGAATGCAGAAAGCTCGGCATAAGCAGGGTTTTGATGTGTTGCGACAGGAACAATATCGGCTCGGCAAAATCCATCATCCGCAACGGCGGCGTGCTTGAAAACGAAGTTGTCGAGGATGGGGTTCCCGTGCAAAGGTATTGGATTCGGGTTTGATGTTTTGAAGCACTCGGTTGGTTGAGCTAAAAAAGCAGCTGTGCAGTTCAGCGTCAAATTCTGAAAATCAAGTTGTATTATTTCAAATAGTAGTTTTGTATACTAAGCTTATACATAAAAGCGTACAGTTATCTCCGGAATCGAGCGTTTTTGCGGTTGCATTATTTGTAAGAATGATGTATAATACCAAATATCAAGCGAAAAGAGGTGATCCTGTTGGCGAATAATAATAATAATAATACCGACACCTGTGTTCTGACTCTGCCGCTTAGGGTTGAAAAATGGCAGGAGGATTGCCTCTTGAAGCGCTTTGAAGCAGCGCGCAGGATTTATAATTCTTTGCTTAATTTTGAGCTGAAAAAGCTTCGTCAGCTCGAGCGCACTGTTGAATATCGGCAAATTCAATCCGTAATCAGCAGCGCTTACCGCAGCAACACAAAGGATTCGCCCGAATGCAAGGATGCTTTTAAACGCAGAGAGAAGCTTATTAGTGCAAACGGCATTAGCAAAAATGGTTTCAAAAGCGATGTTAAATTCTTTTATAAACATTTTGACGGTCTTATCGGGTCAAGTGTTGCCGTTCACTGCATTGCGGTTCAGCTTTGGGCTGCATTCGATAAATACCTGAGCGGGAGCGGAAAGGAGATTCATTTCAAACGCCTTGGGGATATTTCTTCACTTAAAGGATACTCTGTAAAAGGCAAGAGCGGCGGGTGCGAAATAATTTTCCGCGGTCAATATGTTGAATGGACAAGAAAAAAGAAAAAGCTTTTGCTTCCGCTGAAAATTGACCCCGATAACGAATACGAGCGTGAAATGCTTTCAAGGCGGGTTAAATATGTTCGTATCATCAAAAAACCCGGAAAAAATCGTCTGCGATGGTATGCTCAGTTAACGCTTGAAGGAAAACCTGCGCTTAAGTATTCTGCGGAAACAGGAAAGCCGATTCACTCTGTCGGCAAGGGGAATGTCGGAATTGATATCGGTCCGCAGACCGTTGCATACGCTTCCGATAAAGAAGTTGCTCTGCTTGAACTTGCTGACCGAGTCACCAATATCGAACATCAAAAAAAGAAGCTTCAGCGCAAGTTGGATCGCAGCCGCCGCGCAACGAATCCGGACAACTACAAACCGGACGGCACAATAAAGCGCGGAGTGAAACTGACCCGCAACAAGTCCAAACGGTATCTGAAATTGCAGTCAAAACTTGCTTATATTCAGCATCGGCAGGCAGAAATCAGAAAGCTTCAGCACACTTGCCTTGCAAACCATATGTTGACGCTCGGTGATCGTTTTTTTGTTGAAAAAATGAACTGGCCCGGTTTGGCGCACCGCGCAAAGGAAACTTCAATTTCAGAAAAAACCGGAAGATACAAGCGGAAAAAGCGTTTCGGCAAGTCTCTTGCAAACAAAGCGCCTGCTATGTTCATCAGTATACTCAAACGAAAATGTGAAACTCTTGGGCTGCCCGGAGTCGTTGAAGTCGATACATACAACCTTAAGGCAAGCCAATATAATCACCTTAGTGATACTTGTGAAAAGAAGAGTCTTTCCGAACGGTGGAATTACATGCCGATTTCAGATGGCTCCGACAGCAGCAAAACAAAGCGGATTCAGCGCGATTTGTACTCTGCTTTCCTGCTCCAACACACGATACCGCAGCCTTGTTCTTTTGATAAAGAAGCACTGCGGATAGACTATCCGAATTTTGTCATTATGCATGATGCCGAGATTCATCGCTTGGAATCCCTTCCCAAAACGATCACAAGCATGGGTGTTCGGCGAAGTCATAGCTAACACTAATTCCGGTGCGGTTCGCACCAAAAAATCGGTCGATTGCCCGTCCGAAGCTGTCGTTAATGGCAACATAGGTTGCTTTGGCAGCAAAAGAGAAAGGGAAAATAGTCAGCGCAAGCCCTGATTCGCCCACGCTTGAAAAGCTATCTACCTTCTCGCAGCAAATTCGCAGTGCGCTGCATTGCTTTTCCGCAGTCGCAACCCGCACGAATGCGCTGTGGCAAAGAGTGCCGCCTGCATTTTTTTGTACTCTTCGCCCTGTCGCAACCCGCACGAATGCGCTGTGGCAAAGAGCAATGCGCACTTAAACAGTGTGGGAAGCCTGGTCGCAACCCGCACGAATGCGCTGTGGCAAAGATTACCATCTTTTCTGCCTTTGTCATTTCTTATTCGTCGCAACCCGCACGAATGCGCTGTGGCAAAGCAACAATGGAGAAATGCATTTGTATACAGCCCAGTCGCAACCCGCACGAATGCGCTGTGGCAAAGCCAATATCGGCACGGCAGTTTGACAGCAAGCCCGTCGCAACCCGCACGAATGCGCTGTGGCAAAGAGCCGCCTAATGACGCTGTATTGCGCCGAGATAGTCGCAACCCGCGCGAATGCGCTGTGGCAAAGAAGCCAATCTCTAACCATTTTAGCCTCCTTCATAGTCGCAACCCGCACGAATGCGCTGTGGCAAAGCTCCGTCAGGTTGCTGTAAATTGTTTGCACACTGGTCGCAACCCGCACGAATGCGCTGTGACAAAGTCGCGCCATTGTTGTGCCCGAACCGGAAACTCCGAAAACATGAATCACGTTCTTCATTTTTAGTTTCTCCGCCAGTAATACTTGCTGTGACTTTCTATATGACAGCACAGCTTTTGAAACGTTTCAACACTTGTACAGCAAAAACCGCCGCATCAAAACTGTCCGATGCGGCGGTGTATTCTTTTAATAAGTGAACCCGTGTCAACAGAGCCCGCAGGAATCATGGGGTTATTCCCACTCGCTCCTGAAAAAGAAATCTTAAACAGTTTTGCTTATGAGATTTAGCTCAGATTACTTGAATTATTTTCATTATTCAGATGGCATGGGCTATCTGATTTTTTGTTGCCATAGTGTTGCCACGAAACGCAAGAACAACGAGAGACTTTATGGCTCTCCCATCATCATTTTATAGTGAGCTTCGTGCCCCATTTTGAAAAATACTTCTTTAAATATCTGTTTGTATCGGTCTATCGAATCTGTGTAGCTGTCGATATACAAATCATCGGGAATGGTATGTGAGCCGTCATTGATCCAACTCAACAAAGAACGGCAGATCATTTTTTCTTCTATAGTTGAGAAAGAATCTACGATTGTGTCATCCTTTGTTTTACCAAGAATACTAAAGTAGTTTTCTAAAATTCTTCGCATAATATTTTGCGTTGTAATAAGCGAAGCGTTTGTGTTACTTTTTAATTCTTCCCACAGTAATTCATACGACGTTTTGATCGGATTGTTTCTTTCGTATGCCTTGATAGAGGATATGTTATTGTCCTTACTTATAATCCAGAAATGAATATCATTGCAAACTTCGGTTCTACGATCAATAAAAGCGGTTTCCTTGTGGAAAAACACATTATGCGTGAGAATGAAGATCTGCTCTACATCAGAATTCCCCTCACGAACATCTTTTATTAAGCCTTTAACCAAAGAACTTACTATGTATAAAACTGTACTATCAAGGCTGCAGATCGGGTCATCCAATACCAAAACCTTACGATTAGATACTTTTGCAACATCGACGGAGCCTTTTGCAAACTGCAAAAAATACAAGAACGATATAAATGTTTCTTCGCCCTCGCTTAATGTATTGGTGGCAAGGGTGCCATCCATACGCTGTATTTGATATGCGTTTGGTTGAGCTGGAGACGGTACAATTTTGAAATTAGTAAAACCATAGCTTTTCAAAGAACGATTGATCTCATCAACCGTCGGCTGAACGCTTGTTATGTTCTTTCCGGCTTCCACAATTTTGCCGTCCAAATCATCCAACTGTTGCTTGCATACGTCGATTCCTTTTTGGATCCCTTTTTTAGCTTTAGCAAAGGTTTCAATATCATTCAAATACCCTGCAATTAACGCTTCGTTTTCATCCATTAAAAACGCCCAAATATCAGCTACAAGAGTGTTCTTTTCGGATGTATAGTTATCAACCATTTCATTATGCTTAGCAATAGCCACATTTCCGTCAATAACTAATTGCTTTAATGAACTTATTGTTGCAGCTGCTTCAGTTAGCGAAATGATTCTGCCAGGTTCCTTTTCCTTGATGAGCATCTCTGCTTTATTCTTGGAAAAATGTCCATTAAGCAACTCTATAATCGAATCGAGCTTACTTGCCTCAATTCCCGCTGCAGGATAAGCTCCAAGGCTTGTCCGAAGCGTATTGATGCGCCTCAACAATTCGTCAGTATAAGAACCATATTGGCTAATGAACTGCTTTATTAGGTTGACATCCTGTTCGTATTCGCCACTAAAGAAAGCATCAAGTTGATTTTTCAACTCATCTGTGATGGTTTGCTTTTGACAAAACGGACATATTCCGTCTTTTCTCAAATGTTTTCTTCCTTGGTTTACCCAGTCAGCATTATCTAAAAGCTCAATAAGTCGTCCGATAGGAAGATCTTTGTTGCCGACAATTACTTTGCTCCAAATCGCGGATGTTTCAATCCCAACAATTTGCTCAACGATATTATCGAGAGCAAATGGAATGATAGGACATTTTTCAGGTTTCTGTGCAAATAATGTTTTAGCTCGCAAAAGTAGAGCATCTCTTGTTTCGGTGGAGGAATGCGATATTTGGTACCGTCTAAGCACCTCATCTCGAAAACGTTCTTTATTGTTCCTAAAACCGCTGAAAGCCTCTTGAAAATCTGCTTCATTGGGTTTTAAAATTCGTTCCCACACAGTATCTCTAAACGTTGCTTTGTATGCGATTTCTTCTTGAATCTTCTTTTGGAGCGTATTACCTCGTGTTGTATAGTCTTCGTTCTTTTTAGTGCGTTGCTCTTTCATTTCTTCAAGAGCTTGTATATCTTCGATTGTTGCTTGACCAAGTGTAAATACACCGGCAATGTTCTCCTTGAAGTTTCTTACACGAAATTCACGATTGTATACAACCACATCAACTGCAGCATTGTTTTCCCATTCAATTTCACATTCACGATATTGCGATCCAGTTGGATTATACAAGAAATTGCTGATTGTGGATTTTCCACTTCCATTGGGACCATAAAAGAAATTGACCTTTTGACAATTTTCGATTGAGGTGCCCACTGATGGATAAGTGGCACAATTCTTTAGTTTTATTGCTTTTATCACAGGGGGCACCTACTTTCATTGCAATTAGAATCAACAAATACTACAAGCGTTATTTACACGCTCTGATTCTTACGAGTCATTCTACGGTTGCACATTTTTTCCCAAATACTATGGAGCAAACTGATTTCATATTCAGATAAACCAAGCCCCTCTTGGAGCAAGATGGTATCTGTATATTTCAAGATTTTATCAATCTCTCCATTGCGCTGCCAACGATCAATTTTTTGCAAATCTAACCGTTCGGCCATTTGCATGGGAATACGAATTTTTCGCATTTCTCCCGGCTCAAAGGTAAGAACTCCTCCGCCATAACTTCTGCCAAGTGTTTCACTAAGAGCAAACGTGTATGTGTTCAAAAAGGCCGCCGTAACTTGTCTTCCGTCAATGTCCTCTAAAAATCTTACCTTGTGAAGAGTATCAGTGACGAGAGCTTTTTTCTCGTTGAGAATCATCCTTGGATACAAATGCGCCTGGCGAATTAGGAAAGCATCCGCACACCAAGTCTGTGATACATGATACCACTTTGGTCTTATACGGCATTTATAATTCTTGTTGAAGCCTTTTTCTTCCCCCCACTGGATATATACCTTCTCTTCATCAGACAAGGTATCGAACTCCTTATTTCCGGGAGCAAAGAAAAACACCTTTTTTCCTAACTCAGTCAGATTGTTATAATCCTCATTTGTTAATTGCACACCTTTTAATTGCTCAGAACGGCTAATGATAGGGATAACGCTTTGTTGAAGATTAAATTTTTCTACTGTTGCCCGGTTCATGACAAAAAAGTCATTCTCGCCGCTTACAAGACCAACATTCACTTCAAATAAATCGGTTGCATTGGAAATTCTCGGATCACTATTAAGCCGTTTCAGCAGTTCCAACTCTTCGTTGGATAAATAGTATTTCACCCATTTGTCACGGCTATGGTCGAGTTCCTTTAGCTCGGTATTCTCCAAGCATGTTTGCCCTTGCGCAACCAAATCTGCCATATCCTCCAGTTCTACAACACGAATGCCATGTTTATCGCAGCCTCTTTCACCCAACAGAAGAATAACTTCCTGCTGTATGTCATCAAAGACCAGTCGTTTGAACGTAACAAGTGTTAGCTTATCAAAAAACGTACTGAGGAACTGTCTTGCTTCAGCAGCGTAATCAACCTGGAATAGTTCGGCGGGAATAACCATTCCTACTCGACCAGTTGGCTTTAATGCCTTACAAGAAAGCACTAAGAACGGGAGCCAAATGTTTGTTAGGCGGTTGGGTTGAAATCCATGTTTATTCATCAAAGCAAATGCAACTTTACGATATTTCTCTGTAAAATGCTGATAGCGAATGAAAGGCGGATTTCCAACTATCACATCGAATTGAGTCTGGTCTTCAATGCTCTCTTGGTAGTATGTGAAAAAGTCTTTACAGACTACTGTTGTACCATACTGCGCAGATTTTTCAGCCTCAATATCATCCAATTCAATCCCAAGCACATTGTTCTGAATTTGCTCATCCGTAGCACCCAACTCTCTATAACGAGTGGTTATAGCACTCAAAAAACTACCGTCACCACAGCTTGGCTCCAAGACAGAATCAGAAGTTTTACGGATTGCCCAGTCTGCAATAAATTCAGAAATTTTGTCGGGGGTATAGTATCCGCCTCTTAATTTGT